>Ga0187779_10000653_pt1 | contig 22997 bp, 24 predicted proteins | sample 1015_Q2_SP10_10__FD_132435 | JGI IMG/M metagenome (GOLD analysis project Ga0187779, IMG submission 132435) | Tropical peat soil microbial communities from peatlands in Department of Meta, Colombia - 1015_Q2_SP10_10_MG | ecosystem: Environmental > Terrestrial > Soil > Wetlands > Peat | place... | reverse complement strand
GGCTGGTGGAGGCACTCCCTAAAGACCTGGGCCTGGTTTCGTTTGTACACCTTAAGTCCCTCTAGATGCATGAGCAGCCAAACGTTGCCTAACGTTATTTCATCACATTGGCCCGATTTCACTGGGATCAATTCAGGGAGTTTGTTTCGTATGAAGGTATCTCGAACAAAGCCCGGGATGGGATATCATAAAACGGAGGTCGAATCTGACTTGCGTCCGAGGTCCGGCAAAAAGGCGGTCAACACACCGAGCAGGGGCAGATAAGAGCAGAGGTGATAAACGAACGTTATCCCATAGAGGTCCGCAAGCTTACCCAACACTGCAGCACCGATCCCGCCCATGCCAAAGGCGAGACCAAAGAAGAGTCCTGACACGGTACCTACTTTACCGGGAAGAAGTTCCTGGGCAAACACGAGAATGGCCGAGAAGGCTGAAGCGAGAATAAGCCCTATGACAAAAGCAAGGATACCTGTCCACATGAGGCTGGCATACGGCATGATAAGCGCAAAGGGCGCCGCACCGAGGATCGAGAACCAGATGACATGCTTTCTGCCGAAGCGGTCGCCGATGGGCCCGCCCATGACCGTACCCATAGCCACGGCGAACAAAAATGCGAAAAGGTGTACCTGCGCCGATTGCACGGAAAGGCTGAAGCGGTGCATCAGATAGAACATGTAGTAGCTGCTGATACTCGCCAAATAAAAAAACTTAGAGAAGATCAATACGAGCAGAATCAGCAACGACAGGACGAGCGTGCGTGTCGGCAAGCCAGTCTGCCTGCCCAGACGAGTCCTCGCCTCGCGCCCACTACGCTTCTGTCTTCGCCGATACCAATGGCCTACCTGCCAAAGCACTGCGATGGCGAGGATAGCGGCTATCGAGAACCATGCTATGCTCCGCTGTCCATGGGGGATAATAATCCACGCGGCCAGCAGCGGACCCATTGCGCTGCCGGTATTACCGCCGACCTGAAAAATCGACTGTGCCAGACCGTGCTGCCCACCCGAGGCCATGCGGGCCACGCGCGACGATTCGGGGTGAAAAATTGACGATCCGGTGCCGACTACTGCGGCGGCGAAGAGAAGCGTTTCGTAGTTATTCGCTGCTGCCAGGACCAGGAGGCCGACGAGAGTGCATCCCATGCCGAAGGCCAAAGAGAAAGGCTTCGGATGGCGGTCCGTGTAAAATCCGACGATTGGCTGAAGTAGGGAAGCGGTGACCTGATAGGTCAGCGTGATGAGACCGATCTGCGCAAAGGAGAGGCTGAACGTGCCCTTGAGGAGCGGATAGATCGCAAGGATCAAGGACTGGATCATATCGTTCAGAAAATGCGAAAAGCTGATGGCGCCCAGCACCCGGAAAGCGGTATGGTGACCGCTGCCGGAAACACTGCTTGTGATTTGATCGAGGCTATTTTGCATAGGTGGGTCAGAGAAGCGTCTCGCCGATGCCAGCTAGCTCTTTTATCAAGCTGCGGCGCCCTCGGGAAGGGGTCGCTCATCCAAAAGAGGCTACCAGGGAAAGGACCCCTCCGCCGCTCAAAGTCCTGCATGATGCCCATGCAGACAAAGCACTTTGTTGCTGACTGGTCGAGGGCATTTCATTTCCTTTTAACGATAAAAAAACCCTCACGAGATTCTCGTGAGGGTTTCACAGCCGGATAATGACATTCTACTTCATGTGGCACTTTGCGCACTCTTTCCCGCCGAAGGCCTTGGTGCCGTTGTGACAGACACCGCAGAACTTCCCGCCATTGATGTCAGCCATCTTGATTGCATCAGCGCCCTTCTTCATCTGGAAGACAGCCGGATGACAATCTGCACACTTGAGACCCGCTTTGGCATGAGCCGTGCCGTCGAATACAACCTTGCCAGCTCCCGCGGGCGTGAACTCAACTGTCTTGCCGGACGGTACTGCGAATGCAGTCATCGTGAACGCGAACACTACTACTACTGCAATGGCCAATACGAACACTTTTTTCATTCTGGTTTCACCTCCTTCCGCATTGAAATTTAAAATCGCCTCAGAAATACACTAGCGCGGGATGCCACAGCAACATTGAACATCCCTCGTCGGTGGTAAAAGCCTTAGAGAAACGCCTTCGGGCTCCGGTATTCGTGGCATGTTACGCAGTCTTTTTTAGCCGATGCATCGGTCACCGTCCAGAGGTGCGGCTTATGGCAGTCTTTGCACTTCATGTCCATATCGAGGTGCAGCTTGTGCTTGCTCGTCTTCGGTATGCCGGTATGGCATCTCAGGCAGACTTCGTTCGTTGGCCTGACCTTTCCCTGGACATGGGGCTTATGGCATTCATAGCAGTAGAACTGCATGGGGGCATCCTTGGCGAGTGCAATCTTTATCGCCTTCTTGACCGTTGCCGGATCGGGCGTAAAGAACCGCACATCCATGGAGTTCTCTTCCTTGAGCTGCTTCTTGACGCTCTCGTCCGAGCTGTGGCAATAGAGACACTTTAAACGCCCGGGCTTGAGATCTCTCGTCCGGTCCGTATGGCAGTTGATGCAGGCCAAGCCACCCATGCCTTCACCGTGGACTTGCCTGCCCTGATGGCACTTGGAGCAGAACTTCTCGGTGGGGAGGAAATGGTGCAGCCCGCTCTTGTCGGGTTTAACTTCGCCGTGGCACTCCGTGCATTCTATCTGCTCCATAAAAACATGTTTGGCATGGAACATCGACTTGTTGATACGCTCTGCCTTGCCCTCGGTGTGGCACTTTTCACAAGTCTTCTCACTCACGATGACTTGACCCTTATGGCGTTCAGGAACGCTGTTCGGACGATGCAGAACGAAACTGACGAGGAGTTGGTTCTGCTCCGCGATGCTTAGGTGATGGCAATCATGGCAGTTCAATCCCTTGTGTTCGCTCTTCGCCCAGCTGTCATACGCAGGCTGCATCAAGTGGCAACCCACGCAGAACTTAGGATTGTTCTGGGTGAAGTCATAAAACTTATATGCGACAAACCCCCCGCCGAAGACGATGACGAGCAGAAGAAAGGTGATGAGCAGCTTTGCCCTTAAGGAAATGGGCTCCTTGAGCCGCTCCATAAACTTCGCGGTCTTTTCGTTAAACCAATCAGCCAACTTCATGTCCCCCCCCAGAGCAGAACAAAACCAAAACTGTAGCTTGAGTCACCGAAGAACTAAGCGACCATTTATAACACACGAAAAAGTTAATGTCAACACTTTCTGATAAATTTTTCGGGGTTATCATTCCTCAGCATCCATGGTGCTGCAACTTATTAACTTGACAAAAATTTGCATTTTTGTTAGTTTGGTCGCACGCAAAAAAATTTCACCAGCAGATCGGAGGTATGATGAAGAGGCGCAGATTTTTGAAAGTCATCCTGGCCTTTCTCGGATCAATTACCGTTTTCTCTTTTGTCTTTTCCATTCTGAAATTTCTCACCGCACTCCCCACCAGATCTGCAGATGTCCAGAAGCTCGTAGTCCGCAAGAGTGAAATCCCTTCGGGGGAAGCAATGAATATCATCTTTCAAAATGCACCGGCCGTGTTGGTCAACAGGCCCGACAAGGGGTTCATCGCTTTTTTGCGGACCTGCACGCACCTCGGATGCCTCGTCGAATTCAGCAAAAGCAGGCAGAAATTAATTTGCCCCTGTCATGCCGGTACCTATGACCTCGACGGAAGCGTCGAATCGGGACCACCTCCGAAACCGCTGACCACCATTCCGCTGAAAATTGAAGGCGATACCATTATAATAGGGTGAGACTATGTGGAAAAAATTTAGACATTGGCTTGATGTGCGGATCGGATTGGATGCGATCATTCAGACCCAGGTGATCGACTATCGCATCCCGAAGAACACAAATATTTTTTATACGCTCGGTTTTTTGGCCGTCATAGCCTATATCGTTCAGGCGTTCACGGGCATCGTCTTGCTAATCTACTACGTCCCCCATCCTGACTACGCCTTCAGCAGCGTTCAGGAGACGATCATGACGAAAGTACCCTACGGATGGTTGTTCCGTGAAATGCATACCGTAGGCAGCAACCTCTTGATTCTGGTGGCCATGCTGCACATGACCACGGTATTTCTGATGGGCAACTATAAACGCCCGAGGGAACTCACCTGGCTCGGCGGTGTCCTGATGCTCATCTTAACGGTTGTCTTCGGATTCAGCGGTTATCTCCTTCCCTGGAACCAGTTGAGTTACTGGGCGACGACCGTTGTAACATCGATGCCGACGGCATTCCCTTACATCGGAGAACCCATTGCGCGAATCCTGAGGGGAGGAGACCATGTAACGGGGATAACGCTCAGCAGGTTTTTCGCTCTCCATGTCGCCATCCTTCCCCCTCTGTTCCTGACGCTGGTCGGCATTCACCTGTTCCTGATAAACCGAACGGGCATTTCGGCGACCCCCTTTGGAAAAGCTGACGAAGAACGACGGCCTCTGACGGAGTACAAACGGAAAAGCTATCCAGAAGGTTATCCCTACTATCCGAGCTTTTTTCAGAAGCAGATGTACATGATGATGGCTTACTTCGCTATCATGTTCTTCATTATCACCTTCCTTCCGACCCTTTATTTCCCCGATGCGGTAAATGTACCGGCAGACCCCTTGAAAACGCCGCTGGAGATCAAGCCCGCCTGGTATTTGCTGGCGCCCTACCAGCTGATGAAGCTCATCCCGAATAAATTTTTCGGCATCACGCTGCAGCTGATCCTGCTCGTCGTCTTTCTTATCTGGCCGTTCCTTGACACCCAAGAGGAGAAAAACGTCATGAAGCGGCCCATCCTGCGCGGCGTGTTCCTGTTCCTGCTTGCGGCATGGATCGTCCTGTTGTACTGGGGGAGGTCATAATGAGATATCTTATCATTTCCGCGCTGATGCTCTTCATGCTTCCCTCTTGGGGAACCGCGGGGTATAAGCAGGAATTCGAGAGCGAGTTTATGACAAAGACCTGGGCCGGCGTCCAGGTCGAAGAGAACGTCTGCATATCCTGCCATGCATCGGACAGGATGAAGCCCGAATACCGGGAAATCACCGAAGCGTGGCAGGCGAGCTGGCATGCCCAGAACAGCATATCCTGCGAGAATTGCCACGGCGGTGATTCCAAGGATGCGGCGTTGGCCATGTCCCGCGAGCGGGGTTTCGTAGGCAGCCCGCAGCCAAAAAACGTCCCTGAATTCTGCGGAAAATGCCATATCGCGATTGTCACCAATTTTCTGGAGAGCGGCCATGGCAAAGCGCTCATGTCCGGGCATAAGGCCCCCAACTGCGTGACCTGCCATGGGTCCCACAATATCCAGAAGGCGAGCATCAGCATCATCAGCGAACAGCTGTGCACCAAGTGCCACACCTACGAACGCGCCAAGGTCATGAAACAAGCACTGTTCCTGACCGAAAATAAAATTGAAGAGCTTGAAAAAAATCTCGATGCATTAAAGCGGGAAGGAATCTATCCGGTGACCGATGAGAGGAACCTGTTCAGCACGCAAGCGGAATTCCGTGCGCTCTTCCACACGGTGGATGTAAGCCTTGTCAAGGACCGAACCGACGAATTTACATCGCGGCTGGATAAGATCGACAACAATATCCAGACAACGGATCGGGAATTGAAATTCAGAAAAAACTTCGCGGCCTTCCTGATGCTCACGTTTGCCGGAATGGGCATTGTCGTCTTCCTTCTGAACCAGTCCAAAGAGTAACAGGATCTCAAACAGCTGCCGGCGTTATCAGCGCCGGCAGCTTGCATAATCCCCCCGTCGCTGTTTTCCAACCATACGAACACTGCAACACCAGTCATAAGGTCCCGGCATTCCGTTGAAAGCAGTGGCATGACGAAGATCTCAATAATGGTCAGATACGCCGTTCCGCGCAGAGAGGCAACAGGTTGCGTTGCTTGAGTTTGACCGGCACCTTATTTCGGCAGAATCCTTCCGGCTTTATGAATGCGGGAGCACCTCACATGCGGCCTGAGAGAAGGACGGGAAGGCCTCAACTGTCATGGCGATATCAATGCGGCTGTAGGCATTGGAGATATGGAAGGAAGAAAAAACTGGGAGAGACCGGCTGACTGCCCTTGAGACGGAGGGCAGGGAGTGTGTGATCTCTGAACAACGATCTGCAAAATACCAGACCGCAGAGGGATCCCTGGCAATGAGCGAGTGATTTACGCCAGCGCATTCAGCGGATCAAGATTGTATTATTTTGATGCTTTTGTTTCAAACCTTAGCCTTCCCGTATAGATGGGAACGGCAAATTTCAGCAAGAGCGTATACAGGAGCGCACCGCAAGCCCAGATACCCATCGTGATGAGGATTTCCGCCTTCGTCGGCGAGTACTCATAGATTTCGCCCAGCGTATCGGGAACAAAACCGGGCACGACGAGCCCCATCCCCTTTTCAATATACACGCCCATAATAATGAGAATACATCCCAGGTTAAGCGTCGTGAAATTCTCCCTCGTCTTGGGGAACAGGAACAGTAAGAATGCCGTGGTATTCATGATGGTTGCAGCCCACATCCACGGCACGAGACTGGCTTTGCCATGCAGACCAAAATACAGATACTGGATAGAATAGCTATCAACGCCTCCTGAATAAAATTCCTTGAACGCCTCGGCGCCCAGGAGGAAGAGGTTGATGGCCATGGCGTATGCGATCAATTCGGCGATTTTGAAGATTGCCTTGTTATCGATTTCCACATCCGACCGGTTCCTGATGATCTGGAATAAAACCAACATGATGGCAGGGCCTGAACAGAACGCCGAAGCGAGAAACCGCGGTGCCAGGATTGAAGCGTTCCAGAACGGACGGGAGGACAATCCATTATAGAGGAACGCAGTCACGGTGTGAATGCTGACAGCCCAGGGGATCGAAAGAATGATAAGGGGACCGATCACCGACATACTGTATTCTTTCCCGATTGACAGCCGGTAGAGGACGTAAAAGGCGATAATGCCGTTGATGGCAAGATAGCCGTTCAGCACGACTACGTCCCACGCTAGGAGCGACGCGGGGAAGTGCATTGCTCCGATGAACGGCAGAATATGCCAGACACGCGTAGGCTGTCCCATATCGACGAGGATGAACAGAATGCACATCGTGATCGCAGTTACCGCAAGCAACTCTCCGAAGAGCACGATTTCCTTGATCGGTTTAAAATTATAGAGGTACGCTGGCACGACAAGCAGAACCGCGGCAGCTGCGACACCGACAAGAAAAGTGAAGTTTGAAATGAACAGCCCCCACGAGACCTGGTCCCTCATCGCCGTTATGATAAGACCGCGATTAAGCTGCTGGATATACGCGCTGAACCCCAGGAATATGAAGAAGGCCAGGAAGGACACCCAAAGATAATATGCACGGTTCCCGATGAATATCTGCCGCAAGGCAATGAAAAAATTCTTGACCAAGTTGCCCATGCATGAACCTCCTAAACGCCGTACGCGAAGAAATAGTAGAACTTGGGATAGGTATTCAGGTCCTCTTTGAGCCGGAACACTCTCTTGTGCTCTATGGCATAGCGAATCTCGCTGTTTGGGTCAAGCAGGTTGCCGAACTTTCGCGCGCCCACGGGGCACGCCTCAACGCAGGCGGGGTACCGGCCGTTTCGCGTCCGCTGGATACAAAATGTGCATTTCTCCACAACTCCCTTGTACCGCGGACGATTCCCGAGGTAATGCGTCTGCGGATTGATCTCCTCAGACTTCCGTCCCGGCTCCGTCCAGTTAAAATGGCGCGCTCCATAAGGACATGCTGCCATGCAGTAACGGCAGCCAATGCACCAGTTGTAGTCCACGACCACGATCCCATCAGGCTCCTTCCAGGTGGCCTGGGTGGGACAGGCGCGCACGCAGGGAGGGTTCTCGCACTGCTGGCACTGAACCGGCATGTAGAAATAGTCCTGCTCCGGCACGAGCTCCGGGTTGTAGTATTTCTCCGATTCTTCGAGGTCAACCCATTTTTCACCCTTCTTGAATCGCAGGACAGAAATCCAGTGAATCTGCGGGTCCTTGGACTGGTTGTTCTCGTCTACGCAGGCATATTCACATCTCCTGCATCCGATGCAGCGGGAAAGGTCGAGACCATATCCGAACAGGACTCCTGGCATCGCCTTTTCATTGCCCACGGCAATCGCTTTTTTGTATTTTTCTTCGTATTCCTGTTCAAGACGGCGGAGAACCTGCTGTATCTCGGCATCGTCCATTTCTTTAAAGTGCTTCTGGATGAACGATTCCCAGAACGAAGCATCGGCATTCTTCAGGGGAAGCGCAGCGCCCGCAAGCCCGAGGGCTGCACCTTTGAGAAAGCTCCTCCGGTCGAGATGGATGCCGTCTTTTTTCTTCACGATTTTTCGCATCGGTCTCCTCATCCTCATTATATTACTTGATGTCCGTCGGTCTCATCGGCGGAGGAAGCGGTTTGATCGGTTTGAACCGCGGATTATGCGGCCAGTGGCAGTGCACGCAAAGCCGATACTGCTTCTCGCCGTTCCACATGCCGGTCCTCTTACCATGCAGGCCGGCCTTCCACTCTCGAAGGATTATCCCGTGGCACTGGCCGCAAAGAATGTAGGACTCTTCAAAGCTGACCAGTTTGCCGTTCGCGAGCCTCAATTTATCCCGGTTATCGGGGTTGTGGCAGTCGAAACACCAGCCGCTGGGCATGTGCTTTAACGAATCGGCGATCTCCTGATGCATTTCCAGCTTTCGCGGGTGTTTGTTAACGGGCATCCCCTGATGGCACTGCGAGCAGGGGAAAATACCTGGGGTAAACGGGGGTGGCGGCACAAAGAATTTTTTGGGAATGTCCTGTTCTTGAGCATGAAGACGCGCGGAAAAGAGGGCGAGAAACATAAATGCGGTCAAACAGAGAAGCCGGCTTACTTTCATTTCTTCCATATCATCTCCCCGTTTCCGGTTTGAGGTCGAAGTTCAACAGCGGCATACTGCATTATTGTAAAGACCAACAATCTATAAAGCAAGTTCAAATTCTAATTTGAGGATATCTCCCGGGGGCAAAGCACCCGGGAGAATACGCTCTCGTTGAATGATCTTAATGGGCTTCCTTGTACTCGAATATGGGGAATATGTGACTGAAGATCCAAAACAGTATGAACGGCATGAAAAAAATGCTGAGCGCACCGGCAAGGCCTTCTTTGTACGTTTCCCAATTATGCGGGATAAGAGGAAGGTGATAGTGCATGAACCCGGCAAAGGTCAAAGAAAATGCCTGGCCGCCGATCACGACATTCCACCGCATCATAAAGACGCCAAAGAGAACGAGCATGACGCCCACGATCGCTCTCCGTATTGTTATTCCCGGAATCAGGAACAGGATCAGCGGCACGACGTTGCCGATGCCGTATTGCATGATGAAAATATCCTTGAAGTCCCGCTCATAGATGACACTGCGCAGTACGTCCCAGGATTTGAGCGCCGTGTACCCGCGGAATATGAGGTCCAGAATCTCCAGACTGATTGCCGCCACGAGGAACGCGAGGAGATATTTCGCTGTCATCTGGATAACGCTGATCTCAGCGCTCTGAAGCTGCTGCTGAGACTGGGACCCCATCATAGAGCCCCTCTTGCGCTTCGCCAGGAACTTCCGGATTTCCATGGTTAGGATGTACGTGAGCATACAAAGGGCAATGCCTGACACGATGGCGGACATGATGAAGATAACCGGCATGAGCGGCGTCATCCACAGCGCATTTGCCTTCACCGATCCGAAGATGAATCCTGCATATCCATGAAGGAAGCATGCGACGGGAATACCGAGAGCCGCGAGAAATTTAATCGCCTTTTCGTCACGGTGCAGCGCCTCTTCACTTACATCGTAAACCCCGAGGGTCAGGGTGCAGAAGATCAAATAGGTAACCCACTCTACCAGCGTCTTGTCCTGTTTTTCACGGAGTTTGAGCGAGACATCAACAAAGTGCTTCCGATACAGGAACCACAGCTCTGATGCCACAATGGCGCCGTAGGTGAAGAATACAATGCCGAAAGCGGCAATGGCCGAGGTGAAATGCGGGGTCATAAAAATTTCGATGCCTCTAAACGGAAATTGCAGATGAAGCACAATGGGCATCGGCGCCGCGAACAAAAGCGCGAAGGAAAAAACGAGCGCAAAACGCGCCATGTCCTTAAGCTTCTGAATGCCGAATACGTGGTAGAGCGACGACAGCACGAAGGCCCCTGCAACGAGCCCCGTCATAAAAGGATACATCACGATCTGGATGCTCCAGTAAATATATTCGTTTGGCAACACAAACAGATCTTTTACGGTCCAAAGTTCTCCATGTACCATGTTATCTGACCTCCTCATCCAGGCCGATGTAATAGACCTGCGGTTTCGTTCCGTATTCGCTTTTCAACACGCCGACCCGCTGCGACCTGATAACTTGTGTCACGGGATCATTCGGGTTTTTAATGTTCCCGATCTGGCGTGCACCGAAGGGACAGGCCTGCACGCACGCAGTTTTCATGCCCTTGGTAATCCGGTGGTAACAGAATGTGCATTTCTCCGCGGTATGATAGACAGGGTGGAAAAACCGCACACCATAGGGGCAGCCCATAATGCAGTAGCCGCACCCGATACACCAAGTCCGGTCCACGAGCACGACGCCGTCCGCCGTCTGATAGGTAGCGCCCACGGGGCATACCTGGACGCAGGGTGGATTTTCGCACTGGTTGCAGAGTTTCGGCACGAAGAACGCTTTCTCAATGCCCTCGCTCTTGATGTCCTTGAGGCCGTCGGCATTCTCATCGATCTTCGCAGTTGCAAAACCATCGCGGGCACCTTTGGGACTGTCAGCGTATAATTTCCCCGTTTTCGTCAGAACGTAGCGTTCGACCCACGTCCTCGTCACATTTGCGTCATAAGGCACTTCGTTTTCCAACTTGCATGCCTTGACACACAATCCGCACCCGACACATTTATGGGTATCGACCAAAAATGCCCAACGTACGGACGTCGTTTCAGCCGCGACCTCAGCGAATAGTTTTTTAGGATCGACAATTTCCAAAGCAGCCAGGGGTAGCGCTGCCCCGGCGATGCCCAGCGCCGTTTTTTTGAAAAAATCCCTTCGCGTTATCATCTCAGACCCTCCATCGGATTGTGCGGATTATGACACGTCGAACACTCTATATCAGGGTTGTGCTTTTCCGGATCAATGCTCCTGATATTCGCCCGTCCGCTCGTGGGATAGGGGAGCGGGAAATGGCACCGGAGACAGAGCGCCCTGCTCTTGTCGATAGTCAGTTTCGGCGGATCCGCTGGATGGTCAATTGCCGGGCCATGGCAGTTCTCGCACTGAATGATCCTGTGCGGGGTTTTATTGATGCTGTCGTACTTGTCCGAATGGCAATCCTTGCAGTATTCTTTTCCTTGATATTTGATCTTAAACTTTTTCCAGTCTTCTTCATTCCCCTTGCGGTGCCAGCCATACATGAACCCACGCTCATGAATGCCGAAATCCTTGGGGACGATCACCATTCTGGCCAGTAATATCAGGATGACGATACCAATGACCACGAACAGCGGTCTGAAAACGTGATTCTTCATGACATTGACTCCTCTCTTATATTCCTTACCTGCCGAAAGCGGCGGCTATAGTCTCTCTATTTGTCAGGATTCATGGTCTGCTTCATCAATGTGGCTCCTTCCCACACGATGGCCAGGAAGCAGAGAGAAAGCCCTCCCACAAGGCCGAAAATATGCACGAGATGCCATTTCATGACGACAAAGAGAATGATAAAGATGAGCGCAAGCTTGAGAACGCTGATGATCGCCGCTGCCAGGCTTGCAAGGACCGCTGTCGCTCCCTTGCGCAAGTACACTCGTTCGACTGCAATTGCAAGCCAGCGAAAGTTGAGAAGCCCCAGTGCACCGCCGAAGAGGATGCTCCCCGGTATGAACCACCAGCGTTCTCCCTGCCGGACAAGTGCATATGCCAGTGCAACAGTAGTTACAGGAAGAACAAGCATGGCGGTTTTCCCGGCCACATTCTTCAAGATATCCACGACTGCCTGGCGTCGAGCCTGTGTTTCAACGGTCATGCTTTTTATCTTCGTCTTCTTCGAGCATTTTTTGGCTTCGTTTGACGTATACGAAAAGGTTGCGAAATCCCGCTATAAGGCCGAACAGCACAAAGACCGCAGTAAGCCACGGTGATGTGCCGAACCATTTATCGAGTTTGAGCCCGATATAAAGACCGATGGCCGTTGCAAACACCATGGTCAGTCCCACGGTGCTCAAGACGCCCAGCATGCGCATGAGGCTACGGTCTTTTTCTTCCATAAATCTCGTATACGTTATGCCAATGTCTTTTCCCGAGGCGTCTGCAACAACTGAATCCTGACTATTAATTCCTCATCCCTGATGTTCCCAGCGATGACTGGGGTATTAACCTCTTAAAGGCTTTTCAGACCCTTTCTTGCTGCCTCAATGGTCTTGTGGATATCCGTCTTGGTGTGAGCCAGGGAGAGAAACGCTGCCTCGAACTGTGACGGTGCGAGGTTAATGCCGTTCTTGAGCATGGACAGGAAGTACTTTCCGAAGCGCTCTGTATCAGAGGTCTTTGCACTGGCAAAATCCTTCACCTTCCGGTCCGTAAAGAAGCCAGTGAACATTGACCCGACCCTATTGAACGTGATCGGCACTCCCGCTTCTTCCGCTGCATCACCCAAGCCCTTCTGCAGGTCAGCGGAACTTTTTTCGAGCACTTTGTAGACACCGGGCTTCGAGAGGCGTTTCAATGTCTCAATGCCGGCAGTCATGGCCAGGGGGTTCCCGGAGAGCGTACCAGCCTGATAAATAGGGCCGATGGGTGCAATATTTTCCATAATCGCGCGTTTGCCGCCGAAAGCCCCGACCGGCAACCCTCCGCCGATCACCTTGCCCAGGCAGGTAAGGTCGGGCTTGATCTTATACAACTGCTGGGCACCGCCGTAAGCCACGCGAAACCCGGTCATCACTTCATCGAAAATGAGGATGATGCCGTACTGGTCGCAGACCTGCCTGAGGCCTTCGAGAAACCCCGGCTCCGGAGGAACGCAGCCCATGTTACCCGCCACCGGCTCGACTATAAGGCAGGCGATCTGATCGCCTTCATGGGATGCGATATGCTTGAATGCAGCAACATCATTGTAAGGAATCGTTATGGTGAGCTTCGCGAGGTCAGCAGGAACACCAGGGCTGTCCGGCAGACCGAAGGTGGCGACGCCGCTTCCTGCTTTCACGAGCAGGCTGTCGCCATGTCCGTGGTAACCCCCTTCGAACTTGACGATTTTATCCCGACGGGTATATCCCCGGGCGACCCTGATGGCGCTCATGGTCGCTTCAGTGCCGGAACTCACCATGCGCACCAGTTCGATGGAAGGAAACGCTTTTTTCACCATCTTGGCCAGCGTTATTTCAAGCTCCGTGGGAGCGCCGAAACTTGTGCCGTTCGTAATCGCTTTTTTAAGCGCTGCAGTCACAACAGGATGGGAGTGCCCCAGGATCATCGGGCCCCAGGAAAGGACATAATCGATATACACTTTTCCGTCGGCATCAAAGATCTTTGACCCCTTTGCGCTCTTGATGAAAAGCGGTTCACCGCCAACAGACCGGAACGCCCGTACCGGGCTGTTCACGCCGCCGGGTATATGCTTCTTTGCTTCTTCAAACAGCTTTTTCGAATGTGCTCCTGACATGGGTACCCCTTCGTAGGCGGGCGGTGCGTTTTAGGACACAAGATGTTGCACATAAAATATGGAAAACCGTCAAGAATGTCAATGAAAAAAAACCACACCTTATAAAATAATGTGATATTTCAATCAGCATTTTTGATGAGCATAGCGGCAACGAAGCAACAACCTCAAGGGCTCGATTGATTAACCATAGGCGACACCTTGGCCCACGTGAAAGCAGCCACGACAATCGGAATTTGCCATACCAGACCCACTTGCATCATGTGCCATGCGAAAGCACGATCATGGTTCACAATCGTGAGTCCCCTTATCTGGGACCGCACTCTGACTATTGTTTCGTTTGTTTTTTTACGCAACATGAAGAATTTTTTTTAAAAGAAAATCAGCGACGCCATGAGCATCGTTCAGGTCGAAGCAGGGAATCGAAACAGAGAAAGGTCGGTCGCTTACCAAGGCGAGAAACGACGAACCACCATCCATGCAGAGTGGCCGTTCTCCGGAGGCGCCGTACCGGAAAACCTCGATCATGTTCATATCGTTCTTTTTAAACCCTTCACATAGAGCGATATCCGCATCTCCTATCGCCTGGAGAAGTTCTTGCTGTGTTGGTTCGTGCTCGACTGTCTTCATAATCGCCATCTTTCCCGGCCCCACCAGAACAACCGTGTCCGCACCAGCTTGTTGAAAGCGCCAGGAGTCTTTGGCGGGCTTGTCGAGGTCGAAACCCAGTGAGGTGTGCTTCACGACGGCCACGCGAAGGCCCTTCGCTTTGAGAATGACCACGACTTTCTCCAGGAGAGTCGTTTTGCCGCTGTTCGAGGACGCAGCTATAAAAGAAAAAAGCCGCATAGATACTCCGAGATTTGATGGAGAGGATCTTCCCATCCTGATGTGGTAATCATACCCATGCATTCTTGCGTAGAGAGATCATGGATCCTGAAAAATCCTTCCGTGGAAGAAAAAAATAAAATTTGTTGGGGAAAAAGGTATTCATCAAGAGCCGCCCTTCCCCCTTTACTCATCCTTCCTCTTCATTTCCCCCCTAGAGGGATTTTGCATGATTACGATGGCCGTGATGGAATCTTTCCCCGCGTATGGTAAATCGCGGATATCTCCATCTTCACGTCCATCTTCTAAGATTTAATCTGATTCCGTCTCCGCCAGGTCTGTTGTCTTCGCTTTTTTCGCCCTTCCGAATATACGGGCAAAGAGAATGCCCAGTTCATACAGAAGATAGATTGGGATAGAAAGGATGGTCTGGTTGAACACATCCGGCGTGGGTGTCAGGATCGCTCCGAGGATGAACGCCCCGAGAAGAGCGAATTTCCGGTATTTCGCCAGTACGGCAGGGCTCACGATGCCCATACGGCTCAAGAGAACGATAATAAGAGGAAGTTCAAAAACGAGCCCGCTTGCCAGCACGAACTTGAGCACAAAATCGATATAGTCGCCGATCTTGATGATCGCGATAAGGTTATCAGTCTTATAGGTCAAAAGAAAGGGGATGGCTACCGGCAGCAGCACCATGAAGCAGAAAAGGACCCCTGTCGCGAAAAACAGAGTGGAAAATAGGACAAAGTAACCTAGGTAGCGCCGCTCTTTCATCCGCAACGCCGGAGAGAAGAACTTCCATAGCTCGTGCATTACGAAAGGAAATACGAGCATGAGGCCTGCGATGAGCCCGATCTTCAAGTGGGACCAGAATGGCTCGATCAGTGTGGTATAGTGCAGCTTTTGCGGGACCGCGTTCGGGATGGAGGAAAAGAACGGGAATGTGTGCTTGATGACAATCTTGGAGTTCATGGGCCACATAAGCGCAGCCAAGATGTCCTCGGAATAATTAAAGCAAATGCCGAAGCCAATGATTATCCAGATGAATGACCGTACGAGTCTTTTCCTCAGTTCTTCCAAATGGCCCCAGAAAGACATCTTAATATCTTCTTCAGCCATTTGCCTTGGTCTCCTCGCCCTTGTGCTCTTCCGGCTTTTGTTCGGTTTTCTGACCCTCTCCCTGCGTTTCCGGGACGCCTGTTGATGCGGGTTCGTAATAATCAGGCAGTTGGATATTGCCCAGTTTCTTGATTTCGTCGAGTTGCGCGGTCTTTTCGACTTCCTTCATCTCCTCGTGCATGGCTTCCTGAAATTCCTGTGATGCTTTTTTGAACTCCATCAATGCCCGTCCGACAGATCGGCCAATTTCCGGAAGCTTCTTGGGACCGAACACCACGAGGGCTATGACGAATATGACTAGTAATTCACCAAACCCGAGACCAAACATAGGCTTCTCCTTTTTCCAATGCTGGATGACGGTGCATCATAACAGAGATACGGAGTCGCGAAGGAAAATACAGTATCTTGATACCTGAGCGCCTGCATTTCTTATCAGCCTAAAGATCCCTGATGAGAGATCGGTTTACGTGACGTCAACATAAACAATTATTTTGCGGATGCAGCATTTGAAAGGTATTATGATCGAAAATACAGCGGAGCGCGCCTTACGTCGTTCCACGGCTCCTTCATCATTTCTCCTGCTTCATTTGAGCATCTACGTTGATGTCCGAGGGCTAACTCCGGAAGACCACCTTATGAAGGATTACACAGGATTACGACCCGTTGTCCCCTGCCTCAAGCGCATCGCAATAATCTCACGACGCCAACGAAATGTCCCCAGCGCCCCCCTTGACCGAAGCGCTATTGCGGATCTGGGCCTTGACAATAAGGCTCGCATCCAGCACCATGCCATCGGCGAGGGCGGCCTTGATGTTTTTTCCCCTCTCCACAATGTGATTGCGCTTTACGTCACGCGTGCGACTGATGATGAACCGATAGCAAAGGCTCCGTCTTACCTGCTCACGCTGCGGTCCGCCGGAGAGCCGATGGGAAAATTCATCCCTGGGAGAGGCGCCAAGAGGTGATTGCTGCTGTATGACAGCCTGCCCGGTCGTACTCCTCACGATTGTGGTCATCTCTTTTTTCATGCGGGGGACGATTGATTCGATGGCAGAAGTGGCACTTGAAATGAGGGACAGAATGCATGAAAACACGAGAACGGGAAGTACGATTTTGATCAAAAACCTCATGAACGACCTCCGTGCTATTGAGTGCACAACAACAGTGCATTGATAACATGGCGCTGTAAAATAGTCAAGATATTTCGTTGAGTTAGGTGCAGTTTCAGGAAGAATTACGCAAAACAAGAAGGGCTATGACAACGCAAGAGAAGAGACGCGAAAAATCGCTCTGCTGCTTTCCCGCTTAGAGTACGACACGTATCAAGGTCTTCACGTTTCCCCGCGCGTTGAAATCACCGACCACTTCCAGGGTGCGCGGCTTGAGGTTAATCGCGAGCGTGTCGAAGATCAGGTTTGTCACTTCTTCATGAGAGATGGACTTGTTCCGGAAACCATTCAGCCAAAGTTTCAGTGCCTTGAGTTCAACGACTCGTTTATCGGGTGTATAGATGATCTTGATGGTCGCAAAATCGGGATAGCCTGAGCGCGGGCAGAGGCAGGTGAATTCAGGATAAGAGATGTCTATTATATAGTCCCGATCGGGGTTCGGATTGGGCCAGAGTTCGAGCTTCGCGTCTTTAATTGTTTTCGCACCGTATTTCATGGCCTGCATAGTACCGGTTCTTATGGATTCTGTAAAGATAAAAACAGCGTCATGGCCAGGGGAAAGCCTTCCTATAACCTTACAGGAGACGCACGATTTCAAGACTTGAGATCATTTAAGTTGTTTTTTCCCGTAGCTGAATATATAATAAAAGATACAACTTTTTTCTCTGAGTGAGGTCTAATCTCATGAATCTTCGCTTCCATTGTATCGCAACCGGTATCGGCAGCATGCCGGTCACGGACGCTGATAAGGCAGCTGTCCTTTCGCTTCAGTATCTCTACGAAGCGCCGATCTGGCCTCAGCTTCCCCAGAGAGACTTTCGCGAGCACATGGACGGCCAGTTTAGCGAGTCCCTGCCCGGCTTAAAGCTCGACACAAAAAAAAACCGGTTTTATTTCGACTCATCTACGGACCTCACGCCGGAGCTCGAAAAATTCTTCGAACGTTACATAGCAAAGGATTATGATTTTTTTAAAATGTCGGAAGAATATGCAGCCGGATTCTATGCCTTTCTCCGAGCTTTGAAGAAAGGGCTTCCCGGCAACGCACGGTTCCTGAAGGGCCACATCACCGGTCCGCTTACTGCCGGGATTTCGTTAAAAGATGAAACGGGCAAGGATATTGTCCATAATGACGTGCTGTTCGATGCGGTTGTCAAGGGGCTCGCCATGAAAGCGGCGTGGCAAATCGAACAATTTAAACAATTCGGGAAGCCAATCATCATCTTCGTTGATGAGCCTGCCATGGAGTCGCTCGGTTCGGCCTTTTCCGCCGTTTCGTCAGAAGTCGTCGCCGAAAAACTGAACGAGGTCATAGACATGATCCATGAGCGCGGGGGAATAGCAGGCATCCACTGCTGCGGTAACGCTGACTGGCCCCTGTTGTTCGACACGAGGATCGACATTGTCAATTTTGATGCTTTCGGGTATATGGACAAGGTGTTACTCTACCCCGCGGCCATCAAAACGTTTCTCAATCGAGGCGGGGCGCTCGCCTGGGGTATTGTGCCTACGGGTGCATATGCAGGAAACGAAACGGCGGACATGCTCCTGGAAAAGCTCAAGGCTGGCATGGACCGGCTCGAAGCGAACGGCATCGCACGCGATGTCCTCTTAAGCCAGTGCCTCCTTACACCGTCCTGTGGACTGGGTAGCCTGAAGCCTGATAAAGCAGAGGCAATCCTAAAGCTCCTTCGGGAGGTTTCCGACCGAATGCAGAAATCCCCGTAGCCGGGGAGGAGCCCTGTCTTGGCACGCTACCGCCGCTAACGCATACGGTATTTCCCACACAGTACAGTAGTCACTGGTACTGGTGCATAGGGATGAAGCAACGGACAATTGAAAGAATCCTTGCCCCTTTGGCCCTCTAAATTTTATGCCCCGGCATTTACAGTTCACAAAATTTCTCATCGTTTCCATCGCTTTACATGCGTTGGTGATAGCCGCAGTGCTGTTTCTCCTCAAACCGTCACTGACGGAGATCCCTGTGTTTACGCCCGTCAGGATCGTTAACCTTCCACCGCAGGATACCAAGAAGCTGCCGCCAGTGCAGCGGCCCGCGCCCATTCAACCGCCCGAGCCCATGCAACGGCCTGCACCCGTGCCACCGGTTCCCCAACGCATCGTCCCGGAAAGACCACTGCCTCCCAGCGAAGTGCCAACACCGAAAAAATTCGGGGAGAGCGAGGAGGTCAAGCTGCCTAAAACAATGCCGCGCACGGGGATAAGTGAGGGTGCTGAGGAAGGAAAAGAGACAGGGAAAACGGGCTCGCCGCAGATGCAGAAGCATGCCGGGCCGCTTCCTTTCCTGACACAAAACGAGATCGATGAACTTGCCCGCAAAGGCATGCCGGAAAAGCATCTCGGCGATGACTCGCTCACGCTCGATACCGACGAGTTCAAGTTCATGTCCTACAACCGTTGGCTTAAGATTAAGATCGAGAGCGTGCTGAAATACCCCGAGCTAGCCGCCATATCCGGTTATCAGGGGACCCTCTACATCAAGTTCGACATCCTGAAGGACGGATCCCTTGGCAGTGTCGAGGTCCTGAAGTCATCGGGTTTCAAGATCCTCGACGACGAAGCAGTGCGCGCGATTAAAGCAGCGGCCCCTTTCCAGCCGCTCCCCGATAAGTGGGGCATGCAGCGCTACTCAATTCGTGCGGCGGTCATCTTTTACGTCGGTGCTGGCTATATTGAATGAACCTGTCTCGATGCGCCAAGTTCCTGAAGCAGCAAGTGATTAAGCGGGCCACGTGTGCATGTTATCCTATCATGCGTGATTAATTCCTGTCGTGGGCAGTGTTCGTCCCTAGTTATGAGCGCTTCTTAGAATGATCGATATTATCAAAATACTTGCCACCTTCTCACTTATCGTCGTCCTCCTGCGGCTTCGTCGGAACCTCGGGCTCGTAATGTTCGCGGCTGCGGTTTTTCTCGCTACGCTCTACCGCCTCGGCCCCTTGGAACAAGCGCGCGTCATGGTCCGTTCGACCATCGATCCGATAACGGTCAACTTGGTGACAGGCCTCGTGCTTATCATGGTCCTGGAAAACATCATCAGGAAAAAGGGACTGCTCACACGAATGCGGGAGGCAGTCGTAAACGTTGCCCGCGACCGAAGGATTGCCATGGCCGTCCTGGCTGGTGTGATAGGCCTGTTGCCGTCTGCAGGGGGCGCGGCGTTCTCGGCTCCCATGGTTCAGGGCGCCGCTGCCGAGGTGGCCATGGAGCCCGAGAACAAAGCCTTCATCAACTACTGGTTCCGCCACATCTGGGAATGCGTCTCACCACTCTATCCGGGAGTCGTTTTAGCCGCTGCCGTGACTAAGGTCCCGATTAATACATTTCTGATCTCCCAGCTCCCCATACCCCTTGCCGTGATCGGTGCGGGCGCTCTCTGCGGCTTTCGCGGGATTACGAGCGACACTATCCGGGGATCGCGGAGCATGAAAGAGATAAAAGCGCTCGTCGTCACGCTCCTGCCAATTATCATTTCAATCATCCTTGTCGCCGTATTTAAGATGCCGCTTGCTTTTGCGATGATATCGGTCGTCACCGGAATGCTTGTAGTCTACCGCTATTCGTGGAGCGAGATCGGCACAGCTTTCCGGGAATCCTTTTCTATAAATGTCGTGCTGATGACCGTCGGCATCATGGTCTTCAAGGGCATGCTTGACGCATCAGGCGCCATCGACGCGCTCCCCCGGTTCTTTGCCGAAAGCGGAATGCCGACCTTCGTGATCCTATTCATGCTCCCTTTCGCCGTCGGCCTCTTGACCGGCCTCACAGTCGGGTTCGTCGGCGCCACGTTCCCGATTATCACGGCTCTGCTGGGCGGTCACGCGGATGTCGGTTCGATCACCTTCGCCTTTGCGAGCGGCTTTGCCGGCATGATGCTCTCCCCCACCCATCTTTGTCTTCTCCTGACGATCCAATATTTCAAGGCGGACATGGCAGGAACATACCGGCTGTTGTACGTACCAGTTCTTGTGGTGTTCCTCGCCGGTCTTGCCAGACTGTGGTTGTAAGAAGTGTGGGATCTGTAAGGGCTGATAGGGGAGTACAAATAGGGGAAACCGCTATGGACATTCCGAGTTCAGGTTGAACGTTTAAAAGACACTGTTCAAAGTTCATCGGTCGGCATCAGCCTCCCTTCGTGCATCATTCCCGCAGAATACACATGAATTTCCGTTTGATTTTTCAACCTGACTATGATACTTTTCAATCTATGATTACGAATGAGATGCTTGCGGATTCTCAAAAATACGTCATGAATACCTATGCGCGGCAGTCACTCGTCCTTATTAAAGGCCGAGGAACCAGGGTCTTCGACTCCGATGGAAGGGAATATATCGATTTCGTCTCCGGAGTGGCAGTGAATAACCTTGGTCACTGCCACCCCAGGGTCGTCGTGGCGCTCCAGAAGCAGGCCCAGCGCCTGATGCACGTGTCGAACCACTATCAGAACGAGCCGCAGATCAACCTTGCGAAAGCGCTCGTTGCGCATTCTTTTGCGGACAAAGTTTTCTTTTGTAATTCAGGCACCGAGGCCATCGAAGCAGCCATCAAGCTCGCACGCCGGTACGGCCGGGAGGTATTGAGGGAAGACCGGTACGAGATCATCACCATGCGTGGCTCGTTCCACGGCCGTACCTTGGGCGCGCTCACGGCCACCGCTCAGGAGCGGCTCCATAGGGGGTTTGAGCCCCTGCTCCCGGGCTTTCAGTACGTTCCCTATAATGACGTTTCTGCGGTCCAAGCGGCAGTGAACGAGCGCTCCTGCGCAATACTCGTGGAACCCATCCAGGGAGAAGGCGGTGTCATTGTTCCCTCCGCGGGATACTTAAAGGCGCTCAGGGAAATCTGCGACCGCAACAGGCTCCTGTTGTTGCTCGACGAAATCCAGACCGGTATGGGCCGGACGGGAAAACTCTATGCCTACGAACACGAGGGCATCGTGCCGGATGTAGCGGCGCTCGCAAAAGGACTGGGCGCCGGCATGCCTATCGGAGCGCTCATTACCACTGAAAAAGCGGCCCAGGGCCTCACGCCGGGATCCCATGGTTCGACCTTCGGAGGCAATCCGCTTGCCTGCGCCGCTGCGCTGGCATCGATTGAGACCCTGATCGAGGATAACATCATTATTCCTGCCGTGGAGCAGCTCGGCCGGCACTTTCTCCGGGGGCTGGAAAACCTGAGGAAGAAGTATTCCTTCATCAAGGACGTACGGGGTCGGGGGTTGCTTATCGGGATGGAACTTGACTTTCCCGGCAAGGACGTCGTGAGTGCCTGTATCAAAGAAGGTTTCTTGATCAACTGTACGATGGATACCGTGTTGCGGTTCATGCCTCCGCTCATCATAACCGAGTATGAAATCGACCGGCTTCTGGTGACGCTCGACGGGATCTTTGCAAAGCGATAGTAAAGCACCTCGCTGACCGTTCATAGATCACAGCGCACGGCACAGGCTGATGCTCTTGACTAAAGCCCTGAGCTATAGACATCATCCGGAGAACGAATGAAAAAAGATCTGCTAGCGATTTCAGACCTGACCCCGCAGGACATCGAGAAGATCCTCAAGCGATCCGCCGTGTTAAAGAAACTGTTGCGACACGGAAAGGCCCATGCAACGCTCAGAGGAAAGACTCTGGGTATGATCTTCGAAAAATCATCGACAAGAACGAGGGTTTCTTTCGAAGCCGGAATGTTCCAGCTCGGCGGTCATGCGCTGTTCCTTTCGTCCGATGACCTCCAGATCGGCCGCGGTGAGCCCATTGCAGACACGGCGCGCGTCCTCTCGAGGTACGTGGATGGAATCATGATTCGCACTTTTGCCCAATCCACGGTTGAAGAACTGGCGCATCATGCAACGATACCGGTCATCAACGGCCTGACAGACCTCCACCACCCCTGCCAGGTCCTTGCCGACCTCTTTACCATCCAGGAAAAGAAAAGAAAATTAAAAGGGCTCAAACTTGCGTACGTTGGCGACGGGAACAACATGGCAAACTCGCTCATTGAAGCTTGTGTCAAAGTCGGAATGCATATTTCCATCGGTTGTCCGCATGGTTATGAACCCGATGCAGGAGTGATGCAACATGCACAGCGAGAGGCGGCTCGAACAGGCTCGGCTCTCCGTATTGTGAATGATCCCGCAACCGCAGCGGAGAATGCCGATGTCCTGTACACCGACGT
>Ga0187779_10000652_pt1 | contig 23003 bp, 20 predicted proteins | sample 1015_Q2_SP10_10__FD_132435 | JGI IMG/M metagenome (GOLD analysis project Ga0187779, IMG submission 132435) | Tropical peat soil microbial communities from peatlands in Department of Meta, Colombia - 1015_Q2_SP10_10_MG | ecosystem: Environmental > Terrestrial > Soil > Wetlands > Peat | place... | reverse complement strand
GCTGAAGGCGCCCGAGCCCTGGAACCCGCCGAAGGCGATGGTGCGGTCCGCGCTGTCCGCGCTCCGATCGGCGCAGAGGTTGCCGCTGCTGTCCGAGCTGCAGGCGGCGGCCAGCGCCAGGCAGATGCAGATCAGGGAAATGGTGACTGGGCTGAAGCGCATGGGTGTCGACCTCGGGAGCTTTCTGTTCCCGGAGACACTCCGGAGCGGGCGCGTTGCGGGCCTCCCGGCACCGGCCGGGCGGCCAGCCCCCGGGTTCTCGGGGCTTCGCGCTAGAGTCGGCCGCCGATGAGCTCTGGAGCCGGGAGTGTCCGTTGCGGCCGCTGCGCCCTGCGTCCGCCCTGTGCGTGCCGCTTCCTCGAGCCGCTGCCCGTCCGGACGCGCTTCGTGGTGCTCCGCCACGCGCGCGAGGCGCAGAAGAGCAGCAACTCGGCGCGCTGGGCTGCCCTGCTCGTGCCCCGCTGCGAGATGAGGACCTGGGCCGGACGCCGGGACGCAGCGGCGCTGAGAGACCTCGGACGGCCGGGGGACTGGCTCCTCTTCCCCTCCGGACGGGACGAGCCGGGGCCGGCGGACCCGGTGCCGTCCCCGGCGCGGGTGCTCGTGCTCGATGGAACCTGGCGCCAGGTCCGGAGGATTCTGCGCGCCCTCCCGGCGCTCCAGACCCTTCCGCGCCTGAGCCTCCCGGCCGGCGCGCCGCGGCTCCGCCTGCGGGCCGCTCCGGCGCCGGGCTGCCTCTCCACCCTGGAGGCGATCGCCGGGGCGGTGGCGCTGCTCGAGAGCGAGGCGCTCGGCCGGGTGCTCGATGCGCGCCACCGGGCCGTGGTCGCTCTCGCCCTGGCCGCGCGCGGCTGGAGGCTTCCCGAGGCGGCATGACGCCCCTGGTCCTGCTCGACGGCGTCTCGCGCGCCTTCGGTGGAGCCCCGGCCGTCCGTCCCCTCAGCCTGGCCATCGCTCGCGGGCGGACCACGGTGCTCGTCGGCCCGAGCGGCTCGGGCAAGTCCACCCTGCTCCGGATGATGGTCGGGCTCGTCCGGCCGGACACCGGCCGGGTGCTCTTCGACGGCAGGCCACTCACCGAGGCCACCGCTCGAGCCGACCGTCTCCGGATGGGGCTGGTGCTCCAGGGCGGGGGGCTCTTTCCGCACCTCACCGTGGAGGGCAACGCAGCGCTCGTCGCCCGCTCGCTGGGATGGGCGGAGGAGCGCGTCCGGGCCCGTCTCCAGGCGCTGCTGGCGCGCGTGCAGCTCCCGGCGGACGTGCTCCAGCGGATCCCGGCCGAGCTCTCCGGCGGCCAGCGGCAGAGGGTCAGCCTGATGCGCGCGCTGATGCTCGAGCCGGCGCTGCTGCTCCTCGACGAGCCGCTCGGCGCACTGGACCCGGTCATTCGCTCGGAGCTGCAGGACGACCTCCGGGCCGCCTTCCGGGCGCTGGAGACGACGGTGGTGCTGGTCACCCACGATCTGGCCGAGGCCGCCCATCTCGGAGACACGCTGGTCGTGCTTCGCGACGGGCGCATCGTGCAGGAGGGGACGGCGGCGGACCTCGTGCAACGGCCGGCGGATGAGTTCGTCGAGCGCTTCGTGCGCGCCCAGCGCTCGCTGCCGGCCGAGGTCCGGCGATGAGCCTCCCGCTGGCTTTCCTGCCGCTCCTCCTCACCGCCGGAGACATCCGGGTGGGAAGCAAGGGCTTCACCGAATCGGTGGTGCTGGGGGAGATCGCCAGCCGGACACTGGCCGCCTCGGGGATCCCGGCCGTCCACGTGCGCGAGCTCGGGGGAACGCGCATCCTCTGGGAGGCGCTCGAGCGCGGCCAGCTCGACATCTACCCCGAGTACACGGGGACCCTCGCCGAGGAGATCTTCTCCGGCCGCGTCCCGGCGACGCTCGAGGCCCTCCGCCCCACGCTCGCTGCCCGGGGAGTGGAGATCGGCGCCGTCCTCGGCTTCTCGAACGGGTACGCGCTCGGGATGCGGGAGCCGGCCGCCCGGCGGCTCGGCATCCGGCGGTTCTCGGATCTCCTCCACCATCCGGAGCTGCGCTTCGCCTTCAGCAACGAGTTCCTCGACCGCGGCGACGGGTGGAGGGCGCTGCAACGCGCCTACGGCTTCCCGCAGACGGACGTCCGCGGCATGGACCACGACCTCGCCTACCGGGCCCTGGAAAGCGGCGGCGTCGACGTCACCGATCTGTACTCGACGGACGCGGAGATCCAGGCGCTGGCCCTCCGGGTGCTCGAGGACGACCGGCGCCACTTCCCCGACTACCGGGCGGTCCTGCTCGTGCGGTCCCAGGCGGCGCGGCCGGCGCTGCTGGCGGCGCTGGCGCCTCTCGACGGGCGGATCTCCGCCCCGGAGATGGTGGCGATGAACGCCCGGGCCAAGCTCGACCACGTTCCGGAGGCACGGGTCGCGGCGGATTTCCTGCAGGCGGCCGGGCTCGCCGCCGCCCCGCCCCGGGTCCCCGGGCTCCTCGACCGCCTGCTCAAGAACCTGCGCGACCACCTGGTGCTGGTGGCGGTCTCCCTCGCCGGGGCGATCCTCGTCGGCCTCCCGCTGGGCATCCTCGCCGCACGGCGGCCTCGCCTCGGTCAGGGCGTGCTCGGCGCGGTGGGCGTCCTCCAGACGCTCCCGTCGCTGGCCCTGTTGGTGCTGATGATTCCGCTCCTCGGCATCGGCGCCCGTCCGGCCATCGCCGCGCTGTTTCTCTACGGGCTTCTTCCCGTGGTCCGCAACACGCATGCCGGGCTCACCGGCATCTCCGCCGAGCTGCGCGAGACGGCGGAGGCGCTCGGTCTGTCGCGCTGGACACGGCTGGCTCGCGTCGACCTTCCCCTGGCCTCGCCGTCGATCCTCGCCGGCGTGCAGACCTCGGCGGTGATCTGCGTGGGGACGGCCACCCTTGGCGCGCTGGTGGGCGCAGGCGGCTTCGGACAGCCCATCCTCACCGGCATCCGGCTCGCCGACGTGGGGCTCCTTCTCCAGGGCGCCGTGCCGGCGGCTCTCCTCGCCCTGGCCGTGCAGGGGGCGTTCGAGCTGGTGGGCCGCTGGATGATTCCCCGCGGTCTCCGCGCCGGCCCGCCGGAGGCGCCATGAGCCCGGCCCGTCTGGCGAGCCCGCTCGGACGGGGCGTCCTGCTGGCCGCGGTGGTCGGCTCGGGGATGGCCTTCCTCGACGGCACGGCGATCAACGTCGCCCTGCCGGCTCTGGGGCGCGACCTGGGCGCGGGCATGGCCGGGCTCCAGTGGACGCTCGACGCCTATCTCCTGACGCTCACCGCCTTTCTCTTGCTGGGAGGAAGTCTCGGGGACCTCTACGGACAGCGGCGCATCTACCTGGTGGGCGTGGCCTGGTTCGCGGTCGCCTCGGCGCTGTGCGGGCTGGTGACCAGCGTCGCCGGGCTGGCGCTGGCCCGCGCCTTCCAGGGGATGGGCGCCGCCATCCTCGTCCCCGGCAGCCTGGCGGCGGTCCGGACCTGCATCGCCGAGGAGGACCAGGGCTCGGCCATCGGGGCCTGGGCCGGCCTCTCGGGGGTGACCACGGCCATCGGGCCGCTGGTGGGGGGCTGGCTGGTGGATGCGGTCTCCTGGCGGGCGGTGTTCTTCCTCAACCTGCCGCTCGCCGCCATCGCCCTCTGGGCGGCGGGCCGCTTCCTCGAGTCGCGGCCCGGGCGTCCCGGGGTCCGGCTGGACGGCGCCGGAGCGCTGACCGCGGCGCTGGGCATCGGCGGGACGACGTTCGCGCTCATCGAGGGCCCGGCGCGCGGCTGGACCCTTCCGGCGCTGGTCGCCGGGGGGGCGGGGCTCGTCGCCCTGGGCATCTTCGTCCAGCTGGAGCGGCGGCCGGAGGCCATGCTTCCCCTGGCGCTCTTCCGGTCACGCGCGTTCACCGCGGCGAATCTGACCACCCTGGCGGTCTACGCCGGCCTGGGAAGCGCCATCTTCCTGCTCGCGCTGACCCTCCAGACGGCGCTCGGGTACTCGCCGCTGCAGGCCGGTGGTGCGCTGCTACCGGTCACCCTCTTGCTCCTCGTCCTCTCTCCGCCCTTCGGCCGCCTGGCGCAGCGCTCCGGGGCGCGGGTGCCGATGACGCTCGGACCGGCTCTGGTCGGCGTGGGCCTCCTGCTCTTCGTCCGCGTCCGGGGCGGGTCGAGCTACCTCGAGGCGGTGCTTCCTGGAGTCCTCGTCTTCGCGCTCGGGCTGGCGACGACGGTCGCGCCGCTGACCGGTGCGGTGCTCGGTGCGGTGGACGCCTCGCATGCCGGCATCGCGTCGGGAGTCAACACGGCCGTGGCCCGGCTCGCCGGCTTGCTCGGGGTGGCCGCCGTCCCCTGGGCCTCCGGGCTGGCCGATCCGGGCGCCCTCGCCGACCCGGCGCGCCTCGTCGTCGGCTTTCATCGCGCCATGGTCGTCTCCGCCGTTCTGGCCTTCGGTGGAGGCGCGGTGTCGGCGTGGGGTATCCCCGGGCGCGTGCAGCGACGCGCGGAGGGCTGAGGGATGGGACGAAGGGCGCTGCTGGTGAGCGGTATCGTCGCCTCGCTGCTCTACGTCGCCGCCGACGTGCTCGGAGCGGTGCGCTGGGAGGGGTACCGCTCCACGACGCAGGCGATCAGCGAGCTGAGCGCCATCGACGCCCCGTCGAGGCCGCTCGTGGCTCCGCTGCTGATCGGCTACGACGTGCTGCTCATCGCCTTCGGGGCGGGTGTCTGGGCCACTGCCCGGAAGAGTGGTCTGCGTGTCACCGCCGGCCTGCTGGTCGGCATCGGACTCATCGGACTGGTGTGGACGCCATTCTTCCCGATGCATCTGCGCGGGGTCGCGAAGACGCTGACGGATACGGTGCACATCGTTCTCGCCGCCGTGACCGTGCTCTGCATCGTCCCGGCCATTGGCTTCGCCGCCGCCGCCGCCGGAGGGCGATTTCGGGTCTTCTCGATGGTGATCATCGCCGTCTTGGTCGGGTCCGGCGCCCTGGCCGCTTCCGACGGACCGCGGGTGGCGGCGCAGCAGCCCACGCCGTGGCTCGGCGTCACCGAGCGGATCTGCGTCGGTTCCTTCCTGCTCTGGGTGATCGCGCTGGCCAGTTCCCTGCTGCACGCCGAGCAGAGAACGTGACCGGCTCGACGGGCGCTGCCCCTCCGGGCGCCGCTCTGACAGGGCTCACCGGGCGACACGAGGCAAGTGGGGCGGAAACCCAGATGCCGAGCCGGTCACTCGCCGAGGGTCACCAGCCGCGAGCGGCGTCGATCCGAGATCAGCTCCCCGGTTTCTTGCTCGCGAAGTCGCCGGCCTTCACCACGCTGATCTGCGACGGGTCGAGGTACCGTCGGTAGGCAGCGTTGACCTGCTCCACGGTCAGGGCGCGGACCTGCCGCTCGAGCTCGGCGTCGAAGGCCATCGTCCGGTCGAGGTCGAGGTCGTTGGAGAGCTTCGCCGCCAGTGGGGCATCCTGGGTGCGCTGGACCTCCCGGTTCTGCAGCCAGCCCCTCCGGCCCTCGTCGAGCTCGTCCCGGGTGAAGCCGCCGGCGCCGGTCTGGGCGAGCACCTCGCGGAACGCCGACTCCAGCCTGCCCACGTTGGCCGGGTTGTAGATGGCGTACCCCACCCACCGGGCGGCCGGCTCCCGGCTGCTGGCGATGAACGCCGAGCCCACGCCGTAGCTCAGGCCGTCGGTCTTGCGCACCCGGTCCGCCAGCCGGCTCTTGAGGGCGCCCCCGCCGAGGAGCCAGTTGGCCAGGGTGAAGGCGGCGAAGTCCCGGTCGGTGTCCTGCAGCGCGATGGGGTAGAGCGTGTAGAAGAAGGCATTCGCCTTGTCCGGCGTCTGGAGCTTCTCGTCCAGGGGCTTGACCACCTTGATGCGGTCCGGGATGCGCACGTAGGCCTCGGCGCTCCTCCAGTCGCCGAACAGACGCGTCACCAGGGCCTGAAGCTCCTTGGCGTCGAAGTCGCCCACCGCGGCGAAGGTGGCGTGGTCTGCGCCGTAGAACCTCCGGTGGAACGAGGAGACCTGGTCCAGCGTCGTCGCCTTGAACTGGGCGATGGTCTCGTCGGGGGTCTTCACCTGGCGCGGGCTTCCCGGCGGGTAGGGGCTCGCGTACCGGTTCAGGGTGACCACGGCTTGCGTCTGCGGCTCGGGCTTCGCCTCCTCCTCCGCGGTGACACGCTCGGTGACCAGGAGCTCCAGCTCCTTGGCCGGGAAGGAGGGCATGCGCAGGACCTCCGCCACCAGCGTCAGCACCGCCGGCAGGTTCTCGCGCAGGGTGGTGATGCCCACCCGCGCGCCCTCGGCCGTCCCGCCGATGCTCACCTGGGCCTTGAGCTTGTCGAGCTCGTCCTTGATCTGCTCGCGGGTCCGGGTGGTCGTGCCGCGGAGGAGCATCGAGCCGGCCAGCGACGGGGCCTCGCCGAGGTTGGCCAGCGACGCCTCGGTCCCGAAGCGCAGGGTGAGGTCCACGGAGACCAGACCGCCCTTGGTCCTCTTCGGGAGGAGCGCCCCCCGCAGCCCGTTGGGCGCCGTGAATCGGACCGTCCGTGCGTCGATGTTCGCCGGCGAAGGGTCGAACGCCTCGCCCTGCGCCACCGGCGCCCGACCCTGGTAGCCCTGGACCATCGCCGCCACGTCTCCGGCCGGGGGCACCTCGGCGCGGTCCGGCGCATCCGTCGGCAGGTAGATGCCCACCGTGCGGTTGGTGGGCTTGAAGTACCTCGCCGCCGCGGACTGCACCTCCGCCAGCGTCGCCTTCTCCCGCCGGTCGCGGTTGAGGAAGAAGAGGCGCCAGTCGCCGGCGGCCATTGCCTCGCTCAGGGCGATGGCCAGCCGCGCCGTCTCGCTGACGGTGAGGTCGAACTGCTTCTCGGCCTCGGCCTGGGCGCGGTCCAGCTCGGCCCGGGTGAAGGGCGGCCGGTCCGGATGCTCCACCGCGTCGAGGAGCACGTCGAGCGCGGCGTCGACCTTGCCGCCCGCCGGCAGGTTGGCTCCGAAGATGACGAAGCTCGGCTCGAGGTTGGCCACGTGCTGCTCGAAGACGTGCGAGGCGAGCTTGGGGTCGACCAGCGCGCGGTGGAGGCGCCCGCTGGGCGTGTTGGCCAGGATGCGGATGGCCAGACCGAGCGCCGGCGACGCCGGGTCGGAGGTGGCCGGGATGTGATAGCCGGCGGCGACCAGCGGCGTTCCGCCCACGCGGCGCACGGTGACGCTGCGCTCGCCGTCCTGGGTGGGCTCGGTGGTGTAGGTGCGCTCGAGGACGCGCGTCGGCCGGGGAAGGACGCCGAAGAGCTGGTTCACCAGCGCCAGCGTCCTGGCCTCGTCGATGCGGCCGGCCACGAGGAGCACCGCGTTGTCCGGCTGGTAATATCTTCTGTAGAAGCCCTGCAGCCGAGAGATGTCGACGTGCTCGATGTCGCTCCGGGCGCCGATGGTGTCCTTGCCGTAGTTGTGCCAGTCGAAGGCCACCGCCTGGAGCCGCTGCAGGGTGACGTTCTCCGGGTCGTTCTCGCCCGACTCGAACTCGTTCCGGACCACCGTCATCTCCGAGTCGAGGTCCTTCCGGGCGATGTTGCTGTGGACCATCCGGTCCGCCTCGAGCGCGAGGGCCATCCTGAGGTTGGCCTCGCTGGCCGGAAAGCTGACGAAGTAGTTTGTCCGGTCGTACCAGGTGGTGCCGTTGAACCGGCCGCCGAGCGCGTTCAGGGTCTTGGTCGGGTCCGGATGCGAGGGCGTGCCCTTGAAGACCAGGTGCTCGAGCAGGTGGGCCATCCCCGTCTCGCCGTAGCTCTCGTGCCGCGAGCCGACGAGGAAGGTGATGTTCACCGTCATCGAGGCCTTGGAGGGATCCGGGAAGAGCAGCACGCGCAGGCCGTTGGCCAGCCGGTACTCGGTGATGCCCTCCACCGACGCCACCTTCTCGGGCGCGGCGCGGACCGTGCCCCGGGCAGCGGGGGCCGGCGGGGCGGACTTGGCGGCGGGCTGGGCCGGCGCGGCGAGGGGGGAAAGAAGAGCGGCGAGGGCGACGGCGAGCGAGCGCATCGGGCGAACCTTGGAGGGCGTGTGAAGCGGGCGGCGGGACATACGACCTGGAGGGCCCGGTGCGCCAGCCCCCGGCTGTCGGACGCAGCGGTTACCGTCACACGGTATGGAGACTTGGGTGTTGCCCTCCGTGGCTGCCGCGGCGGCCCTGGCGTCGGCGCTGCTCGCCTGGATCCTCGGGCGGGTGGCGCTCGCCCGCACGCTCGGAGAGCGCGAGGCCCGGCTGCACGTCGAGCTCGCGGCGATGACCGAGCGGCTGCGGGGGCGCGAGGAGGGGCTCGTGCGCCTGGAGGCCGAGCTGGCCGGGCTTCGCACGGAGGCGGCCGCGCTCCTCGCGTCCCGTGGCTCGCTCGAATCGGAGCTCGCCGCCCTGGAGGCCCGCCGCGCCCAGGAGCTCCGCTCCGCGGAGGAGAAGCTCCAGCTTCTCACCGAGGCGCAAGGAGAGCTGGTCCGGCAGTTCAAGGCGCTCTCCCTCGATGCCCTCAAGGACAACAACCAGGCCTTCCTCGACCTGGCCAAGACCACCCTGGAGAGGTACCAGGAGGGCGCCCGCACCGACCTCGAGGCCCGCACCACCGCCGTCGGCGAGCTGGTGGCTCCCTTGCGGGAGCAGCTGGAGAAGATGGGTGGGCAGCTGCTCGAGCTGGAGAAGGGCCGGGCGCACGCCTACGGAGCCCTCGACCAGCAGCTCCGCGGCGTCGCCGAGGCCCACCTCCAGCTCCGGACCCAGACCGAGCGACTGGTGGGGGCGCTGCGCTCCTCGTCGGTGCGCGGCCGGTGGGGAGAGGTCCAGCTCAGGCGGGTGGTCGAGCTGGCCGGGATGCTCGCCCACTGTGACTTCGTCGAGCAGGCCCAGGTCGAGGCCGAGGGGGGGCGGCTCCGCCCGGATCTGGTGGTGCAGCTGCCGGGGGGCAAGCAGGTGGTGGTGGACAGCAAGGCCCCGCTCCAGGCCTACCTGGAAGCGCACGAGCTCGAGGACGAGGCGCGGCGACGGGAGAAGCTGGAGGAGCACGCGGCCCACATCCGGCGGCACATGAAGGCCCTGGCGGACAAGGCCTACGCCGCCCAGCTCGCCGCTGCTCCCGAGTTCGTGGTCATGTTCCTCCCCGGCGAGTCGTTCTTCGCCGCGGCGCTGGAGCGAGACCCGGCGCTCATCGAGTTCGGCGCCGAGCACAACGTCATCCCTGCCTCGCCGACCACGCTCATCGCGCTCCTCCGGGCCGTCGCCTACGGCTGGCGCCAGGAACAGGTGGCCGAGCATGCTCAGACCATCCAGCGGCTGGGGCGTGAGCTGCACGACCGCATCCGGATGGTGGCCGCCAGCTTGCAGTCGCTGGGTGCCCAGCTGAGCAAGGGCGTCGACGCCTACAACCGGGCGGTCGGGTCGCTGGAGAGCCGCGTGCTGCCGAGCGCCCGGAAGCTCCGCGAGCTGGGGGCCGGGGGAGCAAGCGAGGAGGTTCCGCAGCTGGAGCCCCTGGAGGTGGCCGTCCGCCAGCTGGACATGCCGGCGCTCGGGCCCGTGCCGCGAAAGCCCACCGGCGAGGCGGCGTAGTAGCATCCGGCGCCTCGACGAGGGGAGCGGAGATCGACCCATGAGACGCTTCGCCTTGACCTGGGCTCTGTGCCTCGCCGGCTGCGGCTCGAACACCACCGCGCCGCCGCCCAACACCGTCGGCGGGTACCCGTTCGCGCCGCAGGACGTCAGCTACGTCGAGGGCACCTGCCAGAACGGGCTCTCCTGCCTGCTGGTGACCGCCACCGATGCCCCCGGCACCTGCACCCTCCAGCAGGCGAACCAGAGCTCGGACGCCTTCTACCACTCGTCCACCATCGCGCTGTTCGAGCTGTACGCGGCGGTGGGCGTGCCCACGCCTCTCCCCTCGGGCACCTACACCGTCCTCCCGGCGGGCTCCTCGCTCGGGGGCGGCCCGTCCGCCCTGGTCACCTTCTACAAGCTCGACCCGAGCTGCGGCGTCACCCTCCAGGCACCGGCGACGAACGGCTCGGTCACCCTGGGCACCACCGGGACGGTGCTCGACTACGCGGTGGGCTTCCAGTCCCTGGGGGCGCTCAACGGCAGCGGGGTGACCGCCACGCTGTGCAACATCAGCCCGGACACCGGCACGCCGTACTGCATCTGAGGGGGGCGCCTGCCGGGGGGGCTCGAGCACGTGGTGGTGGTGGGCGCCGGACCGGGCGGTCTGGCGGCAGCCATCAACCTGGCCGGCCTGGGGTTCCGGGTCACGGTGCTGGAGAAGGACGCCCTCCCCGGGGGGCGGATGAAGGGCCTGCGCCTCGGCGAGAAGGGTGAGTACGCGCTCGATACCGGCCCGACCATCCTCCAGCTCCCGCAGGTGCTCGGCCGGGTCTTCGAGCGCTGGGGCCGGTCGCTGGGCGACTACGTCCGCCTGGTCCGCCTCGAGCCGAACACCCGCGTGCACTTCTGGGACGGGACCGTGCTCGACACCTCCGCCGACGCCGGGCGGATGGAGTCGGCGGCGGAGGCGCTGGCTCCCGGTCTCGGCGCAGCCCTGCGACGCTGGACCGAGATGTCCCGCCGGAAGTACCAGGTGGCGTACGAGAAGTTCATCTGTACCCCGGCCGAGACGCTGGCCTACTTCGCCCCCTGGCGGCTTGCCCCGGCGGCCCGGTTCAAGCCCTGGCAGTCGCTCCACCGGCACCTCGACGGCTACTTCCACGACGACCGGCTGACGTACGCGCTCGCCTATCCGTCGAAGTACCTCGGGCTTCATCCGACCACCTGCTCGAGCGTGTTCTCGGTCATCCCCTTCCTCGAGCTCGCCTTCGGCGTCTGGCACGTGGAGGGCGGCTTCCGGGCGCTGGCCAGGGCCATGCAGCGCTGCGCCGAGGACCTGGGGGCGACCTTCCGGCTCGGGACGCCCGTCCGGCAGGTGTGGATCGACGGCGCGCGCGTGCGTGGCGTGGAGCTCGAGGGCGGCGAGCGCCTCGCCGGCGATGCGGTGGTGGTCAACGCCGATCTGCCCTACGCCGCGACCCGCCTCGTGGACGGCCGCTGGCGGGACGGGACACGGCTCTCCGACCGCTGGCTGGACCGGGCGCGCTTCTCGTGCAGTACCTTCATGCTCTACCTGGGCCTGGACCGGCGCTGGGAAGAGCTTCCCCACCACCTCGTCTACCTCTCCGAGGGAGCGCGCCGGACGGACCGTGACTCGCTCGAGGACCGCACCCCGGACCTGGAGGATCCGCCCTTCTACGTGTGCAACCCGTGCGTCACCGACCCCGGGGGTGCGCCGCCCGGCCACTCGACGCTGTCGGTGCTGGTGCCCACCCCGAACACCGCCCGGCCGGTGAGCTGGGCCGGCCTGGAGCGGACGCTGGCGGAGCGGGTGCCCGGCTGGCTGGCCAAGGTCGGTCTCGGTGACGTGGCCCGGCACACCCGGGCGCAGCGCACCTTCACCGCCGAGACCTGGCGCGACCAGTTCAACGTGCACCGGGGCGCGGTCTTCAGCCTGGCGCATTCCTGGAGTCAGCTCGGCCCCCTTCGCCCGCCGGTGCGTGACCGGGGCGTGGAGGGGCTGTACTGGGTGGGGGGAGGGACGCACCCGGGGAGCGGGCTGCTCACCATCGTCGAGAGCGCCAACATCGCCGCCGACCACCTGGCCCGGGCGTCGGGCCGCGCCTCCGGGCTCCCGGGCTGGCCCTTCGTTCCGATTCCGCCGAGAGGCCTTGCTCCTCCTGGGTCGGTCGTCCAAGGTTAGTGCCATGAAGCGACTGCTCGTCCCGTGTCTGCTCCTCGTCACGCTGGGGAGCGCAGCCCACGCCCAGGCGCCCGCGAGCTCGGCGCCCGGGGCGAAGAAGCCCGAGCCCATGCCGGCCGACGTCGTCCCCACCGACGGCCGGTCGGTGGTGCAGCGTCGGATGAATCGCCACGGCGCGGATCTCATGGAGCTCACGCTGGCGGTGACCCTGCTCCAGCGGAAGACCATCGACGAGGTTTCCCTCCGCATCAGCTCGGACACCGGGCTGGGGGTAGTAGCGGCGCCCGGCGCGACGGAGACCCAGGCCCAGCGGAACTTCCGCTACCTGGACTCGGTTCTCCGCGAGCGCACCGCGGCGCTGGCCAAGGCCTCGCGGGACGGGGACAACCAGGCTCTGGCCACTGCCTTCGGGAGCATGATGCAGGTCTGCATCTCCTGCCACTCGCTCTACCTCAACCAGCCGGAGAAGGCGGCGCCCAAGCCCTGACCTCCCGGCCGCCAGCCCTGGAGCCGGGCCCGGGCGGGCCGACCCGGGCGGCGCGCCAGTGGCCGATCCTCGCCGGCGGGATTCTCGCGCTGGGCGCCGGGGTCCGCATCGCCACCGTGCTGCCGGAGGTACCCAACCGGCATGCGCTCGGATGGGACTCCGCCCGGCGGGTGATGCTCGACGTCGAGGCCGCCGACGCCCTCCTTACCTCGGACCTGGTCGGCTACCTCCGCTACCTGGCCGGGCCGGAGACGTGGCCCACGCTCCGGCTCGCGCTGGCCGCTCCCCTCCATGCGCTCGCCGGTCCCTCGCGCGCGCTGGCCGTGGAGCACGGCCTCTCGCTGGCGCTGGCCGCGGCCCTCTTCCTCGCCCTCGGATTCGCCGCCCGGTGCGTCGCCCCCCGCGCCGGGGATGCGCTGCTGGTCCTGCTCGTCTCGGCGGCCGTGCTGGCGGGCATCCGTCCCCTCTTCGTCTTCGCCGCGGACGCCATGCTCGAGGTGCCGTCCGCCCTCCTGACGCTCGCCTCGGCGGCGGCCTGGCTCGCTTCGCGCGACTCGGCGACGCGCCGGCCCTGGGCGCTGGCCATCTTCGGGAACCTGCTCTTTCACGTGAAGTGGCAGCACGGGATGATCCTCGCCGCGGCGGTCCTGCTCACCGAGGCGGTGGAGGGCGGCGCGCTCCCGGCGGCCCGGGCCCTGGGCGTGGCGCTGGTCCGCGGCGTTCGGATGCCGCTGGCCGCCGTCCTGCTCGCCGCCGCCCTGGCACAGCTGGGCGTCGCCCTCTGGGCCCGGGCCACCGGCGGGGGCGAGCTGGCGCTGCTCGGCCAGCGAATCAGCCTCCACGGTCCACAGGGTCCGCTGGCCTTCGGAGCGCTGTCCCTCTTCGCCTTCCTCCAGCTCGCCTGGTGGCGGGGGCGAGCGGACCTCTCCCGGGAGGTGCCCGACCGGGTGAGGTTTCTCTGGGCCTGGCTGGCGACGCCGATGGGCCTCTGGCTGCTGGTGCCCTTCACCTGGCGGCTGCGGGTCCTGTTGCTGACCAGCTTCGACTACGTGAGCGGCGAGACACCGGAGGGTCTCGCCGAGCGCCTCCTCTTCTACCCGCGGGCGGCGTGGAACGGCTGGATTCCCACGGGGGGCCACGGGCTTGTCCTCGTCCTCGCCGCCGCGGTGGCCGTGGCCAGCTGGCGGTCGACCGTCACCCGGAGGCTGCTCGCCCCCTTCACCGCGCTCGTCCTGGGCGAGCTCCTGGCCCTGGTGGTCCTCAACGCGCGGAACTACCAGGCGCGCTTCATCCTCAATCTCGCCCCGGTGATGGCCCTCTGGGCCGCCTCCTGGGTGCCGGCGGTTCCCCGGCCCCGCCTGCGCGCCGTGGTCGCCCTGGCCGCGGCATCCCTCGTCGCCTGGCGGGCGGCGCCGGCGTGGGGGCGCCAGCCGCTGGTGGCCACGCTGGCGCAGGGCTTCGAGAGCGCGGAGAACGGCGACGCCTGCCGCGGGATTGCCCGGGCGCTTCCGCTCGAGCGGGGCGTGCTCCAGAACCAGACCTCCCTCCCCCGCCGGCAGACGTGTGCGCTCTGGGTCAAGCTCGTCGCCCGCGAGCGGGGTGCGGACGTCGATGTCTACGGGGTATGGCCGCGCGCGCGATGGCAGGAGGCGCTGGTCCTCGCCGAGGGGTGCGGCGCCCTCCGGCCGCCGGAGGGGCTCGTCCCCGAGGACGGCGAGGTGAGCTCCGGTCCAGTCTGCGGCCAGCGCTTCCGGCTTCCACCCCGCTGATGGCGCGCAAGCGCTGCGCGCCGCCGCGCCGGGGTCCCTTCTGCGTGCGCACGGGCCGGCGCCGGACCACCGCCGGTCCGGGCTCTCCCTCCGGGCACGAGGGATGCACGCTCCGTCGGTGATTCACAGGAGGTTCGTCATGAGCACCTTCGAGGTGATGAGCTGGCCATTCCTCGGGCTCGGCGTCGGCTTCGCCCTCGCCTTCCTCTCCCGGTGGCGCCCGCTCCCGCTGGTGGAGAGCCTCATCGCCGGCGCGGCGGGCGGGCTCATCGGCGGCATCGTCGGGCGGCCGCTCTTCCCGCAGGGACCCTTCTGGGGCGAGCTCCGCTACGACATCTCGGCAGCCGTCGTCGCGCTCCTCGGAGCCCTGGTCTTCGTCGTCGCGGCGCGGCTCTTCGCCTCGCGCGGCCAGCCGAAGCCTCTCTGAGCTAGGCCGTCTCGAAGAGTGCGGCGGCGCCCATCCCGCCGCCGATGCACATCGTCACCACGCCCAGGCGTCCTCCTCGGCGCCTGAGCTCGCGCAGCAGTGTGGCGGTGAGCCGTGTCCCGGTGACTCCGAGCGGGTGGCCGAGGGCGATGGCGCCGCCGTTGGGATTCACCTTCTCCGGCGGGATGCCCAGCTCGCGGATGCAGTACAGGGCCTGGGCGGCGAAGGCCTCGTTCAGCTCGAAGACGTCGATGTCCTTGACTGCCAGCTTGTTCCGGGCGAGCAGCTTCCGGACGGCCGGCACCGGCCCGATGCCCATGATTTCCGGGGGTACCCCGGCCACCTGGAAGTCGACGAAGGTGCCGAGCGGCTTGACGCCCAGCGCCTGGGCGCGTGACTCGGTGAGGAGCACCGCCGCTGCGGCGCCGTCGGTGAGGGGCGAGGCGTTGCCCGCGGTCACCGTGCCCTTGGGGTTGAAGGCGGGCTTGAGCTTGGCCAGCCCCTCGAGCGTGGTGTCCGGCCGGAGGATGGTGTCGGCCGTGACGGTGACGGTGCGCGGCACGCCGGCGTCGTCGAAGACCTCGGTGGTCACCGGGAGGGTCTCGTCCTTGAAGTAGCCCTTCTCACGGGCGGTGGCCGCCCGGCGCTGGCTCTCGCAGGCGAAGGCATCCTGGTCGGCACGGCTCACGCCGAAGCGGCTGGCCACGTTCTCCGCGGTGGCGCCCATCGACGTGTAGACCTCGGGGAGCTTCTCCATGAGCTCGGGATTGGCGGACACCTTGTTCCCGCCCATGGGCACCATGCTCATCGACTCGGTGCCGCCGGCGATGGCCACCTCGTACATCCCGGCGAGCATGCTCTGGGCGGCCTGGGCGATGGACTGCACGCCGGACGAGCAGAACCGGTTGATGGTCATCGCCGGAACGGTGTTCGGCAGACCAGCGAGGAGCGCCGCCAGCCGCGCCACGTTCATCCCCTGCTCCCCCTCGGGCATGGCGCAGCCGAGGATGACGTCTTCGACGTCGGCCGGCTTGAGCCCGGGGACGCGCCGCAGCGCCTCGGCGATGGCCGCCGCCGCCAGCGTATCCGGGCGAGTGTCCTTGAACTCTCCCTTCAGGGCCCGGGTGAAGGGGGTGCGAACTGCGCTGGCGATGACGACCTTGCCGGCCATGGGGTCTCCTCGGAGTGCGGTCTGCTGCTAACGGGCTGGAATCAGTTTCGCAGCGGCTTGCCCGTCTCCAGCATCGCCGCCATGCGCGCCTGGGTCTTCTCCTCCCCGCACAGCGAGAGGAAGGCCTCGCGCTCGAGCTCGAGCATCCGCTCCTCGGTCACCGGCGTGTTCGCCGAGACGTCGCCGCCGGTGAGAACGGTGGCCAGCTTCTGCCCGATGTGCCGGTCGTAGGCGGAGATCTGATTGTTGAGCTGCATGTCGTAGAGCATCATGTCGATGGTGGCGGCGCCGCTGCGCCCCGGCAGCCGGAAGTGGGTGGGCCGCGGGGGCCGGAACCCGGCCTCGGCCATCCCCAGGGCGCGAGCCTTGGCGTCGGCGATGAGGAAGTCCCGGTTCAGGGAGATCCCGTCCTGGCGCGACAGGAAGCCGGCCTCCCGGGCCTCCTCGGCGCTGGTGGCCACCTTGGCCGTCCCGATGGCGAGGAAGGCCTTCTTCAGGAAGGGGAGCGGGTCGAAGTCGCGATCGGTGGCGAACGGCCCGTAGAGGTTGCGGAGCAGCTGCATGTTTCCGCCGCCGCCCGGGATGAGGCCCACCCCCACCTCCACCAGGCCCATGTACAGCTCGGCGGCGGCCTGGATGGCGTTGGCGCCCATGGTCACCTCGGCGCCGCCGCCGAGGGTGAGGCCGAACGGGGCCGCCACCACCGGCACCGCGCTGTAGCGGAGCCGCTGGTTGGCGCGCTGGAAGGACTCCACCAGCTTGGCCACCGACGGGAGGTCGTCGCTCTTGACGGCCATGAGCAGGCCCATCAGATTCGCACCCACCGAGAAGTTCGGGCCGTCGTTGCCGATGACCAGGGCGCGCCCCTCGCGCTCGGTGCGGTCGAGCGCGGTGTTGAGCATGGCGACCATGGCGTCATCCAGTGCGTTCATCTTGGAGTGAAACTCGAGCAGGAAGGCACCGTCGCCCAGGTCCCACACCGAGCTCGAGTCATTGGTCTCCAGGCGGCGGTTGCCCCGGCGCAGGTACTCCACCCGGACGGTGCGGGGATTCTCGGGGACCGGCACCGGGTGGCGCGCCGGGACGTCCCAGGCGGTGTCGCGCGTCCCCTCCACCCCGTAGAAGGTCTCGCGGCCGGCGGCCAGCATCTCCTCCACCCACTTCGCCGGCCGGAGCCCGAGCTCCTTCATCCGCGCCACGCCGGCGCGGACGCCGTAGGTGTCCCAGACCTGGAAGGGCCCCAGGTCCCAGGCGAAGCCCCAGCGCAGGGCCCGGTCGATGTTGACCAGATCGTCGGAGATCTCCGGGATGCGGCGGCTGGCGTAGGCGAGCGTGTCCAGGGTCACCCGCTCGGCGAAGCGGGCCGCCTTGTCCGTCCCGGTGAGCACGGTGCGGATGCGCTCGCCGACGTCCTCGATGTTCCGCGCCGCTCCGAGCGACTCGAAACGGACCTTGGCCTGCGGACGGTAGGTGAGGGTGGCCAGGTCGAGGGCGAGGATGTCCTTCTCGCCGTCCGGCTTCCGGACCAGCTTGTAGAAGCCCTGGCCGCTCTTGTCGCCGAGCATGCCCTTCTGCACCATCTGCTCGACGAAGGCCGGCACGCGGAACGTCTCCCGCTCCTCGTCCTGGAGCAGCGTGTCGTAGCAGTTCTTGGCCACGTGGACGAAGGTGTCCAGGCCGACGATGTCCGTGGTGCGGAAGACGGCGCTCTTCGGGCGGCCGAGCGCGGGCCCGAAGATCTTGTCCACCTCCTCCACGGTGAGCTCCGCCTTCTGCAGCTCGGCGAGCACGCGCAGCATCCCGTAGGTGCCCACCCGGTTGGCGATGAAGTTGGTCGAGTCCTTGCCGTGGACGATGCCCTTGCCCAGCACCTCCTCGCCGAAGCGGGCCATCCGCTCCACCACCCGGGGGTCGGTCTCGGCGCCGGCCACCAGCTCGAGCAGCTTCATGTAGCGCACCGGGTTGAAGAAGTGGGTGACGAGGAAGCTCCGGCGGAAGGCGGGCCCCCGCCCCTCGAGCATCCCGACGATGGAGAGCCCGGAGGTGTTGGAGGTGATGACCGCTCCCGGGGCCAGGTGGGGCTCCACCCGGGCGAAGAGGGCCTGCTTGACGGCCAGGTCCTCCTTCACCACCTCCACCACCCAGTCGCAGCCGGCGATGCGGGCAAGGTCGTCGTCGAAGTTTCCGACCTCGATCAGCTCCAGGGCGGCGGCGGTGAAGAGGGGAGCCGGGCGCTGCTTCCGGAGGTGGGCCAGTGCTCCCAGCGCCAGCTTGTTGCGGAAGGACGGCGAGGCCGGATCCTCGCCCGGCCCGGACTTCGCCGGGACGACGTCCAGCATCAGGACGGGCAGCCCGGCGTTGGCCACGTGCGCGGCGATGCCGCTGCCCATCACCCCGGACCCGAGGACGGCGACCTTCCGGATTGCGCTGCTCATGTGCACCTCTCGCGGGGGCCCACCCCGGCCACCGGGGGCGCACCCTATGCGATTGACTCGGAAGTCAACAAGCCCCGCGGGCTCAGTCCGGGCTCCAGTCCGAGGCCGGGAGGACCTTCCACCCGGTGTCCACCCCTCCGCTGGTGGTGAAGCGGAGGATGCGGAGCGGCCAGGTGCGCGCCTGCTTGCGCGGACCCTCGGTGGTCTCCACGGTAAAGTGGTAGACCTCGAGGTTGTAGGTGCCGTCCGTTCCGGCCTGCTGGAGGAGCGCCCGCACCGGGTTCTTGGGGTGCCAGTAGAGCTCGCGATCCGCACGGGCGACGTAGGCCAGCACCGGGAGAGTGTGGACGAAGGCCTGGGCCCGCTCTCGGGTGGGGGCCAGGAGCCGCGCCGCTTCATCGCGAGTGAGCTGGACCACGCTCAGCTCGTCGCCCGTCCCGCTCCGCTTGAGCAGCTCGGCCAGCGAGCGGCGTCCGGCCTTGTCCAGCTCGGCCATCAGGGCGGCCGCCGTCTTCAGACCGCCCGTCTCCCGCTTCACCCAGTCGCGCCTCACCATGCGCCAGCTGTCGACGCTGACCATCCGCGCATCGAGCGTCAGTCCGCCGAGGAGCAGCTTCCGGCCGGCGTCGTCGGTCGAGGTGAGGGCGGTGAGGTAGGTCTCGGCCGTCTGCTGGACCGCCGGGGGGGTCTCCTGCGCGCAGGCCGCCAGCGGGAGGAGGAGGCCGATGAGCAAGGCAGGTCGCATTGCGTGCTGTCTAGACCAGGTCCTGGGCTAGCCTCCAGGAATGATGTGGACCGATGCCCGGCGCGGCGCTCTCCACCTGGTGGCTGGGGCGAGCCGGTGGGCGCCTCCGGCCGCGGCGCAGCGGGTCGTGCTCTAGCTCCGATGCCCACCCGGGCCCGACATCTTGGCGCCGGCGCGGCGTTCCTCCTCGGGGCGTTGCTCCTGCCCGCGCCGGCGCCGGCCACCGAGGTGGCGGTCGGGGTGGGCGCAGACGTCTGGACGGCGGGGAGCGCGGCCGGCCTGTTCAGCTTCACCGCCGACCCCCTTTGGACGGTGCTCCCCGGGCTCGAGCTCGGCGCGCGAACCGGGCTCTTCTTCGTCACCAACGGAGCCCCGAGCGGCGGCACCGCCGGCATCCCACTCGACGGGCAGATCCGCGGCGTGGTCGGACATTTCTACCTGGAGGGGCTGGTCGGCCCGTGGTTCTTCTTCGCCGGCACCGTGGTCCGGATCCACGTCGGCATGGGCTTCGGCTGGCAGACCGGGCCCATCCGCATCGGCGCCGAGGTGGCTTACCTCGATCCCGGAGCGCAGTTCGGCGCTCGGTTTGCCTTCGCCTTCTAGCGTGCCGGGTCGGTTCGAGACGCTGGGCGAGTGGGAGCCGCCGGGCCTCGCCCGCCGCGTGGTGACCGTCTACCTCCCAGCCGACCACCGGGCGGACGGCACCCGGCCCGCGCTCCTGCTCTTCGACGGACAGAACGTCTTCGACGACATCCACAGCTTCGCCGGCGGCTGGTTCGCCCACCAGGCCATCGACCGGCTCCGCCCGGGGGCCACCGACGTCCCCCTGGTGGTGGGCATCCCGCACGGCGGCGAGCGGCGGGTGGACGAGCTCGTTCCCTGGAGGATGCAGCAGGGCGGAGGCGGCCTAGGGGGTCTCCTCGACTGGGTGGCCTCCACGGTGCTCCCCGAGGTCCGCCGGCGCCACGGGAGCCGGGCCGGTCCGCTCGGGGCAGTGCTCGGCGGCTCGTCGCTGGGCGGGCTGGCCGCCCTGTGGGGGCACCTGCACCATCCCGAGGTCTTCGGCGGAGCGCTGTCCCTCTCGCCGTCGCTCTGGGCGGCGGGACGGGCCATCTTCCGCGACGCGGAGCGCTTCCATCGTCCGGCGGTGTCGCGCATCTATCTCGACTGCGGAGGACGGGAGGCCGGCGGCCGGATGCTTCCCGTGGTCCGCGAGATGGCCGTCGTCCTCGAGGCCAAGGGGTACTCCGCGGCCCAGCTCAGGTTCCGCCCCGACGCGCGCGGTCAGCACAACGAGAAGGCCTGGCGCCGCCGACTGCCGGGCGCCCTTCGATTCATGTTCCGGCGCGGTTAGCCTCCCGGGAGACTCCATGGCCCCCGTTCCCCGTCACCTCCCGGTGCTCCTCGTCCTCCTCGCCGGGTGCGGGCGCTCCGCCGGTCCGCTTCCCAACGGGCACGTCACTCCCGAGGCATCGGCCAAGGCGGAGGCCGACCTGGCGCGACCCCCGCCGGTGGAGCCGGTGACGCTCGCCCCGGTTCCGGCCCAGGTGGTGGCGCACGGCCCGCGCAGCGTGCGCACCGTCGCCCTCACCTTCGACGCTTGCAGCACCCGCGACGTGAGCAAGTACGACGAGCGCATCACCCAGGAGCTCGTCCGGACGGGGACCCCGGCCACCATCTTCCTCGGCGGCAGCTGGGCGCGAGAGGAGGCGGCCCACGTGCGGGAGCTGGCCAGCCACTCCGAGCTGTTCGAGCTCGGCAACCACACCTACACCCATCCGCACCTGCCGGCGGTCAAGGACGACGCGCGCGTCCGGCAGGAGCTGGCGCGGACCCAGGCCGAGGTCCAGGCCCTCACCGGGCGCACGCCCCTTCTCTTCCGACCCCCCTACGGGGAATACGACTCGCGGGTGGTCAAGCTGGCGGCCGACCTGGGGCTGATCACCGTGGAGTACGATCTCGCCTCGGGAGACCCCGACCAGCACGCCACCAAGGAGAAACTGGTGGAGTGGGTGCTGAAGAAGGTCCAGCCGGGAAGCATCGTGGTCATGCACATCAACCACCGCCGCTTCCACACCTCCGAGGCGCTCCCCGGCATCATCGACGGGCTGCACGCGCGGGGCTACCGGCTGGTGACGGTGGGGGAGCTCCTCCGCGAGACCCACGGGCTGGCCCGCCTGGAGGGCGATGCGGGAGTCCCCTAGCGCCGGGAGCCGGGCGGCGCCGGCTCCCGCAGGCGGAAGAGCGGACAGGAGAGGACCGGCTGCCGCGGGTAGCGCTCGGGCAGGAGCGGGCAGAGGATGAACAGGCTGCGCGCCGCTCGCACGTACCGCGGCGGCGCCGCGCAGCGATGGCAGAGGCTCTCCGGGAAGGGCAGGCGCCCGGTGGGCTCGCCCACCGGAGTCCCTAGATCTTCATCTCGAAGGAGATCGTCCCCACGTAGGCGTTGGCGCTGTAGGTGGCCGGATTGAAGAGCGGCAGCGAGGTGCTCACCTCGCCGCTGGTCACGCCCAGGAAGTGGATCCACTGCATCCCGACGTCGATGTGGAAGGCGCCGGACCGCCAGCCGAACCCGGCGGCATAGTTGATGCGGGAGGAATCCGGGACGTCCGGCTGCACGGTGGAGGCCGGGCTCGGCGTGGGGTCGATGAGGATCCCCCCGCGCAGCGCCCAGTGCTCGTCGATGATCCACTCGGCACCGATCCGGTAGTTCCAGGTGTGGTGCCAGCTCTTCAGCTCGGTCGAGTTGAGCGACGGGGTGGCCGGGAAGGTGAGGGCGATGGCCGGAAAGACCTGCCAGCCGAAGTAGGTGAGGTCGAAGTCCAGCGTCAGGCAGGAGATGGGCTTCCAGGCAACGCCGACGGCCACCGAGTCCGGGGTGACCAGGGTGGTGGACCCGGTCTGGTCGTAGAGCTGGTTCGAGTATTGCGGCGGGATGTTGCTGAAGTGCGCCTGCCCGCTGTCGAAGTTGTAGGTGATGCGGCTGCGGTAGGCCGCGCCGAGCTGGAGCACCTTCTCGATCACGTCCACCTGGATGCCCACGTTGCCGCCGAAGCCCCACGCGCCGCCGCCCAGCTCCACCGCCGGCGAGGGGCTGGTCGGCGGGGTGAGCAGGTTGATGTCCCGGTCCAGGGTGACCGTGGCCCGGCCGATCTGCAGACCGGCGGCGAAGCGCACCGGACCGAAGTGGAAGGCGACGGTGGGATTGATGTCGAAGATCTTCAGATCCACCGAGGTGGCGATGTAGCGGCCCGGGTAGCCGTCCGGCCAGCTGATGGCCAGGCCGTAGGGCGTGAAGACGCCGATGCCCACGGTGATCTCGTCGGAGATGCCGTAGGTGGCATAGATGTGCGGCGGCGGGATGATGGCGTGGTTGCCGGTGGTCTGGGTCCCGTCGGCGGCGGTGACGTTGAAGTAGGGGACAATGCCGGTGATGCCGAGCATGACGTCGATGCCCTGTCCCTGGGCGATGCCGGCCGGGTTGTAGTAGAGCGCCGACGCGTCATCGACGAAGCCGACCATCGACCCGGCCATCGCAACCCCTCGCGCGGAGTTGAGATCCACGGCGATTCCGGCCGCCCGCGCGTCGCTGGCCCAGGCCACGGCCAGGACCACCACTGCCGACATGAGCGTCTTGAGCGTCTTCATGTGCGTGTGCCTTTCCATGGAGTCCGGGCCTCAGTAGGGCGGGCCGCCGGCGAGGAAGGTGACGATCTGCGTCTGGGCGTCGGTGGTCAGCAGGAACCCCTCCGCGCCCGGGGTCCCGCTGCAGGCATTGCTCGGCGGGGGCGCGAGGAGGAAGGGGTGCCGGACGCAGGTCTGGATGGTGGTGGTGTTGAAGGCGTAGGGGGTCGACGTGCCGTTGAACTGGTAGGCGGTGAAGGTCCCCGTGCCGGGGAGGAGCTTCAGGCCGGTGGTGGTGGCATCGTGGATCGCCGCGGCGATGAGCTGGCGGGTGGTGGGGTTGGGCACCGTCTGGTCGTCGACGATCCACTGGACGAAGGCCCGCCGGTCGACCGGGATGCTGGGAAGCGCCGGGGCGGGAGGCGGGAAGGCGGGCTTCCCGGTGGGATGGGTGAGGAAGTAGGCGGCGTTGCTCGGGTCGGCCGGGTCGAGGACCCAGCGGTAGACGTCGATGACCAGGTCGTAGACCGGGCTGTCCGGCTCCACGCCGTTCGCCGCCAGGCCGGCGATGAAGCCGTTCTT
>Ga0187779_10000651_pt1 | contig 23003 bp, 16 predicted proteins | sample 1015_Q2_SP10_10__FD_132435 | JGI IMG/M metagenome (GOLD analysis project Ga0187779, IMG submission 132435) | Tropical peat soil microbial communities from peatlands in Department of Meta, Colombia - 1015_Q2_SP10_10_MG | ecosystem: Environmental > Terrestrial > Soil > Wetlands > Peat | place... | reverse complement strand
GCGATGCGCTCGACGAGGCGGAGCGAGAGCTGGAACTGCTCAGCGCCGGCATGGCCTCGAGCTCGGTGGCAACCGCCGCCGCGGCCAACCACAGCTCGTCGTCGACGAGAGTCAATGCCCGAAGAAGGTCCTCGAGGGCGTGGCCGCCTCCTCCGGGGTGTTGCGCGGCGTGCAAGGCCACGTGCATCGTCCGCGCGGGCAAGCCAAGGGTCTCAGCGGACCGTCCGGCCACCTCGATTTGCGCGGGACACGCTGCGAGCACGCGCCAAGCGCTCGCGTCGTCAGCGCCGACGCCGACCAGCGTGCGGTGCAGGTCGACGCACACGCCATCACCGCGGCGCTGCCACATCGTCGCGTGCTCGCACCACCAGGGCGGAAGCCCCAGATCGTCGAGCAGGCTGACGTACCCCAGCGATGACAGCACGTGCTGGGCACTGCTGAGCTGGGTCGGGGCTACGAGCAGGTCGCAGTCTCCGTACGGCCGCTCGGTCCCGTCGGCGTACAGCCAGTGCGCGATCGAGCGCCCCTTCAGGAGCAGCGCCTGAACGTCTGCGGCCTCGAAGCCGTCGAGCACCTCCGTCGTGGCGGCGTCGAGCCGAAGCCGGGCGCCGGCAGCAGCCAGTCGCGCGATGCGGTGCGAGCCCTGAACCGCCACGCCTGAAAGCGTAGACCCGCGCACGCGCGCGGGAGGTTGGTACGGTGCCCGTGGAGCGTGCGTGCACGCTCCACACAGAGAGGTCACGGAAGCCCGCAAGTGCATGTCTGATACCACGCTTCGCCGCGCCGAGGGCCTGATCCTGATCGTGCTCGTGGTTTCGTACGTCTTGGCGTATGCGGTCCGGCGGCTCAGGCGACGGCGACCGGACTTCACGATCGGGAAGCCGCTGATCGTCGGGATCGCGTTGCGGTTGCTCGCGGTCGCCGCGATCAACGCCACCAGTTTCCAGAGCCAGCTCAGAGGCGGGGACGAGGAGACGTTTCTGGGCTTCGCTCGGATCCTCGCGTCCACGCCGTGGGGCAGAGGCTTCTGGCCCCACGGGCCGTATCAGCTCCAGACGGACGTGTTCGCGGTCCAGATCAAGCTGGCCGACCTCAGCCCGACCGCCCTGCGGGTCACCCAGATCGGAATCGCGACGCTCGGGCTGGTGTTGATCCTCGCCGCGGTCCACGATCTGGCGGGGCCAAGGGCCGCCCGCTTGGCCGCCTGGCTGCTCGTGGTCGAGCCGGCAAGTATCTTCTTCAACAGCGGGCTGAGCAAGGAACCGCTGATGGAGCTCGCGACCGGCCTGGTGGTGCTCGGCGGAACGAAGATCTGGCGGCGGCTCGACCTGAACGGGGTCGTGCTTTGCGCCCTCGGGGGGCTGATCGCGATCACGACCCGGAGCTACGCCGGTTGGTTCCTGGTCAGCGCCGCGGTTCTGCTGACCCTCCATGCCGCGCTGCGAAGGCTGGACCGGCCGTTACGTGCGCTGCCGATCGTGTACGCGGTGGCGCTGACCGTGTTCCTCGCGGCACCGACGCTGCTTAGCATCACCTCTCGCGCGAGCCTGCAGCAACTTCAGCAGGCGCAGGACTTCACCACCGGCGTTCAGGCGGCGACGAACGCTGGCGGTGCCAATTCGGACAACCTGGCGCTCGAACAGGTCGATTTCTCCACCCGGGGGGCCGTGATCAGAAACCTTCCGCAGCGCGTCTCCGACCTCGTGCTGCGGCCGTATCCATGGCAGCTGCATGACACCAGTCAGCGACTAGGTGCGCTCGGCTCGCTGGTGGCGCTGGCGATCTTCCTGCTGCTGCTCGGCTACGCATCGCTCAACCGAGGCGCGATCCTGGCGACGTCAGCTCCAATCCTGTATCCGCTGGTGTTCCTGCTGATCGCGTACTCCTTGAGCGCGGGGAACGCCGGGACCGGCTTTCGCTACCGTACGCATCTCGTCGTGCTTGCGGTGGCGATGCTCGTTGTCTTGCGCGAGCACGTGGTGAACTCTCGGGTCGAGAGCCGGGCAACACCTAAGATGCCGCCGATCGTAGCCACAGCGAAGCCGAGTCCATCATGACGTCCGACTCGACCGGCCAGCAGGATCTCAGAACGTACCTGAGGATCTTATGGCGATGGAAGCTTCTGTTTCTCGCGATCGTGGTCGTGATTCCCCTCGGCGTGTACCTCGTCGAGCGCGCCAAGCCGAGGATCTATCAGTCGAGCACGCTGGTTCAGCTCCAGGACGTCACTCAGGGCGTTGGCCTATCCGGAGGGCCGGTCGTATCGGGCAACCTCGCCGCCGTGGCTCGCCTGGTCACCACCACGCCGGTCATCGACGTGGCCGCCGACATCCTCCAGCAACCGCCTGGCTCGATCGCAGGCGAGGTGAGCGCCGACGCCGACACGAACACCGGCTTCATCACGATCACCGCGCAGGACCGCGACCCAGCCCGCGCTGCAGCCGTCGCGAACGCGTTCGCGGCCGCGCTCGACCGTCGCCAGACCGAGCAGGCGAACGCCGTCATCGATGAACAAATACGCGCCGTCACCAGGCAGCTGGCTGCCACCCCGCGCTCGGACGCGGGTGAGCGTGTCTCGCTGACACAGCAGATCGCGCAGCTGCACGCACTGAAGGGCTCGAGCAACGCCGGGGCCGAGGTCATCCAGGCGGCCGTACCGTCGAGCACCCCGATCGCTCCCCAGACGCGGCGCGCGGTCGAATTGGCGCTGGTTCTCGCGCTGCTCCTCGGGGTCGGTGCGGTGCTCCTCGCCGAGAACTCCGACCGCCGGCTGCGTTCGCCGGAGGACGTCGAAAGCCTCACGGGCTGGCCGCTGCTGGCGGCAATTCCACCGACAGCGTTCTCCCCGAGTCATCAGGATCCCGGGGACGAGGAGGCGTTCGAGATGCTCCGCGGCGCGCTGACCTACTTCAACGTCGACCGGCAACTCGGGCAGGTGGCCGTGATCAGCCCGATGGTCGGCGATGGAAAGACGACCGTCGCCGTCGGGTTGGCGTTCGCGACCGCTCTAGCCGGTAAGCGCGCGATCCTCGTCGACGCAGACCTGCGGCGTCCCCAGGTCTGCGCGCGGCTTGGGTTGGCTGCGGAGAGCGGCCTCGGAGCCGTCCTCGCAGGAGAACACGCGCTCGAGGACGTGATGCTCGAATATCCGCTGGACGCCCCCGGCGGTGGACGGCTGCTCGTGGTCCCGGCCGGCTCAGCGCCGCCCAACCCGGCGGCCCTGCTCGGCTCACCGGCGATGCGCACCGCCATGGAGGAACTCCAGGGCCAGGCCGATCTGGTCGTGATCGACAGCGTGGCGACACTCGCGGTGAGCGATTCGCTTCCGCTGCTGCGCGCGGTGTCGGGGTGCGTGGCGATCGTGCGCATGAACCGCACCTCCCGAGCCTCGGTCCGCCGGCTTCAGAAGACCGTCGCGGCCGCCCAGGGTACGGTCCTGGGAGTCGTGGCCACCGGAAGCCCTCCTGCCGCCGGCGGTTATGCGGGGTACCCGTACGCCGAGGATGGCCGCCGCGGACGCGCACTCGGGCTGCTGCATCTTCGAGGCCAGCGGTCTGGGGTCGCGCCCGACGCCGCCGCTCGCAACGGCCACGCCGCTGCTCAAGGCTCGCCGGCCGAGTCCTCACCGCCGAACCAGTCGCGGACCGACCTGTAGGCCGGATACGCAGCCCGCGCAACTGCCCATTGCCCGGCCGCGATCAGGGGCAGCGCGGATTTCGCCCAGGCCGGAGCAGCCGGATCGTCGCGCACCCGTGCCCGGACACCCCGGGCGTTCTCGAGCAGCACCGCCCGGCCGACGCCGGTGGCGCCGGGCGAGTCAGCGCGCCGCCGGTAGCAGAGCGCGGGCCGGCGGTCGAACGACACGCGTCCCCGGAACGACAGCGAGCATGCGAGCACCCAATCTTCGCCACGGTCGCTGTCGCCGTACCCGCCGCACGCGCGTAGATCCGCGGCCCGCATGATCGCGGCCCCCTGGGTGGGAAGCAGCGACCACACCGTGTTGGCCATCGCGAACCATGCCGGCCGGCTGGACAGCGCGCGGGCCACACGACGCGGCGCACGATGCCGCGCGCCGGTGACGCCGTCGACGATCGACATCACGTAGGCCGAGCAGTCGCGATTCCGGTCCAGGCCATCGACCAACGCTGACAGCGCGCCGGGTAGCAGCACGTCGTCCGCATCGAGGAACACCACGTACGGCGTGCGGACGCGCTCGAGCCCCGCGTTGCGCGCCGCGCCGGTCGAGCGACGGCGGTCGAGTCGTACGACCTCGGCATCGGCGAGAGGCGGAAGCGGGACCTCGGAGTGGTTGTCGACCACGATCAACTCGGGTGGCGGGGACTGGCTGCGAACGCTGGTCAGCGCGTCGATCAGGCCCTCGCCGGCATACGCGTCCCAGACCGGGATGACGACCGTGACCCGTGACCGCATCGCGCTCAGCCAACCAGCGATCTGAGCATCTCCGCGAGTTCGGGACCCCAGCGCTGGTAGGAATAATCGCTCGCCACGAGCTGCCGACCCGCCTCTCCCATCTGGCGGCGGGCCGCGACATCGCCGATGAGCTCGCGCAACGCCGCGTACCAGTCACCCTCAGAGCTGACGAGCCGGCCGCGGTCGGTGCCGATCAAGCCTGCGTTCACGCCGACCGGGCTCGCGACCACGGGAACGCCTGCGGCAAAGTACTGGAGTACCTTGTACCCGCACTTTCCTCGCGTCCACTGGTTGTCCGGCAGCGGCATGATGCCGATGTCGAACTCAGCAAAGTCCGCCGCCTCCCGGTGCAGCGACCAGGCTCGCTGCTCGAGGCCGCGTACGGCCGGTAGCGAGCCCCCCCCGACGACCACCAGCCGTGCCCGCAGGCGATCGCGGTTAAGGCGCTCGACTGCGGGCAGCACGGGCACGAGGAACGGGCTGGTCGTGCGCGAGCCCACCCAGCCGATTGTCACCACCGGCTGGTCCCGATGCTCGCGGAGTGCGTACCGGGTCGAGTCCACGCACGACGGCACGACCTCGACCCGGCGCGCGCGCTCGCGGGCGGCGGAGGCGAGATACGCGTTGCCGGCGATCACGAGCCTTGCCGCCCGGACATACCGAGCCCAGCGATGTGCCTCGGCCTTGACGAGCCGAGGGCCAATACCAGTGCCGAGATCCGCCGCGGCGAACATCGCGTCGTCGAAGTCGTACGCGTCAATCCTCGGTGCGAACTCCAGGAACGGGATCGGCAACAGCGAGCGCAGCCGATGGACGAGCAGGAGGCCTGCCGACGTCGCACGTGGCGCGCGCGCGACCGGTGCTGCCGAGGCGACCAGCGCCGCCAGCCTGGCGGCGCTTGGGTGTCCGTCGCCGACGGCCGCATACTGGGTCTCGGTCAGCGTCGGCCGGTAGTGGAGCTCGATCCCCAGCTCGGCGAGGACGGGAGCAAAGCCCGCGATTCGCACTCGGGCGCTCGCGGCGCTGTACGGATACGCTGTCTGCGCGATGATGTTCAGCACGGAGCCACCGTACCGGTGGTCGCCCCCGCAAGGGGACGACCACGTGCCGGTGCTGTCGCCGCCGCGCTGGTAGCGGTCTCGATCCGCCATGTGTGGGATTGCCGGCATCTGCCATCTCGACGGACGGCCGGTTGAGCGGGAAACCCTCCGGGCCATGTGCCACGCGCTCGCCCACCGCGGTCCCGACGACGAGGGGACGTTCATAGACGACGGCGTGCCGTCGGTCGGCCTGGCGAGCCGGCGGCTTGCGGTGATCGACGTCGAAGGAGGTCATCAGCCGATGTCGATCGGTGCGCCTTCGCTGACGGTCGTCTACAACGGCGAGCTCTGGAACGGCGCCGAACTCAGGCGTGACCTGGAGTCACGCGGCCGCAGGTTCACGACGCACTGCGACACCGAGGTGCTGCTCCATGCTTACGCGGTGTGGGGAGCCGACCTGCTCGAGCGCCTGAACGGCATGTGGGCTTTCGCTATCTGGGACCAGGACCGGCGGCGGCTGTTCATCGCTCGCGACCGGCTGGGCATCAAACCGCTCGTGTACGCACCGCTGGCAAACGGGATCGTGTTCGCCTCCGAGATCAAGGCGCTCACCCGAGCGGGCGTGGTGGCACGCCGTATGGATGCCAGTGTGCTCCCTCATTTCCTGTCGTTCTTCGCGATTCCCGAGCCTTACAGCCTGATCGAAGGCGTCCGGCGGCTCGAAGCTGGGCACGCCCTCGTGATAGAGCAGGGTGCGGTGCACAAGCACCGGTACTGGGACTGCGCCCTGCCCGAGGAGGACGATCGGGGCGCGGACGTCTACCGGGAGAAGTTGCGCGCGCTGCTTGAGGACTCCGTTCGGCGCGAGCTCGTCAGCGATGTGCCGCTCGGCGTGCTGTTGTCGGGAGGAATCGATTCCCGCCTGGTCGCCACCCTGGCCGCTGGGCACGTCGATCAACTTCGGACCTTCACGCTCGGCTTCGGCACTCCGCGGGCCGACGAGCGCGCGGCCGCGCGCGCGGTCGCGCAAGCCCTCGGCTCCCGCCACCGCGACGAGGTGCTGGGGGCAGAAGAAGCCGCCGGCGCGCTGCCCGACCTGCTGGTGGCGGGCGACGAACCCGGACAGTCACTCCTGCAGACGCACTTCGTCTCGCGGCTTGCCCGCCGGGACGTAACCGTCGTGCTCTCCGGCCTGGGAGGAGATGAGCTCTTCTCCGGTTATCCGGCTCACGTGGTCGTGAACATGCTGGCCCAGCTCGACCGCATTCCCGCCGCGCTCCGTGCCCCGTTGCTCGATCTCTCGCGGGTCGTGCCCGGTCGGCGGTCGAGCCGGCTGAGAGCGTTCGCCGCGATGGGGAGTGACCAGGCCGCCGCGAGAATCCTCCTTCACCAGACCGACGGCGCACTCCGCCGTAACCTGTTGGCGGGCGAGATCCGAGCCTCCGTCGACCTCGATGCCCCGATCCGTCACCTCGAGGGCCATTACGAACGGGCTGCGTCCAAGCATCCGCTCAACCGGCTTCTGTACGTGTACCTCAAGACCTATCTGACCGACGAGCTCCTCCGCGCGAGCGACGCCATGAGCATGCTGCACGGGTTGGAGCTCCGCCCTCCGTGGCTCGACCACCGTCTCGTCGAATTCGCCATGGTCATGCCGGCCCACCACAAGATGCGGATGTGGGAGGGCAAGCGCATCGTGCGCGGACTCGCCGGTGACCTGCTGCCGGTCGACGTCGCCCGCGGGAAGCAGGGTTTCGCCCCACCGTTCAACCAATGGCTGCGCGGGCCTCTGGCTCTCCAGGTCCGAGAGTTGCTGAGCGACGCTGCGGTGCGCTCGCGGGGAGTGTTCGATCCGGTCGCCGTCAGGCGCCTGCTGGACGAGCACGCGCGCGGGAACGACCGCGCCGTCCAGCCGGTGATGATGATCTACAGCTTCGAGGCCTGGGCTCGCGGGTGGCTGGACGAGCCGCCCGCCACGGCCCGTGAGCCCGAGCCCACGTTCGTCGAGGAGCGGCCCGCACTGTCGGTCGTCATCGTGAACTGGAACACGAAGGATCGATTGCGCTCGTGCCTGGACTCGGTCGTGGAGCGGCTGACGAGCCTTCAGCACGAGGTGATCGTGGTCGACAACGCATCCGAGGACGGCAGCGCGGAGATGGTCGTCGAGACCTTCCCGCAGGTCAGGCTGATCCGCAACAAAGCCAACGTCGGCTTTGGCGCGGCGAGCAACCAGGCAATGCGGGCGTCACGTGGACGCTGGCTGCTCCTGCTCAACAGCGACACGGTCCTGATTGACGACTCGGTGGCCGGCCTCGTTGCGACACTCGATCGCGACCGGCGCGAGACAGGCGAGATGGCCGACGTGGGGATCGCCCATTGTCGCCTGATCTATCCCGATGGCCGGCTACAGCACACGGCGTACCGGTTTCCGAGCACACGCCGGGCACTGTTCGAGGCGCTTGGCCTGTACAAGCTGACGCCGGCCGGACGCGCCGCCGACGTCCTGCTGGCGGGCTACTGGGATCACGCCGAGGAGCGCGACGTCGACTGGGTCGCCGGCGCTTTCATGCTGCTGCCGCGCACGGTGTTCGAGGCCACGGGCGGCTTTGACGAGCGGTTCTTCATGTACGGCGAGGATCTCGAATGGTGCTATCGCATCCGGGATCGCGGCTGGCGTGTGCGCTTCTTTCCACGGGCGACGATCGTTCACCACGACCACCAGAGCGCCGATCTCAAATGGGGAGACGAACGGATCGCCCGCTGCCTGAAGACCGAGCGTGACGTCTATGCCGGCCGATACGGCAAGGCCGCCGCCGCAGCACTGCTGCTCTCGCGTCTTCTCGGTCAGACGCTGCGGGTGGCCTACTACTCCATGCGAGTACGGTTGCCCGGACGCCGGGCATCCAGCTACGAACCGATGCACCGGTACGCAGTGATCAGCGCGCGCGCCCTGGCGGCTCTCGCGCTCGGCCGGCGATGACCTGGGACTACTACGGCGACCCCCGGCCGGACGTCCAAGCCCTGGTGGTGACCCCGGGGCGACGGGTCCTGGACGTGGGTTGCGGTGGCGGTGACCTTGCCCGCGCGCTCAAGGCCGCGGGCGCTGCCCACGTCGCCGGCATCGAGGCGAATCCGGCCGCAGCCGTTCGAGCGCGCGAGCACCTCGACGCGCTGGTCCAAGGGAACGTGCTCGATGTGGGCCTTCCGTTCACCGCCGGCGAGTTCGACTACGTGATTTTCGCCGACGTGCTCGAGCATCTCGAGGACCCATCCGCGGCCATCCGGCGCTGCCTGCCGTACCTCGCGCCAGACGGACGCTTGGTTGTGAGCGTTCCCAACATGCGGTTCTACCTCGTGCTCGGGCGTCTGATCTTCGACCGGTGGTCGTATACGGACGCCGGCATCCGCGATCGCACACATCTGCGCATATTCACGCGACGGAGCCTGCTTGCCATGCTTGCGGCCGAGAATCTCGACGTTGAACGTGTCGAGCGAAACTACCGGCTCGTCGAGGACCAGTCGGATATCGGACGGTTCGGAGCAGCGGCCACACGGATCGCGCGCGCGACCGTTGCCCCGCGGCTGTTCAAGGACCTGATGGCCTACCAATACCTTGTGGTGGCGCGCCGTGCGGCGGCAGGCCCCGCAGCGTTCCGCCCGCCGCAATGAGCATCGACGCCCTCCTGATCAGCCCTGCGCACCACGGCGGGGAAGGCGTCTACTCTCGCACGTTGGCTGGTCACCCGCCCGCCGGGGTCCAATATCGCGTCGCCGGCGCCAGTCATGCCGGCGCCCCGGGCGCTCGCTGCAACGTGGTCGCCGAGATATCGCTGAACCGGATCGTCCGGCCCCTCACGTTTCCGGACAGTGCCTTCCGGGCAATGCGGCTGGTGCATCGGTTCGACCTGATCCACGTGCATGCGCATCCGGTGCTCATCCGCGGGCGTGGCTCGGTGCCGATGGTGATGAGCGAAGGGTCGTCCTCGGCCGTATATCTGCAGGATTACCTCGGATGGGAGTCGGCACGGATCGCGGCGCGATACCGCCGGGCGAGGTGGATCTACCGCACGCTGGGGGTGGACGATCGTCTGCTGGCGCAGGAGCGCGCCGCTCGAGTATTCGTGTTCTCGCACTGGGCGAGGTCGATCAACCTCGACTGGGGCGCCGACCCGGCAAAGATGGAGGTCGTGTACCCCGGCTTCCCGACTCCGCGGCCGATCGAGCGCGGTGAAAGGGAGGAATTCAGGTTCCTGTTCGTCGGAACGGACTTCGAGCGAAAAGGCGGATTCGAGGTGGTGGAGGCCTTTGCCGACGCGGTGGGACACGCGCCGCACACGCGCCTGACCATCATCAGCCCCGACCCACACACCCGGGATCCCGACCGCCGCTTCCATGGCTGGGTCGGTCCCGGGCGCCGCGCGGACGTGCTGGCGAGGCTCGCAAGGCTCGTCGGTGCGGGCCTCGTCGACCTGGTAGGTCCGGTCGAGAGGGACCGGCTGTACGCCGAGTACTACGCACGGGCAGATGCGTTCGTCATGCCCACCCATGCCGAAGGCCTCGGTTTCACCAACATCGAGGCGATGAGCTTCGGCTTGCCGGTCATCTCCTCCACGGTCGGCCCGATCCCCGAGGTCGTCGCCGACCGCGCCACCGGGCTGCTGGTCGCGCCAGGCGACGTGCGCGCGCTCACCGATGCGATGCTCGAGCTAGCCGGCCGGCTCGAACTCGCACGCGAGCTCGGAGCCGCGGGCCGCCGCGCGTTTCTCGAACGATTCACGCTCGAGCGGTTCCGGCACCAGGTCGGCGCGCTGTACTCGCAGGCGTTGTCGGGGTGATGCGACGCGTGCTGATGATCTCCTACTACTTTCCGCCACTCGGCGGGATCGGTGCCCTGCGCGCGTTGGGCTTCGCGGAGCACCTGCCGTCGTTCGGCTGGGAGCCGACCGTGCTCGCGCCCAGCAACGGCGCGTATCACCGAGATCCGAGCCTCGACTTCCGGTCCGGTCGGACGGTGCGTACCCGGTCGCTGGAGTTGAGCCGCCTCGGCAAACAGGGACTCCGCGCGGGCGGAGACGACACACGACCGGCGACGCCCGGACCCGTCCGTTCACTGGCTCGGGATCTCGCCCGGAGGTGGCTCTACCACCCCGACGCCCAGATCGGCTGGTATCTCGGGGCCGCGTGGGCCGGGCGGCGCTTGGTCCGCGAGGGCAGGTTCGACGCGATCTACTCCTCGTCCGCTCCGATGACGGCCCACCTCGTCGGGCGGACGCTCCACCGCAGCTCCGGGATACCGTGGATCGCCGAGTTCCGGGACCCGTGGAGCGCTTGGATCGGCGGCGAGAACCGTCGAGACGTTCGGCGTGCGGAGCGTCTGGAGCGCTCGATTGCATCGGAGGCATCGGCCGTGGTGATGACCTCGCCAAGCTGGGCGCGACAGCACTCGGAACGGTGGGGGAGGGAGGTGATCACGATCCCGAACGGCTTCGGGTACGTTCCGCCGCGCTCCGCCCCGGGCGATGAGCTTGTCGTCGGCTTCCTCGGCACCTACTACCCGGGGCGCCAGGACCTGTGCGCGGTCTGGAATGCGTTGGCGCGGCTCACCGCGGATGGATCGTCCCCGCCTGTACGGCTCCGGGTCGTGGGCGAAGCACCGCAGCCGATGCGCGCGGAACTCCAAGCGGCGGGGATCGAGCCGCTGGTCGAGGTGACCGGGTTCATGCCCTACGAGGAGTCGTTGCGACACATGGCCTCGTCATCGGTCTTGGTTGCCGCAGGCCCCGCTTGGAGCCGCGGCCCGCTCGGCGCCGGCTGGCTGCCGGCAAAGTTGTTCGACTACTTGGCCACCGGGCTGCCGATCGTCTGGCTTGGCGCCACGCCGAACGACGGCGCCTCGATGCTCGCAGACCAGTCCGGTTGCCACATCCTCGGAGTCGATAACGTGGACGAGGTCGCCGCCGTCGTCCGCGAGGAGCACGGTAAGCGCTACCGGCGGGATGTCGAGGGTCTCAGCCGGCGAAATCGCACGCGCGCGCTCGCCGATCTCCTCGACGGCTTGGTGTAAGCCGGCGCTGGTATGGTCCCCCGACATGCCCGCCGGCTCATGACCGCGACCCCGCTGCATCGCACGCACGCGCGCTCGGACGACCTCGCCGCTTGGAGAGCCGTACCTCCGGAGGTCAATATCCGGCCGGTCAGGCGCCGAATCGCCGTGCGTGACGTGACCGCCAATCTGGGGCTGATTCGCGTGCTGGTCGCGCGCGACCTCAAGGTGAAATACAAGCAATCCGTGCTCGGACCGATCTGGCTGTTCTTCCAGCCGTTCGCGTTGCTCGTCGCGTTCGTGATCGGTTTTCACTCCGTCGCCAATGTCGACACCGGCGGGGTTTCGTATGCGTTGTTCGCGCTCACGGGCCTGAGCATGTGGAGCTATTTCTCCTCCGCGAGCGCGGCGGGCGCACTGTCGCTCCTAGGCAATACGAACCTCGTGAGGTTCACATCGTGTCCGCGGCTGGTCCTCACGCTCGCGAACCTGCTCGCGTCGCTGCCGGCTCTGCTCGTGCCCGCGGCCGCGGCCGTTGTCGCAGCCCTGATGGATGGATACGGCTCCGCGAACCTCATTCTCGCTCCGCTGGCCGCGATATGGCTCGTGTTGTTGACGGCCGCGTTCACGGCGATCACGGCGTCGCTGGCCGTGAAGTGGCACGACATCCCCGCCGCGTTGCCGTTCCTGCTGCAGGTCGGTGTCTTTCTGGCTCCGATCGCATATCCGGCGGAGAACCTATCTGGCGTCACGCGGGTGCTACTGACGTTGAACCCGCTCACCGGGGTGATCGAGGCTTGGCGGTGGTGCGTGCTCGCGGTCCCTCCCGACGGACTCGCTCTGGCGGTGTCGCTCACCCTCACCGCGCTCCTGGCGATGGGCGCATGGCTCATATTCGGGCGACTAGAGGTCACGATGGCAGATGACATCTGACGGCATGCCGCGCGAGGTCGCCGTGCGGGCGTCCGGCCTTGGTAAGACATATCGGCTCGGCGAGCGCCTCCGGCTCGGTGGCGCATTCACGAAAAGGCTGCGCCGCGAACCGGTCCACAAGCGAACGATCGATGCCCTGGATGAGGTCACGTTCGACGTCATGCAAGGTGAGTGCATTGGAATCGTCGGCGCGAATGGGTCAGGAAAATCCACGTTCCTTCAGATCCTCTCCCGGACCGTGGTGCCCACGCGTGGCTCGCTGACGGTACGTGGGCGGGTGCTCCCGATGCTGTCGATCGGTGCGGGCTTTCACCTGGAATTGACGGGTCGAGAGAACGTCGTGCTACAAGGCGCCATCTTGGGTGTCCCGCGGCGCACGGTGCTGGCGCGAATGGACGACATCATGGAGTTCGCCGAGCTCAAGCGCCACGCCGATACCCCATTGAAGCGCTATTCGGTCGGGATGCAGTCGCGTCTGTCGTTCGCGATTGGCATGCGCTTCCCGGCGGATATCTACATCTTCGACGAGGTGCTGGCCGTGATCGACGGGGCCTTCCGCGATCGATGCCTGGCGGAGATCGAGCGGATCGTCGGATCGGGGCCGACGATCCTGTTCGTGAGCCACGATCTCGGGCAGGTCGCTCGCTTGTGCGAAAGGACGCTGTGGCTGGAGCACGGCCGGCTTCGAGCGCTCGGTCACACCGAAAAGCTTCTCGAGAGGTACCGGACGCGCCAGACTCCGCCAGCCGGAGTCGACGACGGGGGTCCGTGAGAGTCTCTAATTCTAATCGGACCGGTCGCGCATCGACGCCGACCGGACACCTTGAGCGAAGCAGGTCATCGCCAACTTGGACCGGAACAGCCGTCGCAGCAGTCTCGACCGACTTACGAAAAACCCAGTGCTTGGAGTGACCACGTAGCAGAAAAGGAAATGCTCACCCCAGACTTCGGTGAACCGATTCCTAATGGCATCCATACTGGCGGCGCGTGCGACTTCAGCGGCGCTGTCGGTCTTGCCACCGAGGTGTGTGACGGGGAAGTCGATCACGTATGCCGCGCCACCAGACAAGAGCGCGCGCAAGCAGACATCTGTGCCGTAGAGGTGGAAACCCGATAACCCCGCCGAGCAGCTCGGCGAGTTGCGACCGTTGAAGATCAGGAAGTTCTCGTCTAAGCTGACGACCGGCTGAGGTAGCGATTCGCGCGGTTCGCTGCCTGCTTGGCCGTAGCGGTCGACGAGCCTCCGGACACCGCGCCCGCTCCGCGTGCAGCCGACGTTCCCGGCGACAACCCAGGACGGGTCGATCCTGTCGAGCTCGGTGACGGCTGCCGACAGCGCTTCCGCTCCGCGACCGCGATCGGTCCGCACATCCTGATGACAGAGAATCGGATACCGGGCCTGCGACTCTCGGCCAATCCGTGTAATCGCGGCGTAGGGATCGTCGTTGACGTCCGTGAGGCGGACGAATAAATCTGCGTTGAAGCCGGCATCGGTGAATGACGTCGCCATTCCTTCGTAGAGCCCATCGTCTGTGACGAATGTATAAATCTCGAACAGGGCATCTCCGAGTGATCTCTGAGGCATCTCGGCGCGTTTCCGCCGGCGCGGCGCGCCGAGCGTGAGCGCTAGCTTCCCGCACCCAGATTCGAGTCGCCGGGCCACCGAGGCGACCGCCAGCGCAGGTCGCATTGCTCTCAGGCGATCGGCGATCAGCCACGCCGCGCGCGGAACCTGTGCCTTGACCCTCGCATCGGAAAGCAGCGAGGGGACGTTGATCTCGACCACGAAGAGTTCGTGAGCCAGGGGGTACATCCGGCAGGTTGGTAGCTCTGCGAGAAACTCCCGGATGCCGTCGTCGACGAGAATTCTGTCGTGAAAGGCGATCACTCCACGGTCCCGAACCACTTGGCGGCAGAAGCGCGCGTCACGTAGGACAGCTGCATTGGTGTGCTCGCCGTCGATGAGGCACAAGTCGGCCCGGAAATCGGCCGGGTCGAGCCGATCCGTGCTGCCCTCGATCGCAGTCAGCTTCGCAATGTCCGCTCCGGAGACGCTAGAGAGATGCTCCAGCATCCGCGACGTCGTGTTGTCCGGGTACTCGGGAAGCTCGGACCGCTCGTCTTCTGACACCTCATCGCGGCGGTCGATGGAGACGATGGCGTGACAACGCGGATCGACGATGAACGACTGCAAGGACCCCCCGAGGTAGGAGCCAACCTCCAGGTAGCTGAAGGTGCCCCGAGTTGCCAGCGCCGCGTGCAGGGCAAGGAGGGAGCGGCGATCCGCGCTGGAGCCCAAGCCGGGCTCGATCTCGTCAAAGAGTGAAAGGTCAAGACGATCGACGCGATCAGCCAGCGACACCGCGAATTCCCCTTTGTCGAGCCCCTGCTAGCTATAGCGAGCGCGCTCGATACCGGTGGGGAACGCGTCAGTCGTGGTTTGCGGCCGCTTCTCGGTATCTACGGTCACAGGCTAGCTCTTCTAGGTGAAGGTACAAGCCAAACAGCATCCGGTAGTGACGAGCTTGGCTTTCGTAATACTCGTCCGGGCGAAGTCGGTTGATCGTAGCGTAGACCGTGGCGCGGAACAGCACGCCGAGCGCCTCCACAAAACGGTAAGCCGCCGCGCCACCGCGACCATGCTGCGCCGCGTAGCTCTCGATGCCCACGCGGTGCCACCGGCGGAGCTTTCCGCGGTCGGTCCAGACCTGGTTCCATGATGCGGACCCCACGTGATAGATCACGCCGAGACCCGGCTGATAGACGATGCGGTAGCCCGAGCGCTGAATCCGGCTAGCCCACTCGCTCTCTTCGCCTCCGAGAAAGAACCGCTCATCCATGCCGCCGGTGAGGTCAAAGGCCTCGCGGCGGATCATCGTGATGCCGGCGAGCCAATCCGCCACAACGGGCTCGTCGGCCGGCCAGTAGCCGTTCAGCAAGATTCGGGCGCGACGCCGCTCGGGCAACAGCTTGTAAAGCCAGAACCGCTCTAGCGCGCTGAGCCCCATGCTCATCTGGCGGTGCGGCGTGTGCTGGTGGCGCCCGTCAGGAAAACGCAGTTCGCACCCCAGCATGCCGACGCCAGGCGACGCCCACATGAAGTTGGCCATCCGCCCGATGACCCCGTCCTGAACGAACGCATCCGCCTCCATACGCAGGATCAGGTCCCCCCGGGCTTCCTTGATGGCGAGGTTGAATCCCCGGGCGGTGCCGAGATTCCGCTCGCTCTCGATCACGCGGACGTCCGGAAAGCGTGCGCGCAACGCGGTCGCCGTTCCGTCGCGGGACGCATTGTCGAACACGATCACCTCGGTGATCCGGAGATCGCAGTGCTCCACGATCGACTGCACGCATCGTACGGCGAGCTCACGAGTGTTCCACGCGAGCACGACGACACTCAACCGTGGTTGGCGACGCTCCGCATCGGGCCTGTCCTTCAGTGGCTGCACTGGCGCCCACCTGAGAATACGCAACCGGAGGGCGAGGACGATCGCAGTCGAGTGATCGGCGTGCAGGATAGGTCACCCGGAGTGAATCACCGCAGGTTCGCACAAACGTCTATCCGTTCTCGAACGCCGTCGAACGATCGGCCACCGAGCCGCGCGCCGGTCCGCCGGCATGGTCTCAGCCACCGATCCAAGAACGGTGCGGAAGAAATTCACACTGCGGATAATCACCGTCGGTCCCGGCTCGGTGCCAGGGCTGCGCCCCGGGCTGCTCCTCGCGCTGGTCCTGACCGCGATCGTGGCCGTGCTCGTGTCCGGCGGCGACGACGTCCGGCAAGGACAGCATCAATCTGGCAGCGCCCGCGTGTGGGTCGTGACTCGCGTCGTAGCGGGCCGGCATAAGCCGAGTCGGGCTCGCGTCGCCGCCGGCTCGCCCGCGCCGCTCGAGGGGATCTTCGAGAACTGCCCGCTCGACAGCTCGATGTCGCTGTGCACGCAGCGGCTCGCAGCGATGCACGCGGGCGGCATCCGCGTCGTGGTCGTGTCAGCGGAAACCGGATCGCTGTCGGCGCTCGCGGAGTACGCGGCGACCGCGCGCGGGCTCGGCATGTCGGTCATGTGGGAGCTGAGCAACCCGGGATGGTGGCAGCAGCCGCCCACGAGCACCGGTATGGCCGGGTACTTTCCCGCGTTCGCCGCCGGATGCGGGTGCAGCGAGAACGGTCCGCTGCTCGCCTACCTGATCGGCTGGCTCGGGGCGCTGCCCGGTACGTACGGCTACTACGCTGCCGACGATTCGATGCTCTCGTCCGGCGATCGCGCCGGTGTGGTTGCGTACGTCTCGCAGATCAAACAGCGGGATCCCCGGCACACCGTCTTAATCGGCTCGTTCGGCCTGGGTCAGGCTCAGGAGTATGAGGGGATCGCCGACCTCATCGGCGATGAGATCTATCCGCTCAAGACGACCTCGCTGTTGCCGGTCGATGCACACGACGGAGCGTGGAACTCGATCGTTCAGACGGCGACCCGGGCGCAGCAGATGGCAGCGGCCGCTCACCGGCAATCGGCGTTCATCCTTCAGGCGTTCACGTGGGGCGACAACCTCGACGACGGGAGCGCGGTCGGAGCCTGCTCACAAGGTGAGAGCAAATGGTCGTGCTACGCCTCGCTGCGGTACCCGAGCCGGGGCGAGCAGTTGCAACTCCGCAACGAGATTCTCCTTCACGCCCACCCGAAGCTGATCCTCTGGTGGTCGTTCCCCGGCACGTACGGCCAGGCCGGTGACGACACCTACTCCATCTACCCGACCGGCACGCAGGCAGCGTCCCGATGGGCGGGGCTGTCAGCGGCCATCAAAGCGCCGATGCCGCGGACAGTCCCATCGCGGGCGCATCGTCGCCTTTGAAGCGCGATGCGCTACCAACCCTCGCGGCGGAGGAAGACCTCGAGTGTCAACAGGGTCCACAACGCCCCGCCGCGCTGCCGGGTCTCGGTGGCGTGCTCGGCCAAGAGCGCGTCGACGGCCTCGCCCCGGAGGTGGCGGCGGACGCGGGCCTCGGGCCTGCCGAGCATGCGATCGACGTAGCCGCTCAGATCCTCACGGAACCAGCGATCGAGCGGAACGCCGAAGCCGTGCTTGCGCCGCGCGAGAATCTCGCGAGGAAGGTCGTCGCGCATTCCGTGTTTCAGCGCGCGCTTCAAAGAGAACGGCCCGATCTTCAATTTCGGGGGGAGCTGGATCGCGTAGCCCGCCAGATCGGTATCCAGAAACGGTGAGCGGAGCTCGAGGCCGTGCGCCATGCTCATGCGGTCCGCCTTGACGAGAAGATCGTCCAGGAGGTAGGTGCGCAGATTCAGATCGAGCACGCGATCGAGCGGCGCCAACGCGCTGGTGGCACTCCACTGCCGGGCGAAATCCTGCCGCGCCCAAGGGTCGGGGTCCTCGAGCAAAGACCGGCGCATCGGCTCGTCGATGAAGCTGACCCACTCGAGGTAGGCGTCCGGCATCTGGCTCTCGGCGACCGCGGCGAAGCGCTGGACGTTGCCGACTCGACCGTGCACGGCTCCGCGCGGGGCTCGAGCCAGTGCGTGCCGAAGGACGGCGCGCAGCCGGCGAGGAACTGCGTTGTAGGCGCCGACGGCCAAAGATGCGGCGAAGCGTTCATAGCCGGCGAGCAACTCGTCGCCACCGTCACCGCACAGAGCGACCTTGACGTGACCGCGGGTCAGCTCTGACAGCACATAGGTGGGGATCGCACTCGAGTCGCCGAACGGCTGGTCGTGGTGCCAGACCAGCTTCTCCACCAGGTCGACGGCGTTCGGTCTGACGACGAATTCGTGGTGGTCGGTCCCGAAGCGCCTGGCGACCATCGCCGCGTAGGGGCGCTCGTCGTATCCGTCCTTGTCCTCGAAGCCGATCGTGAATGTCGAGATAGTTCGCGGGCTCATGCGGGCCATCGTCGCGACCACCGCGCTCGAATCGACGCCCCCGCTGAGAAGCGCGCCGACCGGCACATCGGCGACCATGCGGCGGGACACCGCCTCGGTCAGAAGGCGGCGCAACTCGGCGCCGGACTCCTCGAGCGAGGGCGCGCTCCGAGCCGATCGATGCTCTCGGCGCGCCGGCGTCCAGTAGCGCTCCAGCCGAGCTTGAGCGCCGGGCTCGAGCGTCAGTACGTGTCCGGGAGGGAGGCTCCGAACGCCGGCGAAGAAGGTCCGCGGCGTCGGTACGTACCCGAACGTGAGATACGCCGGAATCGCGCCCGCATCGAGGTCACGCGAGACGTCGGGGTGGGCGAGCACCCCCTTGATCTCGCTGGCGAACACCAGCCTGTCGCCGGAACTCCAGTAGTAGAGCGGCTTCTTGCCAAACCGGTCGCGTCCCAGGATCAAGCGATCCCTGCCGGGATCCCACACCGCGAACGCGAACATGCCCTCGAGCCGGCTGGCCAGCTCTTGCGGGGCACATTCCTCGGCCAGGTGAGCCAGTACCTCGGTATCGCAGGCGGTCGCAAATCGGTGGCCGCGACCCTCGAGGCGGCGCCGGAGCTCGCGGAAGTTGTAGATCTCACCGTTGAGGACGACGCCGATCGCTTCGTCCTCGGTCGTGATCGGGGGATCGCCGTGCTCGATGTCGATGATCGCGAGCCGGTTCTGGCCGATCGCGCCGCGACCGCTTACGAACGCCCCTTCGGCATCAGGGCCGCGATGGCGTTGACAGAAGAGCTGTCGTCGGATGATCTCGTCCGCAACGGTTCGTGGAGTCCCCACGAACCCGGCGATTCCACACACGGCTACCCGCCTACGACGCCCAGGTCAACCCCATCTCACCCCGGTAGCGTAATGGCTCCGTCCGTCGTCTCCCGCCCCGAAAGCCAGTGCCGCAACTCCGATCCCTCTATGTGTGCTACCTGTCGCTCGACGATCCGCTCGTCGAGTCACAGGTGGTGGCCTATCTGGAGGGACTCGCCCGACTTGGCCACACGACGCACCTGTTGACGTTCGAGACCAGGTCGCTTACGCACGCTCAGCGCGACGAGATTCGGCGGCGGCTTCGCTCACGAGGGGTCCGCTGGCACGGACTTCGCTACCACAAGCGGCCGTCGCTCGCGGCGACGACTGTGGACGCGCTCTCCGGGGCGCTCGTCTGCGCGTGGCTCGTGCGGCGACACCGCCTCGACGCGGTTCATGCGCGCAATCACGTTCCGGCCGCGATGGCCATTCTGGCGGCGCCGTTCGCGCCGCACCGCCTGATCTTCGACATCCGAGGGCTGATGGGCGAAGAGTACGTCGATCTCGGCCGGTGGCGCAACGGCGGCCTCGCCTTTCGGATCACCAAGCGGACCGAGCGGGCAGCGATCCGCCGCGCGGCCGGAATCGTGGTCTTGACCGAGCGCGTGCGACGTGTGCTGTTTGACGCAGACGAGCCCGACCACGTCGTGGTGATTCCGTGCTGTGCCGACGTCGACCGCGTGTCGAGCGGACGAGCGTCCCGGAGTCTCGTGCGTAAGGCGCTGGGGCTGGACGGCCGGCCCGTCCTCGTCTACGTCGGCAAGCTCGGCGGTTGGTACATGGATACGGAGATGGCTGATTTCTTCGCAGTCGCGCGCGACACGATCCCCGGGTTGCACTTCCTCGTGATCACTCATGCCGACAGCAGCGCGATCGAGCGGCAGCTGGCCTGCCGGGGTATCGAGCCATCGGATTACGCGGTGACGACCGTCGAGCATCATCGTCTGGGCGAGCTGCTCGGGGTCGCCGACGCCGCGGTCGCGCTGATCCGACCGGTGCCCTCGAAGATCGCGAGCTCCCCCACGAAGATCGCCGAGTGCCTCGCGGCCGGGTTGCCCGTGATCGCAACCGACATCGGCGACGTCAGGGCGATGCTCGAGGGCTCTCACACGGGTGTCGTGCTGAGCGACTTCTCCACTCAGGGCTATCGTGCGGCGGCCGAGGACCTCGTCTCGCTCCTCGCCGATCCCACCACGGCGAGCCGCTGCGTCGGCACCGCGCAGAGGCACCTGTCGCTCCGCGCGGTCGGGCTCCCGCGCTACGACGCGCTGTATCGCGCGGTCGCCCAAGGCAAGAATGAGGTCCTCGCTCGCGACACAGGGCCGTGCCCCGCGTGCGGCGCCTCGGCGGGACGCCCCCTACCCCGATTCCGCCGAGTCGGTCTGCTGAGATGTGCGGCATGCGGGCTCGCGTACACGGCTCGCCGGCCATCGGACGAGGAGCTCAGCGACTGGTACGCGGACTACCCGGTGGACAACGACGTTGCTGCGGCGACGGCAGCTCGACTCGACGAGGTGGTCGGCTCGTTTGCGTCCTACCGACAGCTTGGGACGTTGCTCGACGTAGGAGCCGGAAGCGGGCACCTGCTCGAGGCCGCCGCCCGCGCGGGGTGGGCTCCTCATGCCGTCGAGACCGGGCGACGCCAGCGGCAGCGACTGGCCGAGCGCGGCTTCCCGGTCCACGCGCACCTGCTTGGGCCGTCGCGCCTCGACGATGGCGCGTTCGACGTGGTCGTCCTGCAGGAGGTGATCGAGCACATGCGAGACCCCGCTCTGGAGCTGCGGGAGGTGGCCAGGATCCTCCGGCCCGGTGGCCTGCTCTACGTCACGTGTCCGAACTTCGCCTCGCTTAGCTTGCGCGTGCTGGGGCCGCGATGGCGGGTGGTTGAGTATCCTGAGCACCTCAATTACTTCACGCCCAGTGCGCTGCGCAGACTGACCGCCCGGCACGGCCTTCACGAGGTTGCGGTGGCGACGACCGGCTTGAGCGTCGCGGACGTACGCGCTGCCTTGGCGTGGCACAGCCGCCACCACGACGCCAGCCAAAGCTTTGACGGCCGCGTCCGCGCGGCTGCGACGCGGCATCCCGCCGTGGACGCGCTTCGCCGCGGCACGAACGGCGTCCTGTCGGCGCTCGAACTGGGTAACACAATCAAGGCGCGCTACGTGCGCGTGTAGCTACGGTCGGCGAGCAGCGTTCTGGGCCGTCGGAGCAGCCGCAGGTAGAGATCATCGATCCGCTCGACCAGCGCGTCGAGCGAAAACGCCCGGGCCACTTCCTCACGAGCGGTCTGGGCTCGCGCCGCAATCGTGGCGTCGTCGAGCACACGCGACACCGCATCCGCCATTCCCCGCTCATCGCCTGGTTCGACCACGAACCCGCTGATGCCGTCTCTCACGACGCTGGGCACGCCGCCGACCCGGCCGGCGACCACCGGCGTACCCGCTGCCTGGGCCTCGATGAGGCTGACCGGGGTCCCCTCGTTGTCCGAGGTCAGTACGACGGCATCGCTGGCGAAACACACATCCGGGATGTCGCGACGAAAGCCCGCCCAGATCAGAAGACCGTCGAGCTCGGCCGCCTCGGGGCTTGCTTGCAGCACCCGGCGCAGCTCTCCGTCACCCACCACCAGGAAGTGCACGCCCCGGCGCTGGTTGGCGATGCTCCGGGCAACGCGAAGGAAACGATCCACCCGCTTAATCGGAACGAGGCGAGCGATCAGCGTCACCACCTGGTCGTCGACCGGGATGCCCAGCTCAGCGCGAAAGCGCTGCCGCCGTCGAGCCCGTTCGTCCGCATCGACGCCAAATGGCTCCAGGTCGAACCCCACCGGCACGACATCGAAGCGATCGGCGTCGGCCACGCCCAGCTCGACGAGCTCGTCGCGCACCTCGGCGCTCACCGCGATCAACGCGTCGGTATGACGGGCCAGGGACCGCTCGATCCACCGGTAGACCGACGCGGTACGGGGCGAGAAGTATCCGGTAAGCGAATGCCCGTGGAAGGTGTGGATCAGGATCGGCCGACCGCCCGGCCGCAGTCCCGACACCCACCCGGCCAGCCGGCCGAGCGTTCCTGCCTTCGCCGCGTGCGTGTGGATGATCTGCGGACGCTCGCGCTGAATGATCCGGGCCAACGTGGTGAGCGCCCTGAGATCGCGCCAACCCGGGCTGCGGCGCAGCGTCGGCACCAGCACCGGGTCGACGGAGAGCTCATCGGCGAGGTAGTTCATGTCTCCCTCGTCGGGGTCCTCCTGGCCGCGCACGAGCGTGGTCCGGTAACCCAGCGGCTCGAGGCGCTTGGTCAGCGTGATCGCTTGGATCGCCGGTCCGCCGACGTTGAGCCGGGCGATGATCCGGACCACGCGTACGGGTCCGCGAAGAGCGTGCGCGGCACTCATCCTAAGTCAGCCGCGGATGGCGCTGCCGAAGATCATTCGGCCGCCTCCGTCACTCCACGACGAGCCCCGACCGCGATTCCGGGAGGTCGCCACCGCTCGCTGTCGAGCACCGCGATTGCGACCACGCCGAGCGAGACCGTGACCAGCGCCAGGATCGCCAGGACCTCGCCGCTCGACCGACCTCCGACGATTGCGAGCACGCACAGCGCCGCCTGGGCCACGGCGAGCGCCGCCGCGACCCCTTGTGGAGAGCGCAGCGCTGGCAGCAGGCGATGGCTGAGATGATCGCGGCCGCCGGTCACGAGCGTGACCCCACGCCGGGTGCGTGACAGCGTCACAAGCGCGGTGTCGAGGATCACGACGCCGGCCATCAGCGCGCCGATGATCACCTGGGCGTTTCCGTCGTGCACGCGACGCCG
>Ga0187779_10000650_pt1 | contig 23029 bp, 15 predicted proteins | sample 1015_Q2_SP10_10__FD_132435 | JGI IMG/M metagenome (GOLD analysis project Ga0187779, IMG submission 132435) | Tropical peat soil microbial communities from peatlands in Department of Meta, Colombia - 1015_Q2_SP10_10_MG | ecosystem: Environmental > Terrestrial > Soil > Wetlands > Peat | place... | reverse complement strand
TGGCGGCACGTTCGTCAGTCAGCACGCCTTTGGCCGTTGGCTCAATCTCCGAGGCAGCACGCATCGGCTCGATTTTCGCTTTGGCCGACGGCGTTAGAACTTGCTCGACGGCCTGAGAGAACAGACGGGCCGCCTCAGCCGGATCGAGCGAACCAAAGCCATGCATCGCTTGCGGGTCGTTGAAATCCCAGCTGTTTTCGGCGAGGCCGATGAAATCCCGGATCGCGGGGTCCGATGTCCAAGCGCGGCGAAGCGCCGCGCGCGTCAATTCCGGTGGGACGCCTGGGCGCAAGAACGCTGTGACATCGGTCTTCGCATCGATCGTTTCGATCGGCGGTAAGCTTGCCAGGTCGAACGGTTCAGTTTCCGATCGATCGTTCGCCGGTTGCGCGGCCTCGGGTTGCTGGTGTGACGACTGTTCTTCAACCGCCGATGGCTCGCCCTTGGTCAGTTTGCGCCTCGACCAGCGCTCCAGAAAGTTTTTGCGTTCGGTCATGGCTTGCCGCGCTCCGGGGTGTGCCGTGCCATCGCTTCTGGGTCGGCGCGTTCGCGTTCGCGCTTGCGGAACCTCTGCTCGACATAGTGTTCGGAAACGAAATCCGCCACCAAGGCTTCGACCGATGCCGGCATTGCCACAGTATCGACGAGGTCATTGCCAAGCCCCGCCCAAGCCTCACCTTCAGCCGGATCAGCCGTCACGCCAGCTAATCTGTATGGTGGATCGGCTTCGGTTGGTCGCAAAGCGACCCACAATAGCGGCGCTTCAGTCGCAAGGTTGTCGCGATAGTTGCCGGCTTCCGAGCGGTAGAGTTCGATATCCGCAGCCCCGACGTAAAAAGTCACCCGATCGCCATCGTCCGCCAATTTGGCCCATAGCGGTGTATCGGGCACGCCGCTCAGAGCGCTGATCGGCCGCCACAAAAAATCCGTCCAGCGGCCGCTGCCCGGGCTGCGCTCGACGACGATTCCGACGGCAATCGTCTTTTGTGGTGCGATAACGTTCACGCCACCGTCTCCGGATATTTGATGGGTAACCCCGTCACGAAATTCTGCGGCTTCATGCGGATTAGCTTGTCCGCCGTCATGGCGAGTATCAAGTAGACGGGCTCGCCACCGACCTTTTCGAGCACGATCGACTCGTCGCGGCACTTTAGGCGGAACAAGCCGACCACGCGTCCCTCACTCACTTCGTCGAGCGGCTCGCCCGTCCACATCATATTGCCGAGACGGGTCGCCTCGGCATCGAGTCCCACATACCAAGTGAGTGGAGCCTCGTGGAGCTCAGCGACTGGCTCAATAGTAGTCGCAAGACCGAGCAAGTGAGCAATCCATAGCCGCATGGCTTCGGCGAGCGCCATCAGCCCTTCTCGCCCGCTGGTCAGATCGAGCGCCATGTCAAAGCGGTCGCTGCGTTCCCAGTAGGTCGTCACGTTGTCGTCGCTGATGACATCGATTTCGGCTTCCGGCGGCAAACCCATCATCGATACCAATGGCGATACCGGCGGTTGTGCACCGCCGCTCACAGTTTCTTCATCCGCCGCGATGAGCGAGCCTTCGTGTATAGCGACGCGCTGAGTCCGAAAGAACATCTCTGCGGCGCGCAACACCCGCGCGTCGGTCACACCATCAAGCGCGTTGCGGAGGATCACGTGCACCAGTTGATTCACGAACAATGGCGGCGTACGGCCAACGCCGCGCCGGACCAAATCGATATAGGCCGCCTCGATTGTTCGGTGTTGCAGCAGATGGTCACGAAAGCCGATCAGCATTTGCCAATTCTCTCGCGCATCCTTATCGGCAATCGCCGCGATGTCTTTGCTCGCGATTGGCATTCGTGGATCGGCGAGCAGAGCAGCATGCAGAGTGCGCTCGACGGGACAAGCATCCGGCGGTGGGATCAATTCGGGTCGCGCGAGATAGGCCTTGAGGAAATCGTCGGTCAGGACGAGGCCACCGGCCTCCTGGCGATCGAGCAAATGATGGCCGCATGAGAGCCAAAAGTCGCTCATTTGTTTTCCCGCCCGATCAACGAGACGAGATCGACGGTCTCGTCAGCAGGATCGTCTTCACCCGTCACTTCGAAGAAGGAGAAGGGGCGTGACGGCTCGGCACCTTGGCGGCGGCGCAGGGTTCGAAACTGCTCGCGCACCACCCCCTCTTCGAGGCTACGATATACGGCGATGAGCGTGTCTTTCGGCTCCGAGCACAAGGACTCAGCGAAGGCAATCTCCTCCTCCGCAGCGGGCCTTGCCGCCGCAATATCGGGCGCGCCGAAATGCTCGACCAATTGTTGCGCCAGCGTCTCGACGAGCCGCGTTCGCTCGATCTCATTTGTTTCAACGATCTGCGCCAAGGTCGACCAGCCGAGCGAATTCACGCCAAGAAACCCGCTGCGGAAAGCGGTGCGCGACTTGCCTTCGAGGGTGGCAGTATCGCGGTCCCAAAAAACAAAGCCGCCCGACACTGCCCATTCGCCGGGTTCCGCGGGGCGATCAAAAACGAACGTATCCGAGGCATCGAGTCGGATGGTGCGCAACAGTTTCATGATCGGGGCGCCTTGTCCGCCGGATCGAACCATGATGGCGCTTTGAGTCGCGGCAGCAACGCCTCACGCGCAACGTCCTCAGTGCCCGCGTGGCGCACCAAAAGGTCACCGGTGTCGTTAATTTCACGCTTCACGCCATCCTCATGCGGGAAGCGCTCGAAATACGAGCGCGCGACCGCTTCGAATCCGCTCTCCTGCCAAGCGTCGGTCGCATGCATGAAATTGCGGGCAAAGCTTTCGACGATCTGGCCCGAGGTGACGTCAGCAAATCCTTCCTCGTCGAGCGCGGTGATGTCAGGCGTTGCGCCTGGGTCTTGGCCGTGCGGCGATGCGGTACGAATCATGCCACCGAAAACCATCCAGGGCGATGTGTCGTTTTCACGCAAAGTTTTCGGCCACGCCAATCGTCCGCCACCGACCAGGCCCCAATTGACATAAAGCGCATCGGGCCACTCGATGTTGATTGCCGTTTCGGGTGGCGCGGTTGCTGCAAGCGCGTCGGCAAGCGCAGCCATGCCGGCGTAAAAGACACGGCGTGCTTGGGCGAGCGGCTGTTCCGGCTCGAGCACCAACGCGAATTCCGCAAGGTCGAAGCGGCCGACATAAACTAATGTACCGGCGCCGCGCTCCGACGCGATCGAGACAGCATGCGAAAAAGCGTCGCCCAGCTCACGCAGCCGCACCGCGCGATACGGCGGCGGCAACGTCAATTCGGGCGCAGTTGCTGTCCGCGTTTCAAGCGGCATCGATCCTCGCTCTTACTTTCTTGTTTAATTGCAACTATAACCCCGAAAGGTCCCGTCGTCAGTCCCGCAACCGGCGTGAACATGTTTAGGTAATGGCGATTGGTGTTGCGCTGTGAATGGCGGGCGAAACATCGGAAAAGTCGAAGATGGCCGAACGGCCGCGTAAAGTCCTGCTCTGTTCCTGCGACGACACCATGCAGTTCGATGGTGCGACAGTGCGGCGCGCCTGCAAAAATGCGGAGATCGTTGAAAGCCGCCAACTCTGCCGAGCGGAGCTTGATCGTTTTCGCAATGCAGCGACCGCGGCCGATGTGACTGTTGCTTGCACGCAAGAAGCGCCGCTGTTCTCAGAGCTTGCCGAGGCAATGCCTTCAGCCACTACGCTAACATTCGTCAACATCCGTGAGACCGCGGGTTGGTCGAAGGATGCGGAAGCGGCTGCGCCCAAAGTGGCGGCGTTGATCGCCGCCGCAACCGAGACAACGCCAGACTTTCCTGTCGTCAGCCTGGCAAGCGAAGGTGTTACGCTAGTCTATGGTGAGGACGAGCAGGCCATCGAGGCCGCCAAACTCCTGAAAGACCACCTCGACGTAACTGTGCTGTTGAAAGATGGGACAGAGGCGGTGTCCCCTTTGCGCGTCACGGAATTTCCGGTGCTGCGCGGGTCGATCAAGTTGATCAAGGGTTATTTGGGTGCGTTCGAACTGACGATCGCCAATCAGGCGTCGCCGTCGCCCTCGTCGCGTAAGAACATGCAATTTGTTCCGGCCGGCGAAGACACTGAAATGCGATGTGACGTGCTGATCGATATTTCAGGTGGGCCGCCGTTGTTTCCATCGGCCGATTTGCGCGCCGGCTATCTGCGCGCAGATCCGGGTGACGAGGCCGCCGTTTTAAGAGCGGTGCTTAAGGCACGTGATCTCGTCGGCGAATTCGACAAGCCATGCTACATCACTTTCACCGAAAGTCTGTGCGCGCATTCCCGATCAAAGATCGTTGGTTGTCGCCGCTGCCTTGACTTGTGCCCGACCGGCGCAATTACGCCGGACGGTGACCACGTTACGATCAATGCATATGTCTGTGCCGGTTGTGGCCAATGTGCCGCCGCATGTCCGACAGGCGCTGCGGCCTATGCGATGCCACCGGCGGACACGCTATTACGTAAATTGCGTATCTTGCTAATGACCTATCGCGACGCCGGCGGCGTCCGGCCAGTGCTGCTATTCCACGATAGCGAGCATGGTGTCGAGATGATCGATGCACTCGCGCGCTATGGAGACGGGCTGCCGGCTAATCTGCTGCCGGTCCAGGTCAATGAAATCACGCAGATCGGGCTGGAAGCGATCGCGGGTGCGTTTGCCTATGGTGCGACAGCCGTCCGTTTCCTGCTTCGCGCCAAGCCGCGTCATGACGTGAGCGGTCTCCACAAGACGATATCGTTGGCGCAGCCGATTCTCACAGGACTTGGCTTTGTCGGCCAACGCGTCGCGACGATCGAGACCGATGATCCCGACGTTTTGGGTGAGCGTCTCTACGCGCTTGAACCGATGGATGGCGTAATCAAGCCGGCGACATTTGCTGCCGTCGGTAAGAAACGCGAAGTTATGCGGTCTGCCTTGCGCGAATTGCATGGCGTCGCTCCGGCGCCGGTCGATGTCATTGCGCTGCCGGACGGCGCGCCTTTCGGGGCCATCGAAGTCAAGACCGAAGGCTGCACGCTTTGCCTGTCCTGCGTATCGGCCTGTCCCACCGGTGCGCTATCGGACGATCCGGAACGGCCGATGCTGCGTTATGCCGAGGATGCCTGCGTCCAGTGTGGCTTGTGCAAGTCGACCTGTCCCGAAAAGGTAATCAGCCTCAAGCCGCAAATCGACTTCCGCGCTGCGACAGCATCGAGCCGCGTGATCAAGCGGGAAGACCCGTTCCTTTGCATCCGCTGTGGCAAACCATTCGGCGTGAAGAGTTCGGTCGAACGCGTTGCCGCCAAGCTCGAAGGCAAACATTGGATGTACAAGGACTCGAAGGAGCGCCTGGACGTTGTGAAGATGTGCGCCGATTGCCGCGTGAATGTAATGGCCGAAGAAAGCTTCGATCCGTTCGGCACTCCGGCGCGCCCGCGCCTGCGCACGACCGACGACTATCTGCGCGAGCGCAAGAATGAAGGTGAGAGCTGACGCTACTTGCCCGTCACGCGCGCCAGGAAATCCACCAGCGCTTGGCGGTCTTCGGGCGAGCCAATGGTCTGTTCCGGCATTTTGGTACCGGGCGTGTAATGTGCCGGTCCGATCTCGAACAGCTTGGACACTGTGTCCTTCGACCAAACAATGTCGAGCTTCTTGAGCGCGGGCGAAAAATTGTAGCCGGGTAGGGTCGCTATTCGTCGGCCAAAAATGTGCCAAAGCGTCGGGCCTGCCTTGTTTGCTTCGTCGGTCGTAAGCGTGTGACAGGCCACACAGGCCCGAAACACCTCCGCGCCGTGATCTCCGGCGTACTGCTTCAGCGGGTCTTCCGGCGCTCCGACTATGGTCGAGTCGATCGGTTCGCCACTGACCGCGTTCCAGCGGCGGATGACGCGGTCGGTTCCGCCGGTCAGCAGCGTCTTGTTATCCGGGAGAAAGACAACCGACCAGACCGGCAGACCCGGCCCGACAAGCGTGCGCAACACTTTGCGCTCTTTGCGGCCGATGATGGCAACCGAGCCGCGGATACCAGCCGCCGCGATCAATGCGCCATCGTTCGAAATGGCAAGCTGAATGATCGGGGTCGGAGCCGCTGCGACTTCGCCCAGCGCTGCGCCATCCGGCGACAGAAAAAATACCTCTCCGCCCGCACTGGCCACGACCAGTTCACCATCAGGTGCGACCGCTAGACCGTTCAGCGGACTTGGCAGATTGTGGACCGACGCGTCCGTGCCCGTGAGCTGCCAGATGCGCACAGTGGCGTCATAGCCTGCGCTGATTACCTGCTTGCCGTCGGGTGAGAAGGCGACGGCATTGACGTTTTGCGCATTGCCTTCGAGCACCCGCGGCGCGCCGCCGGCGAGAGGCCAGAGGCGGACGGTGTGATCCCACGACGCCGAAGCAAGCGTCTCGCCGTCCGGCGAAATGGCAATCGCGACGACCGGGCCAGTGTGCCCCTCGAGGACCGCGCGCGGCGCCGGTTCACCCGGCGTCCAGATCGCGATGCGCGCATCTGCGCCGCCGCTGACGATACGCCCGTCCTTCAGGAATGCGACCGCATTGACTGGGCCATCATGACCGCGCATCACCTGTTCGGCGACGCTTCGCCCCAGCGACCACCGTATCACTGACGTGTCGAAGCTACCGGATACCAGGCTTGTCCCATCGTTAGAAATTGCCAGCGCGCGCACGGGACCGCCGTGGCCCCTGAGTTGTGCAAACGTAAGGGGCGTGACCACATTCGAAATTGTCAGGACGAATGCGAGATAAGTTGATTTTTGGCCAAACAAACCGAGTAAGCCATGCGCCTTTGCGCTTAGCGGTTTCCTGTACAACCTTGAAAATCTGGTAATCGTACTTCTCACACAGAAGAGATCCTGACTCGAGTTCTCAAAGCTAAGTTTGTCACCGACAGCCGAAAGGTATTCACGGATGGATTGACTGAGAAAGCACCCTGCCTATAATTTTTTCAATATTGATGGGGGTAGAGTCCCCCGATAACCCTTTGCCTTCGTCAGCGGCTATGGCCGCGAAAGCATCGATCCGGCATTCGCCGCGGTACCGGTGCTGCAGAAGCCGATCACGCGCGAAGGCCTCGCCAGTTATCTGGCCGAGATGCTTGGCGAAGCGCGAGAAGATCAAAGCGCCAGCCCGCCCGAAGGCAAGGCGCGCGGGCAACCGACCGGCCCTGGGCGCCTAGTTTCCCTCGAAACGACGTTGACGACAGCGGTGTCCGCTTTTTAGGGTGCCTGCCCAAATATTGCGCGCCGGTCGCAGTGCATCTGCCGCACGCGAATTGGTTAACGCCGCGGCGAACAGCCGCAACCCCGATATCTATCGTTTTTTCGGCTGGAATGGCTCTTGCATGACCCAGGCCGGGAAGGGCCGGGGATGATGCAAGCGAAGGCACCAAATTTGTCAGGTACGCGTAAAGAATCGGATTTGCCCGGCGCAACATCGCCGGTGAGTCAGCGCGATTCCGCGCTCAAGATTGCGATCGTCGATGAAAGCCCGATTCGTGCGGCGATCCTCGAGGACGGCTTGCGCGAAGCCGGCTTCACGCAAGTCGAGCGCATCGCCGAAACACACAATCTACTGACACGCATCTACGCACTCGATCCCGATGTCATTCTGATTGATCTCGAAAGTCCGAGCCGCGATGTTCTGGAACAGATGTTCCAGATGAGCCGCGCTGTGAGGCGACCGATCGCGATGTTCGTCGATCAAAGCGACAGCGCCGCGATCCAGGCCGCAGTCGACGCTGGCGTTTCCGCCTACATCGTCGGCGGCCTGCACAAGGAACGCATCACCAGCATCCTCGATCTCTGCATTTCCCGCTTCAACGCCTTCGCGCGCCTCCAGTCCGAGCTCGACAGCGCCAAGGGCGCGCTCGAAGAGCGCAAGGTCATCGACCGCGCCAAAGGCATGCTGATGAAGGCCAAGAAGCTCACCGAGGAAGAGGCCTATACCCTGCTGCGCAAGACGGCGATGAACGAGAACAAGAAGATCGTCGAGATCGCGCAATCCGTGCTGACCGCTGCGGAGCTGCTGAGATGACCGAGACCCTGCGCGTCGGCTATATCCCGCTGGTCGATGCCGCGGCTCTGATCGTTGCGGTCGATGGCGGCTTGACTGCCGCGGAAGGGCTCAATGTCGAGCTTGTGCGCGACGTGTCGTGGTCCAACGTTCGCGACAAGCTCAACATCGGGCTGCTTGACGCTGCGCATCTGCTGTCGCCGGTCGCCATTGCTTCGAGCCTGGGCATCGGTCATGTCCGCGTGCCGATCGTGGTGCCGTTCAATCTCGGCCTCAACGGCAATGCAATCACCGTTTCACCGTGGCTCTATGAGGATCTTGCAGCTACGGGCGACCTGTCGGACCCGGCTGCATCGGCACGTGCGCTCGCTCGCGTCATCGCCGAGCGCAAGGCACGAAACGCCGATCTCCTGACCTTCGGCATGACGTTCCCGTTTTCGCACCACAATTATCAGCTGCGCTTCTGGATGGCATCCGCCGACATTGATCCGGACGAGGACGTACGACTGGTCGTTCTGCCGCCGCCTTACATGGTGGACAGTCTCGCGAGCGGCCACGTCGATGGTTTCTGCGTCGGTGCGCCGTGGAATTCGGTCGCAGTTGGCGACGGCATCGGACACATCCTGCATTTCGGCTGCGAGATACAGGCGCGCGTCGCAGAGAAGGTCTTTGCCGTTCGGGAATCATGGGCCAAGGCGCAGCCGGAATTGCTGAGCAGCCTTTTGCGCGCCTTAGCCGCGGCCGTCCGTTTTCTGGAGCAGCCGGAAAACCAACAGCCCGTCGCGGCAATGGTTGCGCGCCGCGTCGGTGTCGAATCCGATCTCATTGCGCGCGCATTGACCGGCCACCTGAAAGTCGCAAGCGATGGTCCGGTACGCTCCGATCCGCGTTATCTCCTGATCGGCCGCGACGGCGCGGCGCGACCGGATCCGGTGCAGGCCGCCTGGATCTATGCGCAGATGGTGCGATGGGGTCAGGCGCCGATGTCGGACAAGCTGCTCGAGATTGCGCAATCGGTTTTCCGTCCCGATCTCTACGATGCTGCGGTTGGCGCGCAGCTCGCGGGCGTACATGACTCAGGCGATGGCGTCGGTGCGTTCACAGGACCGTCCTTCGATCCGACGGATGTCGGCGCTCACCTTGCAGCGTGGCGGGTGAGGAATCCGAGCCGCCCTCGGTTGTCGCTGGTGCGTTAACTTTTGCGCTGCACAATTAAGTCGCAAGCTGCGGCAGTCGTGAGCAGCGCCAAAGAATACGCCGGCACCGCGATCGCGCGGAATTCCCTTCAAATATTTGAAAACGCATCGGATTTCGGCTTTTGGCGAGCTTGGCACGAGACTTGAATTGAGAATTTGCGACGGCACCGCGTAAGGCGGCACCGTTGGTCCAACGACGGGCCGAGCAGCAAAGCCGCTGTCCTGGGGAATGCGCAATGGCGCGCTTCAGGCCGCGGCTTTTTTGTTGGCGAGGAGCGAGCGGACCGAAGCGACTGCGCATCGACCGGGGTCACAACGAGGACTTGTCAGAAAGGATACCCGATGAGCAAGGCAAGCAGCACGTGGATTTCAGACTGGGACCCAGAGAACGAGAAGTTCTGGAATTCGAAAGGCAAGTTTATCGCGCGACGCAACCTGATCTGGTCGATCGTTGCTGAGCACCTTGGTTTCTCGATCTGGCTGATCTGGTCGATCGTCGCGACCAAGCTGCCGCAGGTCGGCTTCCACTACACGACCGATCAACTCTTCCAGCTCGTCGCCTTGCCCGGTCTGATCGGCTCGCTGATGCGCTTCCCATACACGTTCTTGGTGACGATTTTCGGCGGCCGCAACTGGACGATCTTCAGTGCCTCTGTGCTGTTCATCCCGACCATCGCGCTCGCGTATTTCGTGACGCAGCCGGACACGCCGTTCTGGCTGATGATGACGATCGCAGCGACGGCAGGCCTCGGCGGCGGCAACTTCGCCTCGAGCATGACCAACATCTCGTTCTTCTACCCCGATCGCATGAAGGGCTGGGCACTCGGCCTCAACGCGGCGGGCGGCAATATCGGTGTCAGCAGCGTGCAGATGCTCACTCCGATCCTGATGGGCCTCGGTATCGTCAATCTCTACCAGGCGACGCCTGTCGGCGGCGTGTATCTCCAGAACGCCGGCCTGATGTGGCTCTTGCCGCTGGCCGTCGCTGTTTTCGGCGCGGTGTTCTTCATGAACAACCTTACATCGGCCCGCTCCTCATTCAAGGAGGCAGCCGCCGTCGTGAAGCGCAAGCACACCTGGATCATGTCCTACATCTACATCGGGACCTTCGGCTCGTTCATCGGCTACTCGGCCGCGTTCCCGCTGCTGATCAAAACGCAATTCCCCGCTGTCACGGTGGCGATCGCATTCCTGGGACCGCTCGTCGGTTCGCTGTCGCGTCCGCTTGGTGGGTTGCTCGCCGACAAGATCGGCGGCGCCATCGTGACGTTCTGGAACTTCATCGCCATGGGCGCCGCGACGATCGGTGTTTTGTACTTTGTCGAGGTCAAGGAGTTCGCCGGCTTCCTCGCGATGTTTCTCGTGCTGTTCGTCACCACGGGCATCGGCAACGGCTCGACCTACCGCATGATCCCGTCGATCTTCCGCGAGGAGAAATTGCGGGAGATGAAGGCGACCGGCGAGGCTGCCAAGGCCGCCGCCGTCAGCGCTGCGCGGATCGAGAGCGGCGCAGCGCTCGGCTTCATCGGTGCGGTCGGCGCTTGCGGCGGTTACTTCATCCCGCGCGGCTTCGGCGCTTCGATCGCCGCGACCGGCGGGCCGCAGCTGGCGCTCGCGATCTACCTCGGGTTCTACGCGACATGCCTCGCGCTGACCTGGTGGTTCTACCTGCACAAGGGCTTCCGCACGCCGCGGACCACGAGCCTTGCGCACGCGCGCGTGTAACAAACGGCATCAATCGGCGGCGCGCGGGCCATGGTCCGCGCGTCACCGTCACTGGAGCAAAGCGGCGCGATGAGCACGCCTCAAAAGTTGGTCGTTATCGGCGCCGGAATGGCTTCCGGCCGCTTGCTCGAAGAATTATTCAAGGTGGCACCGCACGCTTACGATGTCACGCTGTTCGGCGCGGAGCCGCGCGGCAACTATAACCGCATCATGCTGTCGCCGGTCCTCGCCGGCGAAGTGACGGAACACGCGATCGTCACCCATGACGCAGCTTGGTACGCGGCACATGGCGTCGCCTGCCGCTTCGGTGAGACTGTCACGAAGATCAACCGCGCGACCAAGACCGTCCATTCCCGCAACGGCGAAACTCCTTACGACAGGCTGGTGATTGCGACCGGCTCGGCGCCGTTCGTCATTCCGGTGGCGGGTAAGGAGTTGCAGGGCGTGTTGTCGTTTCGCGATCTTGACGACGTCAATGCGATGCTTGCCGTGGTGGAAAAGGCGGGAACGCATGCCGTGGTGCTCGGCGGCGGCCTGTTGGGGCTCGAGGCGGCTGCCGGACTAAAGGCGCGCGGGATGCGCGTGACAGTGCTGCACCTGATGGGCCACCTGATGGAGCGTCAACTCGACCCGGACGCGGGTCTACTACTGCAGAAGGAACTGGAAGGGCGCGGCATCAAGGTTCATTGCCGCGCGCAGACCACGGCCATTCTCGGGCACAAGCGCGCCGAGGCAGTCCTGCTCGATGACGGTACGATCTACCCCGCCGACCTTGTGGTGATGGCGACCGGCATCAGGCCGGAGACGCGCATTGCCGTCGATACAGGTTTGCAAGTCGAGCGCGGCGTCGTCGTCGACGACCAAATGCGGGCAAGCGATCGCGCCATTCTCGCAGTCGGCGAATGCGTGGAGCATCACGGCATCTGCTATGGCTTGGTCGAGCCGATCTATGACATGGCGGCCGTGGCCGCGAAAACTTTGGCCGATGAGCCGGCGGCATTCCGGCCGTCCGAGCTCGGCACCCATCTCAAAGTCACGGGCGTAAGTGTCTTTTCGGCCGGCGACTTTCTCGGGGCGCAAGGCACCGAATCCATCACGCTCAGCGACGCCGGGCTGAAGAGTTACAAGAAGCTGGTGATCAAGAACGGCTGTCTCGTCGGCGCTGTGCTGTTCGGGGATACCGCCGACGGCGTCTGGTACCTCGATCTCATCCGCAGCGGCGCGTCGATCGAGGCAATCCGCGACGACATCGTCTTCGGCCGCGCTCTCGTCGAGCAATCGGCAACTAAGAAATTCGCAGCGTGAGGATGTGATGTCGAGCGACTTCTCTCCGGACCAGAAGCGCTACCTCGAAGGGTTTGCCTCGGGCCTGACGGCCGCGCGCGCCGCGCGCGGCAAGGCGCCCGCGGGCGCAGCCGGCGAACCAACCGGCCCCGACGCCATTCATCTCAAGGCGCAAGACCGAGTGATCGCCAGTGGTGGCAAGCTCGCCGACCAGGAGAAATTCAAGCGCGAGCTGCATCCCTTCGACGGTTACGAAAAACTGAAGGAGCAGGCACGCAAGAACGAGGCGCCGAAGCCTCCGGACAATTTCCGCTGGCGGTTCTACGGATTGTTCTATGTCGCGCCGTCGCAAATTTCGTATATGTGCCGGCTGCGCATCCCCAACGGCATCCTCAAGCATTGGCAGCTTGCCGGCCTCGCCGATCTCGCCGAACGCTACGGCGGCGGCTATTCGCACATCACCACCCGCGCCAACCTGCAGATCCGCGAGGTCGAGCCGAAGAACGCGGTGAACATGGTGGAGGAGATTCAGGACCTCGGCCTCTGCTCGCGCGGCTCCGGCGCCGACAACATCCGCAACGTCACCGGCACGCCGACCGCCGGCATCGATCCGCAGGAACTGCTCGACACGCGTCCCTATACGCGCGAGTGGCACTTCCACATCCTCAACGAACGCGCGCTCTACGGCCTGCCGCGCAAGTTCAATGTCGGCTTCGACGGCGGCGGACTGATCCCTGTCCTCGAAGACACCAACGATATCGGCTTCCAGGCGGTCGAGGTGAAAGACGACTTCGGCGCCTCACCCGGCGTCTGGTTCCGGTTGGCGCTCGGCGGCATCACCGGGCACAAGGATTTCGCCAAGGACACCGGCGTCATCGTCAAACCGGAGGAGGCGACGGCGGTCGCCGACGCCATCGTCCGGGTCTACATCGAGCACGGCGACCGTACCGACCGCGCCAAGGCGCGCCTCAAATACGTGCTCGACGCCATGGGCCTCGAGAAATTCGTGGCTCTCGTCGAGGACAAGCTCGGCCGCAAGCTCGTGAAGGTACCGACGGAGGCCATCGCGCCGCGACCGGCTTTTGACCGTTCCGCCCATATCGGCGTGCACCCGCAGAAGCAGCCCGGCCTCAACTGGATCGGCGTCGTGTTCCCAGTCGGAAAGTTCACCGCCGCGCAGATGCATGGCGTCGCCAAGATCGCGCAGGAGCTTGGCGACGGCGATATCCGGCTCACGGTCTGGCAGAACCTTCTGATTTCCGGTGTGCCCGATGCCAAGGTCGCGGAGGCGGAAAGCGCGATCGCGGTGCTCGGTCTCGCGACAAAGGCCACGTCGATCCGCGCCGGCCTCGTGGCTTGCACCGGCAATGTCGGCTGCCGATTCGCCGCCTCCGACACCAAGCGCCACGCTGATGAGATTGCTAGCTGGTGCGAGACGCGCGTCGCCATCGACGCGCCGGTCAATATTCATCTCACCGGATGCCATCACTCCTGCGCCCAGCACTACATCAGCGAGATCGGCCTGCTCGCCTGCAAGGTTGAGGAGGGCGAGGAGCAGATCGAGGGCTATCATGTCTATATCGGCGGCGGCTTCGGCCCGAACGCCGCGCTCGGCCGCGAGATTTATCGCGACGTTAAGGCGTTCGATGCACCGCGCACGATCGAATCCATGCTCAAGGGCTATCTGACGAATCGTGCGTCACGCGAGGAGTCGTTCCATGCCTTCTCGCGCCGGTTCGAGGTCGACGCGCTCAAGACCATGTTCGAGGCGGAGGCGGAATGACGAAGAACCTGCCCCCGCCCATCCCGACGCTCATCCCGGAGAGTGCGCCATTCTCCGAGGAACAGCGCGCGTGGCTCAACGGCTTCTTTGCCGGTCTCGTCTCGCTCGACGGCTACGGCGTCACGCCACTGTCGGGCGAGCAGGCGGCGGCCCTGATTCATGACACGCCGGTCAATGCCGACGAAGACGACGGTGGCGCGCCATGGCACGATCAAACCTTGCCGATCGCGGAGCGCATGACGCTCGCCGACGGTAAGCCGCTGCGCTGGCGCCTGATGGCGGCGATGGCGCAGCAGGACTGCGGCCAGTGCGGCTACGACTGCAAGAAATATTCGGGCGCCATTTTCGACGGCAGCGAGGCGCGGCTGAATTTGTGCGTGCCCGGCGGCAAGGACACTGCCCGGATGCTCAAGGCGTTGCATGGCGAACTCGGCAACGTGGCTGCGAAGCCCGCGGCCGCGCCTGCTGCGTCGGAGCCCGCCGTCGCGCCGCAAGCCAAAGCCGGCTATTCGCGCGACAACCCGGTCGAAGCGACTCTGGTAGCGCGCCGCCTGCTCAGCAAGCCCGGCTCCAACAAAGAGACCTGGCACTTCGAGTTCGATCTTTCCGCCTGCGGCCTCAACTACACGGTCGGCGATGCGTTCGGGCTCTTCCCGAGCAACGATCCTGCGTTGGTCGATGCGATCATTGCGGCACTCCATGCGCCGGCCGATTTCCCGATCGGTGGCAAGCCGCTGCGCGAGGTACTGCTGCGCGACGTGTCGCTGTCGCCGGCGCCCGACATGCTGTTCCAGCTTTACTCCTACATCATGGGCGGCGACCGCCGGAAAAAGGCGCGGGCGCTGTCGAGCGGCGAGAACCCGGACGGCGACGCCGAGACGCTCGACGTGCTGGCGGCGATCGAGAAGTTTCCCGGCGTGCGGCCCGATCCGGAAGCCTTCATCGAGGCGCTCGATCCACTGCAGCCGCGCCTCTATTCAATTGCGTCATCCCCCAAGGCCACGCCGGGACGCATCGCGCTGACGGTCGATGCCGTGCGCTACGACATCGGTCAGCGCCGCAGACTCGGCGTCTGCTCGACCTGCCTCGCCGAGCGCGTGCCGCTCGGTACCTTGATGAAGGTCTACGTGCAGAAGGCGCAAGCTTTCGGCCTGCCGGCCGATCCGTCCGTTCCGATCATCATGATCGGCCCCGGCACCGGCATCGCGCCGTTCCGCGCTTTCCTCCAGGAGCGCACCGCCACCAAGGCGACCGGACAGAATTGGCTCTACTTCGGTCATCAGCGCAGCGACTACGATTTCCTCTACGAGGAGGAACTCAAGGCGATGCGCAAGTCTGGCCATCTGCATCGGCTGACCTTGGCGTGGTCGCGAGACGGCGACGAGAAGATCTACGTGCAGCACCGCATGCGTGACGACGGCCGTGACATCTGGGCCTGGCTCGAGCGCGGCGCGCACATCTACGTCTGCGGCGACGCAACGCGCATGGCCAAGGACGTCGAGGCGGCTCTGGTCGATATCGTCGCCGCGCACGGCGCGCGTGGCCCGGCAGAGGCGGCGAGCTTCGTCTCGGCGCTCAAGAAGCAGGGCCGATACCAGCAGGATGTCTATTGAGGCGCGCGATGACGGCGGGTTCCGTAGTAAAAAAGGCAGACTGCGCCTCCGGCGCGCATGATTGGCGTTCTGCTGCGCTGCGCAATCTCTGGCATATTTTCTACGAGGAGCCCTCGGAGGAAGGGTTTTCTTCTTATTTCGTACGGTTTATTGCGGCTAAACAGAATGATCTTCTATCTAAGGGGTCGCGTTCATTAGCCCGGATCCCATCGAATGAGCCCCGTGAAGTCGACCGTTTTCGCAGCCGCTCCCGCCGTCACGGCCGGAGGCGCAGCATGAGCAACGGTCTCGCCACCATCCCCAAGACCGCGCCGTTCAGCGAAGACGATATCGAACTGCTGAACCACGTCGTCGGCCCCGCGAGCAACACGCAGCGCGCCTGGCTCGCCGGGTATCTCGCCGGTCTCGAGGCCTCCGCGACGCAGGCGCAGCCCGTTGCGCCGCCGCCTCCGGCCGAGCCGCTGACAATCCTGTACGCAAGCGAGTCCGGCAACAGTGAACGCCTCGCCGGCGACCTCGCCAAGACCGCGCGCAAGAACGGGCTCAGGCCGACGATCATCGACATGGCGGATCTCGATGTCGCAAGTCTCGCGTCGGCGAAGCGTCTCGTCGTGATCGCAGCGACCTGGGGCGAGGGCGACCCGCCGGCGCGCGCCGTGCGCACCTATGGTGAGCTGATGGGTGACAAGGCGCCGCGGCTCGACGGCGTCGAGTTCTGCGTCATGGCGCTCGGCGACACGGCCTACGTGGATTTCTGCGCGATCGGTAAGGCGATCGATGCGCGACTCGAAGCGCTCGGCGCCAAGCGCGTCGCGAACCGGGTCGACTGCGATCTCGATTTCGCCGAGCCGGCACGCCAGTGGATCGACAGTGCCGTGGAGGTACTGGCGCCGCATGGCGTCGAGCCGAGCCGCGTCATCGAGGTCGACTTCGGCAAGACCGCAGCCTCGGACGTTGCCGAAGCCGAAGTCACCGAACATATCAACCTCAACTCATCGCGCTCGGCGAAGCAAACCATCCACCTCGAACTCGGCTTCAACGGCGCGACCCCTGCTTATGAGCCCGGCGACTCGCTCGACCTCTATGCCGAAAACGACCCGGCCTATGTCGATGCGCTGCTCAGGGCCGCCGGCCTGTCCGATGACGCGCTGCGCGCCGACCTCTTGACGTCGCGCGATGTGACGACCTTGTCGCTCAAGACGCTCGACAACTTCGCCGCCGCGACCGGTCATGACGGTGTCAAGAACCTCATCGCTGATGGTCACGCCCGCGAATGGATCGCCGGCCGGCAGCTCATCGATCTCGTCGAGACCTATCCGGCGGCGCTCGCGGCCGAGCAATTGCGCACGATCACTCGGCCGCTGGCGCCGCGCGCCTATTCGATTGCGTCGTCGCGCCGCGAGGTCGACAACGAGGCGCATCTTCTCGTGTCTGCCGTGCGCTACGAAAGCCAGGGCCGGGCGCGCAAAGGCGTCGCTTCGAACTATGTCGCCGAGCGGCTCAAGCGCGGTGCTCGCGTGCGCGTCAAGCTGCGCCCGAACAAGCATTTCGCGTTGCCGAAGCCCGATCGTGACATCATCATGGTGGGCCCCGGCACCGGCGTCGCGCCCTTCCGTGCCTTCGTGCAGGAGCGCCGCGCGAGCGGCGCAAGCGGCCGCAGCTGGCTGTTCTTCGGCGACCGTACCTTCACCCACGATTTCCTCTACCAGACCGACTGGCAGGAGGCGCTCAAGGACGGCGCGCTGACGCGCATGGACGTCGCCTTCTCGCGTGACCGCCCAGAGAAGGTCTATGTGCAGCATCGCATCTGGGAGCGCCGCCGCGAGCTCGTCGATTGGCTCGACAATGGCGCGCAGTTCTACGTCTGTGGCGACGCCAAGGCGATGGCCAAGGACGTGCGCGCCGCGCTCACCAAGGCCTATGCCGACGTGAAGTCGCTGGCGCCGGGAGCCGCGGCGCAGGCCGTAGCGAATCTCGAGCGTGAGCGCCACTATTTGCAGGATACGTATTGAGATGGCGGAGCTTTCGCGCAACGAGCACATCAAGGAAGCCAGCGAATATCTGCGTGGCACGCTTTCCGAAGGCCTGGGCGACACCGTCACCGGCGCGATCACCGAGGACGATGCGCAGCTGGTGAAGTTCCACGGCATGTACCTGCAGGACGACCGCGACCTGCGCGCCGAACGCACCCGCAAGAAGCTGGAGAAGGCCTTCGCCTTCATGGTGCGCATGCGCATTCCCGGCGGCGTGCTGACGCCGTCGCAGTGGCTTGCCCTCGACCAGGTCGCCCACGCCTACGGGAACGGCAGCGTACGGCTCACCACACGGCAGTCGGTGCAGCTGCACGGCATCATCAAGTTTAATCTGAAAGAGACGCTGAAGGAGATCGACGCCCAGCTGCTCAGCACCATCGCCGCCTGCGGCGACGTCAACCGCAACGTGATGTGCAATCCGAACCCATATCAGTCGCGCGCACATGCTGCCGCGCTCGATCTGACGCGGGCCATCGCCGACCGTCTGATGCCGCATACGCCGGCCTACCGTGAAATTTGGCTCGACGGCGAGCGCATTGTCGGCGGCGAGGAGGAGGTCGTCGTCGAGCCGATCTACGGCAAGACTTACTTGCCGCGGAAATTCAAGACCGTGATCGCGGTACCGCCGAGTAACGATGTCGACGTATTCGCGCACGATCTCGGTTACATCGCCATTCTCGACGATAAGGGCGAAGTGACCGGCTGGAACGTCACGGCCGGCGGCGGTATGGGCATGACTCATGGTGATCCGCAGACCTATCCGCGCACCGCCGACATGCTCGGCTTCTGCGCGACCAAGGATGCGGTTGCGATTGCGGAAGCCGTGGTGACGGTGCAGCGTGACTGGGGTGACCGCAGCGACCGCAAGCACGCGCGCCTCAAATACACCATCGAGGATCGCGGCGTGGATGCGTTCCGCGCGGAGGTCGAGCGCCGCGCCGGCATTACGTTCGCCGCGGCAAAACTTTATACTTTCACCTCGATGGGTGACCGCTACGGCTGGACCAAAGGCGCCGACGGCTGCGGCCACCTCACGCTATTCGTGCTCAACGGCCGCCTGCGCGACGAGCAGCTCACCGCGTTGCGCGAGATCGCGCAGGTCCACGGCGGCGATTTTCGCGTCACGCCCAACCAGAATCTCATCGTCGCCAATGTTGCAACCGCTGCGCAAAGCGAGATCGAGCGCATCGCGCGCGAGGCGGGGCTGCTCGCGCCGTGGTCGGGTTTGCGCCGCAACGCCATGGCTTGCGTCGCGCTGCCGACCTGCGGTCTCGCGCTTGCCGAGAGCGAGCGTTACATGCCAGAGCTGCTTGGCGCGCTGGAGGACAAGCTTGCCGCGCAGGGCTTAAGCGGCGACGACATCGTCATTCGCATGACCGGCTGCCCGAATGGCTGCGCCCGGCCGTACCTTGCGGAGATCGGCTTGGTCGGCAAAGGGCCCGGCCGTTACAACCTCTATCTCGGCGCCGCCTTCGACGGCTCGCGCATGTCGAAGCTCTACGCCGAGGACCTCGATCACGCCGACATCGTCGCTGCGCTCGATCAGCTGTTCGCCGCCTATGCCCGCGAGCGGCGCAAGGACGAGCGGTTCGGTGACTTCGTCATTCGCGCCGGCTTCGTCGCCGCGAGCGGCAACGGCCGCGACTTCCACACCAACACCGGCAGGAAGCGCGCGGCATGAACGCTCCCGCCCTGCATCCGCCGGCGGTTCGCACCACGTGCCCTTACTGCGGTGTCGGCTGCGGTGTGCTGGCCAAGCCAGACGGCCGGGGCGGCGCAATCATTGCCGGCGACCCGGACCACCCGGCGAATTTCGGCAGACTCTGTTCCAAGGGCTCGGCGCTCGGCGAAACGCTTGGCCTCGACCGGCGCCTGCTTTATCCGATGCAGCGGCAGAGCGATGGCGCGCTGTCGCGCGTCACTTGGGATGACGTGCTCGATCGCGTCGCCGGCGGTTTTGTCGACACCATCGCGCGCTATGGCCCCAACGCGGTGGCATTCTATCTCTCTGGTCAGCTGCTCACCGAGGACTATTATGTCGCCAACAAGCTGATGAAGGGCTTCATCGGCTCGGCCAATGTCGACACCAATTCGCGCCTGTGCATGGCATCCTCGGTCGCCGGTCATCGCCGCGCTTTCGGGGCCGACACCGTCCCCGGCACGTACCGCGATCTCGATGAGGCCGATCTGATCGTGCTCGTCGGCTCGAATGCCGCCTGGTGCCATCCGGTACTCTACCAGCGGATGGTCGCCAACAAGACGAAGCGCGGCGCACGGATCGTCGTCATCGATCCGCGCCGCACGGCGACCGCCGAGGATGCCGACCTCTTCCTGCCGATTGCACCGGGCATGGACACGGCGCTGTTCAGCGGCCTGTTAGTCCATCTCGCCGACCTACACGCGCTCGACTACGGCTATGTCGACACCTACACCACCGGCATCGGCGAGGCGATCGCCCGCGCACGGGAGATCGCGCCCGATATCGTCGCGACCGCGGCAGCAACCGGGCTTGCGCCGGCCGACGTCGGTCGCTTCTTCAATCTGTTCCGGCTGACGGAGAACGTCGTCACTTGCTTTTCGCAGGGCGTCAACCAGTCGGCGCAAGGCACCGACAAGGTCAACGCCATCCTCAACTGTCATCTCGCGACCGGCCGCATCGGCAAGCCCGGTTGCGGACCCTTCTCGCTGACCGGTCAGCCGAACGCTATGGGCGGACGCGAGGTCGGCGGTCTCGCCAATCAGTTGGCTGCGCACATGGGGTTTGCGCCGGTGGACGTCGACCGCGTCGCGCGCTTCTGGAACGCGCCGAAAGTCGCGACGCGCGAGGGCCTCAAAGCCGTGCGCATGTTCGAGGCGATCGAGCGCGGCGAGATCAAGGCGCTGTGGGTGATGGCGACCAATCCGGCGGTGTCGCTGCCGCGCGCCGGCGTCATGCGCGACGCCCTCAGGAAGCTTGATCTCTTCGTCGTCTCCGAGAATGTGCTGTCGAACGACACCGTGACGGCGGGCGCCCACCTGCTGCTGCCGGCCGCCGCCTGGGGCGAGAAGGACGGCACGGTCACCAATTCCGAGCGGCGCATCTCGCGCCAGCGGCCGTTCCTGCCGGCGGCGGGTGAAGCAAGGCCCGACTGGTGGATTGTCACGCAGGTCGCCCAACGGCTCGGCTTCTCTGACGCCTTTCCCTATGCATCGGCGGCCGACATCTTCCGCGAGCACGCAGCGCTGTCGACGTTCGAAAACCGCGGCACGCGCGATTTCGATATCGGCGCGCTCGCCGACGTCACCGACGCGCAGTTCAAGACGCTTGATCCGGTGCAATGGCCGGCGCCGCGCAAAGCCGCGGCCCATGAGCGATTCTTCGCCAGTGGCGGCTTCTTCACGCCGGACCGTAAAGCGCGGCTCATTGCGCCGGAACGGCCGGCGCTGCATGCCGAAGTCTCCGATCGTTTCCCGCTCCGCCTCAACACCGGTCGGGTGCGCGACCAGTGGCACACCATGACGCGCAGCGGCTTGAGCCCGCGGCTCGCTAACCACGTGACCGAACCCTTCGTCGAGGTGCACCCCGATGACGCGGCCACGGCAAAGCTCGATCACGGCGGCTTTGCCCGCATCGAAACACCTCACGGCGCCTGCGTCCTCAAGGTCATCGTCACCGATGCGCAGCGGCACGGCTCGCTGTTTGTGCCGATCCACTGGAGCGCTGAAACGGCGTCCTCGGCGCGCGTCGGCGATTTGGTCGCGCCGGCGCAGGATCCTTATTCCGGGCAGCCGGAAGCAAAAGCAACGCCTGCCGCCATCGCGCCTGTCGCCTTCGCCTATCGCGGCTTTGCGCTCGCAGGCGCACCGCTCGCACTGTTGCAGGACACCTGGTGGGCGCGGGTCGCGGTCACAAACGGCGCCGGCTACCAGTTCGCCAGCAACCAGCAGCCCAGGGTCTGGCGCGACCACGCGCAAGGCCTGTTCGGCGCGGCCGAAATCGCCGAGTTCATCGACGCGCAGCGCGGCATCTATCGTATCGCCGCTTTTGCCGAAGGTCCGCTCATTGGCGCGCTGTTCGTTGGCCCCGCCGAAGCTGCGCCGCAATGGGATGCGGTGAAGGCTTTGTTCGAGGCCGAAACGCTCGCCGACGTTCAGCGCCGCGCCGTGCTGTCCGGCAAGCCGGCGCAAGGCCTTGCCGATCCCGGTCCGGTGATCTGTGCCTGTTTTGGCGTCGGCCTCAACGTCATTCGCGAGAAGATCGAAAGCGGCGCTGCCGCGAGCGTCGACGATATCGGCGCCGCGCTGCGCGCCGGTACCAATTGCGGCTCCTGCCTACCAGAACTGAAGAGGATTTTGCACGATGGACGCGTCACGCAAACCGCTTGAAATCGCGCGGCCCCAGCTCGGCGCGCTGTCGCGCCTGCCGGTGTTCTTCGGCCTTGCTGGCAAGCGCACGCTGATCGCCGGCGGCACGGCCGGCGCCGCCTGGAAGGCCGAACTCCTGTCGGCTGCTGGCGCGCAGGTCGACGTTGTGGGTGCGGAGCTGTCGGAGGAGATGGCGAGCATTGCGGCTTCGCCGCCCGGCGGCAGCATCACTATTCATCGTCGTCCTTGGACTGCATCCGATCTCGATGGTGCGGCCATGGCCGTCGGTGCCTTTGAGGATGACGCAGCCGCCGGTAACTTTGCCCGCGCCGCGCGGGCCGCCGGCGTTCCCGTCAACATCATCGATAAGCCCGCTTATTGTGATTTCTCGTTCGGCGCCATCGTCAACCGCTCGCCACTGGTGATTGGTATTTCGACCGATGGCGCAGCGCCGGTGTTTGCGCAGGCGATCCGCGCCAAGCTCGAGAGCCTGCTGCCAAAAGGCTTCGCCGCCTGGGCGTCGGCCGCTGCCCGCTGGCGCGACGCGGTCAAGGCATCTGGGCTGCCTTTCGCCGGTCGACGCAAGTTCTGGCAATTGCTTACCGCGCATGCCGTGAAGCATCCGGAAGACGCGCCGGGCACCGCAGACTTCGACCGCCTGCTGGCCGAGGTGAATGGCTTTGGGCCGGCCGTCGAGAACGGCTCGGTCACCTTGGTTGGCGCCGGTCCTGGCGATCCGGAATTGCTGACACTGCGCGCCGTGCGCGCGCTGCAATCCGCCGACATCATCCTGTTCGACGATCTCGTCTCACGCGATGTGCTCGATTTCGCCCGGCGCGAAGCGCGCAAGATGCTGGTCGGCAAGACCGGCCATGGCCCGTCCTGCAAGCAGGAAGAGATCAACTCGTTGATGGTCAGTCTCGCCAGGCAAGGCAAGCGCGTATTGCGCCTCAAGGGCGGCGATCCGCTCATCTTCGCCCGCGCCGGCGAGGAGATCGAAGCGTGTCGCGCGGCGGGCATTGCCGTCGAAGTCGTTCCCGGCATC
>Ga0187779_10000649_pt1 | contig 23046 bp, 23 predicted proteins | sample 1015_Q2_SP10_10__FD_132435 | JGI IMG/M metagenome (GOLD analysis project Ga0187779, IMG submission 132435) | Tropical peat soil microbial communities from peatlands in Department of Meta, Colombia - 1015_Q2_SP10_10_MG | ecosystem: Environmental > Terrestrial > Soil > Wetlands > Peat | place... | reverse complement strand
GAGAACGGGGCTCGCTTTCTGGCGCAACACCATGGCCCAGTGGAGGACGCGTCTGGCCTGTTATAGGAATGACATGGCAAAAGGAAGAACCGGCCTCGCCTTTCTCCGGTGGGGACTCGGCACTGTCGCGATTGGAGATACGATCTTGCGTACGCGCAGGCTCCCGCTGACGTCCTATCTCTTATGGCTTATGATGGCCGCCGGCCTTGTCATCGCAGGTTACGGATTGCACATGTATCTTAAAATCAGGAAGTCGAGAATGAAGCCACCGGGACCTCATACCCTCGTGGAAGTGACGGCGGCGACGCTTCAATTTCTCGAGAACTATCATTTCATCGAGGGCGCCGGGATGGGTTCTCTATCGAAAAAGACGATGCTCGGACGTCTCGGAGACTTTCTCGCCGATCATTCAACCATTCTCTATCCATCTCCTGCGAGCAGGGAGCGGACCCATCTGGCGAGGGAAAGGAACGTGCTTGCTGCGCAACGAACAGTTGCCGCGTGTTACCGGACGATTTACGCACGGGCCCGGACAGGGCTGGCCTTCATACGCTCGGGCGTCTCTTTTTCGAGTATCGGGCTCGGCCTCATTCGCTATTTTGGTCTGAGTCTCACGACGATTCTTGATTCCGTCCTTGTGCTCGCGGGAATCCTGATGATTATCGATGGTTCCCTATGGTATCTGCCGGTGAGAAGAGAGCAGGCCGAACTCCCGCGATGTCCCGTGCCGGAATAAATATAGAATAGAGGATGAGGATAGAACAAAAAATCATTCTCTCGAATGTCTTCAACGTTGCCCTGATCGTTCTGATAGGTTTTTTCGCATTTCAAAACATGAACCTTATTCTCACAAAACTGCGATTTGTCGAAATCGCCGATGACCTGAACGCATCTTTCCTTGAGATGAGACTTTCGGAAAAGAATTATTTCCTTTACAAGGATAAGACCGCTCTCTCGGATATAGAAGAAAAAATAGACGAAACAGCCGGCTCCATAGGACACGTGAGAAACGATATCATTCGAGCAATCGGCGAGAAGAATTTTACCGTACTGGAAGCTTATCTGAAGAAATACGCTGACATCGTGAAAGAAGCGGAGATGAGCAGTCCCGGAGATGCTCAAATGGAGACGAGGCTCAGGACAGCGGGGAAGAGATTGAAGGAATTTTCAGAGGCGATTACCCACCTCGAGAGGGTAGGGGTGAATGAGATCATCTCGAATTCGAAGACCGTCCTCTTTTATTCATTCCTCGTAATACTCGTGTCGGCAATAGCGGTAAGTCATTTTGTTTCGCAGAAGATTCTGAGATCCCTGAGGGCGATAGAGAAACTTGCGAAATCGATTTCAGAGGGGAATTTCATGAAGCTGGCGGGAGTTGTTGCGAGAGACGAATTGGGTTCGGTTATCGAAGCGGTTAATTCCATGTCTGAAGAGCTCAGCAACCGGGAAGAACAGCTGATCCAGTCCAAGAAACTCGCTTCCCTCGGGGTGCTGACTGCAGGCGTGGCCCATGAACTGACCAATCCGCTCAATAACATCTCGATGATAGCGCAGACTTATACGGAAGTCTATGATAAGCTCAGCAGAGAAGATAGGATTGGGTTCATGGATAAGGTCGAAGGGGAGACAGAGAGAATAAAGGAGATTGTGAGGAACCTCCTTGATTTTTCGAAACCCAAGGAAGCGAATCTGAAAAAGGCCGAGATTAACGACGTCATACAGAAAACCTTTACGATCGTGAAGAATATGCTCGAAGTATCCAATATCGATACGAAGCTCGCCTTGAGGGAGCACCTGCCCAGTGTCCTTGTCGACGAACACCAGATACAGCAGGTCCTCGTAAATCTTATTACCAATGCGGTTCAGGCCATGTCCTCAGGAGGGAAGCTCTTTATCTCTTCGCGGCCCGGGAAAAGCGGAGGTTCCGTGGAGGTAACCGTTATGGATACTGGCAGAGGGATACCTCCAGAACTCCTACCCCATATCTTTGACCCCTTCTTCAGCACCAAAGGCGAGGGCGGGACCGGCCTCGGGCTGTCAGTCAGTTACGGCATTATTAAGAATCATAAGGGGGACATCCGGGTCGAGAGCAAGACGGGTGTCGGCACCACCTTCACCATTGAGTTACCCATTCAGAAGAGACAGGAGGAGTGAGATGGCGGGTTACAGAATCATGGTTATTGACGATGAAAAGATCGTCGGCGATATGGCGAAGATGTCCCTTGAGCAGGACGGCTATGAGGTGGAGACATTCTTGAACGCGGCGCCGGCACTCGAAAGGCTCAGGGAGGAAAGGTTCGACATAGTCGTTACCGACTACAAGATGAAGGGGATAGACGGGATGGAGGTCCTGAAAACGGTGAAAAAACTCTTTCCCGCAACGAAGGTTATCATGATAACGGCCTTTGCGAACCTCGATGCCGCGATAGAGGCGCTGAGGGGAGATGTACATGACTTCTTCCCGAAGCCGGTTAAGATAAAAGAATTAAAGGCATCAATCCAGCGCGCCCTGAAAAGGCCGTGAGGATGAGCGTTCTTGGGACACATTGAGAGTCTTATTTCTTGTCCATTTCAATGAATAACACTTTCAAGCTCTTCGAGCCTTTTCTCAGCAGGGTATCCCGGTCGTTTCGGCTTTGGAAACGTTCTGAGAGTCCCGAATCCTTCAGCGTTATCTTTGACCGGTTCAGGGAAGTCCTTGAGCGGAACAACAGGTCGCTCGAAATTATTACCGATATGGGCGAAAAGCTCGGGGGGGACTACCTCTTCGATGTCATGTACATCAGAAAGGCTTACGGAGAGCTTAGAGAGGAGATCAGGGGGTCGATTCTGAACTTTGATCTGCTTACGAGAAACCGCTATCCGGAGTTGCATGCGGCATATGAGCGTATCGATACCCTGATCAGGAGAATGGTAGATGGAATACCTTCCATGGCGCGGGAGATGGTTATCTCCTTTGACAACATCGACTGGCACAAATTCCGTGAGGTGGGGGGGAAGAACGCACATCTCTCCGAGGTCAAGAATCGTCTGAAACTGAATGTTCCGGAGGCATTTGTGATAACCACGGATGCCTTCGATGCATTCATCGATCACAACGGACTTCGTGAAAGGATCGCCCAGAGACCGGATGCCATGATCGACGAGACGGCCATGAAAGCTTTGCAAGAGTCCATTCTTCAGGGCGAGATACCCGCGGTCATAGACATTGCTCTCCGGGACGCTCTTGAGAAGATAAGAGAGAAGAGCGGGGATTGTTTTCTCGCTGTACGGAGCAGCGCAGAGGAGGAGGACGGCGGCTTTTCATTCGCGGGGCAGTTCGAAACCATACTGAATGTCCATCTCGATGACGTCGCGGTCAAGGATGCCTATAAAAAAGTGGTTGCGAGCCTCTACTCTTCAAAGGCGATGGCCTACCAGAGGCAACTCGGTTACGAGATCGGGCGAATGAGGATGGCGGTCGGATGCGTGGTTATGGTCGACGCTGTTTCGAGTGGAGTGATGTATTCGACCGGTCCGGGTGGCAATGAGGGTTATCTCCTAATCAATGCAACCTGGGGACTTGGAGGGTCCCTTGTCGAAGGAAAGATAGATGGAGACCTCTACGTTGTGAGAAAAGAGAGCGAACCCGAGATGGTGAACGCAGCGTACGGGAAGAAGGGTTCTATGATGATCAGTCTGAAAGAGGGCGGAACAACCGAGGTCAGGACCCCTGATGACATGGAGATGAAACCGTGCTTGACCGGCGAACAGATAGCAGAGCTCGCAAGGGAGGGCATGATCATCGAGAAGTATTTCGGGAATCCCTGCGATATAGAATGGGCGATCGGGAAAAGCGGAACTATCTCTATCCTCCAGGCGCGTCCCTTAATGATTCAGGGGGAAGGGGAAAGACCTGCCATTGTAGATGAGGATTGGGCTGATTCCGGATATGCCCTGCTGTTTCGGAACAGGGGGACGGTTGTGCAAAAGGGCGCCGGTTCCGGCAAGGTATTCGCGGTGAAACATCCTGATGAACTGAACAGCTTCCCGAAGGGTGCTGTTCTCGTAGCGAGGCATGATTCCTCTCTCTTCGTTCAGGTTATGCCTATTGCGTCTGCGATAATCACGGAAATCGGGACCCCCATGAGCCATATGGCGACGCTCTGCAGGGAGATGAAAGTCCCGACCGTTGTCAATGTCGGTGACGCGGTTCTGACCCTGAAACAGGGGCAGGAAGTTACACTCTACGCTGGTGATGAAAATACGGTTGCGGTGTATGAGGGGGTTGCCAGGCATTTGCTTGCTCGGGGCCAGGCGGACTCCGTGATGATGGAAGATGTTTATGAATTCCGAAAGAAGCGATACATCATGAGATACATCACACCCCTCAATCTTGTGGACCCGCTCATGAATGAATTTACGCCGGAAGGTTGCAAATCCATGCATGATATTCTCAGGTTCATGCATGAAAAGGCGGTTGCCGAACTCGTGGAGAGCGCCCGGAGGGAAAGCATAAGATCGAGAGGACATGGAAACGTGATGAAGTTGGATATCTCGGTGCCGGCGGGGATTATCGTGATGGACATAGGCGGCGGTCTTGACGTTCATTCTGATGATACGAAAGCCACGCTCGAACAGATCAGGTCCGTGCCGCTCAGGGCGATCATCAGGGGGATGGTACATCCGGGCCTCTGGCAGTCTGAGGCGATTTCCCTCAAGGTGAATGATTTTCTTTCGAGCATGATGAGGATGCCCGATATCGTTTCGGACAGCGAACATTACGCCGGCTATAACATAGCGGTGATATCGAAAGAATATGTAAACCTGAGCATCAGATTCGGGTATCATTTTACCATGCTCGACTGCTATTGCAGCGACTCTGCGAGAAATAACCACATCTACTTCCGCTTTGTGGGGGGCGCAACCGACATCGTCAAGCGTTCGAGAAGAGTGGAACTCATCGCTGCCATTCTGAGGGAATACGGATTCAACATCACGACGAAAGGGGACCTTATCGTTGCAAGACTTGCCAACATTGGGAGGGATGAAACGGAGGCTCTACTCGATAAGGTGGGGAGGCTGATCGCCTATACAAGGCAATTGGATGCGCTGCTTCACGATGACAGCGCAGTCACACAATATACGCGAGATTTTCTCAGTGGTCATTACGAACATTGAGGTCCGGAGTAGCCGGGCGCCGCAGGAACCATCGCGGATTTTTTTGCTATCAATAGTGGCCTTAGGGCATGTATAATAAACAATTCGGAGAAGATTCCCTGAATGAGAGGAGGTCACTATGTTTGGGCTTGGATTGCCGGAGATGATGATCATTCTTGTTATCGCCCTTGTCATGTTTGGTCCGAGCAAACTCCCGTCCCTCGGGAGAAGTATCGGCGAGGCGATAAGGGGATTTAAGAAGGGAATTGAAGAAGACCCGTCCAAAGGGACAGGAAGATAGAGAAATCGTAGCTGCCCGCCCTATGTCAAGAATTTTCCTCCTCGTTATTGTGCTTGGACTTGCCCTCTCTTTTTTCAGGCTCGGTTCGGTGACGCTCTTCGATGTCGATGAGGCTGTTTTTGCTGAAGCGACCAAAGAGCTTGTGCAGAGCGGAGACTGGATAACACCTACCTACAACGGAGAAAACCGGTATGACAAACCGATCCTCTTTTACTGGTTGATGGCGGTGCCCTATAAGGTCTTCGGCATCCACGAGTTCTCCGCGAGGTTTCCTTCGGCGGTGGCAGGGTTTCTGCTCGTCCTCGCGCTTTTCTTGTTTCTCAGGCGTCTCAGGGACGAGAAGACCGCACTCTATGCTGCGCTGTCCTTCATGCTCTCCCTCTACTTTTTTGGATATTCCCATGCTGCTGTGACAGACATGACGCTGACGCTGTTCATAACGGTCTCGCTCATGCTTTTTTATCTTTCGACAACCGCTGACGAGAACCCTAAAATGCTTCGTTGGTATACTGACGGTTTCTACCTCTTCTCCGGTCTTGCCTTGCTCACAAAGGGGCTTATCGGGATACTCTTTCCTTTCGGGATCGCCGTGAGCTATCTCTTCATAACCGGAGGGAAGGAAGGGGTGAAGAAGGTGCTGAGCCTGAGGGGTGCGATGCTCTTTCTCGTTGTGTCCGCACCTTGGTATATCGCGGAAGGGGCGATCAATGGAAAGGAGTTTGTTCAACAGTTCTTCATAAAGCACCATTTTGCGCGATATACGGGGATTATTTCGGGACACCGGGGACCGCTTTACTACTATATCCCGGCACTCATTATCGGGCTCTTTCCCTGGATAGCGTTTCTCCCTGCCGGAATAAGGAACCTCTTGAAGGAGAGGGACAGGCTTTCCCTCTTCGCCGTTCTCTGGTTTGCCTTCATCGGAATCTTTTTTTCCTTCTCGACAACGAAACTTCCTAATTATATTCTCCCTGCGGTCCCTGCCCTGTCGATACTCATTGCATCTGGCATGATGTCATCGAATAGCACATGGATACGGTGGGCCCATGCATCTATCGTGCTGATATCCCTTGCGATGGGTATCGCGAGTCTCGTTTCCGTGAAGTATCTCCCGAAACTCGGTATCGCGGACTCTGGCCTGCCATTTGCCGTTTCGGCGGTACTCCTGATCATGGCAGCGGTGCACGGATATGCGGGCATCACAAAGAAAAGGTTCTATGCCGTTGCGGCGTGTCTCATGATCGTCTTTCTTGGGGTTCTTTCGGTGAAGGTGACGCCCGTCGCAAACGAGTATCTCCAGGGGACGCTCCACAGGTACAGTCTCTATGCCCGGGAAAGGATGAACGATGGTGATAGGCTCATCGCTTACAGACTGAACAACCCGAGCATTCTTTTCTATTCCGGCCACAGATTGGTTACCGCAGGAAGCAGGGAAGATCTTTTGCCGTTCCTAAACGCCGGTACAAATCTGCTCGCCATCGCAAAGGTGAAGGACGTGGAGGTTCTCAGGGGCCTCGGATTTACCCTCGTGAAGGAGGATGGACAGTATGCTATTCTCGAAAAGAGAAACAGTATTGCAGAGAGAGCATAAGGCCGTCCCCGCTGAGGAGCGCAGCAGCACCGCTGCGCTTGTTATCCTTTCTTGTCTATTCCCGTTATTCTTCTTCTATCTTGATACCGTCGTGGTGTCATGGGTGAAATATCTGCACCAGGCCAGGCCCCCCGTCTATTCCTTTCTTGAAGTCGCTGATCCGCTGATTAATTTCTTGGGCCACGGCGCGACCCTTATCATCGGTTCACTCATACTTTACGCGGTCGGCAGGCAGAGGGACAGAAACCTCGAGAGGTTAGGGAAGACCCTGTTTATCGGTCTCCTCTCGGCGGGTGTTGTTGTCCAGGGCCTGAAACACCTCAGCGGCAGGGCCAGGCCCCGGCTGACGGATGACCTCCTCTTCATCGGTCCGTCTTTCAGGAGCGGTTACGATTCCTTCCCGTCCGGACATACCACGCTCGCATTCTGCATGGCCACGATCCTCTCACAGTATTTTCCTTCATACCGGACCGCGTTTTATGCTTTTGCCGTTATCGTCGGGCTTGCAAGGGTGGAGGGCGCTGCCCATTTTCCCTCCGATGTCCTGGCCGGAGCGATTGTCGGCATCCTTGTCGGAAGGATATTCTCCGGCAGAATGACTTCATCTGCAAGGTCGGTACTGTGCCAGAGATGACGGTAAACAAAGATTCAGGCAAGATCAGGAACCGTCGCGTCCATATGGCGAATGAGAGGACCTTTCTCGCCTGGATTCGTACGAGCATAGGGATCATGGCCTTTGGTTTCGTTGTGGAGCGCTTTGCCTTATTCGTCAGACAGGTGGCGTATTTCTTGGGAAAGGAGACTGCCATCCCTTCCCAGGGGTATTCAGCACTGCTGGGGATATCCCTCGTGGGGCTCGGCGCGATTATGGGTGTGCTCTCGTTTGTGAGATATAAAAAAGTCGAGAAGCAGATCGACGAAGATACCTACCGGCCGTCCTTCATACTGGATGTGCTGCTCACCATGACCGTCCTCGTCGTCGGAATCTTTCTTATATTATATCTCGTGCATAGCACGTAAGAAATCAATCGAAGCGAATCGCGTCTTCGTCTTGCCGGTCGGAAAGCGAAGTGGCAAGAGAAGAACTTCAGAAATTCCTGATATTGTTGCAGTCTATCGCAAAGACGTCCGCGCTCACCCTCTTCCCGGTATTTCCCGTCGCGATAGCGGTGAAGCATGGCGTTAAGACTCCATAGGTCAGAGGGTTCGTGGCGGTTATCTGCTGGTTCTGTACGATCCGATAACTGAAGCTCAGACTCGCTCCAGCCCCCGGTTTGAAACCCGGGAGCACCCCGAGTGCCTGAATAAGGGCGATATTGCCGGGCTGATTGGCTCCGGCGGCTCCGGTTGTCGCAGCGTAATTGGCATTTTCCGCATAAAACTGTTCCTCGAGCAGTCTCAGGTTCTGGAGGTTTGCCGATGCCTCTGTTCTTTCGGCGCGCTTCTGCTGACCAAGATACGTGGGAACAGCGATCATGGCAAGAATGCCGATAATCGCGACCACAACAAGCAACTCTACGAGAGTAATACCCTTATTGTTCATCATCCTCACACTCCGTGAAGTTTTAGTTTCTCTTGCAATTTTTCTATTGTCCTTTTCCATCACTCGCTCCGCGAACTATTCAATGCTTATTGTCTTACTAGCCACAATGCCATCGCTTGCCCTGTCACTGTATCCCAAAACCAATATCGTATTTGGAGCCGGAACCGTTATCGCGATCTGACCGCTGCCCGGTCCTGCGGCTGCGGCAAATAAGGGGACAGCTGCATTCCAGGGAGACCTGTCATCCCAGCCGGGATTCCCGACAATGCCTTTCCCTCCTGGCATACTGTGAAGCGCTATGTAAGAAGCAGGGATTGCAGCGATATTGGCAGGCCTTGCCGCGTTGTCGGCGGGGGTCAGGAGCCCGTCGCCATCGAAGTCTGCTGTCATAGACGATTGGCTCTGCACTGTCGTCATCCAATTTAAAATGTCTTTAGCAGCCTGGTCGGTAAATTCGGGGATTGTTCCTCTTCTCGCCTTCTGCTGTAGTCCCAGGTATCCGGGAATCGCTATAGCCGCGAGAATGCCGATGATGGCCACGACTATGAGCAGTTCTATTAGGGTGAATCCCTTATTTGTGATGAGCGCTTTTTTCATGATTTCATTCTCAATAAGTTGGGAAGGAGGGGCAAAAGCCCCCCCTTCCGTCGTAATTATTCGATGCTCACCGTCTTCGAGGCGACGACACCGTCTGCCGCCTGATTGCTGTAGCCCTGTATAAGGATAGTAGTGGGCGTAGGGTTTGTTATCGAAATCTGCCCACTGCCGGCTGCAGCAGCCGCAGCAAACAACGGGTTGGCAGCGTTCCAGGGGGATTTATCATCCCAGCCCGGGTTAGCAACGGTGCCTTTTCCGCCGGCTGAGCTGTGGAGCGCTATATAGGCCGCAGGGATCGCAGCTATATTTGCAGGCCTTACGCCGTCATCGGCAACAGTCAGCTGTCCGTCACCATTGAAGTCCGATGTCATCGACATCTGGTTCTGAACCGTACCCATCCAGTTAAGAAGGTCTTTTGCTGTCTGGTCTACCGACTCAGGGACTGTTCCCCTTCTTGCCTTCTGCTGGAGACCTAAATATCCGGGAATCGCTATCGCTGCGAGAATACCGATGATCGCCACAACGATGAGCAATTCAATGAGCGTGAAGCCTCTTTCGTCCCTAACTTTCATACCATGCATTGTCTTAAACATTTTTTCTCCTTTCTGTTTTCCGCATCCAGATGCGGCAATCAATTATTCTATGCTCACTGTTTTAGAAGCCACAACACCGTCTGCCGCCTGATTGCTGTAGCCCTGTATAAGGATAGTAGTGGGCGTAGGATTTGTTATCGAGATCTGCCCACTGCCGGCTGCAGCTGCAGCGGCAAACAACGGATTTGCAGCGTTCCAGGGAGACTTGTCAGCCCAGCCCGGGTTTGCAACGGTGCCTTTTCCGCCTGCTGTGTTGTGAAGCGCCATGTAGGCTGCAGGGATCGCAGCTATATTTGCGGGTCGTGCAGCGTCATCGGCAACAGTCAGCTGTCCGTCGCCATTGAAGTCCGTTGTCATCGACATCTGGTTCTGAACCGTACCCATCCAGTTAAGAAGGTCTTTTGCTGTCTGGTCTACCGACTCAGGGACAGTTCCCCTTCTCGCCTTCTGCTGGAGACCTAAATATCCGGGAATCGCTATCGCTGCGAGAATACCGATGATCGCCACAACGATGAGCAATTCAATGAGGGTGAAACCTCTTTCGTCCCTAACTTTCATCCCATGCATTGTCTTAAACATTTTCCCCTCCTTATTTGTCTTCCGCATTCCGATGCGGCACTCAATCTTGAGCAGGCAATGCCTGCCTTCATTCCCTATTAAAGGCGGCAGTCAGGTCATTCATCCTCCATAAACCAGTCCAACGGCGATGAGGATGCAGGGAACCACATCGGATCGTCATCTTTCTTCTCCTCCTTCTGCAGATCCAGTGGGTTCAGCCTGAAGACCATCTCATCCTGAAGTTCCGGAGAATCTTTAGGAATGCCGCCTTTTTCTGTCACCGTCTATCACCTCCTCCTTCCCCAAAATTTTCTTATTAGGCCAGTTTTCATGTATGAAGCAGATTCTATGCCAAGAGACTTTTCTTATGTCATGCAGAAAGTTCTGTGTCGCCAAGTAACTAAAAATAAAGGAATAACGAAGGTCCAAGGAATTTGTGTTAGCGCGGAATAGAATTGGTACTTGACAGGTAAGAATCGCGGCTCATTCCAAGTGACTATTTCTAAAGACAAATTAAAGAGAGATGGGTTTCCCCTAATCTCATTCTCTTGACACTTTCTGTCAGCGGACTTTCTGTAAAATGACAATTTCTCTATCCAAGAAGGGGACAAAATGAGTATGGGTCCGAAGGTGAATGCCGGAATTGCGGGACAGTTATGAGCAGATAATTGTGCTGCAGATAAGAGTTAGAGGGAAAGGGAGATGCAACCGGTTTTGGTATCTGGTTACAGTTCGAAAAATTCACCCTTCGACGGAACGCTGGCTATGAAACCAAGCCTGTCCTTGACGATCTCAGAAAAGATGAGGGAGGTTCTTTCTTCTCCGTGTACGATGAATATCCGGGGGCTGTCCTTGAACGAGGAGGCCCATTCGAGGAGTTCTTTTTGGTCGGCATGGGCCGAGAAGCCGCCGAGGGTATAGATCTTGGCCTTCACCGCTATCTCCTCTCCGAAGATATCGACGAGCTTCGCGCCCCCGACGATAGACCTTCCAAGGGTACCGGAGGCCTGAAATCCGACGAAGACGATTCCGCACTCGGGTCTCCAGAGGTTGTGCTTCAGGTGGTGTCTGATCCTTCCGCCTTCGCACATGCCGCTCCCTGCAATGATCACCGCATGGGATTTGATCTTATTCAGCGCCATCGATTCCTCTACGGAATGGGTAAAGCGGAGCCTGAGACTCTCCGTCTTTCCCGTATCACGGAAGAGCCTTCGTGCCTCCTCATCAAAAAGTTCAGGGTGAATGAGATATGTTCTCGTCGCCTCCTCGGCGAGGGGACTATCGAGATAGACATCCGGAGGAGAGAGTCTTCCCTCTCGAACGAGCCGGCTGAGGATATAAAGGATATCCTGAGTCCTTCCTATCGCAAAGGCAGGGATGATGACATTCCCTCCCCGATGAAACGTCGTCGTTATCGCCTCGACAAGTTCATCAATAGTCTCGGTCATACCCTTATGGAGACGGTCTCCGTAGGTCGATTCCATGACGACATAATCAGCCCCTGCGGGAGGAGAAGGATCGCGAATGATAGGGTTCCCCTTTCTCCCGATATCTCCTGAGAAGACGATCTTCTTTTCCCGGAATCCGTCCCGAAACCATATCTCGAGACTGCCGGAACCGAGGATGTGCCCCGCATCGAGGAACCTGTATCGTATTCCTTTTCCCGTATCTCCCTTCGTTCCATAGGGCACCCTGTTGAGAAGGGGCAGCATCTCCTTCACATCAGTAATGGTATATAAAGGCTGAACTGGTGCTCTCCCCGCCCGCAGCGCTTTTTTTGTCTGCCCTTCTGCGTCTCCTTCCTGAATGTGCGCGGAATCGGAGAGCATCAGATCGACGAGATCCGCGGTTGCGGGCGTGGTTATTATCTTCCCCCGGAAACCCTCCTTGACGAGTCTCGGCAGAAGTCCGCTGTGGTCGATATGGGCATGCGTCAGGAAAAGGCAATCGACTTTCTCAGGAGGGAATGCAAAGGGCTCCCTGTTGACGGCAGCGGAATCTTCGCCCTGAACCATGCCGCAGTCTATGAGCATTCTCGTTTCCTGCGTCTCCGCAAGGAAGCAGGTCCCGGTAACGGTCTTCACTCCACCGAGAAATCGTATCCTCACACGGTTACCCCGTCTAGCCTCTTGATGCCTGCCTTTACGGCCAAGGTTATCGCCGTTCTATATTCGCTCCCTGTTATCCTTCTGTCGAGCGGAGGGTTTTCCTTTGCCCGGTAGCAGGGATGATACTGATCCATGATGTTCAGATACGTATCAGGAGAGATATCTTGAGAAAGGAACCGCACGACTTCATCTGTCCCGGCCATGTTCTCAGGAAGGACAAGGTGCCTCACGAGCAGCCCTCTCACCGCGATTCCCCTTTCATCGAGGATGAGGTCGCCGACCTGCCGGTGCATCTCCTTTATCGCGGTCTTCGCCGCTTCCGGGTATCCCTCCGCGCCTGAGTATTTGAGCGACAGGAGGGTGTCGGCATACTTGAGGTCCGGCATGTAGATATCAACGATGCCGTCGAGTATCTCCAGAGCCTGAAGGGATTCATAGCCGCCGCAATTGTAGACTATCGGCAGCTTCAGTCCTTCTCCTTTTGCCGCTGTGAGGGCTTCGAGCATCATCGGCATCTGATGAGTCGGCGTTACAAAGTTTATATTGTGACACCCCATGTCCTGAAGCTCCATCATGATCCCTGCGAGTTTATCTATCGAGAGTTCGGTTCCTTCGCCCTGATGGCTTATCGTCCAATTCTGACAGAAGAGACAGCCGAGGTTACACCGGCTGAAAAAGATGGTGCCCGAGCCGAACCGGCCCACGAGGGGCCTCTCTTCGCCGAAATGAGGTCCCCAGCTTGAAACGAGAGGTTTGTCTAAGACTCTGCAGAAGCCCCGCTCACCTCCGGTTCTGTCCACGGCACACCTCCTCGGACAGAGCACGCACTTTTTTATCAGCCCTCCGGCCAGAAGAGCCTTCCTTTGTAGCTTGCTCGATGAGAGACGGAGGTATGCCGCCATCATATTATTATGATAACAGAATTTCTTAATAGGTCATTGAAAATACAGGATGCGGCATATATAATGATGGATAGGAATTTCTATGGAAGAAACCAGATATTGCCTCTGTTGCGGAGAGAATGTTCCCTTCAATTCCGTAGAACGGTTCGAAAAGCGCGAGCTCACCTGCGTCTATTGTGGATTTGTCCTTGATGTCCAGAAGCTCTGGGGATCTTCCGGAGTCGGCAAAGGGTATACGCTTATTGCTGAGGATGCGCAATACATCAGGAAAATTATATCGGAGGCGCTCGAGGCGAGGAGATTTTCTGCTCAAGTGATGACCTTCGAGAATGGCCTTGAGCTGGTGAGCGAATACTCAAAGTTGTTCTCTCAAGACGCCTCCATAAACGTGGTAATCATTGACCTCAATATGCCCGTCATGGACGGGATAACGACGGCAAGGACGATCAGGGCGATGGAAGCTCAGCACGGAAAAGCACCTGCCCCGATCGTTTTCTTCTCCTCAATGAAGGCCGACGATGCACTCAGGGCCCAGATGGACCTTCTGAAGCCGGCATCGTACATGAACAAGGGCTCGGACCCGGATCCTGAAAGGCTTGTCGAAAGAGTGGAGCAGCTTGTCGGATATCTCGTAGAGAAGTACAAGAAAGGATCGTAAGCCCTCCCGTCTTCCCCTTAGGTAGATGGAGGAGCGCCGCTTTTTTCGGAGCGCCTTCCTCTATTTGAAAGCCTTCTCTGTTTTAAGGTATAGTAAAAAATTGTCACCATGCAGGACCGCATAGTCATTAAAGGAGCACGGGAGCACAACCTCAAGAACATTGACGTGACCATTCCGAGGGAGAAGGTCACTGTCATTACTGGCCCCTCCGGATCCGGGAAATCGTCGCTTGCCATAGACACCGTGTATGCCGAGGGCCAGAGGCGGTATGTCGAAAGCCTATCCGCATACGCTCGGCAGTTCCTTGAGCAGCTCCAAAGACCGGACGTTGATTCCATAGAGGGTCTTTCCCCGTCGATAGCGATAAATCAGAAAACGGTCACAAAGAGCCCCCGTTCGACCCTCGGGACGATTACGGAGATCTACGACTACATGCGTGTTCTCTATGCGAGGATCGGTAAACCCTACTGCTATAGCTGTGGCGGAGAGATCGCCACCCGGGATGTCCAGAGTATCATAGACTCCGTTATGGCGATGCCTCAGGGAACGAGGCTGCAGGTTCTCGCGCCCATTGTGAGAGAGCGAAAGGGTGAATATAAGAAAGAACTTGCCGAGATGAGGAGAGAAGGCTTCTTACGCGCGCGCATAGACGGCGGGATGGTCGATCTCACGGAAGATATTTCCCTGTCCAGGCACAAGCGGCATACCGTCGAGGTCGTCGTAGACAGGCTGATCATCAAACCCGGTGTCGGAAAGAAGATAAGCGTTGCGATAGATTCGGCGCTCAGACATGCGGACACAGTCGTGATCAACCTTGCTGATGAGCAAAGGGATATCCATTACAGCAGGATCATGGCATGCCAGAAATGCGGGGCGAGTTTCCCCGAGGTGAATCCGAGGCTCTTCTCGTTCAATAGCAGCTACGGGGCCTGCCCTCACTGCAACGGACTCGGTTATATAGGCATAACCGATGGCGAAGAAGAGCCGGACGTCGGCACCGTGGAGGAAATGCGATCGTGCAGAAGCTGTGAGGGGCTCAGGTTGAGAAAGGAGGCGCTGAGCGTAAGAATAGGAGCGAAGAACATCGGTGAATTCTCGAGGCTCACTGTGGAAGATGCACTCTCCTTTGTGAACGGTCTGACCCTCACCGAGCGGGAGAGATTCATCTCCTCTCGCGTCTTGAAGGAAGTGAGAGACAGGCTTTTGTTCCTCATAAGAGTCGGTCTCGGGTATCTCACTATCGACAGGCTTTCTCTTACCCTTTCCGGAGGGGAGGCGCAGCGGATACGCCTTGCGACGCAGATGGGTTCTTCTCTCACGGGGGTTCTCTATGTCCTCGATGAGCCGAGCATAGGCCTTCATCCTCGTGATTGTTCTCGACTCCTCGAGAGTCTCTCGGCAATTCGGGACGCCGGAAATACCGTGGTCGTGGTCGAGCACGATGAAGAGACGATGAGGTGGGCGGATTACATTATCGACATGGGACCGGGGGCCGGCTCGAGGGGAGGCTGGGTTGTGGCCGAAGGCGCGCCATCCGAAATAGAATCGAGGGAGACTTCCCTCACCGGGAAGTATCTGAAGGGTGAGCTCTTCATTTCCCTGCCTCGCTCGAGAAGAAGAGGGAAGGATTTTATCGAGATCAAGGGGGCGGAGGAGTTTAACCTGAGGGGGATCGACGTTGCCCTTCCCCTCGGGACGCTCACCTGCGTGACTGGTGTTTCCGGCTCTGGAAAGAGTACCCTCATCATCGAGATACTTTACAAGGCATTGATGAAGAGGCTTCATGGAAGCAGCCCGAGACCGGGCAGGCATGAGGCTCTCAGAGGCATTGAGAAGATAGATAGCGTCATCGCTGTGGACCAGGCACCGCTCGGAAGGACTCCGCGCTCCAACCCGGCGACGTATACGGGTATTTTCACCCACATCAGGGCGCTCTTTGCGCAGGTCCAGGAATCGAAGGTGCGGGGTTTCACACCCTCCCGGTTCAGCTTTAACCTGACAGGCGGGAGATGCGAGAAGTGCCACGGCGACGGGCTGCTGAAGGTCGCCATGCACTTTCTCCCCGATGCGTATCTCCAGTGCGATCTCTGCAAGGGGAAGAGATACAACAGAGAGACCCTTGCGGTACGATTCAAAGGGAAGGATATTTCAGAGGTCCTCGCACTCACTATCTCCGACGGACTCGAGTTCTTTTCCTCTGTTCCGGTTATTCGGCAGAAACTGGAACTCCTCGAGGACGTCGGACTCGGCTATCTCCAGCTTGGACAGCCCGCCCCGACCCTTTCCGGGGGAGAAGCGCAGAGACTGCGTCTCTCGAAGGAGCTTGCGAAGAGGTCGACGGGGAGCACCCTCTATATCCTCGATGAGCCTACAACGGGTCTTCACTTCTCCGACATTCAGCGGCTTCTCGATGTCCTGAACAGCCTTGTTGACAAAGGCAATACCGTTGTCGTCATCGAACATAACCTTGATGTGATGAAATCAGCGGATTATATCATAGACCTCGGACCGGAGGGCGGGGAGAAAGGGGGATTCTTAATCGCCTGCGGAACCCCCGAGGAAGTGAGCAGGAATCCTCTTTCGCATACCGGGAGATTCCTGAAGGAGAGACTTTCACATCACCCCTTCGTGAGTGCTGCATGATGCGGGGGTGCGATTTCCTTCATCTCAAATTCATGAGGGGAGAAGGCATCGCCCGGATTTTTCTCATCGCTGTTCTTTGTCTGCTCATGACGCTTCTTATTTCCTGTTCGCGGGGAAGAGAGCGAGTATTCAGAAAAAGCAAGATACTCATGGACACGATCGTGACGATCTCTGTGGCAGCGGAATCCGAGGATAAGGCAGAGAAGGCCATCGAGTCTGGATTTGCAGAGATCGACAGACTCGACAGAATGCTCAGTTTCTTCTCGGAGTCCAGTGAACTCTCGCGCATAAACAGAAATGCCGGTGTCGCGCCGGTCTCGGTATCACCGGAGACCCTCGAAGTAATGCAGAGAGCGCTTTACACATCGGCAAAGACGGGGGGGGCCTTTGATGTGACGATAGGCCCCGAGAGTTCTCAATGGGATTTTTACAAAAAAAAGAAGCCCGATGATGATGTCATCAGAGAAAGGCTGAGTCTCGTGGATTACAGGCAGATACAGATCAACGGGATAAAATCGACCATCTTCCTTCCGAAGAAGGGGATGCTTGCCGATCTCGGCGGAATAGCAAAAGGCTACGCTGCCGACCGTGCAGTGGAGGAGATGAAGAGGCGGGGAATAAGGGCAGGCCTTGTCGCTGTTGCGGGCGATATCAGGGCCTTCGGACGCAAACCCGGCGGATCGGGCTGGAAGGTAGGCATCAGAAATCCGAGGGCAAAAGGGAAGGACGACGAGATCATGGCGACCATGGAACTCGACGACATGGCCATCTCCACCTCAGGGGATTATGAGAGATATTTTATCGTTGATGGCGAGCGTTATCATCACATCCTCGACCCGAAGACCGGATATCCGGCCCGGGGATGCCGGAGCGTTACCGTCGTCGCACGGGATGGTGTTAACACGGATTCATTTTCCACCGGTGTCTTTGTCCTCGGCCCTGAAAAAGGTCTGGGGGTATTGAAGGAGATGGGATTTGACGGAGTGATCGTGGATAGTGACGGTGGGATTGAGACTACGCCTGGGTTGAGGAACAGGATTGAATTTCAGAGACACTCTTAACGGCACGACCCTCGCGGACAGACTCCTTTTCATGGCGCTGTTGCTCGCGTCTCTGCTCTCCCTGATTTTCGTGAAGGAAGTACTCCCCCATGCCAGCGAGGTGAGCATCGAGGTTGAGGGAAAGGTTCTGTACCGGTACCCGCTCGATGGAAACAGATTGGTAGCGGTCAGGAGCAGGTACGGTCACCTTGTTGTCGAGATCAGGGACAAGAAGGTCAGGGTGATCGACGCGTCATGCCCGAACAGACTCTGTGAAGAAGAAGGGTGGGTCAGCAGGGGAGCGATAATCTGCATTCCCAACAGGATTTCGGTTCTTGTCGGCAGTCCCGGAAAGGGCGACAGGACGGTTGATGCAATCACAGGATAGATACCGGATTGCCCTTCTTTCCGCCTATGCCGTTGCCCTTCACGGTTTTGAGAGCCTCATCCCCATGCCGATACCCTGGCTCAGGGTAGGCCTCGCGAACATAGTGACGCTCACGGCCCTTACGCTCTTCGGGTTCAGGGCTGCGATGATGGTAACGGTGATACGGGTGGTCCTCGCTTCTCTCCTCACCGGTTCATTCCTTGGACCGGGATTCGTACTGAGCCTGGGCGGGGGTGTTTTCGGAACATTCGCCATGGGCCTTACCTTCGCCCTCCTCCCTCGCATGTTCGGTCCTGTCGGTCTCAGCCTTATCGGGGCACTGTTCCACAATCTTGCGCAGCTCTTTCTAGCGTACCTCTTGTTTATCCAGAAGATCGAGCCGGTGATCTTCGTCGGGCCCATCCTTCTCCTCATTGGCACATTGACCGGTCTCATAAATGGTCTCGCAGCGGACCTCCTGATCAAAAGCTTGAAAAACCATGGGTATACCCTTCAAAATACCTGTGTATGAAGATCATCTGTCCGGCATGCAGAAGGACAACGACATGGGAGGAGAATCCCTGGAAGCCGTTTTGCTCGGAGCGGTGTAAATTCATCGACCTCGGCAAGTGGGCCTCTGAGGAGTATAGGATCCCCGGAGAAAAGGCCGGAGAGAATGCTGAAGAGAAGCAGAAAAGAGAGGGGGCAGAGGGAACAGGGTAGGAGTTCTCCGCGATACCTGTGGTAAACTTTCTGACATGCTGAATTGCGGGAGGGGGGAGGTTTCATGACGAAGATTATCGTTACCGGCGCTACGGGGCGAATGGGAAGCAGGATCATGGCACTCGCAAGGGATTATCACGATCTGAGCCTCGTTGGGGCTGTTGAGCGGGAAGGCCATGATCACATCGGGAAGGATGCGGGGCAGATCGCAGGCATCGGCGAAACGGGAATAACGCTGACAGACAGACTTGATGAGGTCATCGGGAAGGCCGACGTCATCATAGACTTCACCTCCCCCGGTGCGACCCTCAGGCATGTTGAGCTTGCGAAAGAGAAAAAGAGGGCGGTCGTCATCGGTACAACGGGTTTTTCGAAGGACGAGCTGAAGTCTCTAAGATCCATGAGCAGCGATATCCCCGTCCTTCTTGCTCCGAATATGAGCGTTGGCGTTAACCTCCTCTTCAAGGTCTTGGGCGACGTCGCAAGGACTCTCGGAGACGACTATGACGTCGAGATCATCGAGGCCCACCACCGGCTGAAGAAAGACGCGCCGAGCGGCACGGCGATGAAGATGGCTCAGGTGATCGCCGAGGCCCTAAGGAGAAACCTTGACGAAGTGGCCGTCTTTGAACGAAAAGGACTGATCGGGGAAAGGAAGAGGAAGGAGATCGGCATGCAGACGGTGAGGGCGGGTGACATCGTCGGTGAGCATACGGTGCTTTTCGGCGGTCTCGGGGAAAGGATAGAGATCACCCACAAGGCTTCCAGCAGGGACACCTTCGCTCGGGGTGCCCTGAGGGCTGCTCTCTGGCTCCACGGAAAGCCCGCGGGCTTCTATGACATGCAGGATGTGCTCGGTCTGAGGTGAGAAGACGGATGGCGAACATGCATCTCTTCTCATAATCTGAATCAGGGAACGAGGTCAACGGATGAGAAACAGGATACTTGTAGCTGACGCGAGTCAATCTTTCTTGGTGAATGTCGGGATTCTCCTGAGCAGGATGGGCTTTAAGGTCATCCCGGTCGAGAACGGGGTTGAGGTCTTAAAACTGATAAAACTGAGCGGACCGGATATCGTCATGCTCGATACGAACCTGGCGGTCATGGATGGTATCACCGTCTTGAAGCATATCAAGGGAGACAGACAGACCGCGAAGATTCCGGTGATCATGACGTCAGACCATTCAAGCAGCGGGACGCTCAAGAAGTGTAAGAGCCTCGGATGTTCGGCCTATCTCCTGAAGCCTCTGAGCGTAGCCGGGCTCCACGAGATCATTCAGAAGACCATGTTTTCGGATGTCGGCACGAACAGAAGGCACGTAAGGGCAGCATTCATCAGAAAGGTGGTCATCACATACAAGAGGCGTCAGTATGAACTCTATGCGGAGACGCTTTCTCAGGGCGGCATCTATGTGAGGAGAATGGATCCCTTTCCCGAAGGCGCGGAGGTCGACGTCGAGCTGCCCCTGAAAGGCGAGGGCTCACTCTCGCTAAAGGGTGTTGTTATCTATACGAAGGGACTTTTCGGCGATGTCTTCAAGGTCCCGCCCGGAATGGCGATTGAGTTCAAAGGGCTTACGAAACGTGAGTCGAAGACCTTGCGGGACTATGTGGAAAATCTCATCGCAGAGGATATCTTGGAGAATCAGGGTGCGTCTTCAATCACGAGGTGAAAGAAGGGAGAAAAGATCATGAAAGCCCTTACCAACGGGAATCTTATTCTTCGGCTGTCTCTGAGAGAAACTCTGTCCTCCGTATCGCTCCGGTAAGGTAGTCTCTGAATTTTTCTGGGAAGAGCCACTGTATCCCTAATTTCTCGGCCCACTTGATGAGCCCCTGATCGGCAGTAATGAGAAGGGCGTCGAGTTCCATCGCAAGGAGGAGGAGGTCCACATCCTCCTTACTGTCAATGATGCCTTCCCTCAATGCCTCCCGGTATTTCCGCCGCAGGTCCTGGACAACCTCGTCCGGTTTCTTCTTCTCCGCGCTCCTCACGGCGCTTTCGGCAACCCGCAGTCCCTTGTTCACACGTTCCCGTATATCCTCAATCAACTCATAGAGGAGGAATGCGGGACATTTCAACTCGTGCTTCTTGGGCGGCTTCTGGTGGAGTACGACGAGAAGGTCACCGGGTATCCTGGCCTGTTCAACAAAATGGAGGAGTTCTCCGAAGACCGAAGGCGGCATGTAAAAATCGAGGATATGTATCTGCGCCGCCAGAAAGAGGAATGTCTCGAGCGCTTCCGTGGGCGTACTCCCGAGGCCCGTTCTGACATCGGGATTCACGAAGAGGCTTGTGTCGAGAACAACCTTTAACGGCGCGCGATGTGCGCCAGGGGAATGGATTCCGTCCGCCTCTTTCTCTTTTTCCTTCTTCTCCGTCACCGGCGGCCGGTCACTGTCTTTATGTCTTGTAGGTGCCATAGAGATTAAACTGATAGGAGTTCCAGGATTTGCAGTTCGAGCATCTTCCGGTCCACTCCTGTGACAGGTAGCCGCAGATTTCACAGCAGTAAGGGAGTGTGAAAGGTTTCTTCATCTCTATTACCCTCTTAAATTCTTCGACTGCCTTGGCCCACTGCTGGTGCCTAAGATAGATATTACCGAGGAGCTGGTGAAGTTCGGGATAGGCAGCACCACTTGAATCGAGGGTCAGCAGCGCATCAAAGGCGTCATCGAGCATCTCGAGACGGTAATAGAGTTTCCCGAGAAAGAATCTCAACGTCTGGTTCTGCGGAGACCTGGAAAGAGAATTCTTGTAGAGCTTAATGAGCCTCGCAGGTTCGCCGAGGCTGAGGAAGAGATCCTCGATGCGGGCGAGGATGATCAGGGAGAGGGTCTGTTCAAAGCCTTTTTCGAGGAAGCCCGCAGCTTCTTCGGTCTGTCCCGCCCTGAGCATCACCTCGGCCAGACCGAGGTAGGCAGGGACAAAGTTCTTATCGAGCCGGAGTAGCGTCCTGAATGCCTTCTTGGCCTTTTCGTACTCGCCGCTTTCGAGGCAGTACCTTCCCTGCTCGTACTTGTATCCCAGGAGAACCGCCTGTCCCCTTTTCCGGTCCTTCTCGTCATGTTCGGCCTTGATGATCGCCTTCTGCAGGCCGATCACCTCATCCCATGCGTCATTTCTTTCGAGGAAATCCCTTTTCATCGAGAGCGCGCTGAGGTTGTCCGGATCGATATCGAGTATCTCGTCGAGGTACATGCGCGAGTCCGAAAGTCTGTTGGCCTTCTCCATCACCCTCACGAGGGAAAAGAGCGCTTCCAGGTTCTGCGGCTCGATATCCTTCGCCTTCTTGTAGTAGGTTATCGCCTTCGAATAATCCTTGTTGCCCGCCGCGATATCCCCCAGTCTCAGAATGGCATCGAGGTGCCCCGGCTCATCCTTCAGTATCTCCTCGAGAGCAGCCCTTGCCTCTTCCTCGCTGTCTGCGAGGATTGCATTGAGCGCCCTCGAATAGAGTTCCTGCACCCTGAGGTCTCTCTTCTGCTTGTGCTGATACTGCCTGTTGTGAATGAACCGCTTCGTATCCCGGACGAAAAAAACAAAGAGCATCACCGCTGCACCGACTGCGGACGAGAGGAGGATGAGGGCTATCTTCGGCATCTCGTAAATCGTCCTGGGGGCGAGAGTAAGGGTGATCGGCTGCATATTGAGCGTTGCGAAATACGCGAGCGCAAGGAGTGCAAGCACGATGAGAAGCAAGGCGATCTTACCCACGAGCGCCTCTTCTCCCACGCATTGAACCGGCCGGGGCTAAGTAAAACTGCATCTCGATCTTCTCCCTATCCTTCGACAGGAATCCTCGGGGCGTCGAGCCAGAGCTTCTCGAGTTCATAATAGTGCCTCGTCTCATCTTCGAAGACATGAACGATGACGTCTCCATAATCCAGTAATATCCAGTGAGCATAGTGTAACCCTTCTATGGAAAGGGGTTTTATCGATTTCTTCCGGAACTCGGACTCGATGTGCTCAGCGATGGCCTTAACCTGCGTTGTGCTCTCACCCGAGCAGATAAGAAAATAATCTGCGATGACGGTTAATCCCTTCAGTTCGAGGATTACCGTATCCTTCGCCTTCTTCGCTGCGGCCGCCTTTGCCGCACATTGCGCTCGCTCGTTACTTTCTAACGGTGTCACTCCTCTCCCGGTAAAGATTATGAGAAATTATATAAGATTCTACCGCATCTGGCAACAGGTATTTTACACTTTTGCCGCTCCTCACAAGCATCCTGACGGAGGTTGCGGATATCGGGAAAGGGGTGATGTTCAGGAGCACCGCTTCT
>Ga0187779_10000648_pt1 | contig 23076 bp, 18 predicted proteins | sample 1015_Q2_SP10_10__FD_132435 | JGI IMG/M metagenome (GOLD analysis project Ga0187779, IMG submission 132435) | Tropical peat soil microbial communities from peatlands in Department of Meta, Colombia - 1015_Q2_SP10_10_MG | ecosystem: Environmental > Terrestrial > Soil > Wetlands > Peat | place... | reverse complement strand
TTGATCTCGACCTTGGAGAAGTCTTGATCCTGCCCCGCCGCCGGAACGGCCAGGGCAAGAACGGCGGCGGTCATCAGCGGAGGGGCGCGGACCATGGTCGAAGAATCACTTCCTCTGGCAGTGGTCCTGACCCATCGACACCCAGGCCCCGTCCTTGTCCAGCTCCGAGGTCACCGTCAGCTCCTTCCCGGACCGCTTCACCGTGGTCCGGGTCTTGGCCGGCTTCCCGTCGAAGGTGCCCTCCTCGTTCCAGACGGCGGTGTCGCCCTGGAAGCCGTCGGAGGTGCCCCGGAAGATGTTTCCGAAGCTGTCCACTCCGAACTCGATGAGCTTCTTGGACACCGGGTCCCAGGCCCAGTGGATATGGCCCTTCATCCCGGCGGGCATCGCCGCGCTCTTGGCCACCTGGTACTCGCCGGCGTAGAGGAAGCCGCCCAGCTCGGCGCGCATGACGAACTGCGACTTGGTGGCGAACTCCTTGTCGCCGAACTTCATCTTGCCGGCGCAGGCCCAGGTGCCCACGTCGGGCTGGAAGGTGGAGGTCAGCGCTGCCTCCGGCTTGGGCGCCGGGGGGGCGGCCGCCGGCTTCTTGGCATCGTCGGCGAGGGCGGGCAGGGCGAAGCCGAGGACGACGGCGACACCTCGGGTGGGGACGCGCATCGGAGACCTCTCGAGGAAAGGGAAGGCGCCCGGGTACCACCTCGGGCGGGTGGCTGGCCAGAGACATCCGCCGCCGGCCGCTGAAAAATCATGACGCTGGACGTCGAACCCTCCGCCGTGTCAGCTGTCCAACCGTGAGCAGCCTGGTGCTGACGTGGTGCGTGCTTGCCGCAGCGGCCGACGGCGGCGTGGCCCCGCCGCCCGAGCCGACCCACGAGGTGAAGGCCCTGGTGGAGCGGATGCAGGCCTTCTACGAGCGCACCCAGGACTTCACCGCGCGCTTCCGTCAGGAATACCTCTACAAGACCTTCGGACGGACGGCGACCTCCACTGGCGTGGTGGCCTTCAAGAAGCCGGCCCAGATGCGCTGGGAGTACGAGACCCCGAGCAAGCGGACGTTCGTGCTCTCCGGCGAGAAGGTCTACGCCTGGGACCCGGGCGCGAACACCCTCACCCGCGCCTCCCTTCCCTCGAGCGAGCTGTCCAGCTCGGTCACCTTCCTCTGGGGCAAGGGCCGGCTCCTCGACGAGTTCAGCATCGTCCGGGCGCCCTGCGCCGAGTGCCAGGGCGCGCTCCTCGTGCTCACGCCCCGGAAGACGGAGGTGCGCTTCCGCGAGCTGCGGCTCGAGCTGGATGCCAAGACGGCCCAGGTGCGGCGGAGCGTGGTCATCGATCCCGACGGCAGCGAGAACAGCATCACCTTCTCGGATCTCCGCACCAACGTCGGCCTGGACAAGGACCGCTTCGTGCTCGAGGTCCCCGAGGGCACCCAGGTGCTCGACGCCGCCGGCACGCCCCGGCCATGAGAGCCAGCTTCGGCGGGCTCTGCATCGCGCTGCTCGGCTGCAGCCACAGCGCGCCGGCCGGCCCCCGCGCCGTGGCCGGTCAGACCCTCCCCCTCCGCCCCGGATGGTCGATGGCCCTCGCCCTGGACGGCACGGTGGCGGGCCGCCCGGCGGTGGTCCGCCTCGCCGTGGAGGAGCCGTTCTCGAGGGTCACCGACGGATGCTTCGCCTCCCCGCCCGAGGTGGTGGGTCAGGTGGACACCCGCCTCCTCGGCGCCGGTCCGGCCGACGGGGGAAGCCCCGGGGAGACGCTGAGGGACAGCGTCCTGGCCGGCGACGTCCGCCTCGGAACGCGCTCCTTCGGCGATCTGCGCGCGCTCCGCGACCAGGGCGCCTCCTGCGAGCTGACCCTCGGCTCGGAGGTCCTCATCGGCTTCGTGCTCGAGGTGAACCCCGGCGCCCGCACCGTCACCTTTCACGTCCAGGCTCCCGCCGCCCCGGCCTTCCAGTCGGAAGAATCGGTCACCCTCGAGCTCACCCGGGACCCGAGGACGGACCGGCCGTCCCTGGCGGTGCAGCTCGATGCCGGGACGGCGCCGCTCACCCTCCCCATGCTCCTCGCCACCGCTTCGCGCATCGTCGAGGTCTCGGCCGACGCCGGCCGGCAGCTGTCTGGCCGGGAGGTGAGCGGCCGGACCCTGGCCCTGGCATCGCTCGGCCTCGCCCCCGGCTGGGCGCTCCGCCACGTCGACGTGGCGGTGGCCCCGGCGCCCGGACCGGGCAGCGTCCCGATGGTCTCCGGGGTCCTCGGGGCGGATGCCTGGGGGCACTACCGGATCCTGCTCGACCTCCGCGGACAGCGACTGGTGCTCTTCCGCCGGCCCCCGCCGGTGGAGGGCCGGAGCGGGGCCGAGTCCTGGACCCATCTCTCCTCGGACTCCACTCCCTCGGGGACCCTGGTCCGCTTCGTGTCCTGGCAGATGCTCGACCGGGGGGCGGTTCTGCCCCTCGAGCCGGCGCGCGGGCGCCTGGCCAGCTGCCGCATCGGTCTCACGCTCGGTCCCGAGGACCCCGGCCTGAGCCTGGAGGTCGTGGTCCCCTGGGAGGGGCTGGCCAAGGACTTGCCCCGGTGCGCCCAGGAGCTGGGGGCGGTTCCGGCCTGGACCGGGGAGCTCCAGGAGACCGCCTCGCGACCCTGCGCCGGCAGCTGTCTCTACGCCCAGGACATCCCCAGCGCGCGCACCGTCTGTTCCTGCGGCCGGGGCCCGCCCCCGCCGCCGCCGCCCGCGGTGCGCCGTGCTCCCCCGCCCCCGGCGCCGGCCGAGGCCGAGCCCACCGACCCGGGCGAGAAGCCCTCCCGGAAGCGCTAGGCCGTGCCCGGGGCGCGGCGGCGCTCTCCCAGGGCCCCTGGCTGCTCCGGGCGCTCGACGATGCCGGCCACCAGGTCGTAGTCGTGGGCCTCGGTCACCTCGACGGTGACGAACTCCCCCGGGTAGGCGAAGCCGTCGTTGAGGTACACCTGACCGTCGATCTCCGGCGCCTGGCCCTGATGGCGCCCGACGAGGAGGTGCTCCGTCTCCGGGCTCGCTCCCTCGACCAGGACGGTGAGGCGCCGTCCGACCAGGGCGCGGTTCTGCTCGCGGTTGATGCGCTTCTGCAGCGCCATCACCTCGCGCCACCGGCGCTCGATCACCCTCGGCGGGACCTTGTCCGGGAGGTCGAAGGCCGCGGTGCCCTCCTCGTCCGAGTACTGGAAGCATCCCAGGCGCTCGAAGCGCTGGGTGCGCACGAACTCCTTCAGCTCCTCGAAGTCCGCCTCCGTCTCGCCGGGGAGCCCGGCGATGAGCGAGGTGCGCAGGCTGAGGCCGGGGATGCGGGCGCGGAGCCGGGCCACCAGGGACTCGAGGAAGGCCCGGTCGCGGCCCCGCCGCATCGAGCGGAGGAGTCGGTCCGAGGCGTGCTGCAGGGGCATGTCCAGGTACTTGGCGATCTTCGGCTCGGAGGCGATGACGTCGATCAGCTCCTCGGGGAAGGTGCGCGGGTAGGCGTAGTGGAGCCGGATCCAGCGCACGTCCACGGCGCACAGGGCGCGGAGCAGCTCGTGCAGGCGGGGGCGGCCGGGCAGGTCGTGGCCATAGGCGGTGAGGTCTTGTGCCACCAGGTTCAGCTCGCGCACCCCGGCGCCGGCCAGCGTCCGCGCCTCGGCCACCAGGTCCTCCACCGGCCTCGAGCGCTGGGCCCCGCGGAGGGTGGGGATGATGCAGAAGGCGCAGGCGTTGTCGCAGCCCTCGGAGATCTTGAGGTAGGCGGTGTAGGCCGGTCCGGAGTTGACCCGCGGCGTGCGGGCGTCGTGGATGTAGTCCGGATCGGGAATGACCTGGCGCGGCGCCGCCTCGGCGGCGAGCAGGTCGGCGATCTGCGCGTAGGCCGAGGTCCCCAGGAAATGGTCGACCTCGGGCAGCTCCCGGGCCAGCTCCGGGGCGTAGCGCTGTGAGAGGCAGCCGGTGACCACCAGCGTCCGGCACTGCCCGGTGCGCTTGTGCTCGGCCAGCTCGAGGATGGAGTCGATGGACTCCTGCTTGGCTGGCCCGATGAAGGCGCAGGTGTTGACGACGATGACGCTCGCCCGGGCCGGGTCGTCGACCAGCCGGTAGCCGCCCTGGCCGAGCGCCCCGAGCATGACCTCGGAGTCGACCCGGTTCTTCGGGCAGCCGAGGGTCAGCAGATAGAGGGACCGCGCTTCGGGGCTCACCGGCTTCCGTACTCCGTTCGCTCGAAATGGTCGCGGCTCCAGAGGAACCGCACCGTGGCCCCGCTCGAGTAGCCGACGGTCAGCTCTCCCGCCGGATCCAGCGTCACCGACAGGGCTCGCCCCAGGGCGCAGGTCCGCGCCGGCCATTCCAGGACACGCTCGGCCATCCGCCCCCGCACCCGGTAGAGGAGCAGCCGGACCTCGCGGTCCGCGGCGCAGGTCTCCTCGGTCTCGAAGGGGTCCTGCCCGGAGAGGACGGCGAGGATGGCCCCCCCGTTGGGCAGGGTCATCCGGTCCGGGACGTAGAGGCGAAGCGCCGCCGGATCGAGGGCGGCGTCGCTGACCAGCGCCCGCAGCGAGGGCAGCGTCAGCGCCCGGTCGGCGAGGATCCACCGCGGGTCGAGCCGCTCGCCGAATCCCACCCAGCCGCCGGGCCGGGCCTCCAGGCTCAGGACCTCGGGGGGCGGCCGCTGCTTGAGCGTGGCCAGGACGGACTCCGGCAGCTCGAGCCGCACCGGTGACGCGCCGCCGGGGCAGGTGGTGATGCGCTGGGCGTCGACCTCGTCGCCGTCGCGGTCGTCGTAGGCGAGGCACAGGTCGAGGAGCAGGGGTCCGTGCGCCGGAAGCCGGGGCAGGGCGAGGGGCGGGAGGGCCACCTCGGCGGCCAGGCCGGAGGGCGTGCGCTGCACGGCCGCCTCCACCGCCGCCTGGGCCCAGGCGGGCGCCTCGTCCGGCGAGGAGGGCCGCTTGCCATCGCTGCCGAAGTGGAAGACCCGGCCCGGCGCGGTCACCCCCGCCTCCGGCGAGTGCAGGCTGACGCTGAGCAGGTCGGCGGTGATGGGCTGATCGTCGGTGATCTCGATGCCCAGGTAGAGCGTGTCCCCGTACACCGCGGCCCGGCCGGTGAGGGAGGCGCTCGGCCCGGCGGCGGCGTGCGCCACCACCGGCGTCGCCCCCATCAGGTCGCGCAGCTCGCCATCCACGCGCGGGCGATGGGCCAGCTCGGGCACCCGGCGCACGCTGGCCTCGTCGCGGGCTGGGGGCGCCGGCGCGACGGCCAGCGCGAGGAGCAGGGCGGGCAGGGGGGTGAGCATCGAAACCCGCGGGTCCTATCACGCCCAGCCCGCCCTAGGGGATGACGCCCCTGGCCCGCGGACCTGGACGGTCCGGTGATGTCAGCCGGGTTCGGGGGACGACGCGGCCACCGCCGGCACGCCCTTGCGGAACCGTCCGATGCGCAGGACGAGCAGTGCGGCGACCAGGCAGATGGACCCGGCCCCGAGGAAGGCCAGGGTGTAGGTGGCGGTCGAGGTCCGGACGATGCCGGCGCCGAGCGCGCCGAAGCTGGCGCCGATCTGATGTCCGGCGAAGATCCACCCGAAGGCCACCGCGGCATCCTCGCGGCCGAACACATCGGTGGCGAGCCTCAGGGTGGGCGGGACGGTGGCGATCCAGTCCAGGCCGTAGAAGACGGCGAAGACGGCCAGGGCCCCCTCGGACATCTCGAAGGCGGTGGGAAGGTAGAGCAGGGAGAGCCCGCGCAGGCCGTAGTACCAGAAGAGGAGCCAGCGGCTGTCGTAGCGGTCGGAGAGCCAGCCCGAGGCGGTGGTGCCCACGAGGTCGAAGACCCCCATCATCGCCAGGAGGCCGGCGGCCCGGACCTCCGGGATGCCGTGGTCCATGCAGGCCGGCACCAGGTGCGTTCCGACCAGCCCGTTGGTCGTCGCGCCGCAGACGAAGAAGCTGGCGAAGAGAAGCCAGAAGTCGCGCGAGCGAGAGCCCCGGCGAAGCACGTCGAGCGCGGCGGTGAGCGGGGACCGCGCCGGAGGCGACGGGACGTCGCCCGGGTCGGAGGCGCCGTAGGGCAGGAGCCCGACGTCTCCGGGGCGGTCGCGGAAGAGGAGCGTGACCAGTGGAACGACGCCGGCCAGGACGGCGGCGACGGTGAGCGGGACGGTCTGCCAGCCGCGCTGGACCAGCCGCGCCAGCAGGGGCAGGAAGACGAGCTGTCCGGTGGCGGTGGCGGCGGTGAGCACGCCCATCACCAGGCCACGCCGCTCGTGGAACCAGCGATTGACCACCGTCGCTCCGAGCACGGTGGCGGTGGTCCCGGTCCCCAGTCCCACCAGGACCCCCCAGGAGAGCACCAGCTGCCAGGGCTGGGTCATCCGGCTGGTGAGCGCCACTCCGAGGCACATCACCGACAGCGAGATGGCCACCACCCGGCGGATCCCGAAGCGGTCGAGCAGCGCCGCGGCGAACGGGCCGACCAGCCCGTAGAGCAAGAGATTGACCGAGACGGCGGAGGAGATGGTGGCCCTCGACCAGCCGAAGGCCTCCTCCAGGGGAACGATGAGGATGCTCGGCGTGGCCCGGACGCCGGCGGCGCAGAGCAGGGTGAGGAAGGTGGTGGCGGCGACGATCCACGCGTAGTGGAGAGGCCTCTCAGGGCGGGCGCTCATGGAGCCCAGCGCGCATAACCGTGGCCGGCCCCACCGACAAGCCTTCCCGCCGCGGGAGGCGCCCACTGTGCCGGTCGGCGGCGAAACGCTATCGTCGGGGAAGCCGGGGAGGACAGGTGACCATGGCCCACGAGCTCGCGCACTGGATCGGCGGCCGGCGGGTGGCCGGGACGAGCAGCCGGGCCGGAGACGTCTTCGACCCCGCCCGGGGCAACGTCGCGGCCAGGGTTCCCTTCGCCGGTCAGGCCGAGGTCCAGGCCGCGGTGGCGGCGGCGGTGGAGGCCTTCCCACGCTGGGCGGCGACCCCGCCGCTGCGCCGGGCCCGGATCCTCTTCCGCTTCAAGGAGCTGGTGGAGCGGGAGCGCCCGGCGCTCTCGGCGCTCATCACCGGCGAGCACGGAAAGACCCTGAGCGACGCCGACGGTGAGGTGACCCGCGGACTGGAGGTGGTGGAGTTCGCCTGCGGCATCCCCCATCTCCTCAAGGGCGAGTTCAGCGAGCAGGTGGGCGCCGGCGTGGACAGCTGGTCGGTTCGCCAGCCGCTCGGCGTGGCGGTGGGCATCACCCCTTTCAACTTCCCGGTGATGGTCCCGATGTGGATGTTCCCGGTGGCCCTGGCCTGCGGCGACACCTTCGTCCTCAAGCCGTCGGAGAAGGACCCCTCGCCCTCGCTCCGCCTCGCCGAGCTCCTCCAGGAATCCGGGCTCCCCGATGGCGCCTTCTCGGTGGTGCACGGGGACGGGGAGACGGTGCGCGCCCTGCTCGAGCACCCGGGGGTGGCCGCGGTGAGCTTCGTGGGAAGCACCCCGGTGGCGGAGGAGGTCCACCGCCGGGGGACGTCCCACGGCAAGCGGGTCCAGGCCCTGGGCGGGGCGAAGAACCACCTCGTCGTCCTGCCCGATGCCGACCTCGACCAGGTGACCGACGCGCTGGTCGGAGCGGCCTACGGCTCGGCCGGCGAGCGGTGCATGGCCATCTCGGTGGCGGTGGCGGTGGGCGCGGTGGCCGATCCCCTGGTGGAGCGGCTGGCGGCCAAGGTCCGCGCCCTGCACATCGGCCCCGGGACCCGGCCCGGAGTGGAGATGGGTCCGCTGGTCACCGCCGCCCACCTCCGCAACGTGCTCGGCGACGTGGCCTCGGGGGTGAGCGAGGGCGCGCGGCTGGTGGTCGACGGGCGCATGCTTCTCCCCCCCGACGCCGGGGAGGGGTTCTTCCTCGGCGGCTGCCTCTTCGACCAGGTCACCCCGGCGATGCGCATCTACCGGGAGGAGATCTTCGGGCCGGTCCTCTGCGTGGTCCGGGTGCCGGATCTCCGGTCCGCCGTCCAGCTCATCAACGCGGGCCCCTTCGCCAACGGGACGTCGCTCTTCACCCGGGACGGCCAGGCGGCCCGCGAGTTCGCCTCCCAGGTCCAGTTGGGGATGGTGGGCATCAACGTCCCCATCCCGGTTCCCATGGCCTTCCACAGCTTCGGTGGATGGCGCCGCTCCCTCTTCGGCGACCATGCCATGCACGGCCCGGAGGGAGTGCGCTTCTACACCCGGCTGAAGACGGTCACCGCCCGCTGGCCGAGCGGGCGGACCGGGGCGGAATTCGTCATGCCCACCCTGGGCTGAGGGCCGCTCCCCCTAGGGCCGCACCACCAGCGCCCGCATCATGTCGTGCTCCTCGTGCTCGAGGATGTGGCAGTGCCACACGTACTCGTGGCCGCCGGTTCGCGGGCTGGCCGGCACCGGGAAGGCCACCCGGGGCAGGTCGAAGGTCATCATCACCGTGGTGCACTCGCCCGGGTTCATGCGCACCGTCTCCTTCCACCCCAGCTCGTTCAGGTCGGCGAAGCGAGCCGGGCCGGTCCAGCGCGGCGTGCCGTCCCACGCCGTCGGGTCGAACGGCCGGCGAGACAGGACGCGGACGTTGACCAGGTGGAAGTGGATGGGGTGCGTGTCTCCGGTGAGGTTGAAGATGTTCCAGATCTCCGTTGCCCCGGCGCGCGGCGTCTCGGTGGCCGGGTCGTCGTAGCTGCGGCCCCAGGTGGGAAGCCCCTGGGTGTTGAAGCCCGCCTGCTCGGCGGTGCCGAGCCTCTGCACCAGGCGCCCGAGCTCGTCGAAGTCCTCGTTGAGCGTGAGGTCCCTCCTCCTCGCCGCCGAGCTCGGGTGGAGCGCGGGGATGGGAGGGAGCGGGCAGGGAAGGACGTTCCCGCCGGCGATGCGCCGGAGCAGGTCCAGGCTGGGCGGGTCCGCGGGACCCACCCGCGGAACGACGCGGAACTGGAGCAGCGTCCGGGTGTTCGGACCGAAGCCCGGCTCGGTGCTCGCCGCGCCTCCGCTGCCCGTCCAGTCCGGGTCACCGGTGAAATAGTCGTTGCGCGGGTCGCCGCCCGGGAAGGGAGCGGGCGCGTCGTTGTAGAGGACGAGCCTCGAGCCGGCCGGTACCCGGGAGAAGTCGATGATCACGTCGGCTCGCTCGCCGGGAGCGAGGAGCAGCGTGTAGCGCGAGGCGTTGCCGCTCTGGTCGAAGCCGATCGGCTTCGGGGGATGGTTGAGCAGCACGGGGATGGGCAGGAAGCCTCCCTCGGTGCCGATCTGGACGAAGTCCGGCCCCGCCTTCCCGAGGTTGGCCTCCTCCCCGCTCGCGTCGGCGAAGTAGAGCTGGAGGTTGAGGAAGCGTGCCTGGCAGCCGTTGAGGATGCGGAAGCGGTAGTGACGGGGCTCCACCTCGGCGAACGGGTAGGCGGCGCCGTTGACGATGGCCGTGTCGGCGAAGAACTCGGGCACCACCGAGGGGACCGGGAGTGGCCCGCTCACCGCCGCCGGCGGCACCACGTCCGGGCCGTAGTCCCAGCGACCGGTCTCGGCGCTCGCCGGCTCGTAGCGGTAGGGGTAGAAGAGATCCCCGCGCCGGCCCCACCGGTAGTTGGAATCGCGGCCGTCGACGAAGCTCTTGTCCTGGATGACGAGCGGGACCTCGAGCTCCGGGATGATGCGCTCCTGGACGAGCTGCGTCTCCCAGCCGTCACGCAGGACGTACGCCGAGGCCAGTCCGGCGTAGGCGTTGAGCCGGATGATGCCGAGCGCGTGGTCGTGGTACCAGGCCAGCCGCGCGCTCTGCCCGTTGGGGTAGTAGTGGTCGGCCGAGCCCGGGAACGGGCCGGGATTGAGAAAGCTCGCGCCGTGCGTGCCATCCGGGGCGAACCAGGCATGCGGCCCGCCGTCGCTGGTCCAGGGAACGAGCCCGCCGTGGAGGTGAAGCGCGATCCGGTTGCGGGCCCCTTCCGCCCCCATGATGGTCGTGTCCACGGGGAGCGGATGCATCGCGGGAAGACGGTTGACCAGCGTGAGGCGGACCGGCCGGTCCTTCTGGGCGACGATGACCCCGCCCAGGTAGCGGTGATTGGGCGCCTGGCCCTGGGTGACGTCGGCGTAGCCCCACAGTCTGGAGTCGGGGAGATCCGGATGGAACGATTGCCGGAACTCTCCCGCCTCGAGCCGGTAGTAGTCCGCCCCCGGGAAGCGGGTGGTGTCGGGTGACGCGACCGGAATGCCGGTGGGCCCGAGGCCCGGGAGCGCCTGGACGAACTTGCGCAGGCAGATCGGGCTCTGCGAGAAGGCCCAGCTCAGCCGGGGCCGGAGAAGGAGGGCCGCTCCCCCGACAGCGCTCCAGCCCAGCAACTCCCGTCGATTCATGACCCACCCCCGCCTGGGGCGCCGCCGCCGCCCCTGGTCCCCGGGGCCCTTGCATGTCGTGTGCGCGTTTGCCGGGGGGCGAAAAAGAGGACGGATGCCCGGTCGCCCGGGCGCAGGAGCTGCGGTGCCGGGATCGGCCGGCGCAGCTTTTCCCGTCAATCGGGGCGCGGCGCGCATGCGTCACTCCAGCGGTCTCCACATCACGTACGCGTCGACTCGCCCGGCCGTGCGGTGCCGGAACGCTCCGGGCAGCGTGCCCACCACCTCGAAGCCGAGGCTCCGCCAGAGGTGGACCGCGGCGGCGTTGGTGCTCACCACGAAGTTGAACTGGACGGCGGCGAATCCGAGCGCCCGGGCCCGCTGGAGCGAGTGCGCCCCCAGCCTCCGGCCGATGCCCTGGCCGCGCACCGCCGCGTCCACCAGATAGGAGGCGGTGGCGACGTGCGCGCCGCGCCCGGGCTGGTTGGGGCGAAGGGTGTAGGCGCCCACCACCTGCTCCCCGTCCGCGGCGACCCATTGCTCGCCGCCCCGTCCCGTCCAGTCCCTGAGGAAATCGCCCTCGCTCGTCGCCTCGTCGGCGGCATAGGTCGCCCCCTCGGCGACCACCTCCTGGAACAGACGCCACAGGGCAGACGCGTCGGCCGGCAGGGCAGGTCGAAGCTGGACCGGCAACTAGAGCTCCCCCTGGAGCATGCGCGCGTGGTGCACCCGGGCTGCGTCGAGGATGGCGTCCAGCCCCACGTCCTCGGTGACCAGGAGGGGAACACCTTCCGAGCCGCCCACCCAGTCGCTGAACAGGGAGAAGGCGTCCACCGGCGCCCTCGGGTCCGAGCCGGGGTCATGCCAGGAGGTGGCCACCACCCGGCCCGGCAGCGAGGCCTGGTCGGCGGCGGCGTCGACGGCGCGGTGGACCGCCTCGGCGCCCTGGCCGAGTACGACGATGAGCGCGCAGCCGCGGCGGACCGCCTCGCGGACCAGGGCCAGCAGAGGCTCCGTGTCCAGAGGCGGCTCGACGAGCAGGAGCCGGTTGAGCCGGGCATGCTGCCCGGCCACCTCGAGCGCCTCCGCCCAGTGCGCGACCAGCACCGGCTGGCCCCCGAGCGCGAGCTGGCGGCTCATCGTCCTGCTGCCTCCTCCGCCCCGGCGCTCGGGCTCCCTCGACCGCGGCGCCCGGGGCCGTTCCATTTTACCTCGCGGGGTTGCGCCGCCCGGTGCGATGTGCACAAGAGGTGGGGGTCCGTGCCGTCCCCGGTCTCTTCCCCCGACGAGCTGCTCGCCGACCTCAATCCGCCCCAGCGCGAGGCAGTGACCGCCGGCGAGGGACCCCTTCTCGTCCTCGCCGGGGCGGGCTCGGGGAAGACGCGGGTCATCACCCGGCGGGTGGCGCACCTCGTCCTCGCCCGGCGGGTTCCCGCCTGGCGCATCCTGGCAGTGACCTTCACCAACAAGGCGGCGCGCGAGATGCGGGAGCGGCTCTTCGCCCTGCTCGGTCCCTGGGCTTCCGACCTTCTGGTCTCCACCTTCCATGCCGCGGCGGCCACCATCCTCCGCCGCGAGGCGGAGAAGGTCGGCCTGACGCGGTCCTTCGTCATCTACGACGAGGCGGACCAGCTCACCCTGGTCAAGCGGGCGATGCGCGAGGAGCGGATCGACCCGGTCATCAACCCCCGCGAGGTGCTCCACCGCATCGACATGGAGAAGAACGCCGGGCGGCTTCCCGAGGTGGACCGGGTGGACCCGAACGACTACCGGGGGCTGGCCGTCCAGCGCGCCTACCGCGCCTACCAGCGGCTGCTCCGCGCCGCCAACGCCGTGGACTTCGGGGATCTCCTTCTGCTCCTGGTCCAGCTCCTCCGCCAGGACGAGGCGGTGCGGGCCCATTACGCGGGACGCTTCCAGCACGTCCTGGTGGACGAGTTCCAGGACACCAACGCCGTGCAGATGGCCCTCCTCCAGCAGCTCGCTCCCCCGCCGGCCGCCAACCTGGTGGTGGTCGGCGACGACGACCAGTCCATCTACCGGTGGCGGGGCGCCGACGTGGGCAACATCCTCCGCTTCCCCGAGGAGTACACCGGCGCGGCCATCGTCAAGCTGGAGCAGAACTACCGGAGCGATCAGATCATCCTCGACGCGGCCAACGCCGTCATCGCCAAGAACGAGCACCGCATGCCCAAGCGGCTGTGGACCGAGCGCCAGCGCGGCGATCCGCTCGGTCTCCTGGTCAGCCGGGACGAGAGGGACGAGGCGCACGAGATCGCCCGGCGCATCCACGTCCTGGTCCGGGAAGGTCGCTGCGCCTATGCCGGCATCGCCGTCTTCTTCCGGGTCAATGCCCAGAGCCGGGTCCTGGAGGAGGCATTTCGCCTCTCCCGGGTTCCCTACACCCTGGTCAGCGGCCGGAGCTTCTACGAGCGGGCCGAGGTGAAGGATGCCGCCTCCTATCTCCGGTTGATGGTCAACCCCAGGTCCGACGCCGACCTCCTGCGCATCATCAACACCCCGGCGCGGGCCATCGGCGACACGACCCAGGAGCGGCTGGCCGCCTGGGCGGCGGACCACGAGGTCAGCCTGTTCGAGGCCCTGGCCGAGGTGGAGCGCATCGGCCCGCTCAACGCCGCCGCCCAGAAGCGCCTCGGCGCCTTCCGGGCGCTGCTCGACACGCTCGTCTCGCTCGGCGGCGAGGCGCCGAGCGCGGCCTGGGCGGTGGAACGGATGCTGGAGGAGACGAAGCTCGTCGATGCGCTGCTCGCCGAGGGCTCGGTGGAATCGGAGACCCGGGCGGAGAACCTGCGCGAGCTCCTCGGCGCCGCCCAGGAGTTCGACCTGGAGCGCGCCGCCCGGCCTCCCCCCTCGGCCGAGCAGCTGGCCGCCGAGGTCCCGCCGCTCCAGGCGTTCCTGGAGCAGATCTCCCTCGTCGGCGAGGCGGACGGCGAGGCCGGGGAGGGGCGGGTCTCCCTGATGACCCTGCACGCCGCCAAGGGGCTGGAGTTCGACGCGGTCTTCATGCCCGGGATGGAGGACGGGGTCTTCCCGCACAACCGTGCCCTGGAGGATTTCGGCGACGCCGAGCAGATGAGCGAGGAGCGGCGGCTCTGCTACGTGGGGTTCACCCGGGCCCGCAGGAAGCTCACCGTCTCGCTCGCCCAGGCCAGGAGCCTGTTCGGCGAGCTCCGGTTCAATCCGCCCTCGCGCTTCCTGCGCGACGTCCCGCCCGAGCTCTTCGACATCCAGCTCCGGGCTCCCGCCGCCCCGGCTGCGGGCATGCCGGGCGGGCTCTCCGCCCGGCGCCGCCCCTACGACGACGACGGGCCGCGCATCGACCGGAGCTATGCCCAGGCGCCCGACGCCGGGTGGGACGGGGAGTCGGTGGTCGGGTTGCGGGTCCGGCATGCACAGTTCGGGGAGGGCGAGGTGGTGGCCTGCGACGGGAGCGGCGCCAACGCCAAGCTGACCGTGGCCTTCCCCCGGGTGGGCCTGAAGCGCATCATCGCCCGCTTCCTCCAACCGGCCTGAGCCGGAATCCGAGCACCCGGCCGTCCTGGGCCAGCACCCAGGCCGCCGGACGGCGGACGAGCGGCGCCGTCCGGAGCGGGCTGTCCACCCGGGCGGAGGGCGGGTTGCCCGGCGCACCGACGTCGATGGCCAGCAGCCGCCCCTCGCGGCCGGCGGTGGGGACCAGCACCCGTCCCTCGAGCTCCACCACCGGCGCCACCACCGGCCCGGGGACGCCTCCTGTCCAGGGAGGAGCGTCGTCCCCGGGACGGAATCCGACCAGCACGTTGCCCTCCAGCCCCACCCAGAGCCGGTCCAGCGCCTGTCCCAGGGGGGAGGTGGGCGAGCGCCCCAGGGCGCGCTCGCTGCGGAGCTCGCCGGTGGCCGGTGCGAAGGCCAGGGCCCGCCCGCTCCCGTCCACCGTCCAGAGGAGCCCTCGTTGCACGAGGAGCCCGAATGGCTCGTGGACGGGAGCCCGCCAGCGGCGCGTTCCGTCCTCGGCGCTCACCGCCAGGAGCGCCCCCGGCCCGGCGGCCACCAGCCCTCCGCCCGGCACGAGGAGCAGGGCCAGCCTCGGCGCCGCCCCTGCCCGGATGCCGAGCCCCGACCCGAGCGCCGAGCGCCACACCGCCAGGCCGGTGGCGGCCTCCAGCGCCAGGAGGTCGCCCTCGTCGGAGAGGAGGAAGGCGCGCCCGTCGGCGGCGGCCAGCGCGGCGGCGCTTCCCGACAGCTCCGTTCTCCACCGGCGCACGCCGGTTCCCGCGTCCAGCCCGACCACGTCGCCGCTGACGGTGGCCGCCACCACCGTCTCGCCGGCCACCGCCGGAGCGGCCCGCACCTCGTGCACCAGCTCCGCGGTCCAGAGGAGCGCTCCATCCGGGCCGAGGCGCATCACCCGCCCCGCCTCGTTGGCGAAGAGCGCTCCCTCGCCGATGGGCACGAGCCCGGTGCGGCTCGGGGCGTCGCCGGAGAAGCCGAAGGTCTGCTCCAGGGGCGAGGCGCAGCCGGCCAGGAGGAGGACCGACCAGGCCGCCGCGCGCCGGGCCCGGAGGCTCAACCGACCTTCATCCCCTTGGGGATGACCACCACGCCCTGGGGCGTGACGTGGAATCTCCGCCGGTCCTCGGCCGCCTCGAAGCCGATGGTCATCCCGGCCGGGATCTCCACGTTCTTGTCGATGATCGCCTTCTTGATCTTGCAGCGCCGGCCGATCTGCACGTTCTCGAAGAGGATGCATTCCTCCACGGTGGAGTAGGAGTTCACCCGCACCCGGGGGCTGAGCACCGAGTGGTGCACGTGGCCTCCGGAGACGATGCAGCCCTCGGAGACCAGGCTGTCGGTGGCGTAGCCGACACGCCCGGTGGCCTGATCGGCGAAGACGAACTTCGCCGGAGGGTAGGTCTGGGCCTGGGTGAAGAGCGGCCACTTGAAGTTGTAGAGGTTGAACACCGGGTCGACGTCGACCAGGTCCAGGTTGGCCTGGAAGTAGGTGTCGACGGTTCCCACGTCCCGCCAGTAGCCCCGCTCCTTGGGCTCCATCCCCGGAACCTCGTTCTGGGCGAAGTCGTAGACGAACACCCGGGCCCGGCGGTGCAGCTCGCCGAGGATGGACTTCCCGAAGTCGTGCGCGCTGTTCTCCTGCGCCGCATCGCGGCTGATCTCCTGCACCAGGACCGGCGTGGCGAAGAGGTAGTTCCCCATCGAGGCCAGGCACATCTTGTCGTTGCCGGGCATGGGCGGAGGGTTCCGGGGCTTTTCCAGGAAGCCGCGCATCTGTCCGTCCGGCCCGATGTCGATGATTCCGAAGTCGCATCCCTGCTCGATGGGGACGGGGATGGCCGCCACCGTGCAGTCGGCGCGGTGGTCGAGATGGAAGTCGAGCATCTGGCGCACGTCCATCCGGTAGACGTGGTCCGCCCCGAAGACGAAGACGTGATCCGGCTCCTCGTCGGAGATGAGGTTCAGGTTCTGGTAGATGGCGTCGGCGCTGCCCTTGTACCAGTCCAGCCCGGTGCGCATCTGGGCCGGAACCGCCTCGACGAAGTGGCCGAGGAAGGCGGTCATGCGCCAGGTGCGGGAGAGGTGCTTGTTGAGCGAGTCGGACTTGTACTGGGTGAGGACCTTGACCTTGTAGATTCCGGAGTTGGCGAAGTTGGAGAGGACGAAGTCGATGATCCGGTAGCGGCCGCCGAAGGGGACGGCCGGCTTCGCCCGTTCCCGGGTGAGGGGCTCGAGCCGCGTCCCGGCGCCGCCGGCGAGGATCATGGCGAGCGTCTTGGCCATGGCGCCCATCTAGGCACGACTGGGGGGACGCCGTACACTGCACGCCCCCGAGCTTCCGATGGCACCCGAGGCACCGCACTCGCCCGGCCGCCGTTCGCTCCTCCGGCGAGGGTTGATCGGCGGCGCTCTGCTGGCCGCCGGAGGCGCGGGCCTCCTCGCCTTCCGGCCCGGTCGCCGCATGCCGGCGCCCCCGGGCGGGCTCCGGGTCTTCTCCGAGCACGAGGCGGCGGTGCTCGACGCCCTGGCGCATCGCCTGGTGGGCGCGCTCCCCGGCTGGCCGGGTGTCGAGGAGGTCGGGGTGGTCCCGGTGGTGGACGGCATCGCCGCCCGGACCGAGCCCTCGGTGCAGGCCGAGCTGAAGCAGCTCCTCGGCCTGTTCGACAACGCCCTGGCCGGGTTTCTCCTCGGCGGACGGCTCCGGCCCTTCACCAGGCTCGACCCGGCCGACCAGGACCGGGTGCTGGCGGAGTGGAGGGACAGCCGGATCGCCCTGCGCCGGACCGGGTACAACGCGCTCCGGACGCTGGTCCTGGCCGGCTACTACCAGTCGCCGCTCACCTGGCGGCCGATGGGCTACCCGGGGCCGCCCGGGGACTACCTCCAGCCCGACGCCGAGGTCTGGCTCGGCGGGACCAGCCCGCGCCCCGAGGGGAACGGCGTGTTCCACCCCGAGGCCCTCCGGTGAGCGGACGCATCCGGACCGGCGCCGACCTGACGCGCGACACCGAGGTCACCGCCGACGTGTGCGTCGTCGGATCCGGCGCAGGGGGCGGCGTGCTCGCCGAGCAGCTGGTGGCCCGGGGCCTCCGGGTGGTGATGCTCGAGGAGGGCGGCTACCACACCCGGGCCGAGTTCAACATGCGCGAGTCGTGGGCCTATCCGGCGCTCTACCAGGAGATGGCCAACCGGGCCACCGACGACCAGTCGGTCCTCATCCTCCAGGGACGCTCGGTGGGCGGAGGCACCACCGTCAACTGGTGCACCTCCTTCCGGACGCCCAAGCGGGTGCTCGACTTCTGGGCCTCGCACGCCGGCGTGGAGGGCTTCACCGAGGCGGCCCTCACCCCTCACTGGGAGGCCCTGGAGCGGCGGCTGCACATCCGCGAGTGGCCGCTCGAGGCGATGAATCGAAACAACCGGGTCCTCTGGGATGGATGCGCCCGGCTCGGCTTCAGCCGCGGGCTCATCCGGCGCAACGTGAACAACTGCGCCGACCTGGGGATGTGCGGGCTGGGCTGCCCCATCGACGCCAAGCAATCGATGCTGGTGACCCTCATCCCGGATGCGGTGGAGCGCGGGCTGGACGTCTACGCCAACGCCTCGGCGCGGCGCATCCTGGTCGATGGCCGGAAGGCCCGCGGGGTGGTGGCGGAGCTGCTCGACCCGGCCCGCGATGCCCCCCGCGGCATCACCCTCACCGTGCGAGCCAAGACGGTGGCCGTGTGCGGCGGGGCGATCAATTCCCCGGCCCTGCTCCTGCGCTCCGGCCTCACCGGCCGCGGAAACGTGGGGAAGAAGCTCTTCCTCCACCCGGTGGTGATCATGGCCGCCCAGATGGAGGAGCCGGTGGAGGCCTGGGCGGGCGCTCCCCAGGCCGCCCACTCGCACCACTTCTCCGACCGGGGCCCGGGCCGGGTGGGCTACTTCCTCGAGGTGCCCCCCCTCTACCCGATGATCGCCGCCACCGTGCTGCCCGGCTTCGGTGCCCCCCACCAGAAGCTCATGGAACGGCTGCCCTACACCCAGGTGACCATCGCCATCACCGAGGACGGCTTCCTGCCCGGGGATGACGGCGGGACGGTCCGCCTCCGCGACGCGAAGGAGAGGCGGGTGCACATCGACTATCCACTCAGGCCCCCGCAGTGGGAAGCCTTCCGCGACGCGTGCAAGGTGATGGCGCGCATCCAGCTCGCCGGAGGGGCACGCGAGGTCTACTCGCTCCATGCCCGGCCGGTGCGGCTGCGGCCCGGGGACGACATCGATCGTCTCCTCGACGCCGCGCCCTGGGAGCCGGGGCTGGTCCGGGTGGCCACCGCCCACCAGATGGGGGGCTGCTGCATGGGCAAGGACCCGGACACGTCGGTGGTCGACAGCACGCTGCGGTACCACGAGCTGGACAACCTCTTCGTCGTCGACGGCTCGGTGTTTCCCACGTCGCTGGGGGTGAACCCTCAGGAGAGCATTTTCGGAGTCGCCCGGCTGCGCTCGGCCGCGGTCGCTGCCTCGGTCAGCTGACCGGAAGAGGCGCCGGCGTCGCAAAAAAAGAGCCGCCTGGCATCGCCAGACGGCTCTGGACCCCGGACCGGTCGCGCTTTCCTGTTGGAGGGGTTTCGGTGACCGCCCCGGAAAGGGCTCCCCCCGACACGGCCCGGGGTCCAAGAAGGCTGCTGGCCCCGTCACCTCGGGCCAGCGACGGGCTCAGACGCGCGAGGCGACCTCGTCGACCACCGGGTTCTGGTACGTGTTGATGGTCACGGCCGAGATCCCCAGGGTGGCGGCGACGAAGAGCGCCAAGATGACCTTCTCGTGGCCGCGGGGGCGCCGCACGTTGCTGAACAGGAGCGAGGCATTCTTGGTGTCGACAGCGTCCATGACATTCCTCCTTGAAACCTGGCCAGCGGAGCTGCCGGCCACGCCAGGCCTTACTGCAGCCCTGGTGCCACGCGAGAAAATCCCGGAAAACAATGGGTTGAGCTCGGTGGGCACCGCCGGGCCGTAGCCCCCTGAGCAACAGCCGGCACAGCCGTGTGGCGTCCGCTGCAACGCCCACCTGTGCACCGAGCGCGGTCGCCGCGACGCGTCAGGGCGGCCTGCGCGGTCTCGACGCCCGTGTCGCTTCCGGAGGGGCGTCCGGGGCTCAATCCTTGAGGTGGTAGCGCTTGATGAGCCGGTAGAGGTGCACCCGGTCGATGTCCGCCGACTCCGCCGCCTGGGACACCTTGCCCTCGTAGAGGGCGAGGAGCGCCTTCACGTAGGCGCGCTCGAAGGCCTCGATCGCCCGGCGGCGGGCCTCGGGGTAGGGCGTCCGCGGGTCGACCGCCACCGGCGACTCCTCCGTCGCCCCCTCCACTTCCTGCCCCGGCTCGAGCTGCTCCTGCATCACCACGCAGCGGTCGAGGTGATTCCGCAGCTCGCGCATGTTCCCGGGCCAGGCCGCCCGCTGGAGCTGGGCCATGAAGGCCGGGTCCTTGAGCGTCTCGCGGACGCGCGAGTCGACGGCCGAGGAGGCGAGCATCTTCTCCACGATGGCCGGGATGTCCTCCGGGCGCTGCCGGAGCGGGGGGAGGAAGATCTTCCACACCGCCAGGCGGAAGTAGAGGTCGGGGCGGAAGCGGCCGGCGTTCACCTCGGCGCGGAGGTCGCGGTTGGTGGCGGCGATGAGCCGGACGTCCACCGGGGCGTAGGCGTTGGCGCCCAGCCGGCGGATCTCCCGGTCCTCGAGCACGTGGAGCAGCTTGGGCTGGAGCTCCGCCGGGAGCTCGCCGATCTCGTCGAGGAAGACGGTTCCCCCGCGCGCCTCCTCGAAGACGCCCACCCGGCGGGTGGTGGCACCGGTGAAGGCGCCCTTCTCGTGGCCGAAGAGCTCGGACTCGAGGAGATTGGCCGGGATGGCGCCGCAGTCCACCACCCGGAAGGGGTGATCGCGCCGGGCGCTCAGCCGGTGAATGGACTCCGCCGCCTCGCTCTTCCCGGTTCCCGTCTCACCCTCCAGGAGTACGGTCACGTCCGAGGCAGCCGCCCGCTCCATGAGGGCGAAGCTGGACCGGGTGGCGATGGACTTCCCGACCAGCGACCCGAAGATGGTGCGCTCGGAGATGGCGATGCGGTTCTTCTCGCCGGAGAGCTCGAAGCGCAGGGAGACCCGGCCGAGCTGGAGCAGGCTCCCGCTGCGCAGGGCGGCCTCCTTGACCGGAACCCCGTCCACCACCGTTCCGTTCCGGCTCCCCAGGTCCTTGACCCACGGCCCCTTCTCGTCGACGAAGACCTCGCAGTGGAAGCGGGAGACCGTCCGCTCGTCGAGGAGCAGGTCGTTGAGCGGATGGCTGCCGATCTGGACCCGGTCCCCCTTGGAGTCGAAGACCTTGCCCACCGTGCCTCCCTCGACGATGCGGAGCCGGAAGCGCCGCACCTGCGAGGAGAGCGCCGCCGGGCCCCGGTCCAACCCCACCGTCGGGGTGCGGTTCACCGTGGACGGGTCGGGTGGCTCGGTATCCGCCTCGTCCGACTCGCGAACCTCTCCCCTGTGCTCTCGGACTGGCATGCCGCGCATACACTACCCCTCCGGTTGAGGCGCCGCATCCTGGCTCGAGCCAACGGCCCGCCCCACGGTGGGGGGCGTACCGGTGGTGGAAGCCTCCCGCCCGTCGCCCGTGGAACGGGGGAGGGCGACAGGCCGTCCGCCCGTTGGTTCGTCTGGAGCTCTTCCTCGATGCGTGTCCTGTTCCATCAGCGTTCCCTCCCGGTCCCCGGGGCCGGCGCCCGGGCCCTGTGCCAGGCGTCCGATGACTGGGCCTGGGAGACCCGGACCCTCCCCTGGGATCCGGCCTTCGAGGGCCGTGTCCCGGCGCCTCAGGAGCTTTCGCTCAGCCCGGGCGACCTCCTCCTCGAGCGCTTTCGCGTCCGCCGTCTCCTCGCCCGAGGGGGCATGGGCGAGGTGTACGACGTGGAGGACGCGGCCCTCGGCACGCGGGTGGCGCTCAAGACGCTGCGGGCCTCGGTGCTCGGTCACCCCGCGGCGCTGGGCCAGTTCCGGCGTGAGCTCCTCCTCGCCCGGCGGGTCACCCATCCCAACGTCTGCCGGCTCTTCGAATTCTTCACCGCCGGCAAGGAGAGCCAGGAGCCGCTCGTCTTCCTGACCATGGAGCTGCTCGATGGAGTCACCCTGAGCGAGCATCTGGTGAAGCACGGAGCGCTGGGCGACGACGCTCTTCCCCTCGTCCGGCAGATGGTGGCCGCCCTCGCCGCCGCCCACCGCGAGGGCGTCGTCCACCGGGACTTCAAGAGCAGCAACGTGATGCTCGTGCGCGCCTCGGACGGCACCTGGCGGGTGGTGGTCACCGACTTCGGCCTGGCCTGCGGCGTCCGACCGGGCGAGCGCGGAGACCTCCTCCCCCAGGACGGGATGGTGGGCAGCCCCCTGTACATGGCCCCGGAGCAGGTCACCGGAGGCCCTGTCTCGCCCGGCGCCGACGTCTATGCGCTCGGGGTCGTCCTCTACGAGATGGTCACCGGGACCCTGCCCTTCGTCGGCGACACGCTCGTGTCGGCGGCGATGAAGCGGCTCGAGCAGCAGCCCGAGTCGCCGGCCCAGCGGCGGCCCGGCCTCAGCCCGCGCTGGACGTCCGCCATCCTGCGCTGTCTGGAGCGAGACCCGGCCCGGCGGTTCGCCCGCGTCGAGGACGTCCTGGCTGCCCTCGGGGATGGTCCGGTGACGGTGCCGGCCCGGCGAGGTCGCCTCCACCGGGCACTGGTGCTCGGGGGCCTCGGGCTGGCTCTGGCACTCGGGGGGACCGCCGGGGCGGAGCTGCGCGCGCTCCAGGACGAGGCCAGGGCGTCCGGGCTCGCGCCGCGCTGACCGGCGCCGCCGCGCCGCCTGATGGCGCGAGGGCTGCATTCCTCAAGGGTCGCCCCGGGGTGGAGCGGCAGCGTTGACACGTCTCCTCCCGGGGCCTGGGAATGCGAGCCCCCCTTGGCTCTCGGGAGCGATGGACATGGCGACGGGACGTCCTGGAAGCGGAGCCGCAGTCGTGCCGACCCGGTGGTGGAGCCTCCTCGTCGGCGCGGTGCTCCTCGCCGGGTGCAGGAAGGAAGCCCCGGGAGCCACCGGCCTCGAGCTCCAGCCGCCGCCGGTGCCCCCCGCCATCCAGGTGTTGCCCGAGCCGGTCCCGGGGTCGGAAGGGGAGCTGGCAGTCGTGGCCGCCCGGCCGCGTGGCGTGGCCGGAAGTGACGTCCGGCCCTCGCTGACGTTCTCGCGGCCGGTGATGCCCCTCGGGACGGTCGAGGCTCAGGGCTCTGTGCCCCCACCTGCGCGCCTCGAGCCCCCGGTGGCCGGGGAGTGGCGATGGCTCGGCTCGGCCAGCGTGGAGTTCGTCCCGAGGGACCCGCTTCCCTTCTCCACGCGCTTCACCGTCACCGTCCCGGCGGGGCTCAGGTCGGTCGACGGCCAGGCCCTTCGCGAGCCCTATGCGTGGAGCTTCGAGACGCCCGCCCCGGCAGTGCAGCGCGTGGACCCCGTCCCCGGCTGGGACTGGGTCACGCCCGGCCAGCACTTCGTCCTGGTGCTGAACCAGAGGGTCGTGGATCTGGAAAGGTCGCTCGCCCTCCTCGTCGGTGCGGAGGCCGCGCCCTGGCCGCTCACCGTGGTGAAGGCCGAGCCCGTGGACGACGGGGGGGAGACCTCCGGGCGCCCCCGACCCGCGGTCCGAAGCCGCCAGGTCCGGTACGAGCTCGCTCTGAGCAGGCCACTTCCCCTGGACGCCAGGGTCACGCTCGTCCTGGCGGGAAGCCTGCGCGGGGCGGAGGGCGCGCTCACCCTCGGGGAGGACCGGCGGTGGAGCTTCCACACCTACGGACCCCTCTCCGTCGCCGGCCCCCTCGGATGTGCCCCGGAGGCCCGCCAGTGCCCGTACGGGCCGCTGCTGCTCTTCACCTCCAATCCGGTCAAGGTGTCGAGCCTGCGGGAGCACCTGAGCGTCGAGCCGCGGGTCTCGCTGGACTGGGAGCGTGCCGAGGTGCTGCCCGGCAGCGCGGAGAGCCGGCCCGCGGTCGCCATCCCCGGACGCTTCCGTCCCGGCACCACCTACCGCATCACCGTCTCCGAGGGCGTCCTGGACGATTTCGGCCAGCGCGGAGCGTCCGGGGGTGGCAGCTTCCGGACGACCGACCTCGAGCCCGGGTTCGATCCCGGACCGGACGTGGCGCTGCTCGAGGCCCAGGGCGACGGAGCGCTCCCCGTCGAG
>Ga0187779_10000645_pt1 | contig 23138 bp, 21 predicted proteins | sample 1015_Q2_SP10_10__FD_132435 | JGI IMG/M metagenome (GOLD analysis project Ga0187779, IMG submission 132435) | Tropical peat soil microbial communities from peatlands in Department of Meta, Colombia - 1015_Q2_SP10_10_MG | ecosystem: Environmental > Terrestrial > Soil > Wetlands > Peat | place... | reverse complement strand
TTGACGGGTATTCGGACAGTGCGGCCGTAGCCATCAACAACTTCATGCAGAGCCGGAGCGGCGGGGGAGGCAGCTGAGCTCGTTTGCGCAGGCAGATTCGTGGCGTAAAAGAGAAAGAGGCTGGCATAAATGACCAGCGCACGGGCGCCGAAGCTGAAGGTGTTGCCTGGCACGAATCTCCCCTGACGAGAGTCCGCGAGAATTAGCCAATAAAAAAGCCCTGCACGAGGCAAGGCATTTTCGGGACCGTGCTCTCTCTCGCGAAGGACACGCGGCCACGGCAGCTCGGGAGGGTAACCTGGCTGACGGCAATAGAGCCGATCACAGTGGCGGGACCGCGGCCGGTTTACACGGCACTTCCCCACTCCCCGAGCCAACAAATTGAATGTTCAGTGTAAGGTGCGGCGCGCAGGTGTGTCAACGAAGCGCGAGCGGAGGCGTCGCCGCTCAGCGATTTTTCCAGTTGGGTTTGCGTTTTTCGACGAGGGCGCGCAGGCCTTCCTGGGAATCTTCCAGGCGATAGAGTTCATTGAGGAAGATGTTCATGGAGTTCTTGAGGCCGTCGCGCAGGGAGAGGCCCATACCGCCGAGGATAGCTTTCTTGGCCATGGTCAAGACGGGCCCCGAATGATCGGTGATGCGAGTGATGAGGTCGTTTACCGTCGCTTCCAATTGGGCTTCGGGAACGAGCCGGTTGACGAGGCCCAGTTCAAGGGCGCGCTCCGCAGTTACGGGTTCTCCCAAGAGAACCAGCTCAAGAGCGACTTTCGGCCCGACGAGAAACGGCAGGATTGTGGAAGCCAGTGGAGGGAAGACGCCGATGGTAATTTCCGGCTGGGCGAAGCGGGCCTTGGGCGTGGCGACGACGAGGTCACCGAAGGCGGCGAGTTCCGCACCTCCACCGATGGCCGGTCCGTTGACAACGGTGAGAACCGGTTTGGAGGTTTCGAGTATGCCGGCGAAGACGGAATGGAAGGCGTCCAGCATCTGGAAGACGCGCTCGGAAGTATATTCGCCGACGTCGATGCCGCCGCAAAAGACTTTGCAGGAAGAGTCGAGAACGATGAGCTTGACGTCGTCGCGTTCGGCCACGAAGGAGATGCCGTCCGCGAGTTCGCGGAGCATGACTTCGTTCAGCAAATTGTGGTCGGGACGGCTGAGGGTCATTCGGGCGACGCCGGAGTCGACGCGATGCTGGATAAACTGGAATTCTTCGGGATGGCGGCGCTTGGGTTCGGTCCTGACCTCAACGGAGGATTGACGGAGCGGCACGGCGGAATCTCCTTCCAAAAGACACGGTCGGGGCTTCGAAATTGATGCTAGCACGCGGGGAAAGCAGGGCGGTGACGGGTTCAAGGGATGGTGCGCAATCAGTTTGCTGGCCCAAAAGTCAGTTTGAGTGAGAGATGGCGTGGCGAGTAGCACCACCGGCGCGGACACATTATGATGGAGGCCATGAATTGGAAAATTGTGACGCTTACTGCTTCTTTGCTTGCATCCTTTTCTCTTTTGCCGAGTGCGGCGCCTGGGCTGAATTACACTAAGGACGCCATGAGACCCGCGAACCCTGATAATCCGACGAGTACGCCAACCGCGATTGCCATCCACTTGAAGGGAAAAAAAACAGACTCGGAAGGATTTCCGGAGAGATCGGCGTGGGAGAAGGCCCCAGCCTATCGTTATGAGCAGGACTGGAAGGGCGAAAATCCGGATGCGCAGCGAGCCACGGAAGTGCGGCTGCTATGGACGCCAGAGACGCTGTACCTTCGCTTTCACTGCGAGTACAAGACGATCTACGTGTTTCCGGATGCGCGCGCGGATGGATGGCGCTATGAGTTGTGGGACCGAGACGTGGCGGAAACGTTTCTGCAGCCGGATGCGAGCGATCCGTTTGTCTACCGCGAATTTGAGGTGAGCCCGAACGGATACTGGATTGACCTGGCTGTTTCTCACGGGAAGATCGAGGAACTGCACAGCGGATTAAAGCGACGTGTGGTGATGGATGAGAAGAACAAGACGTGGACGGCGGAACTGGCGATCCCCATGAAGTACTTGACGCCACAGTTTGATTCGACACATGCGTGGCGAGCGAATTTCTATCGCATTGAAGGCGAAACCGAGCCGCGATTTTATTCGGCGTGGAGCCCGACATTTTCCCCCAAGCCCAACTTCCACGTGCCGTCGGCGTTCGGAACGCTGGAGTTCCACGAATAAGAGAGTATTTTCGAATGTTGTAAAGGACGAGCGTTTAACGAGCTCGCGGATTCATTGCCATGGTTTCTAACTTATATAGCCGCAGGATGTTAGCTCATCGCCTTGTACGCGTGTGGATGGTTATTACTTCCCTGTTTTTCTCTTTCGTTCGGATCCTTCCCGCTCAACAGACTGCCGATCCTAACGCTCCGGTAGTGAAGAAAGTTGAGCCGCCGAACTGGTGGGTGGGACTAACGCCAGACGTGATGGTGCTGCTGTACGGGAAAAATCTGCAGGCGACCCACGCACAATGCAACTTGCAGGAAGTGGTGGTGGACCGAACACAATCGTCGGTGAATGGGGATTACCTGTTTCTATGGCTGAAATTTTCGCCGCAGTTGAAGAGCGGCACGGCGGTCTGCCGGCTCGTGACGCCCAGGGGCGAGACCACGTTCGAGTTTCCGATTGCCGCAAGAAAACAGATCCTAGGCAGGAATCAGGGGATTTCGCCGGATGACGTGATGTACCTGATCATGCCGGACCGTTTTGCCAACGGCGATCCCACAAATGATGAACCGGCGGAGTTTCCCGGATCCCACGACCGGGCGGCCCCGCGCGCGTATCACGGCGGAGACTTGCGCGGAATCCAAGCGCATCTTCCGTATTTGAAAGACCTGGGAGTCACTACGCTTTGGCTGACGCCGATTGTGAAGAACGGGTCGGCGAAGGATTACCACGGGTACGGAGCGGTGGATTTGTACGCCGTGGACCCGCACCTGGGGACGCTGCGAGACTATCAGGAACTGGTGCGGACGGCCCATGAACAGCACATGAAAGTGTTTTTTGATGTGGTGCCGAATCATGTGGGACCGCTGAATCCGTGGGTGAAGGACCCGCCGACTCCGGAATGGTTTCACGGGACGGCGGAGCATCATCTGACTACCTCTTCGCCGATCAACGGCAATTTCTACGGGCAGGATGAGAAGAAGGGAAAGACGCATGACCTGTTTGAGGCGATCGTGGACCCGCACGCAACGCCGCAGATGAGAAAGAACCTGACCGAAGGCTGGTTCGCCGGGGCTTTGCCCGACATGAATACGGAGAATCCTCTGGTGGTGGAGTATCTGATCCAGAATAGCATCTGGTGGGCGGAGACTTCGGGGCTCGATGGATACCGGATCGATACGTTTCCGTATGTTTCAAGAGCGTTTTGGGCGGAGTGGCATGAGGCGTTGCGGAAGATTTATCCGCGATTGTCCACGGTGGGAGAGGTTTTTCATCCCGATCCGACAGTGACATCTTTTTTTGCGGGCGGGCGTAAGGGCTGGGATGGGATCGACACGCAACTGACGACGCCGTTCGACTTCCCAATGTACTTCACGATGCGCGATGTTTTGCTAAATGGCGCTCCAGCTGGGCGGATCGCCAATATTCTGCGACAGGATTCGCTGTACCCACATCCCGATTACCTTGTGCCGTTTTTTGGAAATCATGACACGACGCGATTTGCAGGTGTGGAGGGCGTGACTGCGGATAAATTGAAGTTGGCGTTTGGGCTGACGATTACGATGCGCGGTATCCCCGAAATCTATTATGGCGATGAAATCGGGATGAAGGGCGGGGGCGATCCGGATAACCGGCGGGATTTTCCAGGTGGCTGGACGGAGGATCCGCAGAACGCGTTCACGCGAGCGGGAAGAACAAAAGACCAGCAGGAGATTTTTGAGTATGTGCAGTCGCTGCTTCGCTTGCGGCGGGAGCATGACGCGTTGCGGGGGGGAAAGCTTTCGCATCTGACGTCGGATGATTCGAGTTACGTGTTTTTGCGGGAGTCGGATAACGAGAAGCTAGTGATCGCATTTCACGACGGAACGAGTACGGAGACAGCGAATGTTTCCCTAGAAGGAACGTCAGCGGAAACGGCGACAGGAATTTCAACGGTGTTGGGAAATGCACAGGCGGACCTGGCGGGGCAGCAGTTGAAGCTTGTCCTGCCACCGATGAGCTTGACGATTTTTGCGATGCAGTAGAGCAAGAGTGCAGCGGCGTAAAGCCGCAGCTACAAACATGTCGAGGCACGGACCCCTTGCACTGGGAATGGTGCACTTCCTGCTTAGCACCGCTCTGGAATCAATTTCCAATATGTGAGTGAATTTAGGAATCATGGCGATCTTGTGGCTGCACAGCGTTGGCAAAGATTATGTAAACGACGGGCAGAGCGTGCAGGCTCTGAAGGACGTCACGCTGGAGGTGCAGGCGGGGGAATTCGTGGCGGTGGTGGGACGAAGCGGATGCGGAAAGTCGACGCTGCTCAATCTAGCGGGGGCGATGGATTTTCCGACACGGGGAACAGTGCTCATTGACGGCATTTCCACCACAGGGCTGGATGATGCGGGACAGACCAGGCTGCGGCGAGAGAAAGTGGGGTTTGTGTTTCAGTCGTTTCAACTGCTGCACACACTGACGGCCGTGGAAAACGTGGAACTATCCCTGCTGCTAGCAGGAAAGCCGGGGGCGCGTGAAGAGGCGCGGGAGAGATTACGTTGGGTTGAACTGGATGGACTGGAGTCACGATTTCCGCACCAGCTTTCCGGGGGACAGATGCAGCGCGTGGCGATCGCTCGGGCACTGGTGCATTCGCCGAAATTGCTGCTGGCCGATGAGCCAACGGGAAACCTGGACAGCACAACTGGTTCCCTCATCCTTGACTTGGTGAAACGGCTTACACGAGAGCGTCAGACCGCGACGGTGATGGCAACGCACAGCCTGGAAGCGGCGGAAGTGTGCGACACATTGGTGCGGCTGCGCGACGGCCTCATCGAAGAGATCACGCGGCGCTGATATGGGACGGCTGAAGCTCTTTTACCGGCTGATGGTGCGGCCCCTGCTGCGCGAGCCGGTGCGAATGGCACTGACCATCCTGGCCGTGGCGATTGGCGTGGCCGTGGTGCTTGCAATTGAGCTGGCGGGAAATGCCGCGGCTGGTTCTTTTCGCTCCTCAATGGAGACTCTTGCCGGGGAGTACACACTGGAAATTGTGGCGGTGGGAGGCGTGCCGGATTCGGTTGTGGCGATGCTGGCCACGCAACCGATTCCGCTCCGCTATTCCGCGCGGATCGAGGACTATGCGACGGTCGTCGAGGCGAAAGAGACGTTACCGCTGATTGGGATGGACTTGATCGCGGAGGGGAGCAAGTTCTCTGCTGGAGATCAAGGACAGACGCCTGCAAATTCCGATGGCGGGTCGGCGCAGATTGTTCTGAAGGAAATGGAAGAACCCACGAGCGTGTGGGTGGGGAGCAGCCTGAAGAGAAAGCCGGGAGAGCAGATCGCGCTGCAGATCAACGACGAGATTGTGAATTGCACGGTGCGCGGCGTGTATCCCGATGCGAAAGGGGCCGAGAGCGCCATCGTGATGGACCTGACGGGCGCGGAACGGGCGGTGAATAGAGCAGGGCACGTGGACCGGATTTTCCTGAAGATACCGGAGAGCGCCGACTCGCAAGAGTGGCAGAAACGCATCACTTTCCTGCTTCCCGTGGGCGTCGAATTGCGCGCACAAGGGACGGGCACCGCGGAAAACCGGAAGATGCTGGCGGCGTTCCGGTGGAACCTGCGGCTGCTGAGTTACATCGCGCTGGTGGTGGGAGCTTTCCTGATCTACAACACGATTTCGGTTTCGGTGGTGCGGAGGCGCGGGGAGATCGGCATCGTGCGCGCACTGGGCGCGAGCCGAGGCGATGTTTTTCTGGGATTTCTGGGAGAAGCGGCGGGGATCGGAATCATCGGGGCGCTGCTGGGGCTCCCGCTGGGAAGGCTGCTGGCAAGCGGCGCGGTGAAGTTGATGGCTCTCACGGTGGAAATGCTGTACGTGAGTAGCCGGCCGGGGACCGTGGAATTGAATCCGGCTTATGTACTGCTGGCGCTTGCAATCGGAGTTGGCGTAGCGGTGGCATCAGCGCTGGGACCAGCGAAGGAAGCGATGCAGGTGTCTCCCGTGGACGCGATGGCGCGCGGACGCAGGGAATATGAAGCCCGGATGCATAAGGGACGGGACTTGGCGATTGCCGCTGTGCTGGCCATTGCGGCTGCGGCACTTTCGCGATTGCCCGCGGTGAACGGCAAACCGCTGTTTGGATATGTGGCGACGATTTTGCTGATTGGAGCGGCGGTGTATGCCATTCCCGCGCTGGTCAGCTTTATTTCAGCAGTGAGCACGGGGCTGCTGCGAAGACTGCTGGGTGTGGAAGCGTTGCTCGCATCGAGAAGCCTGGTTGGTTCGCTGGGGCGGACTTCTGTGCTGGTTGGCGCGCTGGCCATCGCGGTGGCCATGATGACATCGGTGGGAATCATGGTGGGGAGTTTCCGGCAGACGGTGGGGAACTGGATGGACCATCAACTGCCGGCTGATCTGTATCTGCGGCCGGCCGGTGGCGCGGCGGCCGACCGGCACCCGACGATGTCCCGCGAGTTGACGGAACGCATCGCAAAATTGCCGGGCGTGGCCGAGGTGGATGGACTACGAGAGTACGAGATCAGTTATGAAGGAATGCCAGTGACGCTTTCTTCGCTGGACCTGGGAATGCTACGCGCTTACCAGAGCTCCGATTTCTTGTCGGGAAGGCCGACGGAAACGGTGCTTGCAGAATTGCGCGGACAGAACACGATTCTGGTGAGCGAGCCGTTTACGTACAAACATCATGTGAAGACGGGAGATTCGATCGAGCTGGCACTGGGAGGATCGCAAGCGAGCTTCCAGATTGTAGATGCGTTCTACGACTACTCGAGCGAGCGCGGGGACATCGTGATGGACAGGGGCACGCTCTTGAAATACCTGCCCGACCAGGCAGATTCGAATGCGGAAGTATTTGTGAAGGCGGGAGTGAAGCCGGAAGAGGTGCGTAACGAGATTCTGGACGCCGCAGCGGGACACCGAATTGTGATTCTCTCCGATCGCGACCTGCGTATGGGAGCGATCCAGGTGTTTGACCGGACATTCGCGATCACCTACGCGTTGGAAGCGGTGGCGGTGCTGGTGGCAGTCATGGGGATTGCCGGGGCGCTGCTGGCGCTGGTCATCGACCGGAGGCGGGAACTTGCGCTGTTGCGCTTTCTTGGAGCATCTTCGGGACAGATACGGAAACTGATTCTGGTGGAGGCGGGGCTGCTGGGATTGCTGGCAAACGTGGCGGGATTCTTGTTGGGCTATTTGCTGTCGTTGATTCTGGTATTCGTCATAAACAAGCAGTCGTTTGGGTGGACGATCCGGTTTCACTGGCCCGTTGCTGTGCTGTGTGGGGCGCTGACGGTGGTGTATGCGGCAACGCTGCTGGCAGGATTATATCCCGGGGAAGTGGCGGTACAGCTGAACCCGATTGAGGTTGTGCATGAGGAGTAGGGCGATCCTGTGGGTGCTGTCTGCGGCTTTGGCGAGTTCACTGGCTGCGCAAAGTCCCTATAAGGAGGCGCTACCCGGTTACCGGTATGAGTTTCCGCGGGATTATTTTAATCATCCCGAATATCAAACGGAGTGGTGGTATTACACAGGAAATTTGAGCGCGAGCGATGGGCATCGCTTTGGATTTGAACTGACGTTTTTTCGGGAGGGCGTGAACCATGATCCCCAAAAAGCTGGCACGTGGGATGTTCAAGATCTGTATCTGGCGCACCTTGCTCTGAGTGATCTGGATGGAAAGGCTTTCTATCATGCCGAGCGGACGAACCGGGCGGGGCCGGGGATTGCGGGGATTGATGAAGAACAGGGACGCATCTGGAATGGAAATTGGAGCGCGACCTTGCATAGGGATGAGCAGACGCTGGAGTCAGTGGAAGAACGATTTGCGTTTACGCTGAAGCTGGAGGCAGAAAAGCCGCCAGTGATTCATGGCCAAAATGGAGTGAGTCAGAAGGCGGAGGGCGCGGGGCGGGCTTCGCATTACATTTCGTTGACGCGGTTAAAAGCGAGTGGGCAGATTCAAGTCGGGCAAAAGAGTTATGCGGTTATCGGATTGGCGTGGATGGATCACGAGTTTTTCACACATCAATTGAAGAAGGATCAGGCGGGATGGGATTGGTTCAGTGTGCAGCTTGGGGACAATACGGAGCTGATGCTGTACCGAATTCGTAGAACGGATGGTTCTGTTGATCCGTTTTCCGCGGGAACGTATGTGGATGCGAATGGACATTCTGTGCATTTGCAAAGAGAGGATTTTTCACTGATGCCGGGGCAAGAGTTGTGGAAGAGCCCGGTAAGGGGGGCGGCTTATCCGGTGCGGTGGGAGATTTCGGTGCCGAAAATAGGAATTGCATTAGAGGCAACGACGGCACTGGAGGCGCAAGAGTTGGCCGGACATTCCGAGGCCGTACCCAATTATTGGGAAGGCGCGATTGCATTGAAGGGACGGCGAGGCATGGTAGACGTGACCGGAGTGGGATATCTGGAGATGACGGGGTATGACAAAGCGGTGAAGTTGGGGAAGTAGCGGAGGACTTTTCCCCGGGTCGTTGAAGCAGAGAGTGTCGCAAGAAAGAAGCAAGACCCGTGCTCAAAACCTGAGCCTGGGCTAAGAAGCGGACCGCCTCAGAAGGCGGTCCCTAGAGGAACAAAACGTTAGCTGTTAACGATGGATTCGAGGCCCTGCTTGTTTTTGATGATGAGAGTGGAGCCCATCACCTGCAGGATCTGCTTCTTGCGGAAGTCCGCGAGGAGGCGGGTGACGGTCTCTCGTGACGAGCCGATCATCTGGGCGATCTCCTCGTGAGTGAGGGTGAGCTTGATGCGGACTTGTCCCTTCTCTTCGGGATAGTTCGCAGCCCATTCGAGAAGGAAGCGCGCGAGTTTTTCTCCAGCGGAATGAGAGAGGCCGATCGTGCGCATTTCGGAAATGGCGGAATGATAGGTTTCGCCAAGCTGCTGCGCGACGCGGAGAGCCGCTTCGCCATTCTCGCGAAGGAAACCAAGAAATTCGTTGCGCGCAATGAAATTGGCCTGAGCGGGCTCAATCACATCGGCAGTGAGCTCATAGCATGTTCCGGTGACGGTGGCAGGAAGCCCGAGGACCTCGCCGGGTTCGGCGATGCGGAGAATGAGCGTCTTGCCATCGGCGGAAGAAGTGGAGAGCTTGACGCGACCGCTGCAGAGGATGAAGACACCCCGGGCGGGCTGGCCCTCGACGAAGAGGGTCGCGCCTTTCGGATAAGCAGCGGAGGAAGTGATGGAAGCCAAAGACTTGACCGCAGCATCGGGGAGATTGCAGAAGAGACGCTCTTCCCGATGGGGACAGGCGAGGCAGTTTTCGATAATTTCCAAGCCATAGGGAGTACGCATACTGAGAGACTCCGGGACTACCCCGCCTTCGACCTTGGTCACGAACTGGAAGCGATTGCCGTTACGGCGCCAACCATTAAGCATGAAATCACCTGCATGTGTGATTTTGTGCCTGTAGGGGGAGAGAAATCCCGTGACTTATATCACTCTTGAAAGTGACCCTAATCACCGACACTGCGCCCGTCCGGTGGGAAACGTAGCGTGGGGGTACAGCCATGCAGGACAGGCATCGACTGGTGGCAGTTTTGCGGGCAGAGCTGGCCTTTCTGGAACAAGGTGGTTATAGGCGAGGGCCGCGCTACCCGTGGCGACCGAATTTCGTATTCGAAGACTCCCCGACATGCATCAATTTCCAGGATAAGGAAGAAAAGCAGCCCTGTGTGGAATGCCCTTTGATAGACCTTGTGCCGCAAGAGCGGCGAGAGACGCGCTTTCCCTGTCGACATATCCACCTGACGGAGCGAGGAGAGACGGTTAATACCTTCTATGAATGGGGGACAGAAGAAGAGTTAGAGGTGGCGCTGAGGGGATGGTTGAAGCGGAAGATTCAAGATCTGGAAGCCGAGGAAGAGGCGCACTCACAGACGGCGTAAAAGTAGGTAAGACCCACCTAGCTGTCAATTTACGAAAAAGAAGTGGCTATTTCTGGCCGTAATAGGCGGCGCTGCCGTGCTTGCGGAAGAAGTGCTTCTCGTGCAGAACCTTGGAGATTGGGCGAGCCTTGGGGTTGGCGGCGAGAGTCTGCAGGGCCATGGTGGCGATTTCTTCGACCAAGACGGCGTTATGAGCGGCGTCGGCGGGAGTTTTGCCCCAGCAGAAAGGAGCATGGCCTGCGACGAGAACGCCGGGTGTATGCAGGGGATCGCTTTTGCCGATGCAGCGAACGATGGCCAAGCCAGTGTTGCGTTCGTAATCGGCCTGGATTTGGACAGAGGTGAGGGACTTCGTGACAGGGACGGAGCCGTGGAAATAGTCGGCGTGGGTGGTGCCGAAGCAGGGGATTTCGCGTTGCGCTTGAGCCCAAGCAGTGGCGGAACGGGAATGCGTGTGGGCGACGCCGCCGATCGTGGGGAACGATTTGTAGAGAATGAGGTGAGTGGGGAGGTCGGAGGAGGGACGGAGACTACCTTCGACGGGCTTGCCGTCGAGATCCACGATAACGAGGTCTTCGGGTTTCATGGTTTCGTAACTGACACCGCTGGGCTTGATGACCACCAGGCCGTTGCCGCGAGAGATGCCGCTGGCGTTGCCAAACGTGAAAAGGACGAGGCCGCGGCGGACCAGTTCAAGATTAGCGTCCAGAACTTCTTCGCGAAGAGTTTTGAGTCTCATGAGTTCCCCCGTCCTTAATCGCACGGGCCGAGGCCTATGCTACAGAGCTCCTTGTTGCCGCTGCTATGTGGCGCAGGGACGGGAGAATCCTGCCGATGGCGACGCCCGGTGCGTCACTCTTCCCTAACCCGAAATAGAGATCGCGGTACATGCCGTAAAGCTCTTCGTAAACTATGGCGGCTTTAGCATCCGGTTCGACGACACGATGCTTGGGGCAGAGCGCTGCTTGCGCCCCTTCGATGCTGGGGAAAGCGCCCGCAGCAAGAGCGGCAAAGATAGCAGAACCGAGACTGGTGACTTCGGATTGCGGGATAAGCACAGGCTTATTGAGGACGTTGGCGTAGATGCGATTAAGGACGTCGTTCTTTTGGGGAATGCCGCCGGCGTTGATGACACGATGAATGGAGACACCGTGCTGTTCCATGCGCTCCAGGATGACGCGAGTATGGAAGGCCGTGCCTTCAATCGCGGCGAAGAGTTCGTCCTGGGCGGAGTGAGTGAGATTCCATCCGAGGGTGACGCCGCCGAGTTCAGGATTGACGAGGACGGTGCGGTCGCCGTTGTCCCAAGTGAGGCGAAGTAAGCCGGTCTGGCCAGGACGGAAGTGATCGAGGCCCACGGAGAGTTCGGCGATGGATTTTCCGGCGCGTCGCGCAATGGCTTCAAAGATGTCTCCCGTAGCGGAAAGGCCAGCTTCGACGCCCGTTTTTGCGGGATGAACCGACCCGGGAACGACGCCGCAGACGCCGGGGATCAGGCGAGTGCTGTCGCTCATGGCGATAATGCAGGTGGAAGTGCCGACGACGTTGACGACGTCGCCGGTGCGGGCTCCGGCGCCGATGGCGTCCCAGTGGGCGTCGAAGGCGCCGACGGGGATGGGAATACCTGGACGGAGGCCGAGTTTTTTTGCCCAATAGGGATGAAGAGTGCCGGCGATTTTGTCGCTGGTTTCGTAACGGCCATTGAGCTTGGCGCGAACATCGGAGAGAAGCGGATCGACAGCAACGAGAAAATCTTCCGGTGGGAGACCGCCGAAAGAACGATTCCACATCCACTTATGGCCCATGGCGCAGATGGAGCGCGGGGCTTTGGCGGGATCGGTAATGCCGCAGAGAACGGCGGCGATCAGGTCACAATGTTCGAATGCGGTCACGAATTGGGAACGCTTCTCCGGATTGTGGCGGAGCCAGTGGAGAAGCTTGGAGAAGCCCCACTCGGAAGAGTAGGTACCTCCACACCAGTCGATAACTGCCAGATTGCGCTCGTGGGCGGTTTTGGTGATGAGTGCAGCCTCCCGCCAGGAGCGGTGATCGCACCACAGATAGTATTCGTTGAGGGGATGGAGTTTTTCGCCGACGGGAATGACGCTGGAGCCGGTGGTGTCGATAGCGAGGGAAGCGATTTTGTCGCCAGAGATATGGGCCGCATCCAAGGCGCGTTGCATGGCTTCGGCTAGGGCGCGCAGGTGATCGTCGTGGCTTTGCGTGGCATAGTCAGGGTCATCTTTCTTCCGGTGGAGCGGGTATTCCGCGACGCCGGAAGCGAGGCGGCCGAGCGAGGTGTCCACCAGAGTTACCCGGACGCTGAGGGTGCCGAAATCGACGCCTGCGACGATGGGCATGAGAGTTATTCCTTCTGAGCGATCTGTACCGTGTCAGGCAGTGTGGGCGTACATATCCCAGCCGAGATAACGCGTGGCGGCTTCATCGATCGCGGGCGCCACGGAAGAAAAATTGGCGGCGACGTGATGTTCGAAGCCGTTTTCGCAGATGTAATGGAGCAGTTTTTGGAGCCCGGGAATTTCCACGACTCCAGCCCCGCCAAAAGTCTCCAAAGGATCGTCGGTAAAGCGGCCGCTGCCGGAATAACCACGGATTTTGCCGTTGACGTCGTCGGTGGAAAAGCGGGCGAAGCACATGGCGCCGGACTTCACAACGCCGACGCAGGTCCCGAACGTATTTTCCTTGCCGACGGTGCCGGCGATGATGGCTTGGTAGTCCATTTTCACGTCGCGGAAAAAGTGCTTCGGAAGATTGCTGCAGTGGAAGCAGACGGCCTTGTTGGGGTCAGACCCGTAGTTATTGTTCCAGTCGAGCAATGCGCTGGGCGTTTCCGAAGCTAGCTGGAGAGCATGCATGCCGAGAACGCCGCAGACGTCAACCTCGCAGGCACTGGAGAGAAGCGAGTCGCTCATCATGCTCATGATCGTACAGGGTACGATGCCGAGATTTTCTTCGAGCGAGGTCCAGCACTGGACGGCGCTGATCTGGAGGTCGGTTGCTTTCATCCAATCGTCGACGACGGCGCCAAGCTTGGCCATTTTCAGCAACGCGGCCTGGGGATATCCGAGGTGGTGACGTATTTCTGGATGGATTGCAGTTTCTGCTGAGCGGCTTCGTCGTTGTCCTTCATGCGACTGATGCGGCCGAGGACCTCGGAGAGGTCGAGAGTTTCGATGGAGATGCCACTGGCTTCGAGAAGCTTTTCGCTGTAGCGCACGGTGTTGAAGGCTGTTGGACGGGCGCCGAGGGTGCCGATGCGGAGGTTGCGCAGGCCTTTCACGACGCGGCAGACGGCGGCAAACCACTCAAGGTCCCTGGCGAACTCCGGGGAATCGGGGGTTTCGGTGTGCAGCGTGGTCAGGGAATACGGAATGCCGTACTGCCGGAGATTGTTACAGGCGGACATTTTGCCGCAAAAACTGTCGCGGCGATGCGTGATGGTCATTTTGCCGGGCGTATCCGGGGTGGCCTGGAGGAGAACGGGGACACCGAGGCGAGCGAGGCGAAGCGTGTCTGCAATGGCTCGCTCGTCCCCGAAGTTGGGAAGTGTGACGATGACGCCGTCGATTACACCGGCCTTGGAGCGAAAGAGTTCGGCGCAGCGTTTGGCTTCTTCGTGAGTTTCCACAGCGCCATGTTTGCTTTGTTCCGGCGTCAGAGCGACGACGTCGTAACCGGCTTTCTGCAACGTCTGGATCATTTCTCCCCGGCCCGTCTTGGCCAGGTGATCCGGGAAAAATCCCCGGTTGCCTACGATGAGGCCCATAGTGATTTTCTTCTTGCTTGGCATGATAAGCTCCGCGACTTTTCGTACTCTTGATGCTCCTGAGGCCTGTTCAGCAGCGGCGAAAAGGCGCTGCTCATGGGCGACCGGATAAAACCGCTGGTGATGTCCGACGGCGCCAGCCCGCCGGTACAGATTTAAACGCGCCCTTTTCCCGGGGCGAAATGGATGCAGTAGAAGGCGCCGAGTGCGGTCAAAAGCGCGCCCCACCAGACATTGGCGTGCAGGTTGTACAGAACGACCTGCTTGACCGGCGGATGGATCAGCTCATAGATTCCGGAGCCGAAAATCAGCAGGCCATTCACCAACAGGGAGATTCCGATAAAGAACCAGATAGAAAGAGATCCGCCTGCTTTCATAGCGCCTCACCAGAAAATGATATTCACGACGACGAAGGCAATCCCGACGACTACGGCCCAGAACCACGGTCGATGCAGCATGGAGACATAGGTTTCTGAAGGAATCTCGGTTGCGCCATAGACCAGGCCTTTCAGCTCCGCTTCGGGCTTCGGCTTAGTGAGAAGGCTAATGACCACGAGCACAATGGCGCATGCGAGGCAGGACCAGAGCGCGCGGTACATGTTCTCTGCCATGTCACGGGCGTAAGGAGAAAGAGCGACATAGCGAAGCGCGGAAGGATCCACCTTTACCCATGCCCACATGCCAACCGAAGCCAAGGTGCCGCTGAGCAGTCCCCAGAAGCCGCCCGCTGCGGTGGCGCGTTTCCACAACATGCCAAGGAGCACGCAGGCGAAAAGCGGCGCGATGAAAAAGCTGAAGAGCGCCTGGACGTAATCCATGATGCTTTTGAAGTCCATCACCAAGTAGGCGGTGCCGATGGAAATAGCCACACCGACGACGGTGGACCAGCGGCCCATGTTGACGTAGTGGTGATCGGAGGCGTCCTTCTTGATGAGTGCGCGATAGATGTCGTAAGTCCAGACGGTGGTAAAGGCGCTGACGTTGCCGGCCATGCCGGACATGAAACCGGCGATCAAAGCGGTGATGCCAAGGCCGAGCAAACCGGGTCCGCAGTATCGCGCGAGCATCAGAGGGAGAACTTCGTTGTAGCTGTGGCCGCCGGTGGCGACGGCTTGCGTTTCGCCGACAAGCTTGATGGGGAGAACCGCGAGGCCGAGGAGGCCGGGAAGAATAACGATGAATGGCACCAGCATCTTGAAGCCGGCGCCAATGATGGGAGCCATTTTCGCGGCGCGAAGGTCCTTGGAAGAGAGAACGCGCTGGACTACGAGGAAATCCGTGGTCCAGTAGCCCATCGAAATGACCGCGCCGAGCCCGAAGACGATGCCAGTCCAGTGGATGCCCATGGGATTGTCTTGGAAGCGGCCGAGCGTGCTCCACAAATGCGTGTATTCGGAAGAGGCGTTGACGGCAATGCGCGCTTTGAGGCCGCTCCAGCCGCCGGCTTCGATGAGGCCGAGGATGGGGATGAGAAGGGCGCCTGCCCAGATGAGGATGAACTGCAACACCTCGTTGAAGATGGCGGAACGCAGGCCGCCGAGAGCAACGTAGATGGCGACAGTGACGGAAGAGACCAGAATGCTGAAGTTGATGTCCCAGCCGAGGATGATTTTCAGGACGAGGGCCATCGAGTACATGTTGATGCCGCTCATGAGGACGGTCATGAACGCGAAACTGACGGAAGAAAGAGCGCGGGCGGGCTCTCCGAAGCGGAGCTTGAGATAACCGGGGACGGAATGTGTTTTGCTGATGTAGTAAAACGGCATCATCACCAAGGCTAGGAACAGCATCGCGGGGATGGCGCCAATCCAATACCAGTGCGCAGCGAGAATGCCGTATTGATAGGAAGCACCCGCCCAACCCATCAGTTCGAGTGAACCGAGATTGGCGGAGAGGAAGCTAAGGCCGGCAATCCAGGCAGTCATCTCCCGCCCGGCCATGAAGAAGTCTTCGCCCGTGTTCGCCTGCTCCTTGAGATAGAAACCGATGGCCAGAACCAGAGCGAAATAGAAGATGATGATGACCAGATCGACGGCGGAAAGATGGACCAGACGCTGAGTATCGAACCATGCAAGTGTGGCCAACATGATGGTTTATCTATGCTCCTCTCCAAAATCGAGAGAATACTTGCCTTGGAGCCTGATGTCCACGGAAGAACTCCCCACGATGATGGCAAAGTCACCAGGAGCAGCGGTCCTCTGGGCGCCAGCCGAGAACGCAAGTGTGAGCAGAAGCAGAATACTCAGGAAGAACTTCGGGACTTCTTGTTGCGGGAATTTCGTTTTGCGTGGTTTCATCTGCTGGCCCTATTTTTCTTCCACAATCGCGAGATCCCAGGGTTGGAGAAGCAGCGATTGGCCGCGGGTTACGACACTGTTCTCAGAAAGCAGATTCACGCCGGCAGAATAGCCGTAGGAAACCGTTTGCGGAGCCGAGGAATAGTTCAAGTAGAAGTGAAGCAGCTTCCCCTGACGATTCTGGGCGTGTTTGACGTGTATGGCATCAGGGAGTTTTTGATCCGATCCGGCGAGGCCGGCTTCTTCAAGAACGCCGAGCAGAACGGCCTTCTGAAGCTTGTCCGTGAGAACGGTTCCTTCGTAGGTGAACGAACCTTTGCCAAATTCATTTCGAGTGATTGCGGGATATTTTCCGAAGAAGGGATGGTCGTAGTAGGCGAGCGCTTTGGCGGTGTCGGGAACGATCATTTCCGCCCAATCGGAGACTTTGTTTTCGGCACCAACGTGGAATGGATCGTCCTTGAGAGGCAAGGGCTGCTTTAACGAGGAGAATTCCTGGTAGTGAAATCCGGCGGCGTCCTGCAAAGGACCAGGCATCATTTGCCAGCGGACGGTGGAGTATTCGTTGCAGAAGCCGGATTTGAAGGCGACAACGAGATGGCCGCCGTTTTTCACATAGTCGGAAAGGCGATTGAGCAGAGCAACGTTCGCGATGTAGAGAGGAGGGACGACGACGACCTTGTAGTCCGAGAGATTGGCGGTTTCCGGGAAAACGAAGTCGACGCCAACGTTCGAATGATAGAGAACGTTGTACATCTGGCGAAGGACGGTCATGTAATTCACATGATCGCTGAATTTCATGAACTCGATACCGTAATAGGAATCGCTGCTGTAAAGGATAGCGACCTGATTCTTGATGTGAAGATCGGCAATCTCAGGACCGATGCGCTGGAGCTCGTGCGCGGTGCGGCTGACTTCGTTGTAGGCGCGGCCAGGCTGAAGATCGTGGCCGAGGACGCCTTTCCAGTAGGTTTCCTGACCGTAATGGAGCGAATGCCAGTGCCAGTATTCGACCATGTTGGCGCCAGAAGAGACGTGGGTGTAGACATCGAGGCGCAACTGGCCGTCATAGGGCGGGTATTGGTTTTTGGAGTCCCAGCCAATGGCTTCGGCATTCGTTTCCGTTACGAGATAGTTGGTGCGCTTCAGGGAACGGGAGTAATCGCCCTCGTAAGAAGTGGCTTCGCCGTCGTAGTCATCCTGCGTCCCGTGGTAGGGGTTGACGGCGACAATGTCGAGGGATTTGGCGATGTCGAATTCGTTGACGAGCGGGCGCGGAGGGCCGGCGAAGTCATGGGTGATGAACTGATCGGGCCGCTTGTACTCGTTGACGAGTTTGGCTTGCCAGGCGAGGAAATCGGTGGTCTCCCACTGGGAGTAGCGTTCCCATTCGAGTTTCCATCCGGGATTGAGGATGCCGTCGCGGGGAGGAAGCTCGTCCCAACTGTTCAACCGCTGGCCCCAGTAGTTCAGGCCCCAGACTTTGTTGAGCTCGTCTACCGTTTTGAATTTGGCCTGAAGATATTTCTTGAAGTCTTCCTGGACATCCGGATTGGCGGCGCCGGAGGAAGAAGTTTCATTGTCGATCTGGTAGCCGATTACAGCGGAGTTGTCTTTGTAATGTTCGAGGATTTTTCGGATGACGCGCTCGCAGTAGAAGCGGTAGGCGGCGTTCATCAGGTCGGTGTTCTGGCGCATGCCGTAATAGAGATACTGTCCACCGAGACGGGTGACCACCATTTCCGGGTGCATCTTGTACATCCACGCGGGGATCGAATAGGTTGGAGTGCCGAGAATGACGCGAATGCCCGCGGCGTGAAGTTTTTCGATGACGTGGTCCATCCAGGCGTATTCGAAGCGGCCGTCTTCGGGCTCCCACAAACCCCAAGTGGATTCCCCGACGCGAACGACACTGATGCCAGCTTTTTTCATCAAGGCGATGTCTTCGTCAGTACGTTCATAGGGCATGTATTCGGGGTAGTAGGCGGCGCCGTAGAGGATGGTGTCCATCTGGTCGGGGCGGAATGAGTCGCGCGAAGGCTGTTGCGATCGAGCACCCGAAGCGGAAAGCGCAATGGCTAAAATCAAAGACAGACTTACGACACAGCAGGACTTTCTGGGGAAGAAAAAGCCGGAGGAGATCATCCAACCTCTCTTTTGTAGAGTTCCGTCCATTTGGAGGGCTGTGGCAGGCGTACGTGTCAGCAAAGTGAATCCCCGTCTGTGTGACTGAAGAACAAGGCGGAACGTGTTGCACATGCTAAGCAAGAACAAACGCGAAGATTCTATGCCTATACAAAAAGAGAAACAAATAACGAGGGATTGCCGCGCCTTTCAGTGGGAGGCAGTAAACGCTTCTCGCACCACGCCGGAATCTCCCCGTTCGCGCGCGAGGTACTGGTCGTAGATCCAGCGATAGGTTTTTTCCATGCCAGTGCGGAGGGGAGTGTCCGGTTGCCAGTGGAGCAACCTCTGAATGAGCGTGTTGTCGCTGTTGCGTCCGTTCACGCCTTTCGGAGCGCTTAGATCGTACTTGCGCCTCAGCTTGACGCCGGCAATCTGTTCCGCGATATCCACCAACTGATTGACGGTCACCGCTTCGCAGGAGCCGAGGTTGATGGCATCGGTAATCTCCGATTGCATGATGAGGTCGATACCCTTTAGACAGTCATCGATATACATGAAGCTGCGGGTCTGCTCTCCGCTTCCCCAGATTTCGATCTCGTTCTTGCCCTTGATTTTCGCCTCGATCACTTTGCGACAAATCGCTGCGGGAGCCTTTTCGCGTCCTCCGTACCACGTGCCCCACGGGCCGTAGACGTTGTGGAAACGCGCCATCCGGGTGCGCAGACCGAAGTCCTCACGGAAGTGCCGGCACATGCGCTCCGAGAAGAGTTTTTCCCAGCCGTATCCGTCTTCGGGCATGGCGGGATAGGCGTCTTCTTCCTTCAAGGAGGGAGCTTCAAAGGACTTTTGCTTGTCGCCGTTATAGACGCATGCCGACGAAGAGTAGAAATAGCGGGGCACGCCATGTTTGTGTGCGGCCTGCAGCATGTGCGTGTTAATCAGGACGGAGAGCATGCATAGCGCTTTGTTGTTCTCGATGAAGCCCATGCCACCCATATTCGCAGCAAGGTTATAGATTTCGTGAGCGCCGCGGGCAGCGATTTCGCAGTTTCCCCGGCGATTCAGATCGAGCGAGAGATTCTCAACGTCGCCAAAACACTGGTACCAATTCTCGAGAGGCTTGCAGTCGACGCCGCGAATGGCTTTGTATCCGCGAGCGCGAAACGCAGATACCAGATGACCGCCGATGAACCCACCCGCCCCCGTAATCACAATCAATTTTTCTTTGCTTTCCGGCACTTGCCTTTCCTCCATAGACTTCAAGTTGTGGCGGGCGACAGGACTGGGCTGCTCGTCGGGATCCGGAGGGAGGGTGGACGAGGCGCGCCTGCTGACTCCCACAAAGAATAACGCTATGGAAGGAGAGGGGCCAAGATGATTTGTGCCGTACTTTTGCCTCGAAGGAAGCGGTCCCGCTAGAATGATTGGCGCGACAGCAATCCGCTAGCGCCACACACTCATCTGCGAAATGGGGTCAGGAGAATTCGATGCGCCTTGTGAGTTATGACGGAGGGGATGGAGTCATACGGCTTGGAGAGTTGACCGACCGAGGGGTGCTTTGCCTGGAAGTGGCGGCGCGAGAGCAGGGCGCGTCGACAGAATTCTTCGCTGATATGTCCACGTTTTTGGCGGGAGGGGAGGCCGCTCTTTTGGAGGCCAAGAAGCTGATGCAGTGGGCCCCGCAAAATGCGTTCAGGCCGCTCTCCCAAGTGGGATTGCGCCCGCCGGTTCCACACCCGGGAAAGATTATCGCGGTGGGACTGAACTACCGGGACCATTTCATCGAATCAGGTGCGAAGGAGCCGCCAAAGACTCCCATCCTGTTTGCGAAATTTACGACCAGCATTTCCGGGCCAGGCGATGCGATTGTGATTCCTGAAGGCGACCATCAGGTGGACTACGAGGCCGAATTGGCCGTGGTAATCGGTAAGAGAGGAAAGGCTGTTCCGGAGGCAAATGCCGTGGAATATGTGGCGGGCTATATGCCGCTGAATGACGTTTCGGCTCGCACGTGGCAGTTTGCAGATAAACAATGGGTGCGCGGAAAATCCTGCGATACCTTTTGTCCGACTGGACCTTATCTGACGACCCGCGACGAGATTCCCGACCCGCACGCATTATCCATCTGTGCGCGGGTAAACGGGGCGACGCTGCAGGATTCCAACACGTCCAAGATGATCTTCCGCGTTCCCTATTTGATTGCGTTCATTTCGCAAAGCATCACTCTGGAACCGGGCGACATTATTGCCACAGGGACGCCCGAGGGCGTCGGCGTGTTCCGTACCCCGCCGATCTTCCTGAGGCCGGGCGACATTGTTGAGGTGGAAATCGAAAAGCTGGGGGTGCTGCGAAACCCGGTCCTTGCTTCGCAGCCCTGATCCTGCAGGTGGGGCAAGTTGGCACGAAACTGAAACTTGTTGTAAATTAAAGACCTGCCTGCCTGTTCCCCGGTAGCTCAATGGTAGAGCATTCGGCTGTTAACCGAAGGGTTGCTAGTTCGAATCTAGCCCGGGGAGCCATTCTTTAGTTTTCACGCGATTGAAGATGAGGTCGAAGGGCTTTCTATAGGTGGGATAAACACTTAAGGCATCCACCTTGCAGTTCGAAAGTACGATTCGCAGCAATTTTGCTTTTTCAGCTGGGGGCTGTTTAAGGTAAAGAAAATAAGCCTTATTCGCAAGTTCTAAAATCCTCAAACCATTCTGCACACCGTCCTGGCTAGGCCGTTTCAATGTCTCCAACGCCGCTAGGATTCTTTGCTGATCCTCATTCCATTCAGTGGATTTAGCTTCCCAGAAGGCTTCGCTGATTTTCCCGTCAAGCTTGTCTAAGTAAGCCTGATCAATGCGGTGGCGAATCTGCAGAAGCTTACTCTCAAGCCTATCGCGATCAGCCTTTATACAGGCTTCGGCCCGCCCTTTGTCATTCAACATGGCGTGCTCTAGCTGCTGCAAAATGTCGTCTGGGATGTGAATATCTTTGAGAATCTGCCCTAGTTGTTCTCCTAATTGTTCCTCGCGAAAGTAGGGAAGATCGCACTTCCCGCGATAACCGGTACATCTGTAATACGTATAGCGATTCTTCTTCAATTCGGCGGTAACCATGCAATTGTCATACGCGCATCGTAATAATCCACCGTAAGCAAATTGGTGTTTCTTGTATTTTGGCTGGTTATGCCCACCGAGCACGGCCTGTACCCGATCAAACAGGACCTGGCTGATCAAAGGTGTGTGTGTTCCTGCATAGAGCTTTCCGTCCCAATAGAAAGCGCCAGTGTAAAAGGGATTTTTAAGAAGCTTTTCAACGTGGCTCTTTGAAAGCTTCACATCAAACTCGCGTTTTAATGCCTTCCAGACTTCCTGGAGCGAATATTGGCCATTCGAATACAATTCGAACATGCGCTTCGATATCAGCGCTTTCTCCTGGTCAACTTCAATCGTGTGCTCCAACTTATTGTTTCGATAGCCTCCTCACGATCCCATTGATCCAGAAGGGTAAGAAGGCCACGCAACGCTTCGATTTCAGTTCCACTTAATAAAACGGAAGACCCGCACTTATCAGTGGAATCAGCGAGCACACTGATAGAAGTGCCGTGATCTGGCGGAATAGATTGTTTAGGAAGCACACTCGCTCCGGCAGCCGGTAGAGGGGGCCTAGCAAGCAGCTGTCGTACTAGCAGCCCTGCTCACTAAGCATCGGCTGCCGGGGCGACCTGGGTATAAGTGGACCCAGCCGTCGAACCCGGCCTTTGGTGCTGGCGAGCCCATCCCGTGGTGGGACATCGCCTGAACTCTTCGTTCAGTTCATTTCTACACTTTAACGCTGATTTTAGTCAAGTCAGGCTAAAAATCCACGCGAAAGGCACCAGCTAACAACTCTATATAACGATGCTTAACAGGGGCGGCTTTGACGGGCGGAAATCTGTAGTTTTGCGCTCAAACTCTCCTCTCGAGGCCCAGCACAAATACGAATATGTCTGGCGAAACGGAAAGGAGGAACTCCAAGAGGGGCTAGAGGCCACCCAGCTCTTCCGCATGCCTCGTTTTGAAAAGGTCGGCTAACTCTTCGAATGAATGGATTCCATCGACTAGTTCTTCGATTTCCTCAAATGAGGCGAGCATGCACTGGTCAATCTCAACCCACATTTTGTCCTGGTGCCGAAATATACGGGCATAATGCCCCTGTTTGTTCATGCTGTTTATCGCGGCGACGACTTTTACACTCACACTCTGCTCCCGGAACGACCAACTTCGCTCTCGGCGGACTCGCCGCGTGAAGATCTTTTGTGCAACTCAGACAGAAGACTTCGGTCAACTAGTAGCTTCTACGTCCGCCGCGGCCCGATCGCCCGCCACCAGAACGATCGCCATAGCCACGGGATTCTTGCGGACGCGCTTCGTTGACCACGAGCGCACGACCTTCGATATTCAAGCCGTTGAATTCTCCAATTGCCTTTGTCGCGTCATCTTCCGGCCCGAGTTCAACAAATCCGAAACCTTTCGATCGGCCCGTGTCCCGATCCATGATGACGCGGGCAGACACCGGCTTATAGCCCTTCCCGGTAAACAACTGCAGCAGGCTCTCATCGGTAACGCTGTACGGCAGACTTCCTACGTAAAGCTTTGTCATATGCTGTCCTCTGTTCTCATCGAATCGATTCACCCGCCGCACACCAGAACTAAACTTGATTAGCGGAAATGCCAGTACCATGTTATGCTGTTTCTGCGCTTAATGCATTCGGTTGTGTAGTGCGGCCCCTCTGGTTCTGCGAATTGATCTGAGAATACCCGCCCTTCGATCCCTCCGTTCGTTTT
>Ga0187779_10000644_pt1 | contig 23177 bp, 20 predicted proteins | sample 1015_Q2_SP10_10__FD_132435 | JGI IMG/M metagenome (GOLD analysis project Ga0187779, IMG submission 132435) | Tropical peat soil microbial communities from peatlands in Department of Meta, Colombia - 1015_Q2_SP10_10_MG | ecosystem: Environmental > Terrestrial > Soil > Wetlands > Peat | place... | reverse complement strand
GTGAGCCCCGGCTGCGACGTTATGTCCGCCACCAAAGCCAGAATATTTCTTAGCGACAGTATTCAACGCTGCACCCAAATTTACACCCATTTTCAGAAGTTTGGTGGGGGCTCGTGCAGACAGCTTGAAGCCTCCGTCCTCGGCGCGGGTGAGCACGATGATTGCGTGGTCTGCTGAAAGATTTCCCGCTGAGGAAAGAACTGAGGAGAAGGCCCCCGTCATGCTGGGCTGTATTTGGCTTTCTCCTCTTACTACCCATAGGGCTGAGAGTTTTTGAATTGCATCCGGACTGTTCGTCAACCACTCCATGTAGGTGGCAAGTGTTTTTCTATAGTTCGCGACGACTTCGTTGGCTTCTTGGAGAGCGGTCTTACGATCACCCAAGCCGACGCTGATTCCTATTGATGGGTTCCCAGTCCGGCCGCAGGCGTTGAGTAGAGCGGAATATTCTCGGCCGTCACGCGTAGCGCTCCCCGGAGCTTCATCAACCAAAGTGTATACTGTGCCTACGAGGTCGAGCACCACGTTTGACTGGAAGCCTATCGAGGTTAGATGGCCAATTATGGCGTTGAGTAGTTTTTGTTTCTCGTCTTGTGAAAGGTCAGCCAGCGTCCGGAATCTTTCCCCATCCTTCAGACTGATACCATTCGAAGAGAGCAACGTGAGACAGTTATCTTCTCGGCCGCTCAGGTTTGGCAAGTAAGGGGTCGTTGTGTATGCTAAGGCGCGATGTATTGGACGTGTCTCTCTACCATATAGAACTAGATCTGAGTCGACCCGGATACTTCCCGATGAGACTCCGTCTTCAACAAGTAGCTCGTTGAGGCCTTGGAGAGATCGTTTCTCATTTTTGTCTTGCATATCACCTAAGGCTCCGACGATCGCCAAAGCACTAAGATCCTTGTTCGATGGCATCACCTGTCGCGAGACTAGGTAACTGACTCCTGCGGCACTAATCAATCGGGCACCATCAATTTTGAACTCATGCGGATTCAACTGTAACGTATTCTCCGGCGTGTGCCCGTTAGGTGGATGATGATCCATGATCAGATTCTGTTTTGCAAGTTGACGAGTCGCGATTTGGTCCAAGTATCCGCTTCCGATGTCCGAGAAAATTAGAACATCGGGTTGGTTTTTCTGGATTTCGTCGAGAATATCTTCCCTAAGTTCCTCGACAATTCTTATTGTGAAACGAGCTTCTGCTCGGGCGAGCATTGATCCCAATATTGCTGCCGAAGAAAGTCCGTCAGCGTCATGATGTGAAATCACCAGAAAGGATGAGCCGGCACGCAGATGTTCTTGGATGGCGTCTGCGAGCTGTTGAGCGCGTTTTAGAAATCCGTTCTTGTCTGCGTCGACGCTCATTCCCTATGCCACTGATGCGACGACGTGTTTATAGTGCCAATCTGGTTGCAACTGTCTTCGGTCACGATAATATTTTTCAAGTCTATGGATTTTCGATTCGATCATTGCAAGTGATCTTTTGTTAACGTAATCCTTTCGGTTCTTCTCCAAATGCTTTCTCATATCGTCAGCCTTCCCTACTAGAGTGGCCAAGTCCTCCGGCAAAGCTCCTTGCGGTTGTCCACCCTTCAGGATCTGCCCTACTGTTTTCCCAGTTACTGATTTTACCAATGGAACTGCGTAACGGTCACGAAGTAACATACCGATGGTACTGGAGGAGTTGCCCTCGCGTGCAAGTTTCACAACAAGTGCTTCAACTTCTTCCGGCGTATACTTGCACCAAGACGGGGTCTTCTTACTAATCGGTCGCGTGGACCCAGATCTTCCTCGTTTGCTAGTGTACAGTCTTGCCGTGGACTACCGCACTCCGAATTATTATTGCTCACTTAAGATTCGGTTATTTAAGTTACCTAGATGAAGACTTTCTCATCACGAACCAATCACAGAATTTGTTGAACGCTTTAGCTCTGTGTGAGAACCGATTCTTCTCATCCATGCTCATCTCACCGAACGTTCTCCCATCACCGAACCTCGGGATGAATATAGGATCATATCCGAATCCCGAGGTCCCCTTTGGTTCTCGAGCCACGATTCCATTTATGATACCGGTAAATGAGATAGGAGCGCGCTGAATTTCACAGTAGGCAACTGACGCTTTGAACGAGGCCTTCCTATCATTAGCGTTACCAAGCAATCTCAAAACGCCTCGCGATCCAATTTTTTTGAATACGTATGACGAGTATGGTCCGGGGAAACCTTTCAGTGTATCGACAAAGAATCCGGAATCCTCTGCAAGAACAGACCGAACCTTTCGTTTTGTGATGAACTCGCTTGCGGCGAACTCAGCTATTTCATCTAAACGATCAGACTGAATCTCATGTTTTTCCAAAGCCAAAAGTTTCAGCTGGATCCCATATGTCGCAACGATTCTCGCTGCTTCTTCGAACTTGTGTTTGTTTGTTGTAGCGAAGTGGATGGTTAATTTATGCTCTGTCAAAGTATCTTCCACGACGTTCGATTTCGTGCATCTTTTTCAGCATCATCTTGGTGGGTCTCCCCGACGAACAAGAATATCCTTTCATGAATGCAGCAAAAAGGGGTAGGTGAGTGGTAAAGTAGCTACTCTTCAAAGCTCTGTTGAAGAGTAAGAGATCGACTCCCTTATCCTCGTCCTCTCCTGAATAACTTGCCAGCCCAAAATCTATTATACACAGTAGTTCATCGTTACAAAGAACATTCGAAAGCGTCATGTCACCGTGAACAATGCCACCAGAGTGCATCTGCCCCAATTTTCTGCCCAGGGTCTCACATCTCGACGACTGTTTGGACTTTGGAAGGACTTTGAGTTCATCTTTCAGCGTAGGAGCTTGAATATATTCCATGATTATCGTTGACGTGGATGAGTCTACGTGGAATATCACCGGAGCCGGAACGCCAAGTTTCTTGACTTCATGCATCACTATCGCCTCGTGTGATGTCCGTGTTCGGCGGATAGCCTCGTCAAGGTTTTCCACGCGGTAAGGCTTTGGAATACGCGTCTTCCTGATTGCGAGTTCGTTGAACCAATACTGCAGATGGATCTCTGCTTCAGCGCCTTTGTAGATCAGTCTGGGATGAATCGGTTCTCCACGGAATGTCAACATCCTCTAGCCTCCATTTTGGTTTAATATTAGATTCAGAAACGCTCGTCACAACCCCAGCGCCTAACGCCAGGATACCCGTCCAAGCGATCTGTGCCCCGTTATCTCCCGTGAACGGTGGTTTGACAACATACGCCGTAGCGTCATGCAACCTTGCAACACCTTCGAGCTTAGCTTGCAGAACTTTGTTCGCCGCAACACCACCTGTTAACAGGACTTCCTTCTTCGCGGTGTAGGCGAGGCTCCTTTCAACGGCTTCGGCAAGCATCGAACATGCCACCTCTTGCATCGAGTAACAAACATCCTCTCGGCATGCACCGGATCTCAACTTGGCCAACGACGCAGTCAACAATCCTGAATACGATACATCATTTCCCTTAACGACGTAAGGTAGAGGGATGAATTTTGATGCTTTCTCAGCCAGCTTCTCAATCTCTGGTCCAGCAGGGGACGCTAAATTGATCTCTCGAGCGAACATATCAAATAAGTTGCCGATCGTTATATCTTCAGTCTCTCCGAAGATGCGCCAGCGCCCACTCGCGAAGGCAGCGATAGCAGTGTGGCCTCCGGACACGAGCACTACCAATGGGTCGAGAGCGCCTGTCATTAACGCTCCAATCTCAATGTGTCCAATCGCGTGATTTATCGGAATCAACGGAACATGCAAGTAAGAGCACAACGCCCTTGCCACAGTTGCTCCGACTCTGAGGCATGGTCCCAGACCTGGACCGAGCGCGATCGAGACTCCATCTAGCTTTTCTGGATTGAATTTGGAAGCCCTAAAGACCTCTAAGAGAACCTTGGCAGACACATCGCTATGGTGATCAGCTGCTTCCCGAGGGTGTATTCCCTTACCCGGCATAGAACGATGGATATCTCGAACATCCGAAAGTATGGTCCCATCTCCAGAAACTATACTTGCCCCGAATGTGTGCGCGGTAGACTCAATGCCGAGACAGAACAATTCAACCACACCTCCCTCCTCAGTCGTTCATGCTGAAAACCGTTTGGCTGCTGTTTGCAACTGTTGCTGGGTGGTTAGGTTAAGAATTGATGGTGCCGACTTCAATTTCGTCAGCCAATATCAAGTAGTTAAACTCAAATAGGAATCTCGGCAGCTGACGGTTGAGATGGCAACTACCATCACCAAAGGTGAATCAAAAATCGAAGCATCTCAAATCATCTGCTCATGTTAGGCATCATTCCGAATCTCATGTAAAGTTTGATTGGGTTTGATTCAGCCGTGGACGAACATGTTGGAGTGTTGCCGAAGCAATACGACGTAAAAGCCATTGAGCAATATACTCAGAACTTTTGGTCTCAATCAGGCATCTACGAACTCGTTAAGAAAAGGAAGTCGCGATGTCCGAAATTCTATTTTCTTGATGGTCCCCCTTTTCCGAGCTCGGATACGCCCCATATCGGTACATGTTGGAATAAAGTGCTGAAGGACAGCGTGATAAGATTTCATCGTTCGAGAGGATTCAACGTACGAGATCAACCGGGTTATGACTGTCATGGCTTACCCATAGAACTAGCAATCGAACAGAAACTCGGAGTTAAGACCAAGAAGGACATAGAACGAATAGGATTGGAACGATTTGTAAATGAATGCAGAGACTTTGCAGAGAAGAATTCGGAATCAATGACACGAGCTTTCCAAGAGCTCGGTGTCTGGATGGATTGGTCTTCTCCATACATGACTCACAATGACGACTACATTGAGAGTGACTGGTGGAGTCTGAAAGAGGCGTGGAAGAACGGGCTCTTCGAGCATGGGCTTAGAGTAGTTCACTGGTGTCCAAGGGACGAAACTGTACTCTCAGATTATGAAGTCGTTCTTGAGTACAAGATGCTTCGAGACCCGTCAATTTATGTGAAGTTCCGGATTGAGGGAAGGGAAAAAGAATCTATTCTAATTTGGACAACGACGCCATGGACACTGCCTTCTAATGTTGCTGTAATGGTAAATCCAGATGCAGAATACGTTATAGCACGATTTGGTGACGAATCACTAATACTTGCAAAGGCACGTGTAAAAGCGATTGAAGAAAAAATCCAATCTCAACTTGATATCATCGATACCTTCCCAGGAACCAAACTTGAAGGATTAAGATATCGTTCAGCGCTTCAAGAGCTTGTCCCAGCTCAAAAGGAGCTGACGAATGGTCACTATGTTGTACTCAGTAAGGAACATGTGACGCTTGAGGAAGGCACGGGATGTGTTCATTCGGCCCCTGGGCACGGTGAAGAAGATTACGAGGTTGGACTGAAATATCATCTTCCAATCCTAATGCTCGTCAATGATCAGGGGAAGTTCCTAGATGGCGCAGGCAAATATTCAGGACAATCCGCAAGGGAAGCTAACCAGGAGATTATTGGAGATCTCAAAGCGAATGGGGCGTTGCTCTATTCAGAGGACATAGAGCATCGCAGCCCTGTATGTTGGCGTTGCAAAACGCCCCTCATAATTCGCGCCACGGAACAATGGATTGTGCGGGTCGCGCAGCTCAAGGAGTCATTTATTAAAGAAGTCGATAGCACTCGATGGGTCCCAGATTGGGCGGGTGCCAGCCAATTCAAGAATTGGTTAGCAGACTTAAAAGACTGGGTCGTATCCAGGCAGAGATTTTGGGGTACTCCGCTTCCAGTTTGGATTTGCGCGTGCAATGAGACCCGAGTTATAGGGTCAAAAGAGGAACTGCTTAAGCAGTCAATCTCGACAACCGAACTACCCAACCTTCATGTTCCCTGGGTTGACAAAGTGAAGCTAAGATGCAAATGCGGCGGAGAAATGACCAGAATTCCGGACGTGATGGTTGGATGGTACGATTCAGGTGCCGCTTCCTACGCGTCCCTCCAGCATCCGAAATACCCTGAAATTACGAAGTACTGGTGGCCAGCAGATTTCATAGTGGAAGGGCGCGACCAAATTTCCGGCTGGTTCTTCTCACTTTTAAAAACCGGCGTAGTGGTGATGGGGCGTTCTCCATACAGGACTGTCCTTATGCATGGATTCGTACTGGACGACAAAGGTCGAGAGATGCACAAATCCTTAGGTAATTTCGTTACAGCAGAGGAAGTTATTCAAAAATTTGGGCGAGACATCTTTCGATACTACGTACTACAGACCACTATTTGGGAAGACCTGAAATTCTCATGGGACGCAATCAAACAGTACAGCGGCGACCTCGACACGTTCTGGAATACATTTGTTTTTGCAAGCACTTACATGAACCTCGATAAGTTTCAACCAAAAAGATGGCCGCTCAAGAGGCTGGCAAGATCATTACGTCCAGAGGATCGATGGCTCCTCAGCAGAACACATCGCACAATCAAAGAAGCAACTGCAGCGATGGAAGATTACAAGATCCATGAAGCGCTACGAAAACTCAAAACCTTCCTGGTCGAAGATTTGAGCCACACATATGTGCGCTACATCAGACGCCGAACCTGGATTGAGAAACAAACCACAGACAAACAGGCAGCGTATGCAACACTCTACTTCGCGCTCAAGTCAGCCCTAGCAATGCTCACTCCAATGCTTCCCTTTCTAACAGAAGCGATATACCAACACATGTTCCGAAACGCGGAACCAGGAAACCCAGAAACCGTTCATCTCCTAAACTGGCCCGTTTACGAAGACAAAATGATCATTGACTCACTCGAAACCGAAATGGAATTCGCTAAAGCGATCATCTCAACAGTCGCAGTTATACGAGGCGAGAAAGCACTAAAGCAAAGGCAACCAGTTAGACGAATCATCCTAGCAACTGACTCTAAGGTGACGCGAAGCGCGCTGAAAGCATACTCCGATTTGTTGCTGGAACAAACTAACACCCGCTCAATGGTCAGAATACCAAAGGAAAAGACAGCCAAATATGAGCGGGAAATCAGCGGAGGACAATTCGCGAAATCTACATTTCAAGACGGAGATATTTACCTTGATCTCAAATTAACAAAACAAGATATCGCCGAAGGGCTGGCGCGGGATGTAGTCAGACGAATCCAACAGATGCGAAAGGAGATGGACTTGAAGGTTGACTCCTACATCGAAGGCTACATAGTGGCGCCATCGACAACCGGGAACCTACTGAAGACCCAACAGAGATACCTCACTCACGAAATCCGCGCCAAGCGATTGGCAATCCTGATTGAGAGAGAAGAGCCACTTGAGGGCTATTTTTCAAAGACCTGGGAGATCGAGAAAGCGAAATACGTATTCGCGCTACGCGAAATCCCGATACAAAGTAAGAACGTAAAAAGTAAACGTCGGACAAAAACAACTCGATGCAGATAGTGTTGTAGGCTAATCAGCAATGTCTCGAGCATCTAAAGCTAGAGCGGCACTTCAATGAATAGACGTTCGAGCAGTTCCTTATACCGGTTTCTAATAGTTACCTCAGTTACATTGGCTATCTCAGCGATCTCACGTTGAGTTTTCCTCTCGTTGGTCAGAACTGTCGCAATGTACGTCGCCGCTGCAGCTATTCCGGTCGGACCCCTACCACTGGTCAGCTTCATCTCCTTCGCAATCTCCAGAATCCTAATGGCAATTGCCTCCGCCTTTCCTGATATGACAAGTTTGTTGCTGAATCGTGCAGCATAATTTCGGCTCGTCGATGGTGGCACGAATGCTTCGAGTTCGCGAACCATGAACCGGTAGCTGCGCCCTATATCCTTCTTGTTCAAGCTTGACGAGGCAGCGATCTCATCCAAGGTTCGTGGCACACCGCACTGCCTGCAACCCATGTATATCGCCGCCGCAGTTACGTTATGAATTGATCGTCCACGAATCAACCGTTTCTTGATGGCGCGACGATAAATGACCGACGCCGTTTCAAGAATATTCTTAGGCAGATTGAGTGCCGATGCTAGCTTGCTAAGTTCAGCGAGCGCAACGGCAAGATTTCTTTCAGTAGCATCAGATACGCGAACTCTGCTCTGCCACTTCCTGAGTTTGTAGAGGTCTAACCTCTGGGCGGCGGTTGCGCGTTTCCCCAGAGCGCGTCGGTCGCGCCAATCAATTATGGTGGATAGACCCTTGTCGTGTATCGTGTAAGTCAGTGGAGCGCCTACTCTCGTTCTCTTCGATTTCTGCTCATCATCGAACGCTCGCCATTCAGGTCGAGTATCAGCGAGTTTTTCGTCGATGACGAAACCACAAGCCATGCAAACTACTTCGGCAGCCTCGTAGTCACGCATTAGCTTAGGCCCGCCGCACTCTGGGCATACACGAATTTTACTTGGCGACTGCAGCGCTTCGCCTACTTCCAAATCCGATTCTTCGGCCACGTTCTCATCCTTGTTGTTTTAGTTTAGTGAGTATACGATTCTTCCAACGAACTTAGCGGGAGAAGAGACTGTTGGTCTAAGAGCTAGATATGGTGAGGATACGGGTCCGAATATTTCTTGTACTCTTCCGATCTCTTTCAGCTTACTGTCGCAGGTCTTGGTGCCTATTTTAACGAAATGCGCTTGTTCGCACTTTACTATGAGGCTCCGGCTTTTTGAAAACTGAAGAATTTTGCCGAGCCTCTGCAAACTCTTTTCTTCACTCCCGCCGTGAGATATCTCCGAATCGTCAATTCCTTATATAAACTTAGATCTCTCCATTTTTCTCAATAAACATTCTTCACGACAAAACATCATGATCAGATCAGCAGAAACTTTCATGTCCTTTTGTCCCTGAACGTTTTTTACAAGCAGACTATTCGTTTCGTTAGCAGTTCGGCTCAGATGATCAAAGGCGTAGTGTTAACTAATTTCATGTCCTACGAAAATGCATATGTTCCCCTAGGTCCTGGGCTGAACTTAATTTGCGGCCCAAATGGAGCCGGAAAATCTTCAATCCTACTCGCAATTTCCGTTGTGCTTGGTCAAGCCTACACCGAACGATCGAAGAAACTCAGTGACTTGATCAAATGGGGAACCGGCGAAGCAAGAGTAACCCTGATAATCGATAATTCTGGTGAAAAGCGACCTTTTCCTCAATTCCATTCAGATCAGGTTACAATCGCGCGCGTCCTCAGGCATAATGGCACATACTACTACCTTCTCCAGAACAAGCCCGCAGCTAAGTCTGTTGCTATCGACGTGTTCAAGAAACTCGGTTTGAACCCCGACAATATTCTGGTAATCATGCACCAGTTCATGGTAGGTCGATTTGCAGCCGTCTCCGCGCAAGACAAGCTGAAGATGCTTGAAGAGGCCGTGGGTTTCCAAACGTACCGCGAAGAAGTACTGGACGCTCGCTTAAGATTAGATAGCGTGGCTAGCGAAGAACAATCCTTAGTACAAGTACTCGAATCAACTAAGGAAACACATGATTACTGGAAACGAGAACACGAACGGTTCCAGCAGAAGAAACATCTCGAAGCTAAACTTGATGCATTGAAGAGAGAACTTCTTTGGGCAAGAATTCAAAAACGTAAAGATTCACTAGCGCATCTCCAAACACGTATCGATTCCAAAACTCGCTTGCTGCAAACGATCGAAACTAAAATCCAGGAACTAGCCGAATCCAAGAAGAAAAGGCAAGCAAAATTCAATGAAATAAACTTAAGCCGAATAGAACTTGAAGACAAGCGAGTCGAACTAGTGAAGGAAACAACCACGCACGAACTCAACCTAGAGTGGTCAACAAGCCTTCTCAGAAACGTACAATCAATCATCGGCGATCAACCTATCAACGAAGAAGCACCTGCTCTCCAAGCCCTAGATAAACTCAAGAGTTCCTGGAAGGAAAAAGCCGAAGACTCACAGAGGAACCTTACAAAGACCAAAGAAAAAATGGGCATGTTAACTGAAAAGATCGCCGATACCAGTGGAAGACTTGAGGACGCGTTATCTAGGTTAATCGACACAAACGTGGAGTACGAAGTTTCAGGATTCAAGAGGAAACTATTGACGGAAGAAGTAGCCGATCTGCAGGCACAAGTACGCCTAGCCCATGAAGAACTTGATCCGATGGTAGAATCTGCCGAAAAAACAGGACCACAAGTTGAATCTCCACGGAAAATAATTGATGTGATGTTGGAGATAGGTGCTGTTGAAGAGCAGATAAAACCACTTAGCACAATTTCCGAGGACGTTGAGAAAATGTACTCATCTTATACGAAGGTTTACGAAGACTTACGCCAGAAGACAATCCAAGTAGCGAAGAATCGGGAAGAGGTAATAACTGAGCTTGATAAGCGTCTAGCAAGATGGCGAGAAGTACTCACTTCCTTCCTGGAAGAGGTCACAGGTAAGTACAACGCAATGTTAACTGCCGTAGGCGCCACTGGAGATATACGCTTGATCTCATCACGTGAGATAGAGAAATGCGGACTAGAAATCCTGGTAGGGTATAAGGAAAACAAACCAACACCCTTGGATGCGTTCACTCAAAGCGGCGGAGAACGCAGCATTGCAATGATGGCGTTCCTCCTCGCGCTCCAGCAGCACATCACATCACCCTTTAGGGCAATAGACGAATTCGACGTCCACATGGATCCAAAAAATCGGGCGTTGGTAACACGACTGATAGTTGCAAGCGCCGGCAGCATGAATGAAGGACAATATCTGGCCATAACTCCTGGCCATATCGAAGTCGCTGAAAACACTCACGTCGTAGTCGTCCAAAACGTAGGTGGTACATCGACAATCAGTGAGCTGAAACCCACATGAGTGATAAACAAAAACCGAAACGATCAACAATTGCCTCTGGGAGGCGTGAGTTAAAGGAGATCATTGAAACATGCGACGCGATATCCGAACGTCGATTTAATCCGTTCTTTTTGGACATAAAATTTGGCGTAGATACACTAAGGAAGCATTATTCTAAATGGGAAACGTTCGACGATCACTGCCTGGACGCACATACTCTCAACCGACTTTCAGAAGTAGTTCGATTACAAAATACTCAACTGAAATTTCAATCGAGCGCACTTTACTCAGACCCGGAGTTCCTAAGTCGGAAACTTGAACACATGAGCGAGAAGCGCCTTTCAGAAGTGTTTCTTCAAAGCTGGCACCCACTTGCCGAACTCGAACAGCTTACCAATGAGACGATCACCGACTCACTATCCTATTGGAACGCGCTTCTCCCGATCAAAGAGCGATGGCTAAGGAAGACACAGGAAGAAAGCGCAAAACCTCACGAAGCCGACTCTAACACTTTGAATAATTTAGGCATCGCCAGTGAAAACTTTGGCGAACACCTGATTGAACTTTGGAATGAACTGCGCGAATCATTCGAATCAACACAAAAACCAGTTGATTATTGGCTATTCATCCGAAAATCTAGTTACCAAGAAACTGTGGAGAGAGCATATCATGTGAGTTTCCTTATCACCTACGGATACGCGAAACTACAATTCGAAGGAGACAAGTTGACGCTTGTACCGGCAAGCGAACCAGCCGGAAAAGCCACTAGCGGCGTAAGCTTTCCCATCCCGATAACGAGGGATTAGACATGCAATCTGACTCATCACAGCCGACGCGTTCCTTCTACTCCGACAAACTAAAGCGAGCGATGCACTTGCTGATTTTCAAAAGAGGAAAACTTCCCGGCGCGAGAGAATGGGAACTGAAAGAGAAGATCGGGAAGAATTTCGAACAAGTCTTGGAGCAGCTGAATCAACTTCTCGCAGAGCTTGATCTTGAGATAAAGAAAGTTACAGAACCATCGCAAGGAGAGATGATACCAACTGGCGAAACCCACTCTTCAGATGAGGCGCGATATTTCATTACACTAAAGGGGACCCTCGGATTGAAAGAGGCAAAGCTGATCGGTTGGAGAATTGATAATTTAGCAGGACTGGGAGCAGCATTAGCATTTCTCGTTTCTAAACAAGGCAAAGCTCCACGACAAGAAATCGAGAAGCTCCTAGCAGTAAAGTTTGGCCACTGGAAAGCGCTGACGCTCGTTGACATATTCCTGAGATCAGGATATCTTGAAGAAGATGACGCTGGAGTTATGGCACTCGGTTGGCGTACACGATCTGAAGTCGACTTGCGAACATTGATGACCAAGATGGCTGAAGTGAAAACTTAGTCGGCGGCCTTAGATTTTTCAAGAAAATCGCGCGGATATTTTTTCGCGGACAGAAAAGTCTTCACTGTTCCTCGTTTCACGCGTTTCGCCAATTCCAAGAATTCCTCGCGTTGTGCGTAATGGTCATGTACCTTGCTTCGCCCAAGAACTGTCAATACTTCCCCGAGAAAGAACGTTGGCAGTCTGTGCTTGTTGCACATGGGGCAAGTACATTGCAATTTTACGCCGTATTCTTTTGTCCATTCTTTCCTCTTGAAAACTCCCCAATTCGCAGCATCAAACATGTTGATTTTGTCTTTCGTTAAGGGAACTGGCGGTGGAGGTACGACCCATCGATTGAAACTGTCAACCCCGAATGTCGGAAGCATCATTCCTTCGGAACATCGCAGAAAAGCATGTGCGAAGCGTATCTTTGGAGGCACCTGGAAAGCATGAACCCATAGCGTGGGATCTCTTCCCTTTGCCTCCTCGAGCGCACGTAATTCATGATAATAAAAGCCGCCCCGCATGTCAAACCCTAGTTGTTTGACTCCACGCCTGATGAGCGGAGTCATCGTCTTCTCGAACTCGTCCCTACTTCCAGTAGGAGTGAGTACAGGCATCAATGGCTTATCGATTCCCCTGTGATCCATCCAGCGCTCAGCAAACCGCATGTTTGAAATGAAATCGCGAGAAGACATGCCCGCACTTTGTTGGACAGTAATCACATCCATGTCGGCAAAATATTGAAGATCGAGAACTGTTCTAAGATCACTAGATTCGATGATTGCAGCCTCGCCCTTCAGAACGAGAAATAGCATACTCAACGAGTCTTCCTGAACAGAAGTCTCCCGCGTCAATCTCCTAGAGAATTCCTTGAGGTACTCATCCTCTTTCAGTATCCGTTTCAACGTTTCAGGATAGACAAGCTTTCCAGAGACTATGATTTCGGTTGGAAATTCCTGTTTCAGGCCTACAACTCGCGTTGCATTCAGTTCAGTCGTAGTGGCGAATTTATTCGGAACAGGAACTTTCGAGTTTCCGTAACTTAGGTAACCGCTTCCAACGCCAGATTCCTCATCAATCTCGACGTCTTTCTTGCTTAATTCAGGCAACTTACAACGCTAGAACACATCTGCGATCTTAAAATTAAAAGGGAGCCCTGATTAACTTCAGAAAGAAACTCTGAAATCCTTAATTATCCGCCAACTTAAGGCTACGCAGAATTCTGAAGGTCTCTGTTTTGAGTGAAGAAGTCGAATTACCTCCGCAGCTTCAGGAACAATTAGTGCGATTGCAGCAACTTCAGCAGACACTTCAATCAGTGGTCTCCCAGAAGCAGCAGATCGACCTCGAATTAAATGAGACCGATAAGGCGCTTACTGAACTTGAAAAATCGACGGATGAAACACCCGTCTACAAAAGCGTCGGAAGCATTTTAGTAAAATCCACACGACAGGCACTCCTGACTGAATTGAAAGAACGCAAAGAGCTGTTAACAACACGTGTAACTGTACTCGGGAAACAAGAAGAGCGAACGAGGGAGCGGTTGAAAGAAGTTCAGGAGAAACTGCAGGAAAGGCTTCGAGGTCCGAAGCCATCTACTGCTCAACAATAGACATCGCTCTCCTGAAATTTCTCTAGGGAACGGAAAAGAACAGTATGAGTATTGAGTTAAAGAGAAAGCCTTCAGAAGATGAAATAGAAAAGATATGTCTAGCCGCAGAAGAAGCGGCAAGACAACTACTACTCACAGCTGTTCCACTAAAGCGAATAAGCGACTTCGACATTACCATCGAAGCGAGCGGCGACAAACCTCTCGTATTGAATGTCGATATCGCGATCGACGTCTCGATAGGAGATGAAGACCTAGCGAACATAGTAAAGGACGCAACTGGCGCCGCCTTCAAAGCAGCCGAGAGCAAAGTACGGGAGCTGAATCTTTGCACAAGTCAAATCTAATGAAGCTAATTCGAAATGCACGAACGATACTTGTGATCGGGCATCAGAACGCGGACCCGGATGCAGTTTGTTCCGCCTACGCATTCTCCAAACTCGTCAAAGAAATTAATCGAAAAGCAATAATCTCGTTTGTCTCACCCGATGGGGTGAGCAAACTTTCAAAGCAGTTACTTCGGACAATCGAATTACAAGTTGCCGAAGAGCTCGACCTCTCAAAAACTCAACTAATCGTGACCGTAGACACGAACACACTTCAACAATTAGGGAAATTTCAGGAACCGATCATAAAATCCCTAAAACCTCTTGTCATGATCGACCATCACGCGCCACATCCTGAAAACACGAGAACCGCGACTCTTATCATATGCGACGAGAAGGCTACTTCAACCTGTGAAGTCATCCTCGACATGTACCGCCAATTGGCGATACCCCTCAAACGTGAAGTCAGCCAAGCCCTCCTAACTGGAATCATGGTCGAAACTGGCCACTTCTCAATCGCCAACAAACGAACCATACTGTCAGCCTGCACACTAATCGATCGCGGAGCTGATCCTGCAACAGCTCTCGCGTTAACCAAGCAAGTTATGGATGACTCGGAACGGATTGCAAGAGTCAAATCTGCACAACGGATGAGATTAGAGAGGATTGGAAATTGGCTTGTCGCTCTTTCAGATATCGGTTCCTATCACGCCTCAGCAGCTCGGTCTCTCATCTCACTCGGAGCACATGTTGCAGTAGTTGCAGGGAAGAGGAACGATCAGCTTACAGTAAGTATGCGTTCGACTCATGAGTTCTTCCAGCAGACCGGTCTGCATCTCGGAACGGACATAGCTAATCCTCTTGGACAACAGCTTGGAGGGATGGGGGGAGGTCATCCAACAGCCGCAGGAATCAACGCTAAGGGCGAAGTGCATGACGCGCTGAAACTGGCCTCAACTATGATACGCGAATTCCTGACAGGTGCACAAGGAAGAATACGATGCCCAGCCGACTAGCCACCGATCACATAACAAAGACAAGCTCGATGGTGAATCACTTCTGCCCGCAATTTTAGCACGAAATCTATCTTTCACATATTCAGGCGTCGATAGACGATCGATAAGTGATGTTAATTTTTCAATTGAGAAAGAAGAATTCGTAATCCTTACGGGACCGAGCGGCTGTGGGAAGACAACTCTCTGCCGATGTTTGAACGGCCTGATACCGAATTTTTACGCCGGACAATTGAATGGAGAGCTACGAATTAACGGAGTTGACGTAAAGGGAAAGTCCACAGCTGAACTTGCAACCCATATTGGTTTCGTATTCCAGAACCCCGAGAATCAACTTTTTTCGCTGTCGGTCGAGAGGGATGTCGCGTTTGGATTAGAAAATTTAGGAATTCCAAGAGAAGAAGCAATCGAACGCATCGAATGGGCGATGAAAGTTACGGGCATAACAGAGCTACGAAACAAAGCTCCGTATGAATTATCCGGTGGGCAACAGCAACGAGCTGCGATAGCCGGCGTTTTGGCCATGAGACCGGAGATAATCATCTTAGACGAACCAACTTCGTTTCTAGACCCTAAAACCGCTGAGGAAATCCTCACAGTCATATCCAGACTCAACCACGAACTTGGGTTAACTACGCTGCTTGTTGAGCATCGCCTAGATACTGTCTCAGCCTTCGCCGATCGGATAATAGTGATGGATAAAGGAAGAATTGCGCTCGATGGTCCCCCTGACAAGATTTATGATGAACCAGCCCGGTTAATCGGAATCGGACTCCCCAAGGTCACTACATTATTCCACCTTCTCCGACTTGATGGTGTCCCCGTAACCACTAACCCGATTACTGTAACCCAAGCTTCAGAAGCGCTCCGAAGAGTGTTTGAAGATTGATTTCGGTAGAGAACGTGAGCTTTCACTATCCGGGGAGCTCAGAGATTCTGCATCGAATTACGTTAAAGATCGGAGATGGTGAATTTGTCGCGATCATGGGTGAGAATGGTGCAGGCAAGACAACGCTGGTGAAATTATTCAACGGTCTACTCAAACCTGACCGGGGAACGGTATCTGTCGACAACGTAAACAATAAAGACAGATCAGTCGCGGAACTATCCAAACAAGTAGGGCTCATATTCCAGAATCCCGATCATCAATTATTCGCTGAAACTGTGGCTGAAGAGTTACGCTTCTCACTCAAGAATTTTGGATTCCAAGGACCGGTCGTTGAAAACCGCGTAACGGCCATCTTAACATCGCTAGACATTGAAAAATATGCAAACTCATCGCCCTTTATGTTGAGCGGCGGAGAACGCAAACGCGTAGCTCTCGCCTCAATACTCGTTTGGGACCCCAAACACGTGATTATGGATGAACCAACTATAGGGCAAGATTATCTGCAGAAAGATCGGTTAAGAAATTTCATTGTCCAACTCGTTTCGCAAAATAAGACAGTCGTCATCGTTACTCATGACGTTGAATTTGTCGCAGAATGTAAACCTAGAGTAGTACTAATGTCGAAAGGGAAGATTATCGCCGATGGTCCGGCTGAGTCAATTCTAACCGACGAGGCAGCGGTTGAAGAAGCTTCGCTAGTTCTGCCGCAGATGTCACAGTTAGTGGAGAGTGTCCGTACGTTTCGTGCTCCTCACAACATTATCGATGTGTATAGCGCACGAAAATTCATTGGCGACGCCTTGAAAGAACGGACTCGGCGAACGGAGTGACCTCGGGTTGTCCTTGAGGATCGTTGAAGGGTTCAAATTTACTCGAATGGACAGCCCAATTCATAGAATGGATCCTCGAGCAAAGTTCATCCTGACCTTAGGATTTTTCACTACTTCACTGATGTTTACGAATATCTACGCGCTACTCATAATATTCCTCACCCAGAGTCCGCTGATAATCCTAGCGAAGACATGGAAACGATGGTTACGATCTATGCGTGGCGGGTTATTTCTCGGGATTTTCATCTTCATTATGAATTTCATCTTTGGAACATCACTCGCGCTATCGATTGCATTCACGCTTCGCTTCTTCGTCATAATGTCAGCCTTCTCATTCTTCTTTATGACAACGTCTGCAGACGATTTAGGGCTGGCTCTTGATCAAATCCATGTTCCGTATGTAATCTCATTTACATTTACTACAGCGGTACGTCTTGTGCCAACTATGGCTGTGGACGCTCAAACGGTCGTAGACGCGCAACGTTCTAGAGGGTTGGAATTGGATAAGGGGAATATCATGAAACGAATTCGCAACTACATTCCAATACTTATTCCATTGATTATTTCAGCGATTCGCAGGAGCGTTGAGTTAGCCGAAGCTTTAGAATCAAGAGCTTTCGGAGCGAGTGAGAACAGAACTGCCATAACGACATTGACAATGCATCGAGTAGACTACGCGGCCATAGCTGCGACCGCGTTCGGCATTATAATTGCAATCTACGTATACTTCTATGTTCCCCTACCTACGCTAATTGTTCCAATTAAGATGCCGCACCTCTTCTGACAGATCGGGTTAAGCCAAATGAGATTATCACGAATCGCGGCTGACGTACGTGAATCACCGTCAGGAATCCCGGAGCTACTTGAGAGGCGTGGGGTCTACGTTCAACGAAGAATGCTAGATGTCGCGGACTATGTTGTGGGCCGTTACGCGATTGAACGAAAGACTGTGCACGACTTCGTCTCCTCTCTCTACAGTGGTCGATTATTTGATCAAGCCCAAAGGATCACGCAAACATACTCGAAATTTCTCCTCATTGTGGAAGGAGACATTCAGGAGGCATTAGGTGATCTCAAGAATCCTCGAGTCTACTGGGGCGCATTGCTGTCGCTAGCCCTAGGTTTTGATTTCAAAATATTCTTCACTTCTTCCACTGTCGAAACGGCGGATTTACTATCGCTGCTGGCCCGAAGAGACGGTAGCGGATTCACAAACAGGCCTCTACTGGTGAAGAAACCTAAACTGATGTCCACGAAAGATTGGCAACTCTTAGTGTTGGGTAGCCTGCCGTCGATCGGACCTAAACTGGCGCAGAGGTTGCTCCAATCGTTTGGAACATTACACAATGTGTTCACGGCGTCCCGTACTGAACTCGCTGTTAAGGGCGGAATCGGGGATTCCAGAGCTCAGAAGGTGTTCGATCTAATCAGAACTGAATACAAACGTAAGATTCCTAAGCAGTCCAAGCTCGCGTAACTAGTTAACTCCATGAATTCAAGTAATCATTCTGCTCTTTCGTAAGTTCATCTAAGCGCATCTCGTGACTCTCAAGCCACAATCGAGCCACCTCTCGATCAATCTCTATCGGTATGCGGTGAACGGTCGGTGTTAGCTTGCCTTTATTCTTCACCAAGTACTCTGCGGCTAAAGCTTGATTCGCGAAACTCATGTCCATGACCTCCGCGGGATGACCGTCTGCTGCAGCCAAATTCACCAATCGGCCTTCTGCCAGCAGATACAGGCGGTTGCCATTTTTCAATTTGAACTCCTCGACATTCTGTCTAGCGATCCGAGTAGTAACCGCAAGCTTTCTGAGGCCCTGGACGTCAATCTCTACATCAAAGTGACCTGAATTGGCGAGGATTGCGCCGTCATGCATTAAGGCAAAATGGTCGCCGTTGATAATGCCCTTACAACCGGTAGCGGATACAAAGATGTCTCCAATCTTCGACGCCTCCGTCATCGGCATTACTCTGTGGCCTTCCATCGCAGCCTCAAGCGCTTTGATTGGATCAACTTCGGTCACGATCACTCTGGCTCCAAGCCCTTTGGCTCTCAAAGCGATACCGCGTCCGACCCACCCATAGCCAGCCACAACGAAGTTCTTACCTGCGATAAGCAGATTGGTTGCTCGCATGATCCCCTCGAGCGCCGATTGTCCGGTTCCGTGTTGACTATCAAACAGAAATTTCGTGAACGCATCGTTCACAGCCATGACTGGATATCCCAATATCCCGTCTCTTTCCATTGCCTTGTATCGATGAACCCCTGTCGTAGTCTCTTCGCAAGCACCGATGAGTCGCTTCGTTAGCTCTTGCTTTCCTCTATGTACAGTCACTGAGAGTTCGCCTCCGTCATCTATCAAAATGTCAGGTTTGGCATCTAGGACACGGAGAAGGTTATCATGATGCTCCTTATCGGTGACACCTCTCCACGCGAACACATTCGCTCCGGTACTTGCCAGAGAAGCTGCAACATCATCCTGCGTTGAGAGAGGATTGCTACCAGTAATTGCTATTGTTGCACCAGCACTTTGCAGAGTTAATCCTAGGACCGCGGTTTTCATTTCAAGGTGCATGCACATTCCAATAGTGAGGGTTCTGAAAGGTTGTTCTCGCTGGAATCTATCTCGAATTTTCCTGAGGACGGGCATGTGTTGGCTAGCCCACTCAATCTTCAATTCTCCTTGGGTAGCCAGCGAAGGGTCCTTTATCTTACTCGGCAATAGAGCCACCTATACCTGGAATGAGCACATCTTTTCGCTTCCAGATTAAAACAATTGGCATACTCCAAAGAACTTGATCGCTTGACTTTTTAACTGAACACTCAGATCTTCCTATGACTCGCTTGCCAACTCTACTCATCAAGAATTGTGAATGGCTCGTTACACAGAATGAAGGTAGGGAGGTGATGCGAGACGTATCGTTACTTGTTGAGAATGGAGTGATCAGAGAAATCGGGAGGATCGGATCCACAGCAGATATCATAATCGACGCTAAAGGAAAGATTGCCATTCCTGGCTTGGTAAACGCCCATACACATCTGCCCATGACCCTCTTTCGCGGATTTGCGGACGATATGCAGCTTCAAGATTGGTTGCAGAAAAAAATTTGGCCTCTCGAATCCAAACTCACGGGCGACGATTGTTACGCAGGTGCGCTTCTTGGTTGCGCGGAGATGATACGATCTGGAACTACAAGTTTCGTTGACATGTATTTTCATATGGAACGAGTTGCCGATGCTGTCGCACAAGCCGGATTGAGAGGTTTCCTCTCCTATGCGCCCATAGATCTATTCGACCCCGCTAAGGCCAGGATAGAGAAGGAGCATGTAATCAAATTCCAAGAATATGTTAGGGGCCTCAGGAATCAAGCTATAAAATTCGTAGTAGGTCCTCATGCTCCCTACACTTGCTCGTCAGAATTGTTGCAATGGACAAAGGAGTACGCTGAAAAGAACGATGCATTACTGCACATTCATGTTGCTGAGACCAGACGCGAGCAAGCTGACATGGTCAAGCAGAACGGAATGCGCGTTGTCGAATACTTGGATAAGATTGGCGTGCTGTGTAGGAATATGCTTGCAGCCCACTGTGTCTGGTTGACGAAGAGCGAGGTTCAACTGCTAGCTAAGAAGGGTGTGAGTGTTGCACATTGTCCGGTCTCCAACATGAAGTTAGCTAGCGGCGGAGTGGCACCCTTGCCTGAAATGTTTGAGTCAGGAATTGCTGTCGGATTAGGAACTGATGGTGCGGCGAGTAACAATGGATTAGACATGTTCGATACGATGAAGACGTGTGCGTTAGTCCACAAGACATACCGATGGGATCCGACGATACTGAATGCGCAGAAAGTCCTCGATCTGGCGACTATCGAAGGTGCAAGAGCGCTTAGAGTAAATGATGAGTTAGGTAGCTTGGAGACAGGTAAGCGCGCTGATATTGTTTTGGTTGATTGCGAAACGCCGAACATGCGTCCTATACATGGCGCCAACACCGTGGTCTCTGATCTTGTATATTCAGCTTCAAGTGGAAATGTTGATTCTACGATTGTCGATGGAAAGATACTCATGCAAAACAGAGAAATGAAAACACTCGATTTACGCACTGTGATTGCCGCGAGCCAGCAACAGATCAGTCAACTGTTTCGCAAATGATTTAGGCTACTCGAAAGCCATTTCGGCGATGTTAAGAGAACCGGAATCACCTCGCCAATTTCGGGTGGCGGTAATTATTTTCAACCTACGCTTGAACATTGGCGCCCAGAGAACGAATGTTTCAGCCTCACCTCCCTCGAAGGCAACATTCAGTCCATACTTGTCCTTTAACTGGATCAGTCGTTGTAAGTCTGACGTATCGAGTTTCTTGCCGAGCCATTTCGCGTCGAGGCCCATTGCGTTGCAGGCAGTTATGATGATTTCAAATCCTGCGTCAAGCTCTTCTCTTACGAGTTGTTCTTGATTCTTATGCCAGAGGGGCGCGAAACTCTTCAGTCCTAAATCTTCGCAGAGATAGTCGAGCCGACTTTTCTGGTATTCGCTACATAGCGCTCCGGAAATCAGCCCATCGACTTCAGTATTCCCCATTAACTCTTCTAAGCTTGTCTTGAGGTCTTCAAGCTCGCACTCTTTCTTACCTTCAGAATTGACTCTGACGTGCGGGATTCCCATTGTGTCGGACTGCAGATTTGTCCATTCAACTGCTGGATAATGGAACATCCATGATTCAGGTGATTTTGGAATCACGGTAATCAACGCCTGAATTTCCCATCCTTGCATCTGAGCGCACCACAAAGCGAACGCGCTGTCCTTCCCCCCGCTGAAGAGCGATACAACTTTCATCGAACAACCTCTAGAAGTCGCCCATCGCTTTGAACTTGAATTGGTCTTTGTAAAGACTTTGAAGTCGCTGGATTGAATCTGTATCTTCGGCTCGTTTATCATTTCGCAGCCGGATTATTCTAGCAAATCGTAAAGCGAACTTTGATTTATAGTGCGGGCTTTTCTGGATTTCATTGAACACGACCTCGACTACCATTTCTGGCCGCACAAACACAGTATAATCAGTTTGGCGAATTTTAAGTTCGAGAAGTCTCTTTGTAATTTCCGCGAATTCCTCGTCTGTAAGGCCCTTGAAGGTCTTACCGACCAACAAGAATTCACCTGTGTCCAAATCCCTGGCAGCTAGATGGTAATTGCTCAGCCAACTTCGTCTTCTTCCGGAACCCCAGTCTGCAGCCACTATCACCAAATCGAGTGATTCAGCTGGCTTAAGCTTGTACCATTTTTTGCCTCGAACGCCAGGCGTATAAGTGCTCTTAAGATCTTTCGCCATAAGACCTTCATGCCCAGCTTCGATTGAGGCTTCCATCAGCGACTTAGCGACATCCGGTTCTGTCGTTATAACTCGCGTTGTCAGAAGCTCTTTTGGGGCTATCTCTTGCAACAGAGACCAGCGCTCTTCGTAGGGTGCATCAATTAGCAAGCGTCCGTCACGATAGATCAGGTCGAACAGAAATAATTGCAATGGGATTTCCTTAGACATGAGCTCCACATTGTGGATTCTTCTGAACCTGCGCATCAGATCTTGAAATGGTAGCGGTTTTTGATTTTTCCCTAGAGCGACAACTTCACCTTCGATTAAGAATTCAACGCAATTCACTTTAGTCTTAACCCGCTCCAGGATGTCAGGGAGACTACGCGTTACGTCGGTTAATCTTCGACTGAAAATTCTAATGATCTGATCCTTGCGATGGATCTGAATTCTCGCTCCATCGTATTTATACTCGAAGGCTGAAATCCCCCGGTGTTCCCTTAGCACCTCTTCTACAGTATTCGCCATCTCAGCTAGCATTGGTCGGATAGGAAGAAAGAGTTGTACGCCGACTTGACGCACCCCTTCACGTCCTTCCGTGAGCGCGAGTTTGGCGACGAGCGAGGGATCGCCTAGCAGAAGGTAGGCTCGTCTAACTTCTTCCAAATTGATTGAAGAGATTTTCGAGACTGACTCAAGAACGAGGCCTTCCACGGCTCCGATTCTCATCTCGCCGAAAATGATTCGATAAAGGTATTCGAAATCAGATTTGGGCATTCGATTAAGCAAGGAACTTATTATTTGTTCCTTTCTCGTTCGCGAGCCAGTTCCGGAGGTGTTCGCAATCTTCTCGAACAGACGATAGACATCTAAGATAGTTATAGGATTGGAACCGAGAGTCGATTGGCCGGATGACTTATCGATCTTCCACAACGTTCGAGCGCCGACGTCAAGTACTCGATCATCGGATTCAGGAAGCGGATGCCCAGTGATGAAGGAGACGGTTGGAACGATTTCTTCTGGCGAAAGAGAGGTTAGAAATCTGGAGAGAACCTCGACTTTTGCAGTC
>Ga0187779_10000643_pt1 | contig 23241 bp, 21 predicted proteins | sample 1015_Q2_SP10_10__FD_132435 | JGI IMG/M metagenome (GOLD analysis project Ga0187779, IMG submission 132435) | Tropical peat soil microbial communities from peatlands in Department of Meta, Colombia - 1015_Q2_SP10_10_MG | ecosystem: Environmental > Terrestrial > Soil > Wetlands > Peat | place... | reverse complement strand
CGCCCGATATACTGCAAGGCCGTTTGCTAGTCAGTTCCCAAAGAGGAAAACGAGGGCTGGTTTTAGAATTACCACACCGAACCGACCCCAACACCCTATGATTTTATATGACATATATTGTCTGATGTCATGATACGATGGGTCACGTTCCAGCGCGGACATCACCAGCGCGTCCCCCGGCGTCGAGAAGGCGCGCGCGTCTGCTCCTTGACCAACGTCGCTCTCTCGATAGCCTGCTACCTCGCTCAAGCTCCGTTTATGGTTCGCAATCGTTTCTTGTTCGTCGCCGGCGTCTCCACCTTCGTTTTGATCGGTTCTTCTGTTCACGCGCAGGAAGCGGTCGACCAAAGCACGCCAGAAGCGAAGCCGGATGCTGCCACCATCAGCTCGAGCAAGGCGAAGAGGCTCGCGGGCCGAAGCATTCAGGAAGCGATGACTCCGGATGAATTTAAGGCGGCTGGCCTGGACAAGCTAAGCGAGGATGAACTGCAACACCTGGACGCCTGGCTGCAAGGTTACCGTCAAACGGCTGAGAAAAAGGCCAGCGAACAGGCGGAGGCAAAGGCAAACGAGGAAATCAAGAAAGCAACCGAGGAAGCGAAAGTGCGGCAGCCCAAGGTGATGGTCGATCGCGTTACGAGTCGCGTTGATGGCGCATTCCTCGGGTTAACCGGATTCACGGTCATCAAACTGGAGGACGGCACCGTCTGGAAGCAAGCAAACAAAGACGACCGCTACCGTTGTCCCGTGACGGATCATCCGCTGGTATCTGTCTCTCACAGTTCGTTCGGCTACAAGATGCGAATGGAAGGCACGCCCGAGTTCTACGTGAACCCGGTTCGAAGCAAACAATAATTATCCGAGGGGGCGCGCGACTTGGGTCGTCGGCGCGAGTTTTGCCAGGCCAAACTCCGCGTGAGTCAATTGCGCCGCGCGATCCACATCCTTGCCGTCAATGACAACGGCAATTTTGATCTCCGATGTCGAAATCAATTGGATATTGATTCCACCCTGGCCGAGGCACTTAAAAAAGCGTGCGGCCACGCCCGAGTGCGAGCGCATTCCGATGCCGACGACGCTCAGTTTAGCGACGCCGCCGGCCGTAATCAGGCCTGCGGCCTTTACTTCTTTTACGATCGGCGTCAGCAGTTTGGTCGCCGCTTCCAAGTCGTTCTGGTGAATCGTAAACGAGATATCGGTGGTGCCTTTTTTCAAAATACTCTGCACGATCATGTCCACCACAATGTTAGCTTTGGCGATGGCGGAAAAGATTTGTCCGGCAATGCCGGCTTCATCGCGGACGTCGTCGATCGTGATCTTAGCCTGGTTGCGGTCGATGCTTATGCCGCGGACAACGACATCTTCCATGCTCGGTGTCTCTTCCTTAGCCACCGTCCCGGGTTTTTGGTTGAAGCTGGAGCGGACTTCAAATTGAATTCCGAACTTCTTTGCGAACTCGACCGCTCGCGACTGCATCACTTTTGATCCAGCACCGGCCATCTCAAGTAGCTCATCATAAGCGACTTCATCGAGTTTTTCCGCGCCGGACACAATTTTTGGATCGCATGTGAACACGCCATCGACATCGGTAAAAATCTGGCAGGCGTCCGCATTCAGCGCTCCGGCGAGCGCAATCGCACTCAAATCGGACCCACCCCGGCCGAGCGTCGTCGTTTCGCCTTCGGCGGTTTGCCCCTGAAATCCGGCAACAATGACAATGTAATCCTCGCCCAGGAGCGCCTGGATTTGCTTCGCACTAATGTTCGCGATGCGGGCACGAGTATGAACCAGGTCGGTCAGAATCCCCGCCTGGGCGCCACTCAACGAGACCGCTTTTGCGCCGAGGGCATTGATCGCCATCGCGACAAGCGAGCTCGCCGCCCGTTCGCCGGTCGCCAATAGAATGTCCAGTTCGCGCTTGGTCGGGTCCGGGGAAACCTCTCCAGCGAGCTTGATCAAACTGTCAGTCACGCCCGCCATTGCCGAAATAACGGCGACCACCCGGCAGTTTTCGCGCTGGGTTTCAACGATTCGCTGCGCCACGTTGCGAATCCGCTCGGCGCTTCCGACCGATGTGCCGCCATATTTTTGGACAATTAAACGCATTGAGATCGCGGCGATTGTAAGCTAAAACCCGAGCGCTCGCAGGACATTGTCGATCTTTGGTGGAGTCGCCTCGATTTTCCCGATCCTTTGCGCGTCAGGATCTTTTAGTCCGTGGCCGGTAACAGTGCAGACAATTCGGCTTTTGTTTGGGACCTCTTTTAATTGCAGCAAACCCGCGATGGACGCCGCGCTGGCGGGCTCGGCGAAGATTCCCTCGTTTTGGGCAAGCCATTTTTGTGAATCGAGAATTTCCTCGTCGCTCGCAATTTTCACCGCGCCCCGCGATTCGTCGATCGCGGAGCGTGCCTGTTGCCAGCTTGCGGGATTTCCGATTCGAATGGCGGTTGCGATTGTTTGCGGATTCTCAATGACTCGATTGTGGAAGACCGGTGCGGCGCCGGCCGCCTGTATTCCGATCATCGCGGGCAATTTTGTGGATTTTCCGCTGGCCTGGTATTCGCGATAGCCCGCCCAGTAAGCCGAAATGTTTCCGGCATTGCCGAGCGGGAGAAAGTGAAAGTCTGGCGCATCGCCAAGAACATCGACAACTTCAAACGCGGCGGTCTTTTGTCCCGCGATTCGGTCGGGATTGATTGAATTGACAACTACGAAGTCGCCGCGTTCGGCGAGCTGACGCACCATTAGGAGCGCATCGTCGAAGTTTCCTTCAATCGCTACGATCTTTGCGCCGTGAACAAACGCTTGAAGCAATTTGCCGCTGGCAATTTTTCCGGCCGGCAAAATCACCGCGCACGGAATTCCCGCCTTCGCCGCGTAGGCAGCCGCGGAAGCCGACGTATTTCCAGTCGATGCGCAAATTAGCGCGCGGGCATGATTCTCCATCGATTTCGAAACTGCGACCGTCATTCCGCGGTCTTTGAACGAACCGCTCGGATTCATTCCCTCATTCTTAATAAATACCTCGCAGCCGCCCCCTATTCGCGCGCTTAGTTTTGCCGCATAAATAAGCGGCGTATTCCCCTCGCCCAGCGAGACAATTGGCGTCGCCTCCGAAACCGGGAGAAAGCGCCGGTAACGATCGATCAGTCCTCGAGTTTGATTTACATTTGCGCCCTTTGCGTTAATCGACATCGATTCAGAACAAGTCTAAGATCGAAATCGTATGCCCGCCCTGAGTAAGGAAGACAAGCTTCGACTTTTGCGATTGATGCTGGAGAGCCGGCACGCCGACCTGCGCGAGCAAAATCTCAACCGTCAGGGCAAAGGGCATTTTCACGTGTCTGGAATGGGACACGAAGGACTGGCGGCGATTTCGATTCAACTCGAGGCCGGCGATTACATCGTTCCCTATTATCGAGATCGAGGCCTGGTGCTTGGCCGGGGAGTCACTACGCGCGAACTCGGATTGGAATATTTTGCAAAGCGCAGTACCGGGAGCGGTGGCCGGATGATGCCATCGCATTACAGTGATGCCGATCGCCACATTTGGAGCGTGCCAACGCCGACCGGTTCGCAGCTTCTTCCCGCATGCGGATTCGCCTGGGGAATCAGGCTTGATGGAAAAAAGAATCTTGTCGTCACCACGGTCGGCGACGCGGCCACGCGCCAGGGCGATTTTTTCGAAGCGATCTGTTTCGCCAAGGAAAGACAATTACCCGTTCTGTTTGTGGTCGAGGACAACGCCTACGGAATCAGCAGCCCGACCCGAAAAATTAATCCGCTCGCGCTCGACGCACTTCAGCCGAACAACTGGCAGCAGCTTGCCGGACAAAATGTGCAGCAGATTTATGACGCAACAAACAGTGCGTTCGAACAAATTCGGGCCGGCGGCGGACCGGCTTTTTTCTGGGTGACAATGGAACGACTGTCCAGCCACACCAGCTCGGACGACCAGAAACTTTATCGCAGTGCGGAAGAACTCGAAGGACTTGAGCGCTGCGATCCGCTCAAATGCTGGAAGGATCAGTTGATTGACGAGGGCGCGCTGACTGCAGATGAATTCGCCCGCCTCGATAATGAAGTGAAGGAGCGCGTTCGGCGGGAATACAGCGAAGCCGAAAGAGCGGAAGATCCATCGCCTAACGAGCTCGAATCGAATGTGACCGGCGCGGCGGCGAAGACGATCGATGAAGAAATTCTGCCTCCCGGAAAATATCGGATCGGCGACACGGTCAACAGAACCCTGCACGCCGGCCTCAAAGAAAATCCCGATCGCATCATATTTGGCGAAGACGTCGAAGATCCCAAGGGCGGCGTTTTTCGTCTAACCCAAAGACTTTCGACCGAATTTCCAAAACAGGTTTTCAACTCGCCCCTTGCAGAATCGACGATTCTTGGAGTGGCGTGCGGTCTGGCAGCCTACGGCAAACGACCGGTCTTCGAGTTGCAATTCATCGACTTTATTTACCCGGGCTTCAATCAACTCGTGACCAACATTTCCAATCTGCGATGGCGATCGTTCGGAAATTGGAAATGTCCTGCGGTCATTTACGCGCCTTATGGAGCATATCTTCCCGGTGGCAGTTTATGGCACAGCCAGGCTAACGAATCGGTCCTTGCGCATTACCCCGGTGTTAACGTCGTGATTCCAAGCACGCCCGAAGATGCTGCCGGTCTGCTCTGGACCGCCATGCACGCGGACGATCCGGTTTTGTTTCTGATTCCGAAGCACATGTTTTGGGCGGAACGCGAGTCAGCGGAGCCGATTCGCCCGGTCCCGCTGGGCAAAGCGCGCAAAGTTCAGGACGGAAGCGACATCACGCTTGTCGCGTGGGGTAACGCGGTTGAGAAAGCGATCGAAGCGCTGGTCAAAATTGGCAACGAAATTTCCGTCGAGCTTTTCGATCTCCGTTCGATCGTGCCGTGGGATAAAATCGCGATCGAACAATCGGTCCGCAAGACCGGGCGACTCGTGGTGGTGCAGGAAGATACGGAAAATTGCAGCGTCGGTCAGATGATTATCGCGCATATCGCCTCCCGACCGGACTTGTGGAACGATATGGTCAGTCCGCCAATTCTCGTCAGCAAGACGAATGTGATGATTGGCTACAATCCCATTTACGAGTACGCCGCACTGCCGGATGTCGAGCGAATCGTCGCGGCGCTGAAGCGCTCCGATGCGGACACAATCTTTCGTTCCACTTCTCCCGTTGTTCGCGAGCGCAAACCGGCGATGGTAGAATCTGCCGACGCAACACCGCGCAAAGTCGAAATGCCTAACGGAAACGTGCAGCCGATCACCGTCCCGATCATGGGCGAAGGAATTCGCAACGCCAAAATCGTCTCGTTATTAAAAAAACCGGGGGACCCGATCGCGCTCGATGACGAACTGTGCGAAGTCGAAACCGACAAGGCAGTTTATCCGATTCAATCCTCGTTCGCTGGGACCCTGGGCGAATGGAAAACAAAAATCGGCGACACGGTCGATATCGGCCAGGAACTCGGAACGATTTTGACCGATGAAACTGGAGAGCCGGCCGGATCGGCTGCGGCTCCGAGTCACCGCGAAGGGCACGATCGGCGCCGCAACAGAATCGAGCCGGCGCTTTCGCCCACCATCACGCGCAAGCTTGCCCACGTTATTTCCGCTAATTTGCAGATCGACGCACGTTGGGATGCAATTCGAAAAGCGCGCGAGGCGGCGAAAAAGAAAAACGGCAGGCACGTCCCCTCGCCGTCCGTGATGATCGCGTGGGCGGTCGTTAGGGCGATGGAAAAACACGCGCCTTTTCGCCGATTAATTTTGGAAGACGAACAAATCGTCGAGAACGACAACTTCGATCTCGGGATCGCAGTTGCACTGGAAAGCGATCGCCTTGCGACTGCAGTGATTGTTGATGCCAGAAACAAAAGCTGGCCCGAGTTTGTCGAAGTTTACCGCGAAACAATCGAGGCCACGCGCAGTGGCCGGGTCGACGCCATGAACGCGCCGGTCGTCATCACCAGCCTTGGTGCTTTCGGAGTCAAAGTCGGCGCACCGATTGTTGTTCCGCCTTCGGTTGGCACACTATTCGTTGGCAGTGCCCATCGCGAGATCATTCCGAACGGCCGGAAAAACGAAACGGCCGAAGTCATCACCCTTTCGCTCACCTTCGATCACCGTGTCGTCAACGGCGCGGGCGCCGGCAATTTCGTTCGCGACATCAAAGAACAAATCGAGAATTTCAAAATTCCGAGATCGGAAGCGAAGTCCGTCACGTCTGCCAGGCCTTAAAGATAGCGTTTATCCCGAGGCGCTTGCGATTCTTCTTGCTGCCCGGGGGCGGATCGCTCAGCCTCGTAGCCCTAACAACTCAAATCTCTTATGACATCATTTCTTGCAGCTGCATTTTTCTTCGCGCAGGCTGAATTCGGCACGCGTCCATCCGGCAACCCGCCCAGTCCGATGTTCTGGGTCATTTGGACGGCGGTCATGCTTTTGGTTATTGCTGCGATGTGGCGGGTTTTTTCAAAAGCCAATCAACCAGGCTGGGCGTCGATTATTCCGATCTACAACGTCTATGTTTGGTGCAAGATCGTCGGACGGCCAGGCTGGTGGGTGATTCTCATGCTCATTCCATTCGTAAATTTCATTATCCTGATCATTCTCTCGCTCGATATGGCGAAGAGTTTTGGTAAAGGAGCCGGCTTTGGGATCGGTCTCGCCTTTCTTGGTTTTATTTTCCTGCCGATTCTCGGTTTCGGAAGTGCGCAGTATCAGGGCGCTGCCGCCGGAAAAGCGTGATGTCGTAGCGACCGGCCGGCTTGGTCCCGGCGAGCGCCTCACAAAATCCAATTCGGTTTTCGCTTTTGGTTAAAGGCTGCAATCCCCTCGCGTGCCTCGGCCGATTCGCGTGCTTGCATGTGATATTTTAGGGCAAGGCCGACGTCGTCTTTCACCGCGCTCGACCAAAGTTCTTCAATCAGGCGTTTTGTCTGCGCCTGCGCCCCAGGTGCGCCTTGCAAGACGGACCCAGCAAATCCAAGTGCTTCGTTTATCAATTCGTCAGCCGGCACAACACGATTGACCAGCCCGATTTCCCTTGCGCGTTCGGCATCGATTAATTCGGAACCGAGCAACAATTCGCGCATATTTCGTTCGCCAATTTGCCGGCGTAGAAAAGTCATGACGAGACCGGCAACCAATCCTCGACGGACTTCCGGATAACCAATCTTTGTTTTTTCGGCTGCAACAACGAAATCGCAAGCCGACATGATTCCCGCTCCGCCGGCGACAGCCGCACCGTGGACAGCAGCAATCGTAATCAACCGAGTTTGACTGAGGGTGACCAGGGTTTTTGCCACCATTTCAGCGGTCGCATGTGCCTTCGCATGATCGGCGGCTTCCTTCAAGTCCAGGCCGGTGCAAAATGCGGCACCCGCGCCGCGCAAAATCATCACTCGTTCATGCGGCTCATTGGCCGCAACTTCGATCGCGGCCACCAGTTCGCTCAGCAGTTCGATCGTAAGCGAATTGCGGCGTTCAGGCCGATTTAGGGTCACGACAGTGATCTGCGGCGCGTGTTTTTCCACCAGAATCACGGGCATACGATTAAACCTGGATAACGCCCGTATGGAAATGCGCCTTGGGCGTCGGGCGCGAAACGAATTGAAGAAGTTTGACGAGCACGTCGCGTGTTTCATGGGGTTGAATGATCGCATCGATCCAACCACGGGCGGCCCCGTAACGAATATCGGTCTGCTCCTCGTAGCTTTGTTTCACTTTTCGCCGAAGATCGTCGAGCTCTTCGTGTGAAGCTTTCTTGTCGCCGCGTTCGCGAGCGCGAGCGAGGATTGAAAACACCGTGTCGGAAGCCTGCGCAGCGCCCATCACGGCGTAACGGGCATTTGGCCATGCGACGATAAACCGCGGATCGTACGCTTTACCGCAAAGCGCATAATTGCCGGCGCCGAACGAGCCGCCGATTACGACTGTGATTTTCGGAACGATTGAATTACTGACCGCGTTCACCAGCTTCGCCCCGCTCCGAATGATCCCGCTTTGCTCGGCGTCGCGGCCAACCATGAAACCGGTAACGTCCTGGAAAAAAATAATCGGCAATCCAGTTTGGTTGCAATCCAGAATGAAGCGAGCGGCCTTGTCGGCACTATCAGAATAAATGACGCCGCCCATTTGAATGCCTTCTTTTTTGGTTCGCACTTGCAATCTCTGGCTCGCAACGATGCCAACCGGCTGGCGATTTATTCGCGCATAAGCGGTCACCAGCGTTTTGCCATAATCCGCCTTGTATTCATCGAGCGATTTCGCATCGATGATCGATGCGACTAAATCGCGGACGTCATAGTTTTTTTGCCCATCCAAGCTAACAAGATCGTAAAGCGTGTCGGGATCCTTGGCCGGCTTTGCCGGCTTGCTGTCGGTCTTGCGGTCGGTAGCACTCGCTTCGGGTAAAAGAGCGACTAACGAGCGGAGTCGCTTCAAACAGGAAACATCGTCCTTCTCGTAGAAATCGACCGTGCCGCTGACTTCTGCGTGCATATGGGCGCCGCCCAGTTCCTCCTGATCGACCACCTGGCCGATCGCCGCCTTGACGAGCGATGGCCCGGCCAAATACAAGCCGCTCCCCTGAGTCATCAAAATCTTGTCGCACAGCACCGGCAAGTAGGCTCCGCCGGCGACGCAGTTACCCATGATGGCAGCGAACTGTGGAATGCCAGCGGCGGAGATGACCGAATTGTTTCGAAAGATGCGCCCAAAATCGTCTTCGTCGGGAAAAATCTCGTCCTGCATTGGCAAAAAGACGCCGGCGGAATCGACCAGGTAAATAATTGGAAGCGAACATTCGAAAGCGATCCGCTGTGCACGCAGAAGTTTTTTGCAGGTCTGCGGAAAGAATGCCCCCGCCTTCACCGATGCGTCGTTCGCAACGATCATGCACGGAATGCCACCGACAGTGCCGATGCCTGCGATTGTTCCGGCCGCGACGATATTCCCCCACTCCTGATACATTTTGTAGGCGGCCCAGAGTCCAATTTCAAAAAAATCGGTTTCCGGATCCAGGAGATGGGCAATGCGCTCACGCGCGGGAAGCCGGCCAAGTTTGCGCTGCCTCTCCAAACCGGCTTTGCCGCCACCCTGGCGCAGTACGGCTTCCTCTTTCAGGATCTCGCGGCAGCGATCGCGCAGAGATTCCGCAGCAGACGTTGATTGGCTAGGCATGGTGAAACCTCACGCTTAATCCGCGGAGCAATTTTACGCAAGGCGCTTGGCACAAGCGCCGATTTTTGATCAATAAACGTCCTGCTCCTGCGAGTAGCCGGAATCGCCGCGAATGGAACGAAGCCGGGCCCGGCTTCCGCGCTCCGATTCAGGACGATTGAGCCTTTCCAGGGTAATTCGGAGCAGAAACGGAACGGCCGCAAGAGCGCCCACCGAAACCAGCGCGATCGCTGCGACCTGGCGGACCGGTCGCTTGATCTTATCAGCCATCAGTATTCCGATTCCGAGGCCGACGGCGGTGCGAGTTAACGTAAGCAAGCCATCCGCGGGCGCGGGATTTTTTGAAATGGATATTGGGAACGACATCGCCTAACCTTATACGTCTCGTTTGTTAAAAATAAACGGGAAAATCCGCGCATTGCAGCGATTTTGCCTTGTTGCTGGTCGCGGCATCGACATGTCTAACTCGTTTTACGCGCTCATCCTCGCTGGCGGCAGCGGCGAACGGTTTTGGCCTTTGAGCCGGCATTCTTATCCGAAGCAGCTGCTCCGCCTCATTTCAAATACGACGCTACTCGAGGAAACGATTGCGCGTTTGGAAGACCTGATTCCGCGCGAGCAGATTCTTATTTTGACGAATGTCGAACAGGAGAAGGCCGTGCGCGATTTGCTCGGCAAGTTTCCCAAAGAAAATATTGTAGCCGAGCCGGCAAAGCGCGACACCGCCGCCGCGGTCGCGCTCGGAACGGGTTGGGTCGCCGCCCGCGATCACTCCGCTATAATGGTGGTATTGCCGGCCGATCACGTGATCGCAAATCGAGCAGCTTTTCAGGAAACAATTAGGACGGCGGCGAAGGCAGCTGAAGAAACGGGCGCGCTGGTCACGATTGGCATCAAACCAACCTGGGCATGCCCCGGCTTCGGCTACATCGAGCATGGGGAACCAATTCAGATGCGCGACGGCCCGAGTAAAATCGCCGTCCACCACGTCCAGCGGTTTCGCGAAAAGCCTAACGTTGATCTGGCGGAATCGTTTTTGCGCAAAGGAAACTTTCGCTGGAATGCCGGCATGTTTGTTTGGTCCGTGCCAACAGTTTTGAGCGAATTCAATCGCCACTCGCCGCAGCTGGCCGATTTTATTTCGCAAATTCGCGCGCCGGGGAAATTTGAGAGAGTGTTACAAGAACGGTTCGTCGACCTGCCTCGGATCTCGTTCGATTATGCGATCATGGAAAAAGCAGATCGCGTTCTGGTAGTGGAGGCGGCGTTCGATTGGGACGATGTTGGCAGCTGGCTGGCGGTGGCGCGTTATTTCAAAAATGATGAACAAAGCAACGCCGCAAATTGTCCCCTGACCGCTCTCGATTCGACCCACAACATCGTTTTTGATCCGGATGGAACGCATGTCGCCTTGCTCGGCGTCCACAATTTGATTGTCGTCCGGACCAAGGATGCGATTTTGGTTTGTCATCGGCACCAGGCGGAGAAAATCAAGAGTCTGCTTCGGAAATTGCCGGCCGAGTTGCAGTAGCTAATGAGTCCGGCTCTGGGAATCGACTTCGGCAGCGTTCGAATTGGACTTGCGATCTCGGATGAATTGCGCTTGCTCGCCCATCCGTTGGAAACAATCTCGGCGAAACAAGACATTCCACGGCGGATTGCGCAGATTGTGAGCGAGCGGCACATCGGCACGGTAGTCGTTGGAGTACCGCGAAAAATGAGCGGCCAAATCGGCAAAGCCGCAGAAGATGCGATCGCTTTCGCGAACAAGCTGCGGACAATCCTGGCCTGTGAAGTTCTGATGTGGGATGAACGGTTAACGACTGCGGCGGCCAACCGGGCGTTGCGAACGGCTGGAAAAAAGACGAGGGAAACTCGCGGTTACGTAGACCAGGTCGCGGCCCAACTTATTTTACAAGGTTATCTCGATCGAACGCGGGAGAAAATTGTATTGGCGGGAAACCCGCCGGGTTGAAATGCCGGATCGGCTGAAATTGATTGTTGCCTACGACGGAGCCGGCTTCGGCGGATGGCAGAGCCAGTCGCATCAAAACACCGTTCAAGATCAACTCGAGCGTGCTTTCAAGCGCGTAACAGGCAAGCGCGTTCGCGTCCATGGTGCTGGACGAACCGATGCCGGAGTTCACGCGTTGGCTCAATGCGCTCATGTCGATCTTCCGAATCGGCGACTATCACCTACCGATTGGCCGAATGCCCTGAACGCCTTTTTGCCGCCAACTATTCGCATTTTGCGAAGCCGGTATGTGTCGCCGACGTTTCATGCGCGCTTTTCCGCCAAAGGAAAAATCTATCAATATCGAATTTGGGCGGCTGCTGTTCTGCCGCCGCTCGAGTTCAAGCGTGCCGGGCATGTTTCGACGCCGCTCGATTTCAATCTTTTAGAAGAGGCGGCAACTCTTTTCGTCGGCCGGCACGATTTTGCAGCGTTCGCCGCCAACCGCGGACAGTTGGAGAAAAGCACCATCCGAACGATTCATTCCATTCACGTCCGGCATCGAGGCTCTCTTATAACGATTGAATTTAATGGCGACGGCTTTCTTTACAAAATGGCCCGTTTGATAACGGGTGCTCTCGTTCGATGCGCGCTAGCTAAAACAGACTTAAGCAAAATCAAAGCGGAGCTCGAATCCGGTCGGCCAATCGGGTCGCGCGTCGCCGCGCCCGCAGAAGGATTGTTTCTTATTAGAGTGATCTATTAGCCACCAGCGCGTCGGAGTTACCGATGGCAGGATTGTTGCTTTATGAGAATTGTGGCAACCGCGGCACTGCCGGAGATCACCGAAAATCCCTCCAAGAATCGTTTTTTTGATCGTGTCGCCGGCTGGCTCTTCAGCCAGAAGCACTTCCATTTCAAGCTCCTCTCCGGTACTACCGCCGGTGCCATTGTCATCATCTTTCTGGCCGGTGTTTTTCTCTACGTCACGCTGCGCAACCATTTTCAGGAGACCCTGCGCGCTCACACCATCGCAGTAATGCGCCTTAGCGGTCTGATTGAAAACGACATCGCCGAGATGGAAACCGGACATCGCGGGTTTCTTCTGACAGGCGACCAGCGGTTTCGCTCGAGTTTCGACTTCCGACGGGAACAAATCACGAGCCGAATCGAAGAGCTGACTTCTCTCATTGTGAATGCACCGGATCAGCGAAAGCGCGTGATGCGAGTGCAGAACGTCGTTCAGGAATGGCTCCGCAGTATTGCCTTACCGGAAATGACGTCACGTCAGGACAAAGGCACGGTCGAAACAAAGCCGGGTAACAACTCGACCGAACTTGCTCTTGGTAATTCACTTCTGGATCAAGCACGGGAGGTTCTCCAATCGCTCCAGGACGAGGAGCAGATCGTGTTGAATCAGCGCATGCACGATCAGGAATGGGCCACCCAATCCACGCAGATCCTCGATTTTCTGCCAAAGCTCGAACGCTCGGTAGTCGAGATGGAAAAGGAAAAACGAGGCTACTTGCTGACCGGAGAAAATAGTTTTGCCGAAGGTTATAAACGCGCAGCGATGGATTTCTCGACCTACAACGCATATCTGTCGGTCCTCGTCGCCAGCTCTCCCCCGCAGGCTGAATTACTCGCCGAGATTCGGGCAAACGTGGAGCACTGGATCAACAGTGCAGCTTTGCCGGAGATGGAAGCGAAGCGGACAGAAAAAGACGTCACCGCACTGGCCGCGAGTGATGGCGGCGAAAACCAGATGGAGCAAACCCGCCAAATGCTGGGAACTTTTGAGAAGAACGAGCTCAACGTCTACGAATTGAGGGCGAGCTCCGCCAATCACGAACGGATCGTCAAGACCACTGCCCTTGGGCTGCTCGCATTCCTGGCTGTTGGCTTGTTGATCGTTTCGAACAGCTACAGCTTTGTGATGGTTCGCCGCCAGTTTTCCAAACTCGAAGGCATCGAAACCCGTATCCGATCAATCATCGAAAACATTCTCGATGGAATGATCACGGTCGATGAAGCAGGTGTGATTTGTTCGATGAACCCGGCGGCTGAAAAAATGTTCGGCTGCCGCGACAATGAAATGATCGGTCTCGCGTTCACCCGCTTAATACCCCGCCGATACGCAGGCGATTACGACGATAAGCCGGTGACGTGGGCTTGGAATGAAATTATTAAGAGCACTGGCGGCACGACGCTCGCGGTCGGCCGGACACGCAAGCAGGTTATTTTCCCGGTCGAAATTTCATTGAGCCAGATGATTGTCGATCAACAAATGCTTTACGTTGCGATGGTGCGTGACGTGACCGAGCGCAAACGCTTCGAACGACAAATTGCAGCCGAAAAGGAGAGCCTCGCGGTCACCCTTCGGTCCATTGGCGACGGAGTTATCACAACCGATGTTCACGGAAAAATTACGACCATCAACAAGGAAGCCGAAAGATTGACCGGCTGGAATTCTCAAGAAGCGGTCGGCCAGCCGCTCAAGTCGATCTTTAACGTCATGGTCGATCTGGCGACGCAAGCCAAGATCCAAAAAGTCGGTTCGCGTAACGAGGCGCAGTCGATTCTCCAATTTCTTCCCGAAAGAGTCACCCTTACGTCCCGGGAGGGCGCAGAGCGCGTGATCGAACAAGTCGCATCGCCGATCCTCGACAACAAGAACGAAGTCGCCGGTGTGGTCCTCGTTTTTCGCGACATCACCGAGCGGCAACGCGATGAAGCCGAACGGCGCAAGGACGAGACGCTGGAGCAGCTTGGGTTGCTCGCAGGCGGCATCGCTCACGACTTTAACAACCTGCTTACTGCGATCATTGGCAATATTTCGCTGGCGTCGCTTTTACTTCCCGCCAACGACGAGATGTCAACGCGGCTGGATGACGCAAAGAACGCCTCGCTTCGGGCGCGCGATCTTGCCCAGCAACTGCTCACATTCGCTCGCGGCGGAGCTCCGATTAAGAAGACGGCCTCAATCGGAAAATTAATTCAGGATACGGTGAGTTTTTCACTACGCGGCAGCCACAATCGGAGCGAGTTTCAGTTTGGCGCCGACCTTTGGCCGGCCGAAATCGATTCCGGCCAAATCAGCCAGGTTGTCGCCAATCTGGTAGTCAATGCCGACCAGGCGATGCCGAATGGCGGCACCCTTCATGTCGCTTGCCAGAACTTTCGCTACACATCCACCAGCGTCCCGGTCATTCCGGATTTGCTGCCTGGCGATTATGTTCACATCCAAATCCGGGATGAAGGCGTCGGGATTCCCGAAAAGTATCTCAAACGGATCTTCGATCCTTATTTCACCACCAAACCAAAGGGCAACGGCCTTGGTCTGGCCACTGCCTATTCGATCGTGAAAAACCACAACGGACTTATGACTGTTGATTCAGAAGTGCATGTCGGTTCAACGTTTAATTTATATTTGCCGGCGAACCCGCAGCAGGACCAACTTTCGGTCGAACAACCGCAGACCTGCGTCCAGTCCATCGCCGGCACCGGCCGCGTCCTCATTGTCGATGACGAAGAAGCGATCCGGGAATTGGTCGATTTCACATTGTCCCGCCTCGGTTACGAGGTCGCGAAAGCCGCAACCGCGCTTGAAGGCGTGAATCTCTATCGCCAAAAACTTGAAGCCGGCGAACGTTTCGACGCCGTGATTCTCGATCTTACGTTACCCGGCGGAATGGGCGGAAAAGAAGCGCTCAAGAAATTGATCGAAATTGACCCGACCGTAAATGCGATCGTCTCGAGCGGTTATGCAACCGATGCGACGATGAGCCGCTACCAGGATTTTGGGTTCCGTGGAGTGATCGCAAAGCCTTACGAAGCAGCTGAGCTCGGCAAGACCGTTTACGACGTTATTCGATCAAGTCAGGTCAACGTCGCGACTGAGCAATACGAGTATGGCCGCCTCGCCACGCGCGTAGCCTGATGGATCAGCGGCGATCTCGCCCCATCTGATTCTCCAAAACTTTTCCCAACAGGAAAATCGCGACCCCGCAGAAAATGCCTTTGGCGAAAAAGTATGTTGGAATTCCGCCGACAACCAGATTTTCCACCATTATTGGTTTGTCTTTGTCCGACTTCATGGCTGCGAAGGCGCAAAGGCAAAAGACAATCAGCCCGACCAAGGGATTGATCCATCTCAGGTAAGCACGCACAAATGATCACCCTAGCAGGGCTCTTCCGTCGCAGACGAGAGAAAAAGCGCGCCTCTTGTAATTTCCGATTTGCCAGTGCTGATATACTCCCGCTTTTCTGTTGCGCCCTGGAAGCTGACTCTTACTGTTCGCCATGCCGGACAGCCGCGCGACCGCTTACGATTCGAAGATCGAGGGCAATGTAATTTTTACCCGCTTCGATGCCGCGTTGAATTGGGTTCGGAAAAATTCGCTCTGGCCAATGCCGATGGGACTCGCCTGTTGCGCGATCGAGTTGATGGCCACCGCCGCGTCGCGGTTCGACATTTCGCGCTTTGGGGCTGAAGTGATGCGATTTTCACCGCGCCAATGCGACGTCATGATCGTCGCCGGCACCGTGACTTACAAAATGGCGCTGGCGGTGAAACGGATTTACGAACAAATGCCGGAACCGAAATGGGTCATCGCGATGGGGGCGTGCGCCTCCACCGGCGGAATGTATCGCTCTTACGCGGTGCTCCAGGGAATCGATCAGCTTTTGCCGGTCGATGTCTACATTTCTGGTTGTCCGCCGCGGCCGGAAGCTTTGTTGGCCGGACTGATGAAATTGCAGGAAAAAATTTCACGTGAGAAATCTTTGGCCGAGCTAAAGCCTGAGCTGACCAGAAAACTTAATGAGGTTCTCGCATAAATTGGCATGACCGGCTCTGAGCTGCTCAGTTCGTTAGGCCAACTCTTCGGCGCGAAAATTCTCGACCGAACTGAATTTCGCGGTGAAACGACTTTTACAATCCTGCCTCACGATTTGCACGAAGTGTGCAGGTTTTGTCGATACGATCTTTCGTTCGATTATTTGCTCGATATTACCAGCATCGACAATTTCGGCGAAGAGGCTCGGTTCGAGATGGTCTACGAGCTTTATTCAATGACGCTGGCGGTCCACCTGCGAGTGAAGTTGAAAATATCGGAAGAGGCCGGCGCAGTTGACACGGTTTCGGATATCTGGCCGACCGCGAACTGGCACGAGCGCGAGATTTACGACATGATGGGAATCAAATTCAACGGCCACCCCGATCTGCGCCGAATTCTGATGTGGGACGGCTATCCCTACTTTCCGCTGCGCAAAGAATTTCCGCTCGAAGGCCTGGTTAGCGAAATGCCGGATGTCGCTTTCACCAAATCCGCGCCACTGGAAGGCGGCCCGTTCGTCACTCGTCCAACCACGGCTACCACTAAAGATCGCGAACCGCGGGCCCGGCCACCGGAACTGTGACACTTTCTAATGTTAGACGAAGAAATGTCCGCCTTGAATTGCGAACATTCGTCTAATTCTCGTTAGGCGTTCAAATCGCGTATGACCGTCGAATTATGGATGCTGGCGGCAAGCGTGACCTTGGGCATGGTTCATCTTATCGCCAGCTCGCATCTCATCAGTTGGCAACGCGGCTATCGTTGGACTGCTAGCAGCCGCGACGAGTTGGTTCCGCCACTTCACGGCTTGACGAACCGAGTGGATCAGGCGACGACGAATTTCCTTGAGACATTTCCATTCTTCGCGGCGCTGGTGCTTATTGCGCACGTCATCAACCATCACAGCCCGCTTACGATTTGGGGCGTGCATCTCTATTTCTGGGCGCGTCTCGCATATTTGATCGCCGCGGCACTAGGCTTAGGTCTCCTGCGTTCGCTTGTATGTTGGAACACAGCCTTCATTGGTATTGCGTTACTCTTTGTCGCGCTGTTCTGAGCGAGACCCATGCTAAGTCCTACCCTTCTCAGCGTGATCATTTGCACCGCAGCAGCAGGTTTGGAGGGCGCGCTCGCCGGCAAAGGTGCTCGTCAGCGGCTGGCGCAGCTTCGCCTGCCGCCCTATTCTCCACCATTCGCTCTTTGGCTCGTCATCGGTTTCCTGTTCTATGCGATGTGCTTCGTCATTTTGCGCCATATGCTCAGCACAGGGCTTGTGTCGTCTTCGCAGGTTTTTGCGTTCGTGCTGACGGTTGTGCTTTTACTCGCGAACGCGTTTTGGAGTGTACTGTTCTTCCGCTGGCGCGATCTGCGAGCGAGTTTCATCGCATTCACCCCTTATGCGGTGCTCGTGGCCGGACTGGTCATCCTTCTCGCCGGGACCTACCTTCTGGGCGCTATCTTGCTTTCGTTCTACTGCATTTATCTTATCTATGCCACCCGATGGGGTTATCGTTTATGGCGGCTTAACACCCAAACGCCTAACCAACCGCCCCAGCCAACCGCTGGTGGCTCCGATGTCTAGCTTTCAAATGACTTCAACATTGAACTTCGCAGCAAAGCTGCTGTGAGCAGTTTTTCGAAATCGGCGGCGGATTTCTTGCCGGTTTCCAACACTTCCCGGTGACTGAGTTTTACAGTTGAAAGGCCGGCGGCGAGATTGGTCAGGCAGGAAAAAGCGGCGATCTCGAGTCCGAGCGCGCGAGCCTGAATGACTTCGAGCACGGTGGACATGCCAACCGCGTCCGCGCCTAACGAGCGGAGCATTTTTACTTCGGCCGGCGTTTCGTACTGCGGACCAACAACGCCGGCGTAGACCCCCTGGTGCAAAGTCATTCCAATTTTTTTCGCAGCTTCGCGAAACTTATCGCGTAATTGGAGCGAGTAGGCTTCGGTCATATCAATGAAGTCAGGCGGACTGATCACCGGCGAGGTTCCGGTGAGATTGATGTGATCCGTGATCATCATCCAATCGCCCGGCTTGAATTTCGGGTTCAACGAACCGGCGGCATTGGTCAGAATCAATTGCTTGATTCCACTTTGAGCGAGAACGCGGACGATCGCCGTGACTTCGCGCGCGGAGAATCCTTCGTAAAGATGAACGCGGCCCTGTGCGAAAATTATGGGCACGTTTCCAATTCTTCCCAAAACAAACTGTCCAACGTGACCCGGAACCGATGGCTGCGGAATCTCGGCGAATTCCTTGTACGGAACGACTGCGCCTGAATCTCCAACGAGCGAATCAAGGCCGGAGCCGAGAACGATTGCCGTCTCTGCGCCGTAATCGCGCAGTCGATGAACTGTGGTCATTTCGAGCAAAGCCGAAAGATCGGCGTCACGCAGCGGAAACCGGCGGCGCCGAAGCTGGTTTGCGCCTTTCCGCCATCACATCTGCACGCAGAGTTTCATCGCGCGAGACAGCGAATTTCGACTCGTGCTTGGGATAAGCGATCCGGGTATGCAACATGGTCATGAGCGTGAATCGAAACCGGTCCTTGATCATTTTGATCTCGCCCAAAGTCAGATCGCAATCATCAAGCTGTGCATCGGCGATCCGCTCTTCGATCAGTTCCTCGATCAATTGCTCGACTTTTTGCGGGGTCGGCTTTTCCAGACTGCGCGACGCGCTCTCCACAATATCGGCCAGACTCACGATCGCACTCTCCTTTGTTTGCGGCTTGGGTCCGCTGTAGCGAAAACTTTCTTCGCGTACTTCCGGAATGTCCTCTTCGCGGATATTCATGATTTTTCCCCCGGCCCGCGCGTCTTCCTGCTGCTGGATGGCGCGCTGGTAAAAATAATAAACGAGGGATGTGCCGTGATGTTCCTGAATAATGTCGATGATTTGCTGGTTCAGTTTGTGTTTTAGGGAAAGATCGACGCCCTCTTTCACGTGCGCGATGATGATGAGCGCGCTCATGGTCGGCGCGAGATCGTCATGCGGGTTGCGCTCGAAATTCATGTTCTCGGTGAAGTATTCGGGTTTCACCAGCTTGCCGACATCATGAAAATACGAGCAGACGCGGCAAAGGGTAGCGTTTGCGCCGATCGCTTCGGCGGCCGCTTCGGCCAAATTGGCAACCACCAGGCTGTGATGATAAGTGCCGGGAGCTTCGATCGTCATTCGTCTCAATAGCGGATGATTGAGATCGGATGCTTCCAGCCAGGAGATATCGGTCGTGATTTGAAACAGGTGTTCGAGAAGCGGAAGCGCTCCGCCGACGATCATTGCCGTGACGATTCCATTACCGATCGCGAACGCACTCTGCAATCCGATCAACCCCCAATAGTTGTCAGTGGGCGGGAACAGATTAATCGGACCAACGAGTCCAAACGTGAGCGAGAGCAGCCAAATGGCGAGCCCGATGCCGAAGCCGGCCGTGACTAATTTCCCGCGTCGCCGCACCTGGAGTGTGAGAGAGACCGCCGTGAAACCACTGATCAAACTGGTGACGAGGAGCGGCGCATCGATTTTTCCGAACAGCATGCTGCTCCAGAAGCTAACGAAAACGGCCGCGAAAAGTCCGTGACCGCGCCCAAGCAGGACACTCAAAACGAGCGGGGCAAATGCATAAGGCGTGATCAATCCGCCCATGTCCGGATTGAGAAAGCGATAGTTTCCGCTGTTACAAACGACCAGGAGTAACTTGGTCGCAGCCAGCTGCAGAAGCATGATGGCAAAGACCAGGAACACCCGCGAGTTTTGCGAAACTGTTTTCGGCTGATTGATCCACAATTGAGTAATAGCGGTCGCGAGGAAGAGCAGCGCGATCACGAAATTTTTCGTCGGCTCCGGCTGGTGGCCGCTGAAAACCAGAAATGCCAGACCGCCGATGAATCCGGCGAAAATCAATACTTTGACGTAGATGGCCGATTCCAGATTCCGCAGCAGTTCGTTGCGCGTTCGCCGGCGGCGCACTTTTCGAGAAGCGAGTCCTCGCCTAACGAGCCGGCCGCGTTTTAGGAAATCGAGCATGTGAATCGTGAATCTTAAGATGATCGGCCCAAAATTCTATTTCGTCGCCGGTTTTTCGGGAGTCCGATGTTGTTGGTAGGCGGTGATGATCGCCCGGACAAGCTCATGTCGAACCACGTCGCGATCCGTGAAATAAACGGTCGCAATTCCATTAGTACTTCTGAGAGCTTCCAGCGCTTCGGCCAGTCCGGAGCGCTTGTTCGGCGGCAAATCCACCTGCGTAACATCGCCGGTGACGACACATTTTGAACTCGGCCCCATTCGAGTGAGCAACATGAACATTTGCTCAGTCGTCGTGTTCTGCGCCTCATCCAGAATGACGAATGCGTGGTTAAGCGTGCGTCCGCGCATGTACGCCAGCGGCGCAACCTCGATGGTTTGCCGCGCGAGCGACCTTTCGATTTCTTCCGGCTCAAGCATGTCGCGCAATGCGTCATAAAGCGGCCGGAGATACGGCGCGATTTTCTGCTCCAGTTCGCCGGGAAGAAAACCAAGCGCTTCGCCCGCTTCCACCGCTGGGCGCGTCAAAATAATCCGCGACACCTGCTCCTTTTTCAGCGCTGCGACCGCCATCGCGACAGCCAGATAAGTTTTGCCTGTTCCGGCCGGTCCAATTCCAAACACGACGTCGTGTTTTTCGATCGCCTCGACGTAGCGGCGCTGCCCGGCAGAGCGCGCGATAATTGGGGGTTTGCGCGCCGACGTCATGATCTTCGTCGCTGCGGCATCGCTGAGGCTGCCGTTGTCAGGTTCGCTAACCGAGTCGAGCGCGAATTGAAATTCGGGTTTTTGAATCGAAACACCTTTTTGTCGCGCTTCTTCCAGTTGATCGAAGACGCGCTGCGCCTTCTTCACGTTTGCCGCCTCTCCTTCCAGTTTCACCCAGCCTTCGCGAGTCGTGACCTTGACGCCAAGAGATTGTTCAAGATTTTTCAGCAACTTTAAATCGTTGGCGTAAAGCGATTGCAAATCGCGAGCGTTATCGAAATGGAGGGTGCGGGATTCAGTCATGTCCGACTGCGAAGGCCGACGAGGGAGACAGATCTTCGAAAGATCGCCAAAATCTTCACGCCTAGCGGAACCCGTAAACCAATGCCCAATGCGTCCGTTCCTCGGGGGACTCTTCCACCGCTACAATAATAAAGTAACTGCCAGTAGCCTTTGGAATCACATGGGCGGCGGCAAAGTGGCCCTTCTCCCAGCTGTCGGATTGCTCGGCTAATTTTCCTTCCGAATCGTAAATGTGGACGGAAATTTTCGCGCGCTCGACTTCTGTTCCCATCCAAAACCAATATTCATTCCCTTTGAACAACTGCTGCCGAACCGCTTTCTTCTCCCCCGCCCCGAGATCGCCGCCCCAATAGTCCTCGCGCACTTGAAAACCCTGTTTCACATATGGCTCGGCTGCCTGCAACGCGAACGATTGCGCATCGTCCACCGAACCGCAGACTGCCAGCCTGGACGCGAACAAAACTGCCGACATCAAGCATCCGCGGATCAAACCTTTTGCGAAGCCCTTCATTGCCACAGGTTACTCCTTGGTCACGATCCCGTTGTCCAGACGGGTCGTGATATCGTTGATTTTCTTAACCGAAGCGGCAGAAATCTTTGCGCCACCAACACCGGCAATCATCGGTTTGACCTCGCCCAGAGCGGTCTGAATTTCACGGACGATGTTCACGTTGTACTTCTCCGGCATACTATCCAGCTGGCTCTGAAAATGAACCAGTAGATCAGGCTGGTGGAGAAGCTCGGCTCCGTCCGCGGTGAAGTTTTTGGTCACAACCGCGGTCAAAACTTCCGTGCCGCGCAGCCAGCCCCCGAGGCTGACCAATTGCGACAACTTTTCGTCGCGCAGCTCATTCATCGCCGTTTGGACGCTATTTTGGGTCCGGTCGAGCTCCTGCCGAACATTCTCCCATTTACGTTTGTCGGCATATTCGATAATCGCTTTCTCATGAGACGTGATCGAACGCTCGACTCCAATGTCTCTGGCCAGAGCCTGGACACGCTGGCCGATGTCCTTGACGGCGGACGCGTCCTGCGCCTGGACGGCGATAAACCCATCGGCGATCACCGTTCCCAGAAGCAACGCAATACGCGGCCGCTCCATGAAATTGCTCCCTTTGTCCGCTCGGACATATTCGTGCCAATTAACGGGACCCAATTTGTTGAGCGCGCCGAAAATCTCATTTGGCAGGGGCACCACCACGTCTTCCACATTTTTCGACATATCTTTCACATCGATATGCTGTGCGACCGGCTGCTGGGCAGCACGGGCCCCGGCCGCCAGCGCGATGACGGCCACCACGCCAATTTTCCAATAATTAACAAACGCAATCATCTTGACCTTCGACTGTTGATTTGAACTTCGTATTCGGGATTAATGGGGCCATTGTAAGCAGAACTCCGCTTTACACAATCCTCTTGCCTAACAATTTTCCTGATCGAAACCATGGACCCCGCTAAATTACAGCAGATTCTCGACCGCGCTGCCAGGGTGCGAATCCTGGTTATTGGCGATTTGATGCTGGACGAATTCATCTGGGGGAAGGTTGGGCGCATCTCGCCCGAGGCGCCGGTGCCGGTGGTGGAAGTCACGGGCGAATCTTTTTTCCCCGGTGGAGCGGCCAACGTAGCCCGAAATCTGCGAGAATTTGTGGAGCACGTCAGCGTTATTGGAATGGTGGGAACGGATCGTCATGGCCAGCACCTTCGAAAGTTGCTAACCAATCACAAGATCGATGTCGCGGGTTTGATCGAAGATGAAACGTTTCAAACGATCGTGAAAACCAGGGTCATCGCGCGCCATCAACAAGTCGTGCGAGTGGATCGGGAAAAGATCGCTGCGCCATCGGCTGCTCAGATATCGAAGGTGGTGGCGGCCGTTGGCACAGTTCTTCCCAGAATCGATGCGATTGTTTTCGAAGATTACGGCAAAGGATTTGTATCTCCGGAGCTGGTTGCTCAGATTTCGAAGCAAGCGAAAGCGGCTGGCAAAATGATCGCAGCGGACCCGAACCCGCGAAATCCGATCGAGTGGCGCGACGTAACGGTGGTAAAACCGAACCGCGCCGAGGCTTTTTTAGCGGCCGGAATTCAAGATCGCGATCCCGACAAGGCAGCCAAAGAGGATGAGGAGCTAATTCGTGCAGGGACCGCATTGCTTAAAAAGTGGGGCGCAAAATTT
>Ga0187779_10000641_pt1 | contig 23407 bp, 20 predicted proteins | sample 1015_Q2_SP10_10__FD_132435 | JGI IMG/M metagenome (GOLD analysis project Ga0187779, IMG submission 132435) | Tropical peat soil microbial communities from peatlands in Department of Meta, Colombia - 1015_Q2_SP10_10_MG | ecosystem: Environmental > Terrestrial > Soil > Wetlands > Peat | place... | reverse complement strand
CTGCTAAGAGAGAGCTCTCGAAGGAGACGAATCCGCGGAAGGTGAGGGGGAGTATTTCTGAGGCAATGAAAGGAGCGGATGTGTTCATTGGCTTGTCTGCACCGAACGTCATCACGAAAGAAGACATTCAGAGGATGTCCAAATCCCCTGTGGTTTTCGCCCTTGCCAATCCCGATCCCGAAATCAGACCTGAGGATGCCATGCCGCTGGTGCGCGTCATGGCGACGGGCCGGTCCGATTATCCGAACCAGATCAACAATATGCTCGGGTTCCCCGGCATCTTCCGGGGCCTCCTTGATGTCCGCGCTAGGGGCGTGAACGAAGCAGTGAAGCTCGCCGCTGCACGCGCCATCGCCCATATCGTAGAGGAGGATGAGCTGCACGAGGACTATATTATTCCGAGCATCTTCGACCGCAAGGTGTCCGCATACGTGGCCGCCGCAGTTGCAGAGGTGGCGAAGAAGACGGGCCTGGCACCGGAATAAGTAAGTGCGGGAGACGCCGGGCGACCTGAGGGCCTCTCCACTAGTGAAATTAAATCTTTTGCCACCCTTATGTTTCTGCGAATGAAGACATCTTCGTCTCCACTTGTCCGAAATTGATCATCAGGAAGGAAAACCTATGGCCGTGAATCATGAGAGATTACACAAAGACGAGAAAGACCTCCGCAGCCTGGCCATGACCGAGCTGCAGGCCATCTATGCCGATCTCGGGCTCACCCGGGACGAACTCGACCTCTTGGTTGCTCCACGCCGCTCCTTCACGGTGAGCTTTCCGGTAAAGACATCCGCGGGCAAGACGCAGATGTATACAGGCTACCGCGTACAGTACAATGACGCGCGCGGCCCTGCAAAGGGTGGCATCCGGTTCCATCCGGATATGAACCTGGGTCACACGAGCGATCTCGCCTTTCTTATGGCCCTCAAGTGTGCGGTCGTGGATATCCCCTTCGGCGGCGCTAAAGGCGGTGTAGTCGTAGACCCCTTGGAGCTCAGCCGGGGGGAGCTTCAGCTCGTTACACGCGGCTACATCCGGGCCATCGCGGACTTCATCGGACCGTTCAAAGATATCCCCGCCCCCGATGTCTATACCGACGAGCACATCATGGCATGGGTCCTTGACGAGTATGAGCGCATCAAACGGGAACACATCCCCGCTGTGGTAACGGGAAAGCCGCCGGAGCTCGGTGGCATCAGTGTGCGCAGGTATTCAACCGCGCTCGGCGGGGTGCACGTGCTCGAGCAGGCCATGAAGGAGAGGGGAATGGAGGTTCGCGGGACGCGTGTCGCGGTTCAGGGCTTCGGCAATGTTGGCGGGAATGTCGCGCGCATCCTCCATCATTGGGGCTACACGGTAGTTGCCGTGAGCGACGTTAATGGTGCCATCCTGAACCCGAGCGGCATCGACATCTCCTCGCTCAGGCGACACAAGAACAAAGAAGGCAGCGTCGTGGGCTTTCCCGACGCAAAAAGCATCACGAACGCCGAACTTCTCACGACCGACTGCGACATCCTTATTCCCGCTGCGCTATCTAACCAGCTCGATGAGAACAATGCCCGTGACGTAAAGGCAAAAATCGTTCTCGAACTCGCCAATGCGCCAACAACCGCTGCGGCCGACGACCTCTTATTCGGAAGGGGAGTCCTGGTTATTCCGGACATCCTCGCTAATGCCGGTGGTGTAGCTGTGAGCTATTTCGAATGGAGCCAGAACCTAAGTAACGATCGCTGGCCGGAACATAAGGTCCTCGAAAAATTAAAACAGACAGTGATAGCTGCCTTCAATGATGTCCATGGGCTCTGCAAGGAAATCGGTTGCAGGCTACGCAAGGCCGCGTACCAGCTCGCGGTAAAACGGATCCTGAACGCGGAGAGACTACGCGGTAATCTCTAGGGACTCTTTGGAGTTAAAGCGCAGGGTACGAAATCAAGTACCTTGCCCGCAGGTGGAATCAGGAGAGGGCTGCTTCGCGCCAAGCACATAAAGAGTCACATTAATACTAAGGAGCGGCTTATGATGAAGTGCAGGTCGTCAGTGGTGAAGCTTGTTTTTTTTATATGCTCTATAATAGTATTCTCAGCATGTGCGAAGCCAACAGTGTCTGTATGCTTTACGACCCGCGACAACTGCTCCAGCGCAATCACCCATGAGATCGAACAGGCCAAGACCGAGATCCTCGTACAAGCCTATTCGCTCACGTCCAAACCGATTGCGGATGCGATCGTGAAAGCAAAGGATTCTGGCGTGAGCATCGGGGTCATCCTCGATCGGTCATCCAAATTTGCGCGGAACAGTGCCACTTTTTTCTCCGTGCTCAATGGGATTCCCACCTATCTTGACGGAAGACATTCGATAGCAGACAACAATATGATTGTAATCGACAAACGGACGGTCATAACCGGCAGTTACAATTTTACGAACGAGTCCGATGAAAAGAACGCCGAGAATCTACTCATAGTCAAGTCGGACGAGTTGGCAGGGGCCTATATCGACAACTGGCAGGAGCACAAGGGCCATTCCGAAGAGTTCAAGAACGAACCCCCAAAGGAGCAGCCCAAAACTGAAAAGAAGAAAACGGTGAAGAAGAAAAAGAAGCCAAAGGAAGGGCAATGACAACGAGCGGCTGGCGGCGGATGGCACATAGAGGTTGGTTCTGTTAGCACGTAATGGGGGTGTTCTAGCCGGAGCGACGTCGCGAGATTGGATTATACCGGCCAGAACGACCCGATACCGAGGATGAGCGCACAGCGGTTCTCGTAAAGATATAATCAATAATAGTCAAAAAAAATGTACACACAGCGATCTTGATGGTAGCGCATCGGCGTTGAAAGGTACTTTCCGATTTATTCTGCACATACCTCCTCGCGCGCAGAGGTTCTTCATAAGGGGATCCCGATGATTTCAAGGATAGTTTTAACGTGTGGCAAGGCTTGAAAAACCCTGTAATCCGGGTATAATCTTTATATGAAAACGAAGAAGAACCTTATCATTGTCGGAGATCGGGTCCTTATTGACCCCGACGAACGGATGGACAAGACGCCTTCGGGGCTTTACCTTCCCCCCACTGTCAAGGAAAAGGAGAAGATCATGGGTGGGCACGTGGTGAAGACGGGACCAGGCTATCCGATCCCTGAAGCGACGCCGGATGAATCGTGGACCTCAGGGAGGAAAGAAGTGAAGTATCTTCCCCTGCAGGCGGCAGAAGGAGATTATGCGATCTTTCTCAAGGACGCCGCAATGGAGATCGAATTCGAAGACAAGAAGTACCTCATTGTTCCACATTCGGCGATACTTGCCTTGGTTCGTACGGAAATTTCCGAGGAGAATTAAAAAACGTCATGACTACCGATAAGCGCTGCATCGAAAAAATTCGCATATTAATCCTCGATAGTCATTGTTCCCCTTTGATTCAATCCGGCCCTCTGGTGCTGAAATCAAAGTAAGTCTTGATGTCATCGGGTTCTTCTGTTACATTCATTAAACAACCGGAGGAAGTCATGAAAACCGGCAGTATTCGTTTCACACTTATCTTGTCGCTGCTGATCTGTTTCGTCCCGGTCACGCTGCCGGCAGCAGATAAGGACGTTCTTCGTGCATCGCTCGCGAACGGGCTTCGGGTGGTGATCGTGAAAAACGCGCTGGCACCCGTGGTGACCACAGAGGTGAATTACCTAGTGGGGTCAAATGAGGCGCCGGAAGGGTTTCCCGGTATGGCACACGCGCAAGAGCACATGATGTTTCGGGGAAGTCCGGGAATGTCCGCTGCCCAACTTTCGAACATCATTGCCCTGATGGGAGGGGACTTTAACGCAGATACTCAGCAGACCGTTACCCAGTATTTTTTCACCGTACCCAAGGATGCGCTGGATGTTGCACTCAAAGTGGAAGCAGTGCGCATGCAGGGTGTGCTGAACACTCAGGAGCTCTGGGAGCAGGAGCGGGGGGCGATAGAACAGGAGGTGGCCCAGGATCTCTCGACCCCGGATTACGTTTTTTCAATGCGACTCCTTGCGGAGATGTTTGCAGGTACACCCTATGCACATGATGCTTTGGGCACGCGACCTTCGTTTCAGAAGACGACGGGTGCTATGCTCAAGCAGTTTTTTGACTCGTGGTATGCACCGAACAACGCCATCCTCGTCATCGTTGGTGATGTGGACCAGCAGAAGACCTTGGAAAAGGTTAAGGATCTCTTCGGAGCGATTCCGAAGCGGACATTGCCAGACCGTCCGGCGGTAAAGCTTCAGCCGGTGAAGCCAGCGACGATCGCATTTGATACGGATTTATCGTACGGCCTAGCGGTTGCGGCCTATCGCCTGCCCGGATTCGACAGCCCTGACTACGCCACAGGCCAAATTCTGGCTGACGTTCTGGACAGCCGGAGAGGAAATCTCTACACGCTGGTTGTCGAAGGGAAATCGCTCTTCACAGGCTTCGATGGGGGTACGCTGCCGAAGGCAGCATACGGATACGCCTTTGCTGCATTTCCGCCGGGAGGGGACGGCAAAGGCCTGGTTACTACAATAAAGAATATCATTGCCGAGTACGTGAAAAATGGGGTCCCTGCTGATCTCGTCGAATCGGCAAAACGTCATGAGATCGCTGATGCGGAATTTCAGAAGAATTCAGTTGCCGGACTCGCTGCCGCCTGGTCCCAGGCCCTCGCAGTCGAAGGCCGAGGCTCACCTGACGACGATATTGAAGCAATCAGAAGAGTAACGGTCGAAGACGTGAACCGCGTGGCCAGAGAATTTCTAGTGAACGATTCGGCGATCACTGCAGTTCTTACACCGCGGCCATCGGGAAATCCCGTCTCCTCCAAGGGGTTCGGCGGCAAAGAGTCCTTTGCCCCTCAAGAGACCAGTCCTGTTGAACTTCCCGCATGGGCGCAGAAAGCTGCAATACCGCCCGGTGTGCCGGTGTCCCTGGTTAATCCCGACGTTTCCACACTGCCCAACGGGATTCGCCTGCTTGTTCAGCCTGAGAATGTAAGTCCCACGGTTAGCGTTATTGGCCAGGTGAAGAACAACGACGATCTTGAAGAGCCTGCGGGACAAGAAGGGGTCTCCGACGTGCTGGGAGGCCTCTTCTCCTATGGGACAACATCTCTCGACAGGCTCGCGTTCCAGAAGGCTCAGGACGATATTGGTGCAGATGTTTCAGCCGGTTTATCGTTCTCGCTCAGGGTTCTCTCAGACCATTTCGATCGGGGCATGGAACTCCTTGCGGACAACATACTGCATCCGGCTCTGCCTGAAGCAGCCTTCGTCGTTGTGCAGCGGGAAACGGTCAGTTCCCTGCAGGGCCAACTCAAGAGCCCTGCCTATCTTTCGAGGCGGGCGCTTCGTGAGGCCCTCTATCCCAAGAACGACCCAGTGCTTCGCGATCCCTCACCAGAGACCGTGGCGGCGCTTTCACTGCACGACGTTAAATCCTATTATGCAAAGGCTTTCCGCCCCGATATGATGACCATCGTGATAATCGGCAATGTGACTCCGGAACAAGCGCGTACAACAGTGGGAAAATACTTCGGAACCTGGACTGCGGCGGGGCCGAAACCGGCGACGGATCTTCCAGCCGTGCCGCACAACAAGCCCTCGGCGTCTTCGGTCCCCGATACGAGTAGGGTTCAGAATGAGGTGCTGCTTGCCGAGACAATTGACGTCACGCGTTCTCACCCGGATTACTACAAACTTCAGCTCGGCAACCACGTTCTGTCCGGTGCATTCTACGCTACGCGTCTCTATCGCGACCTTCGTGAGAAGGCCGGACTTGTCTATTCGGTAGAGTCTTATCTCGAGACTGGGAAGAACCGATCCCTTTTCAGCGTTTCATACGCATGCGACCCGCCGAATGTGTCGAAGGCGCGGGCAATGGTCGAGAGCAATCTGCGCGAAATGCAGACTTCACCCGTGACGGAGGAGGAATTGCAGCGGGCCAAAACGCTTCTCGTCAGGCAGATTCCCCTCACTGAAGCGAGCACAGATAGCATCGCCCGGAGGCTGCTCTCCCTCTCGCTGGAGGATCTGCCTCTTAACGAACCTGTCCGTGCTGCACAGCATTACCTTGAGACGACGGCCGAACAAGTAAGGGATTCGTTTGCCAAATGGATACGGCCCGCCGACTTCGTTCAGGTAACAATCGGTCCTACCCCGGAATAGGCAAAACGAACTGACACCACTTCGGCACATTTCCGTTTTGGCTACCAGTGCGCAAATGCTGCTTCATCTCCTCTTCTGCGAAGAGAAAGCCGCTAAAAAGTCACCCCGCACGTTCAGGCGTGATTCCGGCGAAGGCTCATCTTAAGATCCTGATCTATTTGATAGCCCCACACGCTACCCTTCCACCTCCGCCTCCCAGCGGAGCCGGCATATCGGAATAATTGTCGCCTCCGGCATGGATCATGAGAGACCGTCCCTTCAAATCGGCTGTCTTGAGCCGTGGTGCCAGAACGGGCGTTGTGGCTTTCCCGTCAGCGCCGACGTATAAAGCCGGCAAATCGCCGAGATGCCCCTGAGCAAAGGGCCCTTCGTGCTTACTTGTTCCAGCAGGATCGTAGTGCCCTCCCGCCGCAAGGCCTGACACCTGCTTGCCATCTTTCATAGCCGGGCCGCAATCAGGATTCTGATGCACATGAAAACCATGAATACCCGGCGTCAACTCACTGAGATCCGGAACCAGCAGCAGCCCGTACTGCGTGTCCGAGATGCTCACCGTGCCGATGCTCTTTCCTGTGCCCTGGTCTGTTATGAGGTTCATTTGAACGACAATTCCTCCGGCGAACGCAGTCCCTGCGATCACTACTGCAAACACAATCAGCAGAACATATAGACCTTTTCTCATGATGTTTTCCTCCTTTGGAAGTTTTTATGTTTAAATTATAACACATCCTACATGCCCGAGACCTGGCGAAACATTGACAATCAGGTTCAAGGTGGTAAAATTAATCATAGAAAGGCCCATTAAAAAGGACTACTAACATCCTGTTTTTATGAGGTCTTGATTACGGCGAATGGCCCTTTGGTCTACCCCTCGGAAGGGGGGCTATGCTGAACGGGCTTTCAACCATAAGACTATGGACGTATGAAAGTGAACAAGAACCTAACTCATCAAATTTTAGAGGCCCACCTGGTGGAAGGGAAACTGGTTGCCGGCAGGGAGATTGGCATCAGGATCGACCAAACCCTGCTTCAGGATGCCACGGGAACGCTCGCCATGCTGGAGTTCGAGGCATTGGGACTCAATGCGGTCAAGGTAGGGCTTGCAGCGCAATACGTGGACCATAATCTCCTCCAGACGGATAACAAGAATGCCGATGATCACAAGTTCCTCCAGACCGCATCCGCACGATATGGTGTTTTTTTCAGCAAGCCGGGCAACGGCGTATCGCATCAGGTGCACATGGAGCGTTTCGGCGGTCCGGGCAAAATACTTCTAGGCGCGGATAGCCACACCCCGGGTGCTGCGGGTGTTTCCATGCTGGGCATCGGGGCGGGGGGATTGGATGTCGCCTTGGCTATGGCCGGATATCCCTATTATCTTCCTTGCCCCATAGTGCTCGGAGTCAAACTTACGGGCAAACTCCCTGAATGGGTGAGTGCCAAGGACGTGATACTGGAGATGCTGCGGCGTTACGACGTCAAAGGCTGCGTAGGCAAGATCATCGAGTATTACGGCCCGGGGGTCAAGACTCTGTCCGCCACAGACCGCGAGACGATCGGCAACATGGGCACGGAGACGGGGGCAACAACCTCCCTCTTCCCGTCTGATGAACGGACGCGGGAGTACCTGTTCGCCCAAGGGCGAGGTGATGCGTGGACTCCGCTTTCTGCCGATGATGGGGCGAAGTATGACGAATATATGGAGATCGACCTCTCGAGGCTTGAACCGCTTATTGCCAAGCCTTCGTCGCCGGGTAACGTGGTGCCCGTACGCGAAGTGGCTGGTATCAAGGTGGACCAGGCGATCGTCGGCAGCAGCGTCAACTCATCCTTCCGAGACCTTATGATTGCGGCCAGAATGCTCGAGGGCCGGCGTATCAATCCCGATACCTCGTTCCATGTAAACCCAGGGAGCCGCCAGGTGCTCGAGAACGTGTATCGGGCAGGAGGTCTCCTGGCCTTTCTGGCCGCAGGCGCACGCGTCCATGAACCCGGATGTCAGGGGTGCATCGGCATGGGACAGGCGCCGGGCACCGGTGAGGTGAGCCTCCGCACGTTCCCTAGAAATTTCCCGGGCAGATCGGGGACCAAGGAAGACAGGGTCTATCTCTGCTCTCCCGAGACGGCGACGGCAGCGGCACTGAAGGGAGTGATCACGGACCCGAGAGATCTTGCACAAGACATGGGATACCCCCGGATCGAAGAGCCTGAACAGTACCTTATCGACGAGAAGTCCATCATATTTCCGTCAGAGGCACTGAGGAAGACTGCGATCATCCGCGGGCCGAACATCAAGGCTCTGCCAGAACTGAAACCCCTTCCCGAAACGCTCGAGGCTGAGGTCGTGCTCAAGGCAGGAGACAACATTTCCACGGACACTATCATGCCGGCAGGGAACCGTGTACTTCCCTTCCGTTCCAACATTGAAGCGATCAGCGAATTCGTATATTCGCCGATAGATCCCGATTTTGCAAAAGAGTGCAAGTCACGGGGTGCCGTGGTCGTCATTGCCGGCGAGAACTATGGTCAGGGGTCGAGCCGAGAACATGCAGCGCTCGCACCACGGTATCTCGGCGTTCGAGCAAAAATCGTGAAAAGCTTTGCCCGTATTCACAAATCGAATCTCTGTAATTTCGGCATCCTACCGCTCACTTTCAGAGACCGTTCGGACTATGACAGGTTGAACAAAGGCATGATGGCAGTGTTTTCGGATATCCGAAGGCGGATTGAACGGGGTGACCGGGAAATCCCGGTAGAGATTAATGGACAGACCATAATCACGGTTCTGGACGTGTCCGAGCGTCAGCGGAAATATCTGCTGGCGGGAGGGACGCTGAATTTCGTTAAGCAGGAGCTTTTGGCTGGAGTGTGACAGTGTCAAGATTTTTTTGAAGGCAGCGCTCAGCATGGCCGCGATAGATGAAAATAGGACCCAGAGGGGAGGCAAGGATGTCTGATGCCGTGAAAGTTAAAAACATCGGGTTGCGTGGGGTCACGGTGGCGGACACAAAGATATGCCATATAGACGGCGAGCATGGTATCCTCATCTATCGCGGATACCGAATCGAAGAGCTCGCCAGAAACTCGACATTCGAGGAGACTGCTTATTTACTTCTCCACGATTCGCTGCCGACCGAGCAGCAGCTCGAAGAATTTAAAACCCGGCTCGTTGAAGCACGGGAGGTCCCGGGATATATCTTCGACAGCCTCAAAAAGCTGCCCGTACGGTCACACCCTATGGACGTTCTCCAGGGATCCATACCGCTTTTGGCCACGGCTGATCCAGATCTGTCGGTCGAAACGAGAGAGGCGAACATTGTAAAGGCCGTAAGGCTTATTGCTCGCATCCCCCCGGTTGTCGCAGGCTGGCAGCGAATACGGAACGGCAAGGATCCGGTGCCGGCTGACGATACGCTGTCCCATGCAGGAAACTTTTTGTGGCAGCTCACGGGCACGCAGCCTGATGCCGAGATAGCCCACGATCTCGATACCGTGCTGGTGCTCCACGCCGACCATGCATTCAACCCGTCCACCTTCGCCTGCCGTGAGGTCGTGTCCACGCGTGCGCACATGTATGCAGGCGTCGCTGCAGGGGTAGGCGCTTTATCAGGAAGCCTCCACGGTGGCGCCAACGCCCAGGTGATGAAGATGCTCTTGGAACTCCGCAACGAAAAGGACATCGCGGCGTGGGTAAAAAGACAACTTGATAGCGGCCAGAAGATAATGGGCATGGGGCATGCAGTCTATAAGACGCTGGATCCCCGAGCCGTGTTTCTGAAGGACATGTGTTTCAGACTTGGCGAGAAGCTGCGTGAGCCGCACTGGTGCAGGCTTTCGACCCAGATTGAGGAGAGCGCAGTGGCGGAATTCGAAAAACGAGGCAAGACAACAATCAAGCCCAATGTCGATTTTTATAGCGCACCGGTCTACCACATGATGGGTATTCCACGCGATCTCATGACGCCGCTCTTCGCAGTGTCGAGGATCGCGGGCTGGACCGCACATATCATCGAGGAAAAGTTCGGCGACGCACAAGATAAACCCGCGCTTTACAGGCCATCATCAGAGTATATCGGCAACTACTGCGGCAAGACAGGTTGCGTTTATGAGCCGATTGAAGAGAGGAAGTAAGGCGCTGAAAGGTATGGTGCCGCAGAGTCAGAGGGCAAAAAAAGAAAACCTGGCTCAACATTCAAGATTAAATGTTCGATACGGCATGATCAGCGCTGCTACTTAAAAAAATCAATCATGGGAAAATGCAAGGGGGGTGACAGAAATGAAAGTTCGATCCATGAAAACATACCGAGACAGAAGCATTAAGATACAATCGATCAACCCCTATAACGAGCAGGTGGTACAGGAATTCGATCTACTGTCGCGTGCCGAACTTGACCGACAGGTTGAGAGGTCCCGCGAGGCCTTTAACGCTTGGAGGGGCGTTCCGGTCGTTGATCGGGCCAGGCGCGTGAAGACGCTTGGCGACCATTTGCGGGCTGAGAAGAGGAAATATGCGGAACTCATAACAAGGGAGATGGGGAAGCCCATCAGGGAATCGTTAGCCGAGGTCGAGAAATGTGCATGGCTCTGCGATTATTACGCGGAAAATGCCGAGCGTTTCCTAAAGCCCGAGGAGATCAAGACGGAGTCGAAGAAGAGCTACGTCGCGTTCGAGCCACTGGGCATCGTGCTCGCGATCATGCCATGGAACTTCCCTTACTGGCAAGCGTTCCGCTTCGGCATCCCCGCGATAAGCGCGGGGAACGTCGTTTTGCTTAAGCATGCGTCCAATGTGCCTGCGACTGCGCTGTCTATCGAGGGCGCATTCCGGGCTGCTGGCTTCCCGGAGAACGTGCTCAAGACCGTGCTCATCGATGCGAATGCCGCACTTAAGCTTATCGACGATGATAAGGTAGATGCCGTTTCCCTGACGGGAAGCAACAAGGCCGGCGAGAAGGTCGGCGAAAGTGCTGGGAGGAATATCAAGAAGTTCGTGCTAGAACTGGGCGGTTCCGACCCCTACATAGTCCTTGACGATGCAGACGTAGAAAAGGCGGCTAGGACCGCCGTGAACGCTAGGATGATCAACACCGGTCAGAGTTGCATCGCGGCAAAGCGCTTCATTGTCATGGAGAAGGTTGCCGAGGAGTTCAAGAAGGTCCTCGTTTCGCGGTTCAAGGAGCTCACGGTCGGCGACCCCATGGACGATACAACCGATCTCGGCCCCGTTGCCAAGAAGGAGATCCTTGATTCCCTGAAGGAGCAACTCAGGGATGCGAGGGCAAAAGGCGCCAGCGTCCTGCAGCCCGATCATCCCTTTAAGAAGGGCTTTTACTTCGCACCTGCCATTGTCTTCAATCCCAAGGAGAACATGAAGGTCCTCAAAGAGGAGGTGTTCGGACCCATCGCACCGGTTATCGTCGTCAAGGACGAGGACGAAGCGGTTCGGGTCGCGAACAACACCGACTACGGCCTCGGCGCCTCTGTCTGGAGCCGGAACACGGACAGAGCAGAGCGGATAGCTTCACGGATCGAGGCTGGTTTCATTGCCATCAACGACATGGTGAAATCCGATCCCCGCTTGCCCTTTGGAGGCGTGAAGAAGTCGGGTGTCGGCAGGGAGCTATCACATTATGGACTGAGGGAATTCGTGAACATCAAGACCGTGGTTGTAAGGGAATAAATCATAAAGACGATCATAACCGTGGAGGCACGGAAGAAAGTTCAAGATCCAAATGCCAAAGATAGTTTAGCGGTCGAAAATCAAACAGGTTGCCGAAAGGCTTTCACATTAATATGATATTTGAGCAATGATGCTCGCCTTTCTTTTATCGGTGTGCCTCTGTGGTTAAATTTTTGTTTGAGACGTTCGCGAGGATCGTACCCTATGAAGGCATCTGATCTATTCGTAAAGCAACTCGAAGAAGAGAGCGTCGAGTATATATTTGGCCTTCCCGGGGAGGAGAACCTCGACTTTCTCGAATCGCTCCGCACATCCTCGATTAAGGTCGTCATTACGCGGCACGAACAGGCCGCAGCGTTCATGGCCGCCACTTATGGCAGATTGACAGGAAAGGCCGGTGTCTGCTTTTCGACGCTGGGGCCGGGGGCGACAAACCTCATGACAGGCGTGGCTCATGCGCAGCTCATCGGCGCACCGCTCATCGCCATCACCGGCCAAAAAGCTCTTCGCGATAACTGGCAGGCAGCCTTTCAGCTCATCGATGTTGCGAGCATCATGCACCCCGTCACGAAGTATTCCCTCTCAATTGCCGATCCAAGCACCATCCCTACAGTCACGCGGAAAGCGTTCCGGATCGCACAGTCGGAACGTCCGGGCGCCGTACATATCGAGTTGCCTGAGGATGTCGCCCAGAGCGAGGCGCGCGCGGCCGTACAGAAACGAGGCTATGAACGCCGGCCATCTCCTGACCCCAAGGCCGTGGACCGCGCAGCATCCCTGATCAACGCTGCGCAGAACCCCCTCCTCATTCTCTCCTCCGGCGCCAACCGGAAGTTGATCTCGCGCCGAATAAGCGAGTTCGTGGAGAAAACGGGGATCCACGCGGTTCATACACAAATGGGCAAAGGCGTGCTGAGCGATGCGTCTGAATATAGTCTCTTTGCCACCGGAATCCACAAAAAGGATTTCGTGAACTGTGGCATCGATAAAGCCGACCTCATCGTCACGGTGGGATACAACATCGTCGAGTATCCGCCCTACCTCTGGAACGAGCGCTTGGACAAGGAAGTGATCCATATCGGATTCACCCCGGCCGCACTGGACAGGTATTACAACCCTGCTGTCGAAGTTGTTGGGGATGTGTCAGCGACGCTCAGATCGCTATGTGAGAGGGTTGGGCGAAAGAGCGGAAAAACGTTCCGAGCCATCCGCGCCTATCTGGGGAAAAAGCTCGCCATTGATCCCACCCGTCAGTTCCCACCCACTCCCCAAGAGGTGGTCTGGCATGTGCGGAATGTGCTGTCCGAGGACGACATCGTTACGATGGACAACGGGATCTATAAACTCTGGTTCTCACGGCTCTATAAGACCTATAACCCCAATACTTTTTTACTCGATAATGCCCTTGCGACGATGGGCGCAGGTCTTCCATCGGCCACGGCAGCGAAGATGCTCAATCCCGACAAGAATGTCCTCGCTGTAGTGGGAGACGGAGGATTCATGATGAACTCTCAGGAACTGGAGACGGCGCTCCGATACAACATTCCCGTTGTCGTGCTAATCCTTAACGATAACGCCTTTGGGTTCATCAAGTGGGAGCAGCAGGCCAAGGGCTTCAAAAATTTCAGCTTGGACTTCGGAAACCCCGACTTTTCACGTTTCGCGGAGAGCTTCGGTGCGGCGGGTTTCAAAGTCCGGAAAGGGGACGACCTCTCGAATGTGTTACGCGAGGCCTTTGCACTCAAGAGGCCGGCGGTGATCGAATGTCCCATTGATTATTCCGTCAACTATGCAACTTTCTCAAAAGAGCTCTCGAACTTTGTGTGCGAGGTGTGACCCTAAACAACAACAACAAGAACGACGACGCCGATGAGTGATGATGTATCAGGAGACAATAAAGTTCGCCCAGAGATAACAAAGTTTGCCCTAGACAATAGAATTCTTCCAATTAGCACCACTTCAAGCTCAATTAAAGACTTCCTCAGGATAGACTTCCGGTTTGTAGTAATGTAATGTATCCTCGGAATGTAACGGATGATGACCAATTGTATGAGCAATAGTAAAACGCTGCATGTGCGCATGATCGTCTTCTCTTCCGCCAAGAAATAGTTGCTCCCTCTTTCTTAAAGAAAACACCCGAGATGCCGCCATCAGAAAATGGAAAAGGAATAATATCAAGCTGTTCGTGAAACTGCCAGATTGTTTCAAAATTCCTGGCCAGCCCCTATTCCCTCGGAGGGCGACTCAGCACATCGAGGGCTACCGGATTTATAAGGCGCAGGTCCTTTGTATAGATCCCGACGCCTGGATATTCGGAATAGTATTCCCAGAAGCTCCAATGAAGACCTTCATCGCGCATAATACTGGTGAGATCCTGTAGGTATCTGACAACACTTTCCCGAGCCGGGTTCGCGTGGGCAGTGAATTCTCCAACATAGAGCGGTACCTTGTGAAGGGACTTGAACCGCAATGCATAGCCAAGTTGTTCGAGGATCGCTTTCCTGTCCACATGCCCAAGCATTCTTCGTTTGTGCCAGGACAGGGAAAGAACATTTTCTCCGGTCGCTCGTTCTGAGCTATACCATCCTGAAAGACGGTACTCGCCTTGTTCAACTTCAAAGGGGCTGCTCGTTGCTGAACCAGGCGTCTGGCACCCGGACAAAGCCAGGGAGAATTTCCCGGTATGTGCGGCCTTGTCAGTAACACTCACGCATGCGCCCCGAATATTCCAGCTTATTCCCGGATAATCTATCTCAAAAGAGCTGTTCGAGACGAGGGGGGCGGGCAGTTCAAGAGTGCGACCATCGACTTCAAGCATGATATCATCGACAAATACGGTCCCGGCATTACCATATGATGAGATGTTCACCAAAAGCAGTTCAGCCCCTTCAGGGGGCCGCGCCCGGACGCTTACGCGTGACCATCCGTTGTCTCCTGTCATCGTTCCGGTCTTTGTTTCACCGATCTTTTCCCCGAATGTTGTCATCGCTCCGGGGTATGTTAATGCGACTCGTTCCGTTGTGGTCACGTAGAGGGTGAAAGAGGACGGGTAGAAAAAGTGAATGCTGTAAACCGTGTTCTTGTCTGGGAAAAGAAACAACTCGTTCCTTCCACCAGGCAGCAGGGCTTCTTCAATAATAAGAATATGGTTCTTGTCGCGTGAGCGTATCTTTTTTATTGTGGTGCTCATGACGCGGATATAATCCTTTCCTGTTGGAGGCTCCCCTTCATTCAGGAGATCATATCCTGCGACGATAGTTTGCTGGGCATACCTTTCAGCGATTTTTTCCCACAGCGAGTAGAAGCATTCCTGATGCTCGTCCTTAGACCAAAAGTCGAAGGCTGTTTGTCTGTGGACGACAAAATCATGGGAGTTCTGGATTCCCGGAGCAAGGTGCATATCGAGGACGACAAAAACAGCATATTTCTTGCACCAGTTCAGGAGAGTATCGAGGAGGGTAAAGTTGGCTTCGTTGTAGTTGAACGGCTCGACCACAAAGTCTCGATAATCAATCACGAGACGAATGCTGTTCCAGGCTGAATCGGCAATTCTCCTTATGTCCTGCTCGCCCAGTGCGTGCTTGAAATGCTTGAACTGTACATTGATGCCACGAAGCAGTATCCGTTTGCCAGAAGCATCAAGGATCTTTTCTCCCTTGACCTGGAGAAATTTTTCTTGGGTATTGCCGGAAGATACTTGTGTGGTATGAAGCAGTATCGAAATGAACAGGGTAACCGTAAGAATGGTCTTTATCATTATCGTCAATGGGCGGGACAGGTAATGAGACTTTTTGAAGGCCTGATGTTAAGATGTCTTCATTGTCCGGGGATCTGAGCAAGGTTCCCCTCTCCTGCACTGCGAAGACTTAGTCCCGCATAGAGTGTACCAGTTCTTGAAGCCGTAGTAGAATACAAGCGTCACATAAATGCAGATCGCCGCCACGACGGCTATGATGATCAGCATGATCGTCACCATACCACCTCCTGCCGATATATCTTAGTATATGATAGCGCTGAGACAGAAGAAGTCAAGAGGAGAAAAGGCTGAGGAAAGAGTACCCTATCGTGTCACTCTAACGCTGCACCCATATCATCGATGGAGCCTTCATCTTTTATCACCATGAAAGTCTCCGGCTTTAGTTGTTGACTCAGAACCAACTGGATCGTTACAAGAAAACAGGCCATTAAATACAGAAGATGAGAGATATTCCAGGAGGATCTTCACCGAGCTGCGTATTTCTCGGCGAACACAGAATATATCCGCTCGCTCAGTTCATCTGCTTGTTGGGCGATCGCAAAGCAGGACAAGAGAACTAACGCAACGATACTGCCGGCGAGAAACGATACTGCGCACAGAATCCCATTCCCTTTTAATTCAATTGGTTCTGACGCAAAAGACGCATTTCAGCATGTGATGTGCATCGGTAATAACAAAAAAAGGCAAAAGTAACGCGACCGACGGCCTAAGATGTTTCTTCAAGAATGTCCTTTTGATCGCGCACAGCCAGATGGGCGGCCAAGGACCTTGCCACAATAGGGTTCGAGAGTTCTGGCGGAATCGAGATATCCTTCAGCACGCATCGGGACAATTCCATGAGATCGGACGTAGCCGCATGACGAGAGCACTTTCTTACCGCCGTATGAACGCGTTGAAGATACTGCAGCCCCTCATTCATGCGTTGGTAGACGAGGGCACCTTGCCGGGGTTCATCCCAAGAGGGGAGGAGATAATGAAGGTCCTTAACGGCCTTAAGCTTTTGTATGGACGCAACCGAGGCCGGGACATCCTCGTAGATGGGCAGCTCGCCGGGAACGGGGATGGCATCTCCTGAAAAGAGCGCCTGGTATCCGAGCAGCAGAATGGCGATCGAGCCTTTCGAGTGGCCCGGGGTGTGGATCACCTGCAGCTTGAGGCCGCAGCCGAGGTCAAAAACCTCACCGTCCTCGAGCAGCCTGTTCACTACCAATGATCCAGCCACAAGAGAGCCGAAACCGGGTACCGGCCTCTCCTTTGCCTGCAGCTGTACATTCTCGATCCAAGCCTTTTCCGCGGCGTGAGCGGCAATAGCGCATCCCGTCTCCCCCTTTATGGTTCTTGATGCCCCGATATGGTCCGGATGAGAATGCGTCTGGACAATCAGCGATATGTCGCTTACTCTCCGGTCTGTCGCCCTCAGATAATTGAAGATCGTCTCCTCGGCAGACGCCACGCCGGCATCGATAAGACAGATCCCATGCGTGCCGTAGATAAGATAGACGTATACGAACCGCTCCAGCGTCACGCCCCACGGGGTCGTTATGGTAAAGGGAATCTTGATTGCATGAATTTGCTTGTTGATCTGCATTGATACAGTATTTCCTTTTCCCCATACTATAGAATATTTGAATCCATTGCAAGATAAAACAAGGAAGACCTCGCAAGGGGCTGCCTTTTTGTCAGTGATCCACATAAATGCGCTTCAACGTATTTAACGGCGCTCTCTACTATGCAGCCAATGATGCCACGAATGGTTGAGAGCATTGGAATACTGACGGTACCATGGCCGAATTAATAAAACTCAAATCTATACTGGAACACGCAGCAGTTGCGTTTCTTGGAAATTCTAATTTTATCCTATCGGCTAAAAAAGTAAGAACTTTATTGTTTGCGATTGGAAGAACTTTATTGTCTTAAACGGGGAAAAGTAAGAACTTTGTCTTTTTTGCCGATTTTCGAACACTATATAAATCAATGAGTTAGAATAAGCATTTTGCAACAACTTTGTTGTTTGCAGACAACAAACGTCGTCGGCGAAACAAGGGAGAACCATGGACCGTAAAGGCAAGACTGCACCTCAATTTCACAAAGAGGAAAGAGAATCTTGGAATTACCGATCTTACTAAATTTCCGCCCAAGTTCTGACATGACGGCTATCTCTGCTTCCTCTCCCATTCCCATGCAGTCTTGATGATGTAATCGAGGGAATCGAATTTCGGCTTCCAATTCAGTTTTTGTTTCAACCTGGAACTGTCAGCAACCAGGACTGGAGGGTCTCCTCCCCTTCGCTCAGTCTCCTGGACCACAAAGCTCTTCCCAGTTACCTTCTTGGCGGTATCAATCACTTCCCTTACGGAGTATCCATGGCCGTAGCCACAATTAAAAAAATCACTCTTGCCACCCTCAAGAAGATATTTGAGTGCAAGAAGATGAGCATCGGCAAGGTCTTCTACATGGATATAGTCCCTGATACATGTGCCGTCAGGAGTGGGGTAATTTGTCCCGTATACCTTGATGCTCTGGCGCTCCCCTTTTGCGGTCTTTAATATAAGCGGAATTAGGTGCGATTCAGGGTTGTGCCGCTCCCCGATTCGTCCCTTAGAATCCGCCCCTGCGGTATTGAAGTAACGGAGGGAAATCTGTTGAAAATCCATGGCAGCCGACAGATCCTTTAAGACCTGTTCAACAATGACCTTTGATTGACCATAGGGATTGATGGGGCTTATCTTCTCATCTTCGGTTATCGGGACTTTTTCGGGAATGCCGTACACGGCCGCGCTAGAAGAAAAGATGAATTTGCGCACCCGATGTTTTGTGAGGACATCTAGAAGGTTTAAGGTGTTTCCTACGTTGTTTACATAATATTTAATAGCATTACTGACCGATTCGCCGACCTCGATGAAAGCCGCAAAATGCATCACCGCATTAGGCCTGAACCATTTTACGGTATGTTCAAGTCGCATCGTATCAGCTAGGTCACCAACGACTAGTTCACCATCCAAGACAGAATCACGGTAGCCCCTCGAAAGGTTGTCGTAGACCAGTATCGTAAAACCCGCTTCATCTAGGGCTTTGACGACGTGACTTCCTATATATCCGGCACCGCCGGTGACAAGGATATTTCTCAATAATGTCTCTCTTATAGTAAAAGTATTATGATCGTATTTCTTTACGACTCAGTAAGTTAATAACACGAACACGACTACGAGTCAAATCGTATTTTCCGCTTTTGCAAATTCCTCAATCTAGCCACTTATTTAGTAAATCAAACTGTAAGTCCGTTACCATCCATTTCTCTGGTAACTAATCGGCTATTGAACAGCCCCACTTAGCTCATTGGAATGCACCTTGTTTAGTTCTTGCCATCATCTTGATGTCTCCATAAAATGCTCTTGCAATTTGTAAATCGTTTTTAGTATGATAAGTGCATATGCGTTTTGCGGCCTTAGAATGCGGTTTATGGGCCAAAAAAACAAGAAATTTATCGTCTGCGATTGTAAGAACTTTATTGTCTTAAACAGGGAAAAGTAAGAACTTTGTCTTTTTTGCCGATTTTTGAGCACTATATAATTCAATGAGTTACTACGAGCTTTGTAATAACTTTATTGTCCGCAGACATCTCCTCCTCCTGTATGTTTCATATCGTAGTTATTACTCTCATCAACAGAATATTCTTCGTACGGATGTTTGCAAATAAAGAGATGTGATGTTGTGCAACATTCTGCCCAGTTTTATTGACAAGCATAGCGGCCATTGCTATCCTTAGATTAGTTACAGAGGTATGATATCGCGATAAACTGAAAATAAGGAGAAGACGCCGTACGAAAGCTTGAAATGTGCGCGATTCACAATACTTCACAAATCAGAATGAGGAGGTGACATTTATGCCGGCAATGGAGACCGTTAAAGAGATGAAGGAATCCATAAGCATACATCGGGGCTTCGGTAGGTCGCGAGACGTGGAATTCGTGCTTTATGCGCCTGAAGCTAAGAAAGCTTATATCGCAGGTAAATTCAACAATTGGAACACAGAACAGTATCCCATGAAAAAAGGCAAGGATGGGTTTTGGAGAATAAAAATCAAACTATCTGCGGGGACGCATGAGTATAAGTATTTTGTTGATGGCGCTTGGGCTCAAGATGTTCCCTGTGCCGCACTGGTGCCGAATCCATTTGGCACTTCTAACTGTGTAATTTCAGTGAAGTGATCGATTGTCGGGGTGACGATGCAGTCGAGGTCGTGTAAAAACCTCTGGGTGTTTTTCCCAGGCAACCGTTAAAGCGAATCTTGACAGCCCCGTTCCGTGGACGTTAGGAGCGGGGTTTTGTATTTACTGCTCGTCTTTGCACTAGCAAATCGATGCGCGGACCTTTTCCGCTGTGTAACTACCAACCAGGGATTCACAATTTAATTTCGATATAGCCTCATGCCTATTAATAGGTGTCTTCGATACTGATGCGAATTCTAAAAAATAAGGATTTCCGCTAGATGACTTTCGCCAGGCCTTCCTATTCGAAACGTGTGACTAAGACGTCTTATCAGCAAGAATAGATACATCCTGAAGTCGTTGTCGATGTAATTCTTTGCAACCTTCATGTTTCCTGCCGAACGAAACAGCACGTATCCCGACTATCTCCATCCCAGGTGGTTGACAATTGTATCGTTCAGGAATATAGTTTTTTCGATCCATGAATATCATGGCACAATCATTGCTAAACTCGATAATACCGGAAATTCGTTTTTTACGAGTTAAGCATAACCAGACAATCACTTGTTAGGCCTGTTAACAATTTCAAAAATCACCAAGGAGAAAACATGCGCTGGTATCACTACATTGCTTTCTTTTTTGCTGGAGCGTTTCTAACAAACGCAATTCCTCATTTCGTCAACGGTATCTCCGGCTCAGCTTTTCAAAGCCCCTTCGCCTCTCCACTTGGGCAAGGCCTATCTTCAGCGTTGGTCAATGTTCTTTGGGGCTTTTTCAATTTTGTACTCGGCTACCTTCTGGTTTGCAGAGTTGGGACCTTCAGCCTCAGAAAGACCAGCCACGCAATTGCATTGGGTGCCGGAATCCTTTGTATGTCGCTTATGCTGGCCCATTCATTCGCGCGGTTCCATGGCGGATTGTAGTAATGGTCGGCCTAACCATAATACGCTCAAATCGGACCCAACAGCCGCTGATTGGTTCCTCCACCGGACATCCGTCCTTCTCGTCTCCTTCGTGCCTCCGGCTGGCGGTTGGTCCGGTTAGCGAGACTCGTTCTGAATAGTACTATTGGAATTATTGGAGTTTCCAACTCTGAGACTTAGTAGGTGCCGTTAACTCCGGTCGAGAGAAGGTCGTCTGATCTTTTCTGGTTGAAATGTTCAGCCTTAGTGTCTTCCTGAAAGGCGCTAGTTGCCATTCTTTTAAATATTGTTCGTTTCTCGTGAAAGTTGCAATTCTGGATGCAAAATGGTAAGAAATTAATTGTCTGCAAATTTCACAACATTATTGTTTATTGAATTAAAATGTAAGAACTTTAGTTTTCGGGCGGTTTTCCGGCCATTGAAATATCAATGAGCTACAGACTTGTTTGTAAGGACTTAATTGTCTGCAGACACCCCTCCTCTCTCGCTCGTCGTCTTTTTTTCATGGCTAACTGCAACTAGCTTCAGTTTTTCTCGCCTGCATCTCTTCCCGTTGACAATGCAGCGCTAAAAGAATAAAATGTCGGACTCGCAATACCCGTAGATGATCAAGAACTCTTTCGGAATCCAACGCTATCTACTCCAAAACCGTTCACCATTGACATCGCACTAGTTCGGGCATATAGTTGGTGTGCTGCGATCTAACTGCAGGCCAAGAGTCAGAAATGACAAAAGCAAACGATACGATAGGCCGTGATGATCCATTTGGCTTAAGTCGCTTCATAAATGCTCAAGACGGCGTCTATGATCGTGTCCTCGAGGAGTTGAAAAACGGCCGGAAGAGATCGCACTGGATGTGGTACATATTTCCGCAGGTTGATGGATTGGGATACAGTGCTACCTCGAAACACTATGCCATAAAAAGTGTAGAAGAGGCTCGGGCATACTTAAATCACCCTGTTCTTGGATCAAGACTGTTGGAATGTGCAAACACTGTCTTGGCCACTGAAGGACGGTCAGCTTCTGGTATTTTTGGCTACCCCGATGATCTGAAGCTTCAATCCTCCATGACTCTTTTTGCATCCGTAGCGGATCAGGACTCCGTATTTGCCCATGTCCTTGATAAGTATTTTCAGGGCGAACGCGACGTGAGAACGCTCCAGATATTGAAGAAAATGAGGGGGGACAAGGGCCGAGAATAGCCTGGCGATGCGCTCCAACAGATGAGCTAATCAAATGATAACTGCGCTTATGGTTATGAATCGTATATCTTTTATAGATCCTTTCTGTCATATTATGCCACCGAACCTATACCTATAAATTTGCATTTCGGAAGCCTTTTGCTTCCAATCGTGCCCGGCAAATATATGCTTCCATAAAATAAGCGAAAAACACTTGGCTTGGACAAACTCAGCCATAGAACGGATATATCATCACACCATATGTAAATATATCTAGCAAGCTCACATAGTACTCCCTATATGAATTACGGGGCCAACAGCGTGAATACATCTGAAGCGAATAACAATTTCAATCCCCTTGCTAATTGTGCTAACATGATAGCATCAGATACAGGCATGCTGATCAACAACAACCCGGCACAATGAACAACAATGGTGCGCTAAACAATTTCGGGACACTGAACAACTTCGTCAATCAATAGGGAACAAAATAAGTTACAGATTCATTAATTTCAGGAGGCATTTTGACCATATCAAAAAATATTAGGCAATATTATTATAGCTTGTTTGATCTGTTAAAATTGGATAAAAATGGTGGGGATCCCAATGGGCCTGTGGTATCCCTGACAACTGTCCCGCACCGTATTGATAATATCAAGCCAACGCTGGTCAGCTTATTGCGTCAAACGGTAAAACCAAAACGAATTGAAATAAACTTGAGCGAAGAATTGTTTGCGGGGAGAAAAATACCCATGTCGCTTCTAAACCTGGAAAATGTAAAAATATGTTGGCAAAAAAAGGATTACGGTCCTGCTACAAAATTGATTGCCACGATCGAAAGATATCAAACTCAAAACGAGAGAATAGTTATAGTTGATGATGATATGTATTATTCGAAAGATATGATATCGGATTTAATGGCTGCTGATATGAAAGCAGATGGCAAACACGTTTTTTGCATCAATGGCTTTTTATTACCAAGGGACCTTAAATCAGAATCTATTGGATCGGACAAGGCATTGAAGTCAGGCACCAGAAAAGTAGCGGTTATTGAGGGATGTGGTGGCTACATATTACGTTCTAACCATCTTGATTGGAAGTTACTGTTAAATCTTGAAAATGCTCCAGCAAGAGCCTTGTTTGATGACGATATTTGGTTTAGTGGTCATTTAAGCAAAGCTGGCGTTGACAAAATACAGATTCCGACCGGCAAAAGGAAGTCTCTGGTCAACTCCCATAAAGGATCTGCTATTAGTGGCGACAGGTGGCAATTGCAATCGGATTTGATGATCTTTTTTAAAGATGATTGGAAAGATTATGAGTATGAACGTGATCAACCACGTACCTGCTGAGCCAGCCCAATCATTAATCGTCTGTGCATGAAGAGATAGAGACCTGACGAGCACCGTGGTCTGTCATGGGTGCACGGTACACGCAGGGAAAGTGCCGACCACAGAGAGCCGGAAAGCTCGCCCAGACCGGCTTGAGGCAGGCGGG
>Ga0187779_10000638_pt1 | contig 23455 bp, 21 predicted proteins | sample 1015_Q2_SP10_10__FD_132435 | JGI IMG/M metagenome (GOLD analysis project Ga0187779, IMG submission 132435) | Tropical peat soil microbial communities from peatlands in Department of Meta, Colombia - 1015_Q2_SP10_10_MG | ecosystem: Environmental > Terrestrial > Soil > Wetlands > Peat | place... | reverse complement strand
GCAGGCCATAGTTCTCGACGAATTCCGCGAGGAATTGCCGCCTGTTCTGTTTTTCGGCTGTCTTCCGCCCCAAAGCTTCCGGCGCGCTCGGCCGGCCCTGGTCATCGAGTGTCGGTTGAAGCGTGGGGGAAGGCATTTTAAAGTCTTCTGATAAGATTCTTACCTAATGGCCACGGATCGGCAAACAGTTGTTATCGGCGGAGGGATTACGGGCCTCGCCTGCGCCTATCGGCTCAAACGACTTGGAGCCTCCGTTACGCTGCTTGAGAGCTCGGATCGGGTCGGCGGCGTGATTCAAACGAGCAGGCGCAACGGTTTTCTTTTCGAGGGGGGCCCGCAGTGTCCTCGTTTCCCGCGCGTGCTCCGCGAACTGGTTCGCGACATCGGACTGGAAGACGCCTTCGTGCGTGCCAGTTCCCGCGCCAGACGTTATGTCGTCAAAGGGGGTCAACTTTATCCGGCGCCGTTGTCACCCTGGGCTCTTCTCGGCACGCGCCTCGTCGGGTTCCGTGATAAGGCTCGATTTGTCGGCGAGCCTTTCGGCCATGCCGCGCCACCCGAGTCGGAAGAGTCGGTGGCCGACTTCGTGCGCCGCAAGTTCGGCGCCGAAACGCTTGATTACCTTGTCGACCCGTTTGTCTCGGCGGTTTTTTTTGCGGATCCGGAAGATATGGGTATGGAGAGCGCACTTCCGTCGTTGGCCCGCTGGGAACGCGAACATGGCAGCGTGTTTCGCGGCGCGATAAAGTCGCGGAACTCGAACGGCAGCCATCCCATGCCTCCCGAGTCGACGGCATCGGCTCACTCCTCCTCAAGCGTGCGCCTCAGCGAGGCCTTGCCGCCGCTCGGTAGCTTCTCGACGGGACTCACCGCACTCACTGACAGGCTGGGGGAGAAACTCGGCCCTTCGGTTCGGCTGGGTGCGCGCGTCGAAGGCATGCGTCAGGATCGAGCGCGTTGGTTCGTCCGGCTCGAAGGCGAAGAAGAAATCGCCGCCGAATCCGTCGTAATTGCCACCCCCACCTACGAAGCCGCGTCTCTGCTGCAGCGAGCCGGACCGCGTCTCAGTTCGATGCTCGCGGGAATCCCCTATTCTCCACTGGTCGTTGTGTGCTCGGCCTACGATCGCAATCAGGTGCGTCACCCTCTGCAAGGGTTCGGATTTGTAGTTCCCCGACGCGAGGGTCTGCGTACGATTTCATGCACCTGGAACTCCTCCTTGTTCCCGGATCGCGCGCCCGCGGGCAAAGTTCTGATCACAACGCTGGCGCGGCCTCGGGCGGGGGACCCCTTGCTTGCAATGTCGGAGGAAGCGATTGCAAAGCTGGTGGAAGGTGAGGTCTCCGTGGTTCTCAAAATCTCGGGCTCGCCCGCAGACCGTATGGTGTGGAAATGTCCAAAGGCTCTTCCTCACTTCCGTATCGGCCACGCGCAACGCGTCGCCGAGATTCACCAGGAGTTGCGCGCTCTGCCCGGCCTTTGCCTCGCAGGAAACTATCTGGAAGGTCGCTCGATTGGCGACTGCGTCGGATTCGCTTTCCGTGTCGCGGACGACATAGGTGGTGATCGAAAAGCTCGAGCGGTCCAACCAACGTGATGATAACCGCCTGAAAATGAGGAGGAATTGGCACCGGTGATTGGGTATGTCGTGGGAGGCATCTGCGGGGCCGTCATCGCGGGCCTTGGCTATCAGGCCCTCGGAGTGCGTAGAGATCGCAAGCGCTTTCCTCCGCCAGGCAAATGCGTCCCGCTGGAGAACCGCCACCTGCACATTGTGGACATGGGGGAAGGCAGCCCGGCCGTCCTGCTCGAATCGGGCTTGATGAGCACTGTGCTCACTTGGCAGGGCATTCAACGCGAACTTGCCAAATCCACGCGCGTTGTGAGCTATGATCGCGCGGGCCTGGGCTGGAGCGACCCCGGCCCAGAGCCTCGCAACGCCGCTCGGATCGTAGACGAACTTCATTCTCTGCTGGTCCACGCCCGTATTGCCCCACCTTACGTCGTGGTCGGACATTCCTTTGGTGGCCTCACGATGCCCCTTTTCGCCGCGCGCTATGCGGACGAAGTCTGTGGTGTCGTCTTGGTGGACCCGGTCGCGCCGGCAGAGTGGCATCCACCCGCAGAGCAGGACCGCCACCGCATCGAGATTGGGTCCAAAATCTGCCGTCGTGCGGCAATTCTTTCCTACGCAGGACTGTTGCGCTTGATTGCCTCGTTGATGCAGTCGGGCGCCAAGTCCTCTGCGGGTACCCTGATTCGTGCGATCAGCAAGGGCGCGCCGTCAGACTCCAACTCTACCGAGAGCCCGTGGTTTTGGAATCTGCCCCCTAGCGAGCGAGCTATGACGCCGGTCTTCTGGACTCAGGCAAAATTCTGCCGCACCATAGCGAGCCAGCTCGAACGGCTTCCGGAAAGTGCGGGGCAGGTTATCGCCGCGGGCATGCTCGACAAACCTCTCACGGTAATCTCGGCTGCCAACCTCCCGGCCCGGCGCCTTGCCCACCATCGGGCCGTCGCTGCGCGGTCGCCGCAGGGCCGCCACATCCTCGCCGAACGCAGCGGGCATTGGATCACCGAAGACCAACCCCAGCTTGTGATCGAAGCGATCCTGGAAATGGTCGAACTGGCTCGGGGCAGTCCCGAACACAGCCACCGGCAAGCGCGCGGCAGCTGAGAGACATCACGGGGTGGGCTCAGAAAGCCGCTGCCTGGATCAGAGTCTCGACCTTTGCGTCCAAATCTCGCGCGACGTGCAAGGCTTTCTCACTTCCATAGACCGCAAGAAAGCTGGACATTCTGTCATAGGAGACGTGCACACCGTCCGGCCGTTGGTCAATCAGCACCGTCACCGGCGCATAGGATCCCGCGTCAGGAACAAATTTCACCATCTGCTTCATGATCAATGGATTACCCACCAAAAGCCGTATTATCTGAGGGGTTTGTCCTCCCTGTTCCTTCCTGAGCACCTCGCCCAAATCAAATCGGTGGAACTCGATCAAACCCGTGGGTCCAACCGCTTGGCGTACGGCATCTTCCAGTTCAGTTTCGTTCCTCGCCGCAGCGATCTTCCGCAACAGCGCGGTCATGTCAGGATGACCAACCTCCCGTTCTATTCTCGACAGAACTTCATCAAATGGCCTCGACGATACGACGCTGAACCGCTCGACATTCAGCTCGCGCATGACCACGGGGTGGGTTGCCTCGCCCGCCATTCCCACCCCGCAGCCGATCGCTACCACGATGCCCGCATACACTGCCCACCTCAACGGTCTGATCCTTGAAGTCATCGTCCGGCTCCTCGTTTCGCCGACTTTTGGGTCTGGACTCGCGAGCGTGAGAACGATCGCGACCCTCTCGTCTAGATGAAGGATCGGGGGCGGAGGATTCGCAAGCAGTCGACGCGCCAGGACCTATTGCTTGGCCTCGAACTGGGCAAAGCGATGCTCGAGCTCCCATTCCTGCTGCGCTTTCTCGCCAGACTGCAGAAACACCGAACATGCCGACGAAGGCTGAGCCGCACCCGGGGTGTCGGCTGCGCACGCCAGGACCGTCTTGCGAAACTGGTCGGGATCCTGCCACAAACTCGCCCCAGCTAAGAAGCTGTGCTCGATGCTCGTGCGCACCAACCTTTTCAGATCAGCGTAGTTGAGCCCATAGGTCTGTACGGCGCGAACGAATTCGTGCGTCAAATCGATGCGCGAAACCCCCTCGTCGTCCGTCGAGAGTGCCACGGGCACACCATAACGTCTGTAAATCGGAAAGGGGTGATCGTAGCCGTTGATGCCAAGAATCACGTCGTTGCTGGTTAGGTTGATTTCCACCATGACGCGCTTAGCCGCCATCTCTCTCAGCAAATCGTAAGGCCGGTCCTCATACATCACATCGACGCCGTGCCCAATCCGTTCCGCCTGGGCCACCTCGACGGCCATTCGGATATGGCAGCACAGCCCATCCGGCGGAACCATTCCGAAGGAGAGTTCGCCGGCGTGCAGGCTAATATGCACGGTCGGATAAAGGCCGTGCAGATACGCCAACATCTTCATGTGCAGGACATAATCTGACATCGCGGTGTGATCGTCCTCCGGCTGCACGTAGTTGACGCCGACGAAGCGCGGATCGGCTGAAGCGGCTTCGAAGCCAAGCAGGGTCTGTGCAAAAACCTGCTCAGGTGGAAAGGCTCGCAGCACCTGATAGATATAACGGGTCTTGACCGCACAGGCAGGCGCCGGGTAGGCGTCGGCGCAGTGTTCGATTTGCCTGCGCACCGACTCGCCTTGATCCAAATACGCGCGGGCTACGCCGATGTCCTCCCGCAGCCCGCGTGCCAAGAGCTGACCTCGAAACTCGTCGAAGCTTTGATTTGCGTGCCAGCCCAGTTCGTGCGCGATCTGTGCGGTGTGTGAAAAGTCGGGCGTAACCAGTAGCTCGAGATACTGTTCGTTCTGTGCGGCAGCTCGCTGCGCGATTTCGTCCAGCCAATCGCCCGTGTGGGATCGATCGGCCGCTTCAAATTTGGCGAAGGAGTCAAAGAAATGGTCATGGCCGGTCACTCCGGGAGTAGGGACGAAACCGCGCATCGAAAACGCATCCACCAGGGCATCGTAGAGATGCTGCTCATTTGCTTTCTCTGCTGGAACCTCGCCGCTTCCGCAATTGGCCGCTCGCCGTTTCAAAAACGACAGCGTGCTTACGTTTATACAGAGGTGATCTTCCGCCCCTGCTCGAATCCAAGATTCCGCATAAACGCCGCCCTCCAGGTGGTAGTGCAGGTCTGCGCCCTTTGGCATGCCGACCAAAAACGCCCGTAAGGCCAGCGGATTACCACGAGCCACATCCAGTGCCCGCGAAGCACGTTCTTCAGCCCAATTCGCATGAGACGTGTTTTGACAACCGGCTAGCGCCAACACCGCTGCGGACTGCACAACGAGCCACTTCAGAACATGCGCACATCGAAGAGCACGAGTCATTTCCGACCCTTTGTATGGATGAGACGTTCCCAAATGGGATCTCACATTTTACTTCTCGCGACGATAAACACAATTTGGCTTTTGTCCGAGTCGTGTAAACTCTTCCCCGGACTCTGCTTCATCTGGTTTTCTCGGAAGGGACGCGAAACCAATGAGCCGGCTGCTGGCCTGTTTCTGCGGCGCGTTGATTGGGTGGGGTGTGTCTGTGGCGCGGGCGGCCTCACCAGCCGGACCGATCCGAGTCAAGGTCGTTGTCGTAGCGATGTTCGAGCGGGGTCAAGATACGGGCGATGTGCCGGGCGAGTATCAGCTTTGGGTCGAGCGCGAGCGTCTCGATCAGATCTTCGATCTTCCCGCCGGCTATCACCACGTGCGCATGAACAAGGACGGAGTGTTGGGCATGCTTACGGGCGTGGGCACGGCCAAGGCCGCCGCGTCTGTCATGGCGCTGGGCCTCGATCCGCGGTTCGACCTCTCGAAAGCCTACTGGATCGTCGCGGGAATCGGTGGAGGGAATCCCGCCCGGGTTTCTCTCGGCTCGGCAGTCTGGACCGACCGCGTGATCGATGGCGACCTCGCTTACGAAATCGACGCGCGCGAAATTCCAAGCGATTGGCCGACGGGTTATGTTCCGATGCGTCGAACCACGCCGTACGAGCCGCCCGCGCGGCCCGACGAAGATGGTGAAATGTTCACGCTGAATCCGCAGCTGGTTGCCTGGGCGCTAGAGCTTACCAAGGATGTTCCGCTTGCCGATTCCGATTCCATCCGCTCGGCCCGCGGTCGGTTCACGGGTTTCCCAACTGCCCTGTCGCCGCCGTTCGTGACCCACGGCGACGCGCTGTCGGGAATGACGTTTTGGCACGGTGCGCTGATGGACGAATGGGCCAATGCCTGGGTGAAGTACTTTACGGGGGGACAGGGCAATTTCATGGTGACGGCCATGGAGGACACTGGCACGTTGCAAGCACTTACGTTTCTCAGTCGTGCCCGCCGCGTCGATTTCGGCCGGGTGCTTGTTCTGCGCGCTGTGAGCAACTACGATCGTCAAGCGCCCGGCAGCACAGCGGCTGATAGCTTGCGGCAAATGATCGAAGGCGACTATGACGCGTATCGAGAATCGCTCGAGGCGGCCGAACGAGTGGGCGACCGGGTCGTTCGCGATTTGGTCGAGCACTGGCCTGAACGCGAACTGCTGATCCCCTCTGCCCGCCCGAGCGCGACGCCATGAAACCGGAACCCATCTATGCCGGGATGCTTGCGGTCGCTCTCGCCGAGGCCCGCAAGAGTCTCACTGAAGGAGGTCTGCCGATCGGAGCCGCGATCTTCGACGGCAACGGCTGTCTGATCGGTGCGGGTCACAACCGCCGCGTACAGGATGCCGACCCCTCCATGCACGGGGAGACGGATGCTTTTCGCAACGCGGGCCGCCAACGCAGTTACCGCAGCATGACGATGGTTATCACGGTTGCGCCGTGCTGGTATTGCAGCGGTTTGATCCGCCAGTTCCGATTCGGCACCCTCGTGGTCGGAGAAAGCCGCAATTTCCAAGGAGGGCTGGCATGGTTGCGTTCGCTCGGCGTTCCGGTCGTGGATCTCGATTCCGCCGAATGCGTTTCTCTACTAGCAGAGTACATCCGCAAACATCCCGACATCTGGCGCGAAGATATCGGGGAATCGTAGGGTCTTCAAATCCCGTTATATCTCTGCCGCCGCACGAACTCGCCGCTTCCGGGCTTGCCTACAAACCTTCCGCCCTCTAGGATGGTCCTCCCGCGCAGAAGAACTCGGACGGGCACTCCTCGCACGCGAGTTCCCTCAAACATCGAATAGTCCACGCGCATGTGGTGCGTTGACGCGCTAATAACCTGTTCTTGATTTCGATCGAATACAATCAGGTCGGCGTCTGAACCGACGGCAATCGTTCCCTTTCGCGGGAACAGTCCGAAGAGCTTAGCCGGTGCGGTCGCAACAAGCTGCACAAACCGGTTTAGCGAAAATCGCCCCCCGTGTACCCCTCCCGTATAGACCAGGCTCAATCGATGCTCGATCCCTGGACCTCCATTCGGAATTTTCGTGAAATCGTCCTTGCCCAGCTCTTTTTGCTCCTTGAAGCAGAAAGGGCAGTGATCGGTGGAAACCACCTGCAGCGTGTCTTGCGCCAGGCCTTGCCACAATTTGTCCTGGTGCCATTTCTCGCGCAGGGGCGGCGTGAAGACATATTTCGCGCTTTCAAATCCCGGAGCATCCATTTGCTCGAGTGAGAGAAATAGATACTGGGGACAGGTCTCGGCATAAGCTGGCAATCCCCGCTCGCGCGCTTCACGCACCTTCTCCAGCGCGTCGTTGCACGAAAGATGCACGATATACACGGGCGATCCCGCCATTTCGGCCAGCGCCAAGGCACGGCTGGTCGCCTCACCCTCCGCGGTCGTCGGTCGCGTCAGCGCATGGTACTTCGGTGCACGCTTGCCCTCGGCCAGGGCACGGCGCACGATCACGTCGATGGCCCCTCCGTTTTCCGCGTGCATGCAAATCAGCCCGCCATACTTTGCGGCCTGCGACATGGCGCGAAAGATGGTGGCGTCATCGACCATCAAGACGCCGGGATAGGCCATGAAGAGCTTGAAACTGGAGACTCCTTCGCCGATGAGCACACCCATCTCTTCCAGTTGCGCGTCGCCTAGATCGGTGATAATGCAATGAAATGCGTAATCGATCGCAGCCTTGCGATCGGCCTTCTGCATCCAGGTTTCGAAGGCTTGCCGCAAACTCTGCCCTTTTTGCTGGATGGCGAAATCGATCAGCGTAGTCGTTCCGCCGAAGGCGGCGGCAATGGTTCCGGATTCGAAATCGTCCGCACTCGTCGTTCCGCCAAAAGGCATGTCGAGATGAGTGTGGACATCGATCCCGCCGGGCATTACGAGCATTCCTGCCGCATCGATCAACTCGCGGGCATCTTCGACTGGCAGCGACTGGGCCAGGGCTGTGATCCGCCCGTTTCCAATCCCGATGTCGCTGGCATACGTGTCCGTAGCGGTCACGACCGTGCCGTTTCGAATGACCGTGTCAAAGTGCATGGCCCCTCCGGGTATTTTGCGGTCCAGGCATCTTAGGGCATTCCGGAAAGGGCACGCAAGGCGCGTCGGCCACGAAATGGGTTCTCTGCACCAGTAACTTGCCCGCTTTGCGGAAACACCGATAGATGTCTCAGGCGGTGCTAGAATAGGGCCTCCGTTGGCTATTACGAGCCCGCGGGTAACTCGCCATCCGGGCTGTGCGAATCGGAGATCCGACCGGTCTTTCCTATGCCGCTTCACAACACCGCGCCGAAACTTTCCGCCGAGCAGTATGAAAAGAACTTCGCCGAGATCTTGCCGGCCATGACCCAGCGGCAAGCGGTGATCGAAGCATCTCGCTGTCTTTACTGTTTCGACGCACCCTGCACGATCGCCTGCCCTACACACATCGATGTTCCCGCCTTCATCCAAAAAATCTCCACCGGCAATTTGCGTGGATCCGCGCGGGAGATATTGACCGCCAATATTTTGGGGCACAGTTGCGGCCGCGTATGCCCCACCGAAGTGCTCTGTGAAGGGGCCTGTGTGATGCACGAGAAAGGCGAATCGCCGATCGAGATCGGGCGCCTGCAGCGCTACGCCGTCGATTTTGTGCTGGCCCAAAACATCGTGCTCTTCTCCCCCGGCGCACCCAATGGCAAGCGAGTCGCATGTATCGGCTCGGGCCCTGCCTCGCTGGCCTGCGCCGCGGAGCTGGCCAAGTACGGTTACGAAGTCACTGTGTATGACCGCAATGCTCTTTCCGGCGGCCTCAATACCTATGGCATCGCCGCTTACAAGACGCGCGCTTCCGATTCGCTGCGGGAGACCGACCTTGTCAAGCAATTGGGCGTCCGATTCTGCCAGAACGTAGAAGTGGGGCGCGATGTTCTCCTTGCCGATCTGGAAAAGCAATTTGACGCCATCTTCATTGGTGTCGGCCTCGGCGAAACCTGGGCTCTCAATCTTCCCGGCGAAGAACTTCACGGCGTGTACGGCGCGATCGAGTTCATCGAGAAAACCAAGGTGCAGGCCTTCGGTCAGGTTGAAATCGGCCGCCGCGTGGCCTGCATCGGCGCGGGCAATACAGCGATTGACGTGGTTACCGCCGCGCGTCGTCTAGGTGCAGAGCCCGTCTACTTGCTGTATCGGCGAGGCGAACCGGACATGCCGGCTTTCGCATACGAATATGAACTGGCGAAGCAGGACGCGGTCGTCTTCCTTTGGCAAACGCAACCGGTGCGCGTGTTGGGTGAGCAGGGCGTCGTCACCGGTCTGGAATGCGTGCGAACCGAGCTTGGCCCGCCGGACCAAAAGGGTCGCCGAATCCCGCTGCCGATCTCAGGTACTCAATTCCAGCTCGGGGTCGATATGGTCGTGTGCGCCGTCGGGCAGAAGCCCATTACTGATTTGCTGCGTGGGGTGAAGGGCGTGGAGATCCAAGCCGACGGCACGGTCAGCATCAACGACAGCCACCAGACGGGCCATCCCAAATACTTTGCCGGGGGCGACTGCACCAATGGCGGCAAAGAAGTTGTGGATGCCGTGGCCGACGGTATGGCCGCTGCCCGCGGTTTGGACCGGTGGCTTGGCTCGCCGCGCTCGGTCGGGAGGTGAACGATGTCGGATCTCAGCGTGAAGTTTGCGGGGATTTCGAGCCCGAATCCCTTTTGGCTCGCTTCCGGCCCGCCTACCAACACGGGCAGCCAGGTCATGCGCGCCTTCGATGCCGGATGGGGTGGCGCGGTCTGGAAGACGATCGGCGAGCCCATTGTAAACACGAGTTCGCGTTACGGCGCCATCGATCTGAACGGCGTCAAGGTCATGGGCTTCAACAACATCGAGCTGATCAGCGATCGCCCAACCGAAGTAAACTTTCGCGAAATCTATGAGGTAAAGAAGCGTTACCCGAAAAACCCCGTGATCGCCTCTTTGATGGTGGAATCTAAACGGGCCTCGTGGCACGAGATGGTGCGCCGAGCCGAAGACGCCGGCTCCGATGCCCTCGAGCTGAACTTCGGTTGCCCCCACGGCATGAGCGAGCGTGGGATGGGGTCGGCGGTTGGCCAGGTGCCGGAATACACCGAGATGATCACGCGATGGGTGAAGGAAGTGGCGAAGATTCCCGTGATCGTCAAGCTCACCCCCAACGTGACCAGCATCACGCCTATCGCCAAAGCCGCCGAGCGCGGTGGCGCCGACGCCGTCAGCCTTATCAACACGATTAATTCGCTCATGGGAGTGGATCTGGAAGATTTTTCACCGCGCCCGAATGTGGGAGGCAAATCCTCGCACGGTGGCTACTGCGGTCCGGCTGTGAAACCGATCGCCCTTCACCTCCTCGCGTCGGTGGCGAAGAATTCACCGCTTCCCATCAGCGGCATTGGCGGCATCGGGTACTGGAATGACGCCGCCGAGCATATCGCCCTCGGCGCGTCTACCGTTCAGGTCTGCACGGCCGCGATGCATTACGGCTTCCGTATCGTCGAGGACATGATCGACGGTCTCTCCGAGTATATGGACGCCCATGGGTTCGGCACCCTGGAGGATTTTCGCGGTCGGGCGGTCGTGAATGTGATGGATTGGGGCGATTTGGATTTGAACTACAAGGTGATCGCGAAGATCAATTCTGAGCTTTGCATTGGCTGTCAGCTTTGCTATGTCGCCTGCGAAGACGGCGCACACCAGGCAATCGAGCCTTTCCGCGGAGAACCGAAGAGGAATGCGAACGGATTTGGAGTTCACGTTCCGCGCATCCTGGAAGAGGAGTGCGTCGGCTGCAATCTTTGTGCGCTGGTTTGCCCGGTCACCCATTGCATCACTATGAAGCAGGTGGATGCCGGACGCCCGTTCTGGAGTTGGAACGACCGGATGCGTCAGCTGTCCGGGTCGTGTCCGCCGCCCGTCCCCAGCGGCGATTAGCGGAGTCCCCTGAGTTAAGGATTTACGGGTTTGCTTCCTTTCATCAGTGCCACGTAGGTGAGGAAGCTGATGCCAAATCCCACAAACCAGGCGTAGTCGTACAGGGGCCGGAGCGGCGCGTACACCAAACCCACAAACGCCACGGCTGAACCAATCCCAAGCGCCAGGATGGCGCGCCAATTCACTCCGCCGGAAAACTCATACGCTCCACCTCGTCGGTACAAGTCCTCGGTGTTCAACATCCGTTTTCGCTGCACGAAATAGTCGCAGATCAGAATGCCGGCGACCGGTCCCAGAAGTCCCGAATAGCCAACCAGCCAGCCCGAGACGTAGTTACCGTAGCTGGCCAGCAGTTTCCACGGCTGCATGGCCACGCCGATCAGACAGGTTAACAGGCCGCCTGTTTGGAAGCTGATTCGCCGCGGCCACAGATTCGAAAAATCGTTCGCCGGTGAAACCACATTGGCGGCCACGTTCACATTGAGCGTTGCCAGCAACAATGCCACCATCGCGACAACCACAGCGATCGGATTGTCCAGGTGCGAGAGCACCGTCACGGGGTCCCAAATCGCCTGGCCGAACAGTACGACCGTTGCGGACGTTACCGCGATTCCGATGAAGGAATAAAACGTCATGGTGGTGGGCAGTCCCAGCGCTTGACCGACGATCTGCTCGCGCTGGCCCCGCGCGTAGCGCGTGAAGTCGGGAATATTCAGGGCTACGGTCGACCAAAAGGCCACCACGCCCGTGAGGGAAGGAATAAAGAACCGGAAGAATTCGCTGAACGTTTCAAATCTCGACGGCGTCGCCAGCATGGGGCCAAACCCGCCGGCTTTCGTGCGCGCCCAAAGCAGCAGCGCTAGCCCAATCAACAGCAGAAAGGGCGCGGTGATCCCCTGTAGGAATCGGATCGTGCGGATGCCGCGCAAGATGACAACCAGATTCAGTGCCCAAAAACAGGCGAAGCACACCGGCACGCCCCAGCTTAGGTTTCTTGCCCTGGGTGCCAGCGCAGCGACCATGGCGAAAATTGCTTCTCCGCCAATCCATGTCTGAATCCCGAACCATCCACAGGCGACGAGCGCGCGCAGCATGGCGGGCACGTTTGCGCCGAGCACTCCAAACGCGGAGCGCGCAAACACGGGGAAGGGAATTCCGTACTCTGCACCGGCATGTGCGTTCAGCAGCATAGGGATCAGGACGAGCACGTTTCCCAAGAACACGGTAAAGATGGCCTGTTTCCAGCTCATGCCGCCTGCAATCATCGCGCTGGCGAGCAGATAGGTGGGAATGTTCACGCTCATGGCGATCCACAGCGCGGCGTAATTGTACGTGCCCCAAGTGCGTCGCTCAGTGGGCACAGGAGCAAGGTCTTTGTTGTAAAGGGAACTGTTCTCGACCGCCCCCGCCTCGAATCGATCAATCCTATCGCCCATCGCGAATCGGCAGGCTCACGTGCGGCCCGTGTAATCGATGTAGACAGCCTTCAGCTCGGTGTAGAAATCGATGGCGGTGCGGCCCATTTCGCGCACGCCCACACCAGTGGCCTTGATCCCGCCGAATGGCATTTGCGCTTCGCTCGCCACTGTCGGAGCATTTACGTGGGTGATCCCTGTCTCAATGCGGTCAATGAACTCGAACATTCTGCTCGCGTCGTTGGTATACAGGGAGCTCGAAAGGCCGTACGGCACCGAGTTGGCCACGCGCAACGCTTCGTCAAAGTTCGCGACGCGAATCACAGACAGCACCGGCCCGAAAATTTCCTCCTGTGCAATCACGCTGTTCCAGGGCACGTGATCAAACACGGTCGGTGCAATGAAATACCCATTCTCGTGCTCATGGCTGGCCATTCGTTCGCCGCCGACGAGGAGTTGCGCTTCTTTCTTGCCGATTTCCAGATATCGGAGCACGGTCTTCATTTGCTGTTCGTCCACCACCGGGCCCACATCGACCTCCGGGTCGAGCCCGTTGCCGACTCGCAATCGCCCGACACGTCCGAGCACCCTGTTCACGAACTCGTCCGCGATCGCCCCTTCGACCACTACACGGCTTGTCGCTGTGCACCGCTGCCCGCTCGATCCAAACGCCCCCAGCACAACCGACTCCGTGGCCCGGGCCAAGTCCGCGTCGCCGAGTACGACCACGGGGTTTTTCCCCCCCATTTCGCATTGACATTTCTTCATCTGCCGAGCGGCCAGGGCATAGATGTGGCTGCCAACTTCATTCGATCCGGTGAACGAAATGGCGCGCACTTCGCGGTCCTGCAATAGTTCGTCGCCCACCTCCTCGCCTGCTCCGAGGACCAAGTTCACCACGCCCGGCGGAGCGCCCGCTTCTCGAAAAAGATCGACCACCCGGGTCGCGCATTCCGGAGTGAGCTCGGCTGGCTTCAGCACCACGGTATTCCCGGCCACCAGTGCCGGCGCCACCTTCCATACCGGAATCGCTACGGGAAAATTCCACGGGGTGATGGCCCCAACCACGCCCAGCGGTTGCTTGATTGTGTACGCCAGATTCCTTCTCAGCTCACTCGGAACCGTTTCGCCACCCATCCGGCGCCCTTCGGCCGCGGTGAACTCGAGGACGTTGATCGACCGCTCGATCTCGATCGCCGATTCCTTTAGGGTCTTGCCCTCTTCGCGGCAGAGCGTGCGGGCCAGCGCACTCTTCTGCGCCTCCATGAGGGCTGCCGCGCGCGCGAGCACTTTTCCTCGTAGGGGCGCAGGCGTGTCGCGCCACGCCGGAAATGCCGCCTTCGCTGCGGCGATCGCTTCGCGCACTTCCTCCCGTGTCGAAAGCGGCGCCGTGCTCGTCACTTCCCGCAAATTGGCGGGATTTCGCCGCTCGATGGTTTGTCCGGAACGCGACTCGATCCAGCGTCCGTTGATGAAGTTGCGGCACAGCGGTATGGCTACAGTCGCGGTTGTCATGGACATCGCCTCAGTCGGCAGCCTGTGCCGAGCCGGACGCGCGCGTTCTCACGATCTCGTCGTAACTTTCCGGACGTCGGTCGCGGTAGAACTGCCATGTCGCGCGCACTTCCTTGATTTCGTCGAAGTCGAGCTCGGCGACTACCAGTTCGTCCTTGTCGCGGCTTGCCTGCGCCACGATCTTCCCACGGGGGTTACAGAAATAGCTCTTGCCGTAAAACTCGCCGATGCTCCATGGCTTCTCGATTCCCACTCGATTGATCGCCGCGACGAAATATTGATTGGCCACCGCGTGCGCCGGTTGCTCCAGCTCCCACAAGTACTCAGAAAGTCCCGCCACCGTGGCCGACGGATTGAAGACAATTTCCGCGCCGTTCAGTCCCAGGATGCGGGCTCCTTCCGGAAAATGCCGATCGTAGCAGATGTACACCCCGACGCGTCCATGGCGCGTCTCAAAAACGGGATAACCGGCGTTGCCCGGAGTGAAATAGAATTTTTCCCAGAATCCAGGGTGGCAGTGTGGGATGTGGTGCTTCCTGTACTTGCCCAGGTAGGTGCCATCGGAATCGAACACGGCCGCGGTATTGTAGAAAACCCCGGTCATCTCCACCTCGTAGATGGGAACCACCATGACCATCTTGTGCTTCTTCGCCAGCTTTTGCATCCGCGCAAGCGTCGGACCGTTCGGTACGTGCTCCGTCAGCTCGTACCAGCGCGCGTTTTGCTCGGCACAGAAATACGGCCCATAGAAGAGCTCCTGTAGCCCGAGGATTTGCACACCCTTCTTGGCCGCCGCGGCGATCATCTTCTCGTGTTTGGCGATCATTTTCTCTTTGATATCGCTCAGAGAATGCTTCTCGGGCGACCATTCGCAGGTAGCTTGGATAACACCACAACGCACGGTCCGCGGCATGAATGCCTCCTGAGGGAGCAAGCCAGTTTACTATTCGCCTTTCGGCCCCACAAGAACGCGCTCGGCCAGGACGTCATTGTGAGCTTGGCGCCGGCTGGGATACCATGGACGGTCCGCGAGGAAATCCACGGAAAATGGCGAGACCCCGCCGATTCAACCGCGTGATTTGGATCGTTTTGGATAGCGTCGGGATCGGCGAACTTCCGGATGCCGCCGCCTACGGCGACGTCGGCCGCGACACCCTTGGCCACGTCGCGCGCTCGCGCCCGCTGGGGGTCCCGCATCTCGTCCGGCTTGGCCTTGCAAACATTCGTCCGCTCGATCACCTTGCGCCGCCGCCTCACCCGCAGGGCAGTTTTGGCAAAGGCGCAACGATCTCGCCCGGCAAGGACACTACGACGGGCCACTGGGAAATGGCGGGGATCTGGCTCCAGCAGGCCTTCCCGGTCTATCCCGACGGATTCCCGAAGGAGCTCATGGCGGAATTCGAGCGCCGCATCGGACGACGCACACTCGGCAACAAACCCGCCTCCGGAACGGAGATCATCAAAGAGCTTGGTGAGGAGCACATGCGTACGGGTTTCCCGATCGTCTATACCTCTGGCGACAGCGTGTTCCAGATCGCCTCGCACGAAGAAGTGGTCCCGATCGCTGATCTGTACCACATGTGCGAAACCGCGCGTGCGATGCTCGACGGGCCGCACCGCGTGGGCCGCGTGATCGCACGACCGTTCGCCGGCAGGCCTGGTGATTTTCGCCGCACCGAGCGCCGGCACGATTATGCCGTCGAGCCGCCACGCCCGATGCTCCTTGACGTGCTCGCCGATCGTAAGATTCCCGTCCTCGGTATTGGCAAAATTCACGACATCTACAACGGCCGCGGCGTCCCCAGTCATGTCACGACAAAAAACAACTCCGATGGCATGGCCAAAATCAGCGAAGCGATCGGGCACAGATCCGAAGGGCTGATCTTCGCGAACCTCGTCGATTTCGATATGCTGTACGGCCACCGCAAGGATGTGGAGGGTTTTGCCCGCTCGCTCGAAGAATTCGACGCTTTGCTCGGTCGCTTCCTTTTGTCCCTTCGCGACTCCGACCTTCTTCTAATTACCGCTGACCACGGTTGCGATCCGGACCCCGTTTATCCGACCACGGACCACTCGCGTGAATACGTTCCCATCCTTGCCTACAGCCCTGGCTCGACGGGAGGCCAGAATCTCGGCGTGCGTTCGACCCTGGCCGACATGGGGCAAACCGTGGCCGAGAATTTCGGCGGCTCCCTTCCGCATGGTTCGAGCTTCCTTGAGCAGATTCCGTAGGGTCCCGGTTGAACGGTCAATACCGCTTGACCGGGCGAGATCAGGTGAGATCTACGACGTAGTCGCCGCCAGCGGGCTCGATTTTCAGTTTGTGTTCCCGCGAGAGCCATCCGATGGCCATGAAGAAGAGACTTTGCGGGGCGTTGACCTCTTCCATCAAAGCCGCAAAGGTGAGGGGGCCTTGCTGGTAGAGCGTTTGCCAAACGGCTCCGGCCGTTTGCCCGATCTGTTCATCACCCACGGTGTAAACTCCCTCGGAGCCTTGCTCCTTCAAGCGTTCCAGCCAACAGTGCGTAGCGGCCCGCCGGAGTAGGATTTCCAGTTCGGGCTGGAGGGGACCCGGGTCTGCCAGCGAACCCAGAGTTGCGCTCATAGAGTCTCTCAGGCGACTTTAGTGGTGATCGGTTACCCTTCTGTAAGAGGCGGGTGAATAGTCGCCGAATTTCAGCAAGGGAACCGCGGTTGCGGCCCCCCTTTTGACAAAATGGCCTCCCGGCTCGTGATTGACAGAGATGACCGCGTAGCCTACACTCAGGGATTGTCCTTACGAGGAAAGGTGTAGCTGCGTATATGCGAACATACGTGCCACGGGGACGCGAGGCTGAAGCGCTCACGGTCGGCAAGAATTGGTTTGTCGTCGACGCCGGCGGACAAGTGCTCGGTCGATTGGCGACGCGTGTGGCCAGGATTCTGATCGGGAAGGACAAGGCGAATTTTTCGCCTCATCTGGATTGTGGCGATCACGTCATTGTCATCAACGCCGAGCAGATAAAGCTGACCGGCAATAAGATCGATCAGAAAGTCTATCGGCGTCACAGTGGATATCCGGGTGGGTTGAAGACGATACCGGTGCGGTTGCTGCTGGAGCGCCGTCCGGAGGAGGTTGTGCGCGAAGCGGTGCTCGGGATGCTCCCGAAAAACAAGTTGCGCGCACGTCGTGCCAAGAAGCTGCGTGTGTATGCCGGAAGTGAAGCGTTGAATCGCCACGCCGGACAGAAGCCCCAGCCACTCGCGCTGTAACCTCGTGGAGAAAGTTTCGAGAGCCTATCGGTCCGCACGGCGAAGTCCGCCGACAAAGCGGTCTGACGGTGGAACGGGATAGGAGGAACGTTGAGTTCGAGTTCGACGAATGCTGGGACAGCGAAGCAATTCTACGGCACGGGGCGCCGCCGGGAATCGGTGGCTCGCGTATACATCAAGCCGGGGCCGGCGCGGTTCATCGTGAATGGACGTGCGGTCGATGAATATTTCAGGAATATCGCGTGGCATACGGCCGCCGTCGAGCCGCTGAAGTTTACGCAGATGCAAGATCAGGTCGATGTGAACGCGATGGTGAAGGGTGGCGGGGTAGGCGGGCAAGCCGGCGCGGTACGAATGGGGCTCTCCCGGGCCCTCGCAGCCCTAAATCCCGAGTTGCGGCCCGCGCTGCGGAAAAACGGATTTCTCACGCGCGATCCGCGCATGAAGGAAAGAAAGAAATACGGACAAAAAGGGGCCCGGAGGCGCTTCCAATATAGCAAACGATAGGGACTCCAGCCCGCTGGGCTGGATATTTCACGGCCGGCAAGGCTCCGGCGAAAAAGGTCGCTGTTCCGGTCAACCCGGATCGTCCTCGGGGCAGGCGGCCCGCGGGTATAAGCGTCCCTCTTGAGGAAAGGAGACACTTTGGCAGTCGAAATCACAATGAAGGAGCTTCTGGAGGCTGGCGTTCACTTTGGCCACCAGACGCGGCGCTGGAACCCGAAAATGAAGGAGTACATTTTCGGCGAGCGAAACGGAATCCACATCATCGATCTGCAGAAGACCTTGAAGATGTTCCGCGAGGCGGCGCGCTACATTGCCGATCAAGCGGCGCAGGGTAAGAGCGTGCTCTTTTTGGGAACGAAGCGGCAGGCGCAGGAGGCGATCGCCGAGGAAGCGCAGCGTTGCGGAATGTTTTACGTGAACCACCGCTGGCTCGGCGGTACGCTGACGAACTGGGTCACACTGCAAAAATCCATCAAGAGGCTGAAGCTGCTCAAGTCCATGTCCGAAGATGGGCGGATGGCGGAGTTTTCCAAAAAGGAAGGCGCCCGGTTGGATCGCGAACTCAAGCATCTGCAGCAGAATTTTGCGGGCGTCGAGAATATGACCACGCCACCCGATGCCATGTTCGTGATCGACCCGAACGCGGAAGTGATTGCCGTGCGCGAGGCCCGAAGAATGGGAATCCCTGTGGTGGCGATTGTCGACACCAATTGTGATCCAAGCCTAGTCGATTGGGTGATCCCAGGCAACGATGACGCACTTCGTGCCATTCGTCTGTTTACCTCGAAGATTTCCGACGCCGTCTTGACAGGTCGGCAGTCGTTCGAACAGACGCAAATCGCGGATCAGAAGGCGACCGAGGGCGGCGTGGGTGAAGAAGCTCCCGAGTACGTCGACACGAGCGCCTATGAGCGGTACGAAAAGATGGAAGGGGATTACGTAGAAGGCGAAGCCACCGATGAGACCGCTGCTTCCGTGTCGAGCGATGACGAGGCGAGTTCCAGATAGGACCATACACCTGAGTCCGGCCGAGCACGGCCAAGACCGCAAGAGAAGGGAACCGATGGCGACAGCACCCGAACCTGGCAAGGGACCTTCCGCACAGCTTGTAAAGGAGCTTCGTGACAAAACCGGCGCGGGCTTTTCCGATTGCCGTGCGGCGTTGATTGAGGCCAGCCTCGACTTGGAGCAAGCGGTCAACATCCTTCGCAAGAAGGGGCAAGTGGCCGCGGCGAAGAAGGCGCAGCGCGCCACCTCGGAAGGGCTCGTTTCCTGCTACATCCATGCCGGAGGGAAGATCGGCGTGTTGGTGGAGATCAATTGTGAGAGCGACTTCGTAGCCCGCACCGAGGATTTCCAGCGCCTGAGTCACGACGTGGCCATGCACATCGCAGCTCTGGATCCCCATTTTGTGCGCCGCGAAGAAGTGAGCCAGGAAATCCTCGACGTCAAGAGGGCCGCGTACCGGGATGAAGCGAAAGCGGGCGGTAAGCCGGAAGCCTTCATCGATAAGATCATCGGCGGGAAGTTGGAAAAGTTCTACGAGGAGAACTGCCTCTACGAGCAACACTTCATCAAGGACGAGGGCATCACGGTCAAGGAGCTGGTCGATCAAGCGATCGCCAAGCTCGGAGAGAATATAGCGATTCGGCGCTTTTCCCGCTTCAAGGTGGGCGAGGTCGATGGCGCGTCGGCCGCAGGTTCTGCTCCGGGCGATTCCGGTGGCGACGTGGCTGTGCCTGCCAAGTGAGTTCTCCCTCGAGACTTTGTCAGACCGTGTCCCCACGCATTGTCTATTCTCTGCTAGAATGCCGCCAGACATGACCGAAAACGCTGCCAGGATCAAGTCCGCGTGAAGCCCGAGCGGGACGGCAAGACGCTCGATGCCCCGATCTTCCGGCGCGTTGTCGTAAAGCTTTCGGGCGAGTCTTTTTCCGGGCCGGAAAGTTACGGCATACACGCCGGGACCATTCAAAATATCGCTCGCGAGGTGAAGGACGTGCAGGAGCTGGGCGTTGAGGTCGCCCTGATTGTTGGCGGGGGGAATATTTTTCGCGGGGCCCGCCAGCAAGGCCTCACCATTGATCGCGCCACGGGCGATCATATGGGCATGCTGGCAACGGTTTTAAACGGTCTGGCCCTGCAAGATACGCTCGAAAAGGAGGGTTGCCACACGCGGCTGATGAGTGCGATCGAGATGCACCAGGTTGCCGAGCCATTCATTCGACGCCGCGCCACACGGCACCTAGAAAAGGGACGAGTGGTCATTTTCGCTGCGGGTACGGGGAACCCCTACTTTTCCACCGACACTGCGGCGGCACTCCGCGCCATGGAAATTAAGGCTCAAGTGATTCTGAAAGCCACCCGCGTGGACGGAATTTACGATGCGGATCCGGAAAAAGTTGCCAGTGCCACGATGTTTGACCGGATCACGTACCTGGACGTGCTGCAGAAGGGGCTTTCGGTGATGGACTCGACGGCCATCTCCCTTTGTATGGATAACAAAATGCCGATCGTCGTCTTCAACATGAATGTGCCAGGAAATCTGAGGCGCGTGGTTGTGGGCGAGCGCGTCGGCTCGACCGTTACGGCTGCTTAACGGCTGCCTGTGGAGACTTGGTTCCAATGACCCCCATTGCTACGAGCAAAGACGCTCTCGGACAAGCCAAAGTCAGAATGGAAAAGGCGGTAGAGGATTTCCGCAAGGACTTGGCGAGTGTGCGAACGGGCCGCGCCAATGTGGCGCTGCTCGATCATATACGTGTGGATTATCATGGCACGCCGATGCCGATCAACCAGCTCGGTACGCTCAATGTTCCCGATCCGATGACGATCGTGATTTCCCCGTGGGACCCGAGCGCGGTTGCGCCGATCGACAAGGCGATACGCACGTCCGATCTCGGTCTGAATCCCACAAACGACGGCAAGGTTGTGCGCGTCCCGATTCCACCCTTGACGGAGGACCGCCGCAAGGATCTCGTGAAGCACATCCACAAAGTCCTCGAAAATCACCGTACGGCGGTCCGAAATATCCGTCGCGACATCAAAGAGGCTGTCGAGAAACTGGAAAAGGAAAAGAAGATCAGCGAAGACGAACGGAAACGCTCGCTGGACGAACTCGAGAAGCTGACTCACGCCGAGACGAAGAAAATTGAGGATCTCTCCGCCGCGAAAGAAAAAGAAGTGATGGAAATCAAATGACCATTCGCCTTGAGTCGATTTCCTAGCCATACCGGCGGCCGCTGCCCGTCTCAAGGAACCTCCATCGGCTGTCTTGGAACGGATCGCCAAGCACGCGCCTGGTTCGACGTCTGAGTTATGAGAGAAGCCCGGCCCAGCCGAACCGCCTACCTGGTTGCAATGCGCCGTGCCGCCCATCAAATTTTCGACGATCCCAAGGTCTTTGAGGATCCCATCGCGATGCCGATCCTCGGACCCGGCGCCGAGGAGCGTTTGAGAAGTGAACCGCGGTTTCTGAACCGGCTCGGCCGCGCCGTGCGAGCTTCGATGGCGGCACGTAGCCGCTACGCCGAAGACCAACTGGCGCGGGCCGTAGAGCGGGGAGCGAAACAATATGTGATTTTGGGCGCGGGACTGGACACGTTTGCCTATCGGAATCCTCATACACAGCAGCACCTTCGAGTTTTTGAAGTCGATCATCCGGCCACGCAGGAATGGAAGCGCCAACGCCTGCTGGCTGCCAAGATCGAGATTCCCGCGTCGGTAACCTTTGCCCCCGTGGATTTTGAACATCAAACGCTGGCAGAAGGCTTAGAGCAGGCCGGATTTGACGGGGCCAAGCCTGCGCTGTTCTCCTGGCTTGGCGTCACCATGTACCTGGCTCGCGAGACCGCAATGGGCACGTTTCGCTTCATCGCCTCCGGCGCGCCGGGTGGGGGCGTTGTCTTCGACTACCTAGTGCCGCGCGAGACGCTCGCTTGGACCCACCAGTTGGTCCACGATGCGCTGTCACGACGAGTCGCCAAGGCGGGGGAGCCATTCCGAACTTTCTTTCCGCCGGAGACGCTGCGGAAGGAACTGGAGGCCATGGGGTTTCACTCAATCGAGAATCTGGGGGCTGCGGAAATCAACGCCCGTTATTTCCACAACCGCAGCGACGGGTTGCGCGTGCCTGGACTACTGGGTCGTTTCATGAGCGCGCAGCTGTAAGGAGAGGCGCGGCCGCCCTGCGCCGTTCAATTTGCTAAGCGGACTTCTTCCGGCGGAAGCAGGATCAACTCACAATCACCTACTTTCGCATGACACGACAGCGTGCCGCGGCGGATGAGTTTGGACGGGGAGGAGTCGGGAAATACGGGGCCGTAGTCAAGAGAGCGCAAGCGGTCTGAAAGAGGCCGCAAGGCTTCGCTGCCGCTGATAAATTTCACCGCGTCCACAGAAGCTCTTTTTTCACCCGGCGACAGCAAGATGAAAAAATCAGCGCGTGCATCTTCAGCAAGGAGCCTTCCGGCAGGGATTGTGCGAAGTGCCTCGAGCTCAGGCTTGGCTCGGCTCACCAGGTCGTCGATCTGCGCGTTGCCTTTGAGCAGCAGCGTGAGCCGCGCTCGCGTTTCAGGAGTTGCATGGGGTGCCGCAAGAGCGAGAGCACAGGCGTGGATCGCGCGTTCCCTGTCGCCCGATTTTGCGTAGATCTGTGCCAGGTGGTCTCCCGCTTCACCATCTTCGCTGAGCACCCATGCGGCACGGATGTACTGCGTGGCGCGGTCCACATCACCTTTCTGAAAATAGATCCAGCCAAGCGTGTCCCAATACGCAGCCATGTCTTCCATTTGAGCGAGCACCGCATCGTTCAGGTGAATCAAGTCCACGGAGCGAAGATCTCCGGCGGCATCGGCGATCGCCACCTCGGCGTATCGTTGGGCCTTGTCGAGGGCGAGTTTCCGTTCGGCGAGGTTGAAGGCCACCTCGTTCAAAATCGTGGGGGAGCGCGAAAGAGCAGCGGCTTTTTCGAAGGCGGAAACCGCCGCGTCGTTGTTTCCCGCGCCCGCATAGGCACGCCCAAGATCCACCTCCAGCTGTGCGTTCTTGGGCGAGAGAACGGTGGCCTTTTCGAACTCGGGCACTGCCTGTGTGTAGTCATGCTGGTCAAGCAGCAGATCTCCTAGAGAGGCGTGGGCCATGGGATCGAGAGGACTGATCTGGGCTTGTCTCCGAAAGGCCGCTGCCGCTTCCCGATAGTCCTGCTTCCGTTCGAAGGCGAGCCCCAGGTAGTGGTTGGCATGCTCATCCGATGGATTGACTTCGAGCTGTGTCTGAAATGCCCGAATCGCTTCATTCAGCCTTCCGGCGCGAAGATAGGCAAGTCCCAGATCGTTCCACGCCTGTTTGTGCTGTGGTTCGATCTGCACGGCACGTTCCAGCAAGGGGATCGCGGCACGGCTGTTTCCGATAGTCAACGCTCCTCGGCCTGCCTCGACTAACTCGTCGGCCGTCGAGTTAAGGGGAACTGCCGGCCCTCCCGGAGCGATGTTCTCGACCAGTAGCGGCTGGGTCTCATCGGCGGCCACGGCGTGGGTAAAAGCGGCGTATTCGCTGGCGCGGGACGACGGAAGTTCACGCATCTTGAAATCAACAGACCGGAACGCCGTCAGGAGGTGGTCCCCGTAGCGGTAGCTGGCCTGGAATTCCGCGTAATCGTGCGCGATGGCTACACCGACCGGAGGTTGAGCTTGAAGCGACGGCGGGAGATGGAGCCTCAAACTCACACTCACGTGGAGCGGACTACCCAGCTCGATCGGCTTGGAGGTGTCGCGAGGTGGATCGGGCAGGCCGATCGTCAGTAACGGCAGGGACG
>Ga0187779_10000635_pt1 | contig 23488 bp, 19 predicted proteins | sample 1015_Q2_SP10_10__FD_132435 | JGI IMG/M metagenome (GOLD analysis project Ga0187779, IMG submission 132435) | Tropical peat soil microbial communities from peatlands in Department of Meta, Colombia - 1015_Q2_SP10_10_MG | ecosystem: Environmental > Terrestrial > Soil > Wetlands > Peat | place... | reverse complement strand
ATCCGATTGCGAACGGCTACCCTCGGTTTCCGCCGGGATTGCGCGCGGGACAAGCGGCGATGCTCCAGGATTCGATCACGCAAGCTGAATCCATCGCCGGTCATTCACTCAAGCGCGCGGAGGTTTCCGCGTATTGGTCGACCAAAGCCAAAAACTACATCACTCACCAGTTCGGCGACTGGGTGAAACTGCTCGCGCGCAAGCTGTTCAATTTTTGGAACGCATTTCAATACGATGATCTGAGCATCATTACTAACTTGCGCGAACAAGATATCGTTCCACCTGGTCTCTACTTTGGCGTTGTGGCGGCACTGGCGATGCCTGGAATTATTTTCGGCTGGCGCTTTGCGCCCCCATCGCGCTGGGTGATCGCGGCAACCCTTTTATCGATGTTCGCCTTGTTACCGGTGTTCATCACAGAACGCTACCGACTGGTCGCGGTACCCGGTCTTCTTGTTCTGGCGGTCGTTGGATTGGGCGTTTTTTGGCAATCGCTCCGGACAGATCAGATCCATAGTCGCGCGCTCTATCTCGTCCTGTTGATTGGATCAACGATCTTCATTGCATGGCCGCAGAAGAACCCGTCGTTGCGCGCGCTGGATGCTTACAATTCCGGCTGGCAGGCGTTCGAATCAAACAAGCTCGATCTGGCCGAGAAGAAACTGGCAATCGCTCATGCCTACGTTCCAGACAATACTGAAACACTTTTTGCGTTAGGCAACCTGCGTTTGGGCGAACAAAAATCAGAGGATGCCGCGTCCTTTTATCGAGCAGTTCTTGCAATCGATCCAAACCACAAGGGGGCGTTCAACAATCTCGGTGTCATCGCATTGGAGGCGAATCGATACGAGGAAGCCGAAAATTGGCTCCGCCTGGCTGAGAATGTCGATCCGCGCAACGCCAAGACACATTTTCTTCTCGCCAAGACGCTGCTGGCAAAAGGCGATCGCAGAGGAGCACATGCTCACATCGAACTGGCGATCCAGCTCGATCCCGATCAGGCAGAGTTCAAGCAGTTCAGCGAGCAAATAGACGAACACGATCACTGAGACCTCGCCAACACGGCCGCTCCCTCGGTACCGAAACTGCTGAATTGCGAGATGAGGTGGAACTCTCTCTTGATCCCGATCGGAAAATCGCTTCTGCCAACGTCGGCCGTTCAAAATGGATGAATCGTGAACGCAGCCTCGTTCGGGTAAGATCGAGATTGTCGTTCCTCCATCCGCCAATGAATCACCGCGGCGACCTGCGCAACGTGTGCATTATTTGCCTCGCGCTTATCGCCCTGGCGCTGAAGCTGGCCATTGCCTACAACACCATCGGTACCAACGATACGGCGGTTTTCTACGGATTCGCCGAGACTCTACACCAACATGGCCTGGAGTGGACTTACCAGCACAGCCGCTATTTTAATCACCCGCCGTTGACCGCTTATTATTTGCGGAGCATCTACGCCTTGTCCAACGAACCGTGGTGTCAGCAAATCGGGCTTCATTTCCCATTTCTTCTGCGACTGCCCGGGATTATTGCCGATTTCCTCGTTGTCTTGGTTTTTTTGCAAATGTCGAAGCGGAAAAATGACCCGTGCGTTCCAACATGGGCCCTGGCGATCTTCGCGCTCAGTCCGGCGTCGCTGATGGTTTCCGGATTTCACGGCAACACTGATCCGGTCATGGTGTTGTTGTTGGTTTGTGCCGTTTGGATGTGTCTCTGCAATCAACCGGTTTTCTCGGGATTGTTTCTTGCGCTCAGTTATCAGGTCAAGGTTGTCCCGTTGCTTTTGTTGCCGATCTTCTTCTTCTTTTGGATGTCGCGACGTCGGGCGCTCTTGTTCTCCTCGCCTCTTGCCATAGCCTCACTCGTCTTTTGGGCCGAACCTCTGCTCAATTTTCCAGCATTGTTTGCAAGAAATGTTCTTTTTTACGGAGGCTACTGGGGAATCTGGGGCGTCACTTATTGGTTGCGGCTGACCAATCTCGGAATGTTCAGAATGATGATCACGTTTTATGATTTCACGCCAATGGAAGCTTTGGTCGCGAGTGTGCTGAAGCTGATCATCATTGCTGCCGTCTTGGTAATTGCCTGGCGACGGCGCAATCTAGGTGAACGGGGGCTTTCCGATTCCGTCGCTTATGCATGGATCGTGTTCTTTATTTTTGCGCCAGGCATTTGCGCGCAGTATATGGTCTGGCTCGCCCCGTTTGTGCTTCTCCTTTCTCCTGTGTTTTATGGCTGGCTTACCGCTAGCAGTTCCCTGTTTCTGTTTTTCTTTTATAACACCAACGCCGGCGAGTTTCCGTGGTATAGCGTCATTTCGGATGGACGGCACGGCGATTGGGCTCCGTGGTCGCTCTGGCCCTGGGCCGTCTTAATTGTGGGCCTGATCATTTTCTGGAGAAATGCGCGCCGGCGCGATCCATCTCTGCGCCTGTTAAGCCTTGAAGCGCTGCCAGTGCGGCCATGAGACCGATTGCCGCGCTTTCTGTCCATTCGGACGACCTTGTTCTAGCAAAGGTGGATCCAAAATCGGCTTGGTGGCGCTGGTACATTGTTGGCGTTTGTTTCGTCCTGGCAGTCGGAATCTTTCTGCGTCTCCCACCGGGAGAATTCTCGAAATCGGGGCTGCTGCATTCGATCGCTCCGTTTCATCCCGCACCCGCCTTCGCCCAAATTGGGTTCGACGAACATCTCTATTGTGAATACGTCAACGCCCTAATCAGCGGCGGAATCAGCTCGTACCCCGACATGGTTGAAGACTACGTAGCAGTGCAAAAAGAATCGCGCACCGCCATGCTGCCCCCACTGCGCTTCCTTTACATTTTTGCCGCGTATATTTGGCACGGCTTATTCGGCAGTGAGGCCCTTGCCGCTTTGCATCAAGTGGCCGCGCTTTTTTCTGTGTTGACGCTTGTTTTAGCAACGTTTTTTGCCTGGCGATTGAGGGGGCCAATTTTTGGAATTGGCGTCGGCGTACTGATCGCATTTGCACCGACCCAAATTCACATGTCGCAGCACGCTCTGATCGATGGCTTCTTCGCGTTTTGGGCACTGGTCGCTGTTTGGTTGCTTTGGGAGAGTCTGCGCGCCCCTCAGAATTGGTACTGGACTGCCAGCTACGGACTTGCTGTCAGTTTTCTCGTCATTACCAAGGAAAATTCGTTTTTCGTCTGGATCGGACTGCTCGCGCTGCTGGCAGCAAATCGCTGGCTCCATTTCGGAACTGTTACGCGCGAACTCTTGCTTGTAACCATTGCCGGCCCGCTGCTTGGAGTCGTTATTCTCGTTTTTCTGGCGGGCGGGCTTGGTAATTTGATCACGACTTATCAATTGCTGGTCAGCCGAGCTTCCGAGACACCGTATGCGATCCTGACGGGCGATGGTCCATGGTATCGCTATCTGGTCGATCTCTTTCTGGTCAGCCCAGTGATTGTGATTCTCGCTATCGCCGCCATTTTCCGGCTTAACCGAACGATGAAACCCGAGCTGTTTCTGACAATTTTTATCGCCGCCAGTTATATCGTGATGTGCAATGTGAAATATGGAATGAACTTGCGCTACGCAAACATGTGGGACATGCCGTTGCGCTTCCTCGCAGTCAGCTCATTGACTCAGCTCGTCACACCGTTGCGATCTTACCGCAACTTCGCCCTCGCAGCTGGGATCGCAATCATTGCCGCGACTGAGCTGCGGCAATATTACATCCTGGCTGTGCAATATCCGCTTTACGAATTGGTCACGCACGACCTGATGCAAGCACTGCACATTTTGAAGTCGCGCTGATTGCGCGGTTACGCAGCCTCGCCGACTAATTCCGCTTTCAGGGTCCCGCTACCCGAGATGGTTTCCTGCAGCAGATTATTCAGTGTTGGCCTTGCTTCCGCGCGAATAAAAATCTGGTAGGAAAAAAATCCTCTGCTCAATGGGATTAGTGCTGAGTTAAGACGAACCAAAAGCCGGGCGATGAAATTGTTTCCGAGTGCGACTGGGAACGGAGCCGGAATCCCACTTATCTTGACGATCTTATAGCCGCACTGATTGAGTAGCTCTCGAATCGAGCGAAACGTAAATAGTCGTGTGTGCGTGACGTCAAGAATTCCTTTCTTGCCGTAGTTGAACTGGCCGAGGAAGAGCATCAATCGCGTCGCGAAAAAGCCGATGTTTGCAGTGGTCAGAATAATCTCCGGTCGCTTGCAAGCGGTCGCGAACCTCAATTCGTCCATGAACTGCGCCGGATCTTTCAAATGCTCGATGATGTCAAGAAGCAGAATCTGGTCGAACTGCGAAACGTTTACCGGAAACTCCGCCCGGTCCAAATCCCAGCGAATGAAATCAATTTTCTCCGAGGGCTGGGTCGAGTCTGGCACGTGACGGTCCAAGCCGGTGACGCGGCAACCTTTCTTGGTCAACTCTGCCGCAACGCGCCCCTGGCCGCAGCCAACATCCAGAATCTTACTGCCGTGACTGGCAGCGTCGATCGCCGCGGTGTGCGATGAAGCGAACCCGAGTTTCAAGCTGTAAGTATCTTCATTTGGTTGGACATCGTACCTTCGGTCGAAGAACAAATGTAGCCGGCAAAGGCAGGCCCGAACTGTTGTTTTGAAAATGTTCCAGGCATACTTCAGGCCGTTCACGTAACAGATTTCGTCGCCGTAAAATGTGGGAATCGGCGATTCGGTGATGCGAAGCTTTTTCAGAATCAGTTGAATGATGATCTCGGTATCGAAATGAAAATCGTTCGTGTTTTTATCGAATGGAATTTGCGCCAGCGCACGCGTTGAGTAGAGCCGATATCCCGAGTGAAACTCGGATAATCGCACCCCGAGTAAACGGTTTTGAAATCCGGTTAGAATCTGATTACCGATCCATTTGTAAAAAGGCATTCCGCCACGAAGGGCCGCGGCTTTGTTGATCATCCGAGAACCAAGAACGGCGTCGGTTTCGCCGGCGATCAGAGGTCGAAGGAGCTCGGGCAATTTTTCCGGCGCATATTGTCCATCCCCGTGGATTAGAGCGACGATGTCGAATCCGTTGTCGATCGCGTAACGATAACCGAGTTTCTGATTGCCGCCGTAACCTTGGTTTTCCGGTGTCCGCAATACCGTTATTTTGAATTCGGAATAACGTTGTTGGTATCGGACGCCTCGCGCGAAAGTTTTGTCCTTCGACGAATCATCGATAATCAGAACTTCAACATCATTGTTGCACAGGGCTTTTGGAATTCGGCGCAACACTTTCTCAATCGTGTTCTCGGCGTTGTAGGCAACGACAAAGATGAGGAGGCGCTTCCCAGCAAGATCGACATCCTGCGACGCAAAACGGTCCAACTCGTTCAGACGCACGCCTCTGCCGCAGCTAGAATTGAGCCAAATGAATAGGTGGCAATCCCAGGTCTTGATCCAAGGCCGGAGCGGGCCGGCCTATCTCGAGGATTTCAGGGCCGAATCCGCCGCCGCCAGAATCGCTGCGTCGTCGTTAGCCGTCAGGCTGGAGAGGAAACCGCGGATGCGCCGAAACGATTGCCGCAAGAAGAGCTCGGCCGCGCGATGGGCGCTTCCCGCGGAATCGCCATTGCGCTGGCCAAATTGAATCTCCGAGTCCCAGCGGCTCAACGCACAGGTCGCTGCAAGAAGATCCATCGCCGCGTTTGCGATTCGTTCCTGCACCAGCTGCATGTCTAGAATCGGCTCGCGATAGAGAACAAGCGAGCGATTGACGGCGAAGTTGAATCGCCAGATCAACCAGCCTAACTGGCTCGCGAACGATCGCAGCTCCTCGCTAACGATCGGCACTTCGGGAACTCGCAATGTGGCACCGAGACGATTCTTCCCGGCGGTCCATGCTTTGCCTAACTGCTCCCGCGTCGGTTTCAGCATGGTGTCATAAATTTCCTTGAACTCCATGCCCGGGCCGCGCATGCCGACAAGCGCAATGAACGACATCAACACTTCGTTGCTCCCTTCGCCGATCTGGTTGATCCGCGCGTCGCGCACCATGCGCTCCAGCGGGAGATCGTTAAAGTAAGCCGAACCACCGTAAATCTGAAACGTCTCGTTGATGATTTCCCAAAGCCGCTCGGTCGTGAACACTTTGAGCATCGCCGTTTCCACCATGTAATCTTCGAGGCCGCGATCGATCAGCCCGGCTGTAATTGTCGTCATCGCTTCCATCGCGTAAGCGTCCGCCGCAATGCGCGCGATTTTCTTTTTTACCAGATGAAAATTACCGAGTGTTTTATTGAATTGCTTGCGGGTGTTCGCGTGCTCGATCGCAAGATGCAAACAAGTCTTGGCTGCGCCCGTGCAACATGCCCCGAAAGTCGTGCGGCCAAAATCGAGAACAGTCAGAGCGACCCTGAGTCCCTTACCCATTTTGCCGAGAATATTTTCCTTCGGCACTTTGACGTCGCGCAAAGCAAACCGGCCGGTTGCAGTCCCACGAATTCCCATTTTCGGCATCCGCGCTTCGAGAATTTCGAAACCCGGCATGTCCGGCGTGACCAAAAACGCGGTGATCGCAGTTTTGTCAGAACCTGGAACCGGCGTTCGGGCCATCACCGTCAGCACTTGCGCTATCGCCGCGTTGGTAATGTAACGCTTTTCGCCGTTCAGGATAAAATGCGACCCGTCCTCGGTCGGGCGCGCCGTCATTTGCACATTCGCTGCGTCGGAGCCCGCTTCTTTCTCAGTGAGAGCGAATGCGCCTAACCACTCGCCCGTTACGAGTTTCGGCAACCACTTCTGTTGTTGTTCGGGCGTTCCGAATAAAAGAAGCGCCCGGATCCCAATCGAGTGATGCGCATTGACAAAAACCGAAGTCGAAGCGCATCGGCTCCCGATTTCTTCGAGGATCTTGCAGTTCGCCATTTGCGAAAAGCCGTGACCACCGCATTCCGCCGGTGCCGTCATTCCGAGCACACCCACGCGTCCCAAACCGTCAATCACTTTGCGCGGAATGTCTGCGTCACGGTCGATCGCCACCGGATCGAGCTCTTTGTCCAGAAACGCACGCAACTCCGCGAGCGACTTGTCAAGCTGTGATTGTTGCGACGCCGGAATCCGCGGATATGGCATCACCCAATCCGAAACGAAATGCCCCTGAAAAAGCCCCTTGGCAAAGCCGAGTGCCTGCGGCCCGGCAAAAAGCAGTTCCTCCGCCTGTTGAATTTCGCTCTGTCGCTGTGTTTCAGTTTGAATCATGGAAAACAAAAGCCAATCCACCGACGAACCGGTAGCGGATTACGCATTGTAACCTGCCCGCCGCACATGTCCACCGAAGCGCGCCATCGAGATGAATCCAAAAAAAAGGAAACTTATCGAACGCCAACGATCAGCGCCGAAAATTTCTCGCTACTCAAACCGGTTTTTAGTAGGATAACTAGTTTCCTGTGGGATCTCTGACCGCGCGTTTATCCAAGGTTTTTGCGCGACAGTCGCGGGGCGCAATCCTGGCTGAAATGATGGGCGCCTTGCTCTTAATCGGCGCTATCGACTTTCTCAGCGGCTACCAAGTCAGACTATTTCCATTGTATGCCGGGCCAATATTTGTGGTCGCCTGGTTTTTCGACAAGAAATTCTGGATTCCAATGGCCATTACGGCCGGAACCATTTCGTTGGCGGCCGACTGGTCATCTCACGATCCGGATTTGTTTGGATGGGCCTGGGCCTGGGAAATCAGCCGGCATTTGGGAACTAGTCTCGCGGTAGCGCTGGTGGGTTCAGCTCTGCGGACTAAAAGCGACATCGCCGCGACGCGGATTGCACTGCTAGAACGTTCGCAGCGCCTGGAGAATGAAATTGTTAATATCAGCGAAGCCGAGCAACGCCGCATCGGACAGGATCTGCACGACGGGCTTTGTCAATATCTGGCTGCACTCGGCTGCTCTGCCACCTCTTTGCGTGATGATCTGGAAAAACTAGACTTGCAAAATGAAGCCGGCGCGGCGGGCGAACTGGCGGACCTCTTACAAGACGCGGTGGTTCAAACCCGCGATCTGGCGCGTAGCTTGATTCCCGCGCACGTGGGACGAATGGGGTTGGTGTCGGCGCTGGAAGCTCTCACGCAGTCTGTTACTCGGCTACAGGGAGTCGAATGCACATTTGAGTCGAGTGGGATCTCGAAAACTTATGAAGACCGCCCCGCCCGGCATCTTTATCGCATCGCGCAAGAAGCGATTAATAATGCGATTCGGCACGGAAAAGCTCGGAGAATCCTAGTCTCGCTTGATACAACCGATCGCCAGACCGTATTGCGCGTCCAGGACGACGGAGTAGGATTAAAAGAAATTGCGGCGAATGATTCCGGGATGGGGCTAAATATCATGCGTTATCGGGCCAGCCAGAGTGGCGGAGTACTGCGCATTGAAGAACTGCAGGAAGGCGGAACTTTGGTAAGCTGCACGATCAACGACAGATCATGAAATCAGCCAAGTCGCGGCAGCCTAAAAAAACTCGCGTGGTGATTGTGGAGGATCACCCGATGTTCCGGGAACGTCTCGGTCAACTCATTAACAAAGCTGATGACATGATTGTTGCCGGCGAAGCGGACAACATTCGCGACGGACTTCATCTAATCCAGCGAATCAAACCGAATATCGCGATTGTTGATATCAGCTTGAAAGGCTCAAACGGCCTCGAGTTGTTGAAGGACCTGCGAGCGCAGCAGATCGATCTGCCGGTGCTCGTGCTGTCAATGCACGATGAATCCCTCTACGCCGAGCGCGCACTTCGAGCCGGAGCCAGGGGATACATTACCAAGAACGAAGCGTCTGCAAAGGTAATGGCTGCGATTCGTCAGGTCCTAAACGGCGAAATTTATCTCAACGCTCATTTCATGTCCCACCTGATGGACAAAGTGGTAAGCGGCCGCGGCTCGTCGATTCAGCCGATCGATCTTCTGGCCGATCGCGAGCTGGAGGTTTTCGAACTGATTGGTCGTGGCCTAACGACTAGCGAGATCGGCGCGCGGCTTCGTCTCGGGATCACCACGGTTGATACCTACAAAGCGCGGATCAAGGAAAAGCTGGCTCTTGAAAACTCGGCCCGTCTGCGATCGGAGGCTACCCGTTGGGTGCAACAGCAGGAATGAGCCGAATTTGACGACGACTTAACTGTGCTGCGGCATTGCGTGCGGCGCCGCGCGAAATACTCGCGAACTGATGGCATCCTCGCCTTGCAGGCATATAAACGTCGCGACTCCCGCTGTTTGACAAAGACAGACCGCCGAAGGTACTAGCACGGTCACCTCATGGATTCTATCCAGCCCACGGTCTTGATCGTCGATGATGAAAAGCATACGCGCGACGGACTGCGGCGGCTGCTCGAGAATGATTACGATGTCTACGTCGCGGGCGACATTGCAAGCGCCATGAACGTGCTGGAGCGCGAAAGCGTCGATCTCCTGTTGACTGATCTTCGACTTGGTACCGAAGACGGAATGCAGTTGATCGAACGCGCGCTGAAAATGCCGCATGCGCCGATTTGCATCATGATGACTGCTTACGGCTCGGTCGATACCGCCGTCGAAGCGATGAAGCGCGGTGCTTACGACTTCGTGACCAAGCCGCTCAATCTCGACAAAGTGGAAATGTTGATTGCGCGGGCGCTGCGCGGCCGAAATCTGGAGCAGGAGAACCAGGCGCTCCGTCAGCAAGTGGATGATCGATACGGCCTCGAGAGTATCATTGGCGAATCCGTCGCGCTGCGGGAAGTGACCGACACCATTAAACAGGTCGCATCCTCCTCCGCGACCGTCTTAATCGAGGGCGAAAGCGGCACCGGTAAAGAGCTGGCGGCGCACGCCATTCACAATTTGAGCCGGCGCAATAAAGCAAAATTTATTACGGTGCATTGCGCGGCGCTTTCGCCTGCGTTGCTCGAGAGCGAATTATTTGGTCACGAGAAAGGCGCGTTCACTGGAGCGAATGAGCGAAGGATCGGACGGTTCGAACAAGCGAACGGCGGAACGATTTTCCTGGATGAAGTTGCGGAGATCGAACCAGCGACACAGGTAAAATTGCTCCGGGTGATGAGCGAGGAACACTCATTTGAACGGGTTGGTGGAAACCAAACGTTGCGCGCGGACGTTCGCGTGATCGCGGCGACGAATAAGAATCTGGAAGCGCTGGTTCGCGAAGGAAAATTTCGGGACGATCTCTTCTTCCGGCTAAACGTGGTGCGCATTACCATGCCGCCGTTGCGACAGCGTAAAGATGATATCCCGCTTCTTGCGCATAGTTTTGTTCGACATTTCGCCAAAGAGAACAACAAGGAGATTGTTGACCTGAGCGCCGAAGCAATGAATGCGCTGCTGGTTTACAACTGGCCCGGCAATGTGCGCGAGCTGCGGACGGCGATCGAACATGGCGTAGTCATGGCGAACGGAGCGAGAATTGCCTTGCGTGATCTGCCAATGGCCATCCGTCAGACCGCTGGCAGTTCGCTGCCGCGCGGCATTTCGCCGAGCAAAGCTTTTGGCCAAAAAACGAACCCGCTGGATTTGCATGAGACCGAGCGAAAATTAATTCTCCAAGCCCTTGCCACTACCAATGGCAACGTAACCGCCGCTGCAAAGAAGCTTGGAATCAGCCGGCGCACCCTTCATCGCAAAATCAACGAGATGAACCTCGCCAAAGTAGCAGAGCCGACAGTCGATTCGAGTAAGGGGAAACCCGATGGCGAGTAGCGAAGAACTTGTTCAACGCGCGGTTCATCAACTTGAAATGGGCAAGTTCGCCGTCTGGCTCAAACGTAGCCTCCTCGGGCTCATCGTCGTCGCGATCGGATTATTATACATGTATCACTTCCGGGGCCTCGCTACCTCGCAGGCGATGGATCAGGCGCAAATCGGTCGCGCCATCGCGAGCGGACATGGTTGGCGAACTGATTTCATCCGGCCGCGAGCGATTGGCCAACTCCAGGCGCACGGAAAAAGCGTCCCGCAAAAAATCTGGAGTGACACATATAACGCGCCCTTGCCGCCGCTGGTCGACGCGATTGCTCTGTTTCCGCTGCGAGGTCATTGGAAAATGACGCTGTCGACCTTCGTTTATTCCGGCGACAAAGCGATTGCCATCCTGTCGATCTCGATTTTCTTCGCGTCAGTCGGGGTCCTGTTCTTTATCGCCCGGCGTTTGTTTGATCAACGCCTGGCGCTGATGACCTGCGGATTCGTGCTGCTGTGCGACATGATTTGGCAGTACTCGTTGTCGGGCCTGCCGCAGATGCTGTTGCTCCTCCTGTTCAACCTGACAATTTACGCGTTGCTCCGGGCAGTGGAGGAAAAACATCGCGGCGGAGCGTCCGGTCTTTGGCTCATTGCCGTTGGGATTGGGTTTGGCTTTCTTGCTTTGTCGCATGCATTAACCGTTTGGATATTTGTTGCGGCTTTCGCATGTTCACTCGTTTTCTTCCGACCGCGCGGACGCGTCGCGATCGTTATGCTGAGCGCCTTTGCCGTAATTTATCTTCCTTGGTTGCTGCGTAATTTTATGGTCTGTGGCAATCCCGGAGGCGTCGCAATTTACTCGATTCTCGATGGGCTCGGCCCAAGCGAAGCCGGATGGATGCGCCGTATACCAGTCGGTCTCCAGGGAATCAGCACTGGCGCCTTGCGGGACAAATTCCTGACCAACCTGATGTCGCAAAGTGGACATCTCGTCGCCTATTTCGGATTCAACGTTGTCGCACTGATGTTTTTTCCAGCGCTGCTCCACCGGTTTAAACGACCCGAGACTGATACGGTTCGCTGGATGCTGTTTTTCATGTGGATCGGCACGGTTGCGGGCATGGCGACGTACGGAATCCACGAGGAGCAAGGCGTCGCCGCCAACCAACTCCATTTGCTCTTCATCCCGATCATGACTGGCTACGGGCTTGCCTACCTGCTGGTGCAGTGGCGTCGGCTCGGCATCGGTTTCCCAATCGCCCGTACCGTTTTTGTCACGTTGCTGTACCTGATCTGCGCCGGTCCGATGATTTTCGATTTTCTATTTTTGCAAAGCCGGTCGGCGGTACGCTGGCCGCCATACATGCCTCCTTACATTTCCATTTTGAACAATTGGATGAAACCTCAGGAGATCGTGGCCTCCGATATGCCCTGGGCAGTCGCCTGGTATGCCGATCGCGCGAGCATTTGGCTGCCTGAGACGATCAAGACGATGACTGATTTGAGCGATTACAACATTCTGGGCGGGCCGATCAATGGCCTTTATCTCACGCCGATTAGCGGGGCGGAGAATACTTATCGCGACATCACAAAAGGCGAATATCGCGACTGGGCCCCGGCAATTCAACATACCGTAGTACTCGAGAATTTTCCGCTGAAGTGGGCAACTGTCGATGTTGGCCTGGATGGCGAATGCACATTCTTCAGCGATCACGATCGAGAACACGCCGGTTTTCAATGACCGCGAAAATACAGCGCTATTCCATCTTTCCCGTTTACGAAGTGGCTTCTGCGCGTTTCAATTAGACGTGATGCAGACCAAGAGAATTTTCGGCACTGATGGCGTCCGTGGCGTCGCGAACGTCGAGCCGGTCACGGCCGAAACAGCGTTGAAGATTGGACGCGCTGCCGCTCATGTCTTCACCCAACTTAATCCGCGAACGCTGCCTGAAGGAGCCCGGCCAAAAATTGTGCTGGGAAAAGACACGCGCCTTTCGGGATACATGCTTGAGAATGCGCTCGTCGCCGGTATCACCTCGTTAGGGGTCGACGTTTTGCTGATTGGTCCACTGCCAACCCCGGGCGTCGCTTATATCACGCGCTCACTGCGCGCCGATGCTGGCATCGTGCTCTCGGCTTCGCATAATCCCTACGAAGATAACGGCATCAAATTTTTCCGAAGCGATGGCTACAAACTTGATGACCAGATCGAACAAAAAATCGAAGAGCTTGTTTTTACCGGTGAAATTGACAACGTGCGTCCCACTGCCGGAAAGATTGGACGGGCGAAACGGATCGACGATGCACTAGGTCGCTATGTCGAGTTCGCCAAGGCCAGTTTTCCGCGAAGCATGTCGCTGGAAGCAATGCAGATAGCAGTCGATGTGGCCAACGGTGCGGCCTACAAATCGACGCCATGTATTTTGCGCGAGTTGGGCGCAAAAGTAGTCGTCGCACACAACGAACCAAATGGCGTAAACATCAACGCGCGATGCGGAAGCACCCATCCGGAGGAAATTCAACGCCTAGTCAAGAAGAGCGGGGCAACCGTCGGCATCACCCACGACGGCGACGCGGATCGCGTTCTCCTTTGCGATGAGCACGGGGATTTAGTGGACGGAGACGAAATTCTCGCGGTGGCGGCAGTCGACCTTTTAAAATCGAAGCAGCTGCGCGATCAAACTCTGGTCGCGACTGTCATGAGCAATTTCGGTCTGGACGAAACGATTTCGGCGAATGGCGGCAAGGTTCTTCGGGCGAAAGTTGGCGATCGCCATGTGATCGAAGAGATGATGAAGAAAAACCTCAATCTCGGGGGCGAACAAAGCGGGCACATCATCTTTCGCGATTTTACCACCACCGGCGACGGGATAATCAGCGCACTTCAGGTCTTGCGCATCATGCACACGACCGGGCAGCCATTGAGCAAACTGAAAGCGTGTCTAAAAAAATATCCACAGGTGCAACGGAATTTGAAAGTCAAAGCCAAACCGCCGATCGACGACTTGCCCGAAGTCGTCAGGCGACGGGATGAAGTGGAGCGCGAGCTGGCCGGCCAGGGTAGGATTCTTCTTCGCTATTCGGGGACCGAGCCAAAGATTCGGCTTCTCATCGAAGGACGCGAAATCGAAAAGATCGACCAGCAGGCCAACCGCATCGTCGAAGCGATCGAGCAGGCGATCGGCGCAAATTAATCCGATGACGCTGATCAATGTGATCGAAGCACTTCTTTTCAGCGCGCAAAAGCCGCTTTCGAGCAAGGAAATCGCCGATGTTTTGCGCGGAGCCGGCGAGGAAGACGAATTTTCGCCTAACGAATTTGCGAAAGTGCGCGAAGCGGAAGTTGCCGCGGCTCTCGAGCAATTGAAAATCCAATGCATCGAGCAGGGCCGCGGATTCCAGCTTGTAGAAAAAGCTGAAGGGTGGCAATTCGCAACCGATCCAAAATATGTGCGCTGGGTGCGGGAGCTGTTTCCCGCCGCGAAACCAGCCCGGTTGACGTCGCCTGCGCTCGAGACGCTGGCGATCATCGCATACCGGCAGCCGATCACGCGCGCGGACGTCGAAGCCGTCCGCGGCGTCACGATCGATGGCGTGCTACAAACCCTGATGGAACGTGGACTCGTGAAAATTTCCGGTCGGGCCGAGATCCCGGGGCGGCCATTGCTCTACGAGACAACTCAGTTCTTTCTCGATCACTTTGGTCTGCGCAATCTTGACGAGTTACCAAATGTCGAGGAATTGCGCACACGCCATCTGCCGATTGCGCCGCGGCCGGCAACGGTAGCCACTGCCAGCGGGGAAACGGCGTCAGACATATCGCATCCGAAAACGGAATGACGGCGCGCACAGTCGCGTTATCGGTATTTGCGTTCGCTGCTTTAGGTTCAAGCGCCTCACTCGGTGAAATCGGGGCCGAAAATTGCGCGCGTGCCGCAAGGTATTCCGAAAGCAAACGCGGGGTGGCAATGCTCGTCATTCAAAGTGGCCGCACTGTTTTTGAAAGTTATGCCAGGGATGCAGTGCGCAACGGCCGATGGCCGATTTTTAGCGGAACGAAAAGCTTTTGGGGTGTTGCTGCGCTCTGCGCCGTTCGCGACGGCTTAATCAAACTCGACGATCATGTGGCCGACACGATCACGGAATGGAAAAACGATCCGCTCAAATCACAAATCACTATTCGAGAACTGTTAAACCAGACCGACGGAATTGACCCATGGCCACACTTGCACAGGTCGTCGATCCGGGATCGCAATATCGTTGCAATCCAGCTCCCGTCCGTTGCACCTCCGGGTGCGGTCTTTGCCTATGGCCCGAGTCATCTCCAGATTTTTTCCGAACTGCTGCGGCGCAAGTTGAATGGTCGTTCGACGATCTCGTACATCCAAGGGAACGTGTTGTCGCCGCTTGGCCTGGCGAATCTGGAATTCAAAAGAGATGCGCGCGGCGATCCCCTTCCTGCGAGCGGCTTTGAATTGACTGCGGCGGAATGGGCGCGATTCGGTGAGATGATCATTGGTCGTGGAAATTACAATGGCCGGCAAATCGTTCCGGCTACTTTGCTGGAGGAAGCTTTCACAGGCTCGAGCGCAAATCGATCTTATGGGCTGACTTTTTGGTTGAATCGAGAAGCTTCAAGCTTTTTTGCGCGCGAGATCGACATTGAAAAGGAGCTTGATCTCCCGTGGCAGCGTGCACGCTGGGGCCAGATTTGCGTGTGTCGCGCCGCGCCGGCCGACATGGTCGTCGCTCTCGGCTCGGCTTATCAACGTCTCTTTGTCATTCCTTCAATGAATGCCGTAATCGTTCGCCAGGGACGCGACGCAAAATTTTCGGACGCCTATTTTCTTCGGCTAATCCTTGGGCGATAGTGAATTGACTTGTCAGCGCCTTTCCTGAACCATTCGATCAATCACTTGTCGATCTTATGAACAAATTTGCGATCGGTTGCGGTGGCTTGGTTGTGATTCTGCTGTTCGTCGTTTTCGTCGTCGGTCTGTTTTTCTGGGGTGCGTACAACCGGCTGGTGAATTCGCAGACAGACGTGGACAGCAAGTGGGCTGAAGTGCAAACGCAGTATCAACGGCGGCTCGATTTGATTCCAAATCTGGTCAACACGGTCGCGGGCGCTGCGAATTTCGAAAAATCGACCCTGGTAGAAGTAACGAACGCCCGCGCGAGCGTTGGACGGGTACAGCTCGATCCGAGCAAGGCTCCGACCGATGCTGCCCAATTGCAGCAGTTCCAGGAAGCGCAGGGCCAGTTGGGCAACGCCTTGTCCCGCTTGCTTGTGGTAGCGGAAAAATATCCTGAGTTGACCGCAACGCGAAATTTCCAGGGATTGCAGGCCCAGCTGGAAGGGACGGAAAATCGGATCGCGGTGGCGCGCCGGAATTTCAATGAATCCGTGCAAAATTATAATGCTTCGATTCGACGGGTGCCGACAAATGTTGTAGCGGGACTATTCGGTTTTTCGGCGCGACCGTTTTTCGCGGCCCAACAAGGCGCGGAAAAAGCGCCGTCGGTGAATTTCAATTTCGGCTCGCCGGCAGCGTCGCCGGTGCCGGCTGGTTCACCATAACCGATTTGATTGTGGCAGCGGGCGCGTGGTCTAGATTGTTGCGGCGGAGAGAACCGCTCCTACAATTCGATTCGTGAACCGCATTGCGCCGTTTTTGGCAGCGCTGATGATCGTGTCGGCGGGGCGTGCCGCTGAGGTCATTCCTCCGAAACCGGCCGCATACTTCAACGACTATGCAAACATCGTTTCGAAAGAGGCGGCTCATCGTTTCAACGAACAGCTCGCGCAGTTCGAGCGCGACACTTCGGACCAGGTTATGGTCGCGATTTTTCCGATGATGCAAACCGATTCGTCCGTTGAGGATTACACTCAGCGTGTCGCGCAGGCTTGGGGGGTCGGACAAAAGAGTCGCGATAATGGTGCGATCCTTTTTGTTTTCGTGCAGGAGCACAAAATGTTTATCCAAGTCGGCTATGGCTTGGAAGGTGCCTTGCCCGACGCGACCGCGTTCGACATCACCGAGTATCGAATCAAACCCCATTTTCGAAATAATGATTACGAAGGCGGACTTGCCGACGGGATCAATTCAATTTTTCAGGCGATTCGCGGCGAATACAAAGGCACGGGACATACCAAGGCAGAAGAACAGGAATCTTCAGGCGCTCCCAGTTTCCTGTTCTTCATCATCTTCGTCATTTTCTTGATTGTGATATCGAGAGTCATGCGCCGCCTTGGAGGCTATGGTTATTCATCGAGAGGCGGCGGGCCAATATTTTTCCCGATGGGCGGTGGTGGCTGGTCTGGCGGAGGTGGAGGGGGCGGATTCAGTGGATTTAGCGGCGGTGGCGGCAGTTTTGGCGGCGGCGGGGCCGGGTCAAGTTGGTAAAAACAAGCGATGCGAACAAAAGAATTTCTCAGCAAGCTGGAGCACGAACAGATTCTAGAGGCGATCCGGAAGGCGGAGGTCAGCACTTCGGGCGAGATTCGGCTCTACATACATCGGGGCAGGTTAAAAGGCGGACCGGTCGAGGCCGCGCGGCGGGAATTCGTCCGGTTAGGCATGAATAAGACAGAAGAACAGAACGGCGTTTTGATTTACATCGCACCACAGGCGCAGGAGTTCGCCGTGATTGGGGGGGAAGCCGTTCATGAAAAGTGCGGCGAAGAATTGTGGCAGCGCGTGGCCGACAAGATGTCGGATCACTTCGGCCGGGAGCGTTTCTCCGACGGCATCATCGAGGCAATCGCGTACCTCGGCGCAGTGCTGGAACAGCATTTTCCCGGAAAGCCGGTCAATCCGAACGAATTGTCGGACGAAATCATCGAAGATTAGCCCGGATCGGGGGCCGCCATTTCGCAACTTGCAAAACGCCCAAAATGGCCTTAATTGCTCGCTCCGCAGCGAGTTTTTTAAATTACGCCGTTGGTCCCTGGGCTTCCGTCGCTGGACGTGAAACCACACTCGCCAGGGGAAACCCGGCAAAGGAATTCAGTGATTCAGAGATTGTATGATTGGGTGATTTGTTTTCCGCAATTCCCTAAATCGTTTATTCGCTAAATCGCTCATTATTAAGTTATGCCAGTTCGTTACGGTCGTTTTGAAATGCCGAAAACTCTCGTCAAAGACGAGAACACAGCCACCGACACCTACGCCAAGTTTATCGCCGAGCCGTTTGAGGCCGGTTACGGGCATACGGTTGGAAACTCACTCCGCCGGGTGCTCCTTTCTTCGCTCGAAGGCGCTGCCATCACGGCCGTGAAGATTACAGGCGCACAACACGAGTTTGCGACCCTGCCCGGCGTGGTCGAGGACGTGACCGACATCGTCCTCAATCTCAAGAAAGTAAAATTCAAGGCCGAAGATCACGAGCCGAAGAAACTTTCGTTGAGTGTAAACGAGGAAGGCGAAGTTACTGCCGGCGACATTCAGGAAGCCGCCGGCTACGAAGTTCTGAATCCGAAATTGGTCATCTGCACCCTGGACAAGAAACATAAATTCGACGCCGAGCTTGAGGTTCGTGTTGGCCGCGGCTTTGCGACCGGTGAAGAAAACAAGCGTCCGGACCAACCGATCGGCCTGATTCCAATCGATTCGATTTTTTCACCGGTCACGCGCGTAAAATACGCGGTCGAGAACACGCGAGTTGGTCAGCGCACCGATTACGACAAACTGATTCTCGAAATATGGACAGACGGCCGATTGACCCCAGATGACGCATTGCTTCAGGCCTCGGCCATCTTGCGACACCACCTCGATGTGTTCGTAAACTTCAATGAAGAGGTGATCGAATTTGACGAGACACCGGCCGGCGTGAGCGAAGAAAATCTGAAACTGAAGAAGCTGCTCAACATGAGCGTCAACGAAATCGAACTGAGCGTCCGCGCGGCGAATTGCCTGAACAACGCGAACATCACGACGGTTGGCCAGCTGGCCCAGAAGACCGAGAGCGAAATGTTGAAGTATCGTAACTTCGGCAAGAAATCGCTCAACGAAATTAAAGACAAGCTGCAGCAGCTTGGTTTAAGCCTCGGGATGAAGTTCGAGGCAGGCTTGGTGGAAACTCCAGCCGGAATGGACGGCGCAGCCGCGAACGGCGCGGAAGCAAGCGAACGGAAGTAACAGGCGTCCTACCACCCCGCCATGAGACATCAGAAAAAAAGAATCAAACTTGGCCGGAAAGCTGAGCACCGAAAAGCGCTTCTCGCCAATCAGGTTTGCAGTCTGATTGAGCATCAACGAATCAAAACCACCCTGGCCAAAGCGAAGGCGGTTCGTCCGCTGGCCGAGAGAATGGTCACGCTCGGCAAGAACGGATCGATCCACGCGCGGCGGATGGCCTTCTCTACCTTGCGCCAAAAAGACGCCGTCAAAAAATTGTTCGACGACATCGCGCCGCGTTCGTCCGACCGCAATGGCGGCTACACTCGAATTGTTCGTCTCGGCCAGCGAAAGAGCGATTCGGCCTCAATGGCGTTTCTCGAGTGGGTCGACGCAGCGCAAGTTGTCGAAGAACAACCGACTGAAGAGAAAAAAGCGAAGCGACCGGAAGCTCAGCCAAAGCCAAAACAAAAGGAAGAGAAACCGGAACCGGTGAAAAGTGAGGAGCCCAAGGAAAAAGCAGCCGCTCCCGCCGAAGAACCGAAGAAAAAGCGTCGCTGGTTCGGTCGAAAATCTGAGGATAAGTAATTTCGGCTACCGCAGCGGCACCAATTGCCAATCGATTGTTCGGTGCTCAATTGTGAGCCAGGCGACGCTTGAGGCTGCGCCACGGTTCGGCCGGGTGACACAACCAGGGTTCAAAAACAAGACGCCGCCGCGCTTTTCGTTTCGCGGCACGTGAGTATGACCATGGAGAACAATGTCTACCCCTTCCGGCAGATCGTCGGGCGGAATGTGCACGAGACGAAATTTCAAATGTTCACGGACAAGATCGACCGCCAGTGGCCACTCAAAGTTGTTGTCGCAATTTCCCCTAACGACTGTGACCGGCGGTCCGATCGCGCGCAGTTCGTCCAAAATAATTTCCGAACAAACGTCGCCCAAATGCCAGATTTCGTCTCCGTTCTGAGCAAGATCGATAATTTTTCCCTGCAATTTGTTATGCGTGTCGGCGAGCACGAAAATTTTCATTCCGGGCGAGGTCGAGGAATCTTCTCCAATCTCGGACGTCAAATTAACCCAGCACGCCAATTGCTTCCAAGCATTCGCTCCCTAGTTTCAAATCGTGTCATTCAATAATTTCGAACTTTCGCCCGACGTCGTGCGCGGGACGCAGGCAATGGGCTTTACCGAGCCAACCCCGATCCAGCTCCGCGCGTTTCCAATTATTCTCTCCGGCAAAGATTTGATTGGCACCGCCCAAACCGGCACCGGCAAGACGGCGGCTTTTGCCCTGCCGATCCTCACCTTGCTTGGACACCGTGGGAAGTTTCGCTGTCTCGTCCTTGAGCCAACACGCGAGCTGGCGGCGCAGGTCGAGACGGCGTTTCGCGATTACGGACGATTTACCGATTTGCAGGCAACCGTCGTCCATGGTGGCGTCGGCTACGGAAAGCAGCGCGAAGATCTCAAGCGCGGGGTCGATATTGTCGTCGCCACGCCCGGCCGGCTGCTCGACCACCTCGAGCAGAAAACTCTTCATTTCCGCGACGTAAATATTCTCGTGCTGGATGAAGTAGATCGAATGCTGGACATGGGTTTTCTGCCCGATGTGCGACGGATCGTCGAAAAAATTTCGACTGATCGGCAGACCCTGCTTTTCTCCGCCACGCTTCCGCCGGAGATCGAACGACTTGCTGCCTGGGTTTTACGCGAACCCGAGTTGGTTGAGATCGGTGTCCGCCGTTCTCCGGCTGAAACAGTTACCCATGCGGTCTATCCTGTGGCCGCCGAACAAAAGTTCGATTTGTTGATGGCACTGCTCGAACGCACCAACTTCGATAGCGCACTCATTTTTTCCCGGACAAAGCACGGCGCCGATCGGATTGCTCACAAATTGAAACAGGGAAATCATTCCGTCGCCGTTTTGCATTCGAACCGCACTCAGCGCGAGCGGATTGAGGCACTCGAAGGATTCAAAAGCGGGAAATACGAAGTGATGGTCGCGACCGATATCGCGGCGCGCGGGCTCGACATCGCGGGTGTAAGTCACGTCATCAATTACGACGTGCCGGAACATGCCGAAGATTATGTGCATCGAATTGGCCGCACTGGCCGGGCCCAGAACGTCGGCGATGCGTTTACGCTCATGAACGGCGAGGAAGTTCCTTCACTCCAGGCGATCGAACGTTTCATCGGCCAGAAAATTCCGCGCCTGAAGCTCGAGAATTTTCCGTACCTGTACACCGTCCTCTTCGAACCGGAATCAGCGACTGGCGGAAGACGCGCAATTGGCGGTGGCCGATCGCACCGTGGTTATTCTTACGGGCGAAGGCGCAGGTAGCAGCGCCGATAAATTGTGGAGGCAGCCGTCCCCGGCTGCATGACTTGAAATTTGCAGGCGAGACGCCTGCCACCACAGAACAGATTTATTTCTGACACCACTGATCCACCCAGTCATTCACGGTTTTGTACCAGAGCCGCGAGTTCTGCGGTTTCAGCACCCAGTGACCTTCGTCCGGGAAATACAACATCTTCGACGGGATTTTCAGCGTTTGCAGCGTGGTAAACAGATCGAATCCGTTTGAAACATCGAGCCGGTAATCGAGCTGGCCGTGCACAACCAGCGTTGGCGTTTTGAAATTCGCCGCGTATTCGTGCGGCGACCACTTCCGGTAAACATCGCGTTTTTTCCATGGCGGACCACCAAACTCCCAATTTGGAAACCAGAGTTCCTCGGTCGTGCCGAACGCCGCCTCGGCGTTGAACATGCCGTCGTGCGACACGATGCATTTGAAGCGATTGGTGTGGCCTAACAACCAGTTCGCCATGTAACCCCCGTAACTCGCGCCGAGCGCGGCCTCGCGGTTCTTGTCAATGAACGGATACGTTTTCTCGACGTAATCGAGTCCTTTCATGAGATCGACATATGGTTTGCCGCCCCAATCGCCGCTGATCGAATCGGTAAACTTCTGGCCGTAACCGGTCGAGCCGTGGAAATTGATCATCACGACCACATAGTTTCCGGTCGCAGCAAACAACTCCGCATTCCAGCGATACGTCCACTCATTGCCCCACGCACCTTGCGGCCCGCCGTGGATCAAAAATTTTAACGCATATTTCTTATTCGGATCGAAGCCCGGCGGCTTGACCATGAAACCCTGGACCTCTTCGTCACTCGCGCCTTTGAACGTGAACGACTCTAGCGGCTGCATGTCGATGGTCGACAGCAGCTCATCGTTCATGTGGGTGACAGCGTGAGGCTTTGTATGCGGGACCGATTCAATGCTATAAGCGAGATCAAATCTCCAGATCTCATTGGGCGCGGCGACGGACATCTGCGAGAAGAAGGATGTGTTGCCTGCAACGACCAAGTCGTCAGCATGTAATTGGCGAAGATGTTTGTCGTTGTAGGGCTCGGGCAGAGGTTGGGGTCCTAAGTCTGGCGAAATTGCATAAAAAAGTGATTCCCCGCGATTTTCAAACGTGAAAACAATTAGATGGTGATTATCCCAACTGAAGCTGCCAACTGATCGATCGATTTTCTCAGTCAAATCGCGCGTCTTTCCTGATTGTCGATCTTGGATCATGAGCCGCCACTTATCGGCTTCGAAGCCGGCGCGGGCTTGGGAACGCCAGGCGAGATATTTTCCATCAAGCGAATAGAGCGGCGTAGTGTCGGCGCCGGGGCTGGTGGAAATCTTTTTGGGTGTGCTTCCAGAAATCGGCACAACGAAAATTTCGTCATTTGTGCTGGTGGCTTCGACTTCATCGATGTTGCTGGTGTAAGCGAGCTCCTGGCCGTCGGGCGAGATCGCGTACATATCCTGCCCGCCTAACGAAAACGGCGGCACATCGTGATCACCGGGTGTCAAATCCTTTGGTTCAGCGCTGACGTCGGCGGGAACAACAAACAAGTGGCTGCGCTTGAACTCCGTGTAGGCATTCCAATGCCGATAAAACAAATGCGTGAAGATTTTCGCTTTCACTTTGCTCTTCTTCAGCTCTTCGTCTCGCTGCTTGTTGCACGCATCGTCTTTGCAGTCCGGATACACTGCCGACACGAAGACGATGTTCTTTCCGTCCGGCGACCAGATCCCGCCATCTGCGCCAGTTGAAATCGATGTGACTTGATTTGGCTTACCAATCAGCTGCCCGCTGTCTGGATCGAAATCGCACTTCCAGATTTGGGTCGGATCGGTCGCCTTCGAGGTCCAGATCAACCGTTTGCCATCCGGCGAAAAACGCGGTCGTTCCTCGTGATTCGTCGTTTCATTCAACCGCTTCGATTCACCGCCGCTAGCCGGGACGATCCACAAATGAGAAATCTTCGCGTTCGCATCGAGATCGACATCGATGCAATCGAACACCACCCATTTTCCGTCTGGCGAAGGCTGCGGCGCGCCCACGCGTTTCAATTTCATCATGTCCTCAAACGTGAACCGATGTTTCGCGCTTTGAGCAAAGAGCGACGTGCAAAGAGAAACGAGAAAGAATAGCGGAACGAAAAGTTTTCCTTTCATGTCGCCTCAATACTGACGTTGTAGAGGCGCTTGTGCCAAGCGCCTATTCAATAAACAAGCGGCTGAGACAGCCGCCTCTATAACGTTTCCAGCGCGGGACGTATCGGTTAGAGTCCTCGCCATGGTAACAATCGAGACAATCAAGAATGGCCCTTACATCGTGAAGGGCGAAGTGGAGTTGAT
>Ga0187779_10000634_pt1 | contig 23497 bp, 10 predicted proteins | sample 1015_Q2_SP10_10__FD_132435 | JGI IMG/M metagenome (GOLD analysis project Ga0187779, IMG submission 132435) | Tropical peat soil microbial communities from peatlands in Department of Meta, Colombia - 1015_Q2_SP10_10_MG | ecosystem: Environmental > Terrestrial > Soil > Wetlands > Peat | place... | reverse complement strand
TTACGCCGCGAACGTCGGTTGGATCAACATGGGTACCGCGTTCACGCCCTCGGCCGGCCACATTCAATATACCAATGCGTCCGCCACCGATTTCGGTGTGAACGTGCAGTACGATTCCACGCAACCCGGCTATGCCATCCTGCGCGGCTACGCATACGGCGCAAACATCGGCTGGATTAATTTCGAATCGACGGGCAATCCGCGCGTCTCGTTCTTTACCGGCGTTCTCAGCGGTTACGCGTACTCGGCAAATTGTGGCTGGATTAATCTCAACGGCCTCGATTCCGGCAGCGTTCTCCGTTACGTCCAGACCGATCACATCGCCGTCAACGACAGCAACGGCAATGGCATTCCCGACGAATGGGAATTAACCTACTTCGGCGCGTTGCTGGCGCCAGGCGCGCAAAATAATCAGGGATCGAACGGCAATGGCATGACGATTCTGCAGGATTACCAGGCCGGAATCAGCCCGCTAATACCCAACAACGGCCTGCGCATCACCGCTTATTCGACAAACTCCGGCGGCACCAGTTCTCTCATCACATTTACCAGCACGACCGCGCGGCTTTACACGATCGAAGTGAATACCGACCTCACGTTGCCGCTCAACTGGACCGACAGCGGCCTCGGCATATTCGCACCGGATCAAGGATCGAGCACTACCCGGAATGTCACTCAAGCCTCTGCGGCGACGAAATTCTTTCGTGTGAAAACAACGCCGCCTCTTCCCTGAAGTCGGACAAAATCATGGCTTGCGAAGCTTCGCAGGATCGACAATTTGCGGCGTCAACAAACCCCAAAATCGCCGTCGCGAGTCGGCCAAAACCCGTCAAAAATAGTTTATGAAAACGCCCGATTTTTCTTGCTCTTCGGCAGCAAATTTGATTCGATTTGCCCAGCTATTTAACGGTCTTTCCATGGGACGCTTTTTGCTCGGCTTTATCGTCGCTGCGGCTTCATTGCAAGCCGCCGTCGCTCAAACTACGGTCACGACCGACCCGGTCGGATTTTTGACCCTCACGGTCTACGGTCCGGCTAGCACTGGCGGAACCGCAAACACTTATCTCGGTCTCGCTTTTACCCAACCGGTGAACTACCAGGCCACCCTTTCCTCTGCCAGCGGAACAACGCTGACCGATTCAAGCGCAACGTGGACTGCGACCGCTAACGGATTCAACGGCATCAGTGGCGCATTTTACGTCGAGTTGATCAGCGGCGCCGGGGCCGGTCGGATGTCTCAAATCACGGGAAACACGGCGAACACCATCACAACGGCGAATGATCTTAGCTCGTTTGTGACGGCCGGGACAGGCTACAAGATTCGGCCGAATTGGACCCTTGCAACAGTGTTTGGATCCACCGACCAAGCGGGTTTGGCCGGTGGAACTTTGATCACGGCGGACCAGATTCTCGTTTACAGTACTAGCGGCCAGCAATACGCGACCTACTACTACAAAACTAGCGGTATCGGCGGAACTGGTTGGCGATCGAGTGCTAGCACGTCAACCGATGCATCAAATACACCGTTTCTTCCAACTGATGGGATTGTCGTAGTCCGGCACACAGCCGGCAACGTCAGCTTCTCGCTGGCCGGCGCCGTCAAGCTTGGCCAAACGGCGCTTCCGGTTGTTCCTGGGACCAACCTGTTGAGCAACATTTACCCAAGCGGAACATTCACTTTGGCAACCAGCGGTCTCGTTGCGAGTGGATTGACTGGCGGCACTTTGGTTACAGCCGATCAGGTCCTTATTTACGACAACACGGCGAATCAGTACAACACCTACTATTACAAGACGAGCGGCATCGGCGGCACCGGTTGGCGATCCAGTGCCAGCACATCAACAGATGCGTCCAACACTCCGATTCCTTTTGGAGCCAGCATAATCATCCAGAGAATCAACCCCGGTTCATTCACGTGGGTGGCGCCGCAACCTTTCTGAACACTTTATGAACAAAGTCTCCGCTCCAATTATCGCTGGAATCCTGCTTTGCGCGTCCAGTCTCTTCGCCAATTCCACAACTGCTAATTGGGGCGCTCAGATTTCAAACGGCGTTGGCCTCGCTAATGGAACCCCGTTGGCCAATGGATCAAATGACCTGATTCTTCTCGGTAGTTTTGACATCAGCAATTCAACCATCGCGGCAAATGGCTCCAACGAATCGTTTCTGATGTCCAACTTCACAACTTTTGCATCAGCTGTCATTGGCCAGGGTGACCCAGGCGGCCCCGGCTCGGCCTCAGATGGCTATTGGACGGCGGTCTCAACTAACTCAGCAAGCACGCTTGGAATCCAAACCAAGGAAATTTATTACTGGGTCTTCAACGCTACAACCGCCGGGACAGCGACGCAGTATGGAATCTTCACCGCGCCATCTAACTCAAGCTGGTTTTTCCCGGACGACACGAGTATTGCCCAGAGTAACACGACCGACTTGAGCCAGGTCCCGCATGACAGCTCGGGAATCCTCTGGGGTTCGTACGGCACGGGCCTCTCTCGAGACGGTTCTAGCCCGCTTTATAATCTCGCGGCAGTTCCGGAGCCTTCGACACTGGCTTTGATCGCGTTAGGCCTTGCCGGGGTTCCAATCGCAGTTAAGCGACGCAATAGGTCGTCACTCTAATACCCACGATCCAATGCTACTTGGCCTATTAACAATCATGCGGAGGGCGAGTATCACAATAGTGATTGGCGCTGCTTTCCTTTATGGCCACGTTGTTTTCGCCAATAATTCCACAACTGCTAATTGGGGCGCCCAGATCTCAAACGGCGTTGGCCTCGCTAATGGAACCCCGTTGGCCAATGGATCGAATGACCTGATCCTTCTCGGCAGCTTTGACATTAGCAATGCGACCATCACGGCAAACGGCTCTAACGAATCGTTTCTGATGTCTAACTTTACGACTTTTGCTTCGGCCGTGATTGGCCAGGGTAACCCAGGTGGTCCCGGCTCGGCATCAGATGGCTATTGGACGGGCGTCTCAACTAACTCATCAAGCACGCTTGGGATCCAAAATAAGGAGATCTATTACTGGGTCTTCAATGCTCCAACCGCGGGAGCAGCAAGTCAGTACGGAATTTACACGGCGCCAGCCAACGCCAGCTGGGTTTTTCCCGACGACACGAGTATTGCCCAGAGTAACACGACCGACTTAAGCCAGGTCCCGCATGACAGCTCGGGAATCCTCTGGGGTTCGTACGGCACGGGTACTTCAAGAGATGGTTCCAGCCCCCTCTACAATCTCGCCAGTGTTTCTTCGGTTCCGGAGCCGGCCACGTGGGTTGGTGCGTTTTTAGCGAGCGCGGTCGTCGGCTTTCAGGCGATTCGTCGCCGGCGGGTGCGACCCTAAGTTCCCTTAGTCAGATCGGGGTAACGTTTCTTGCCTAGACGACCTCCAAGTCGTCCCAATAATTCCACGACTGCGTAATCGAATCGGATGAAGCCATGCCAATGCGTCGGTTGCGAAACCGGCCCGTCCCAGTTTTGATTTCCTATTCTCCTGTTTTCCTGATTGAATAGCTATCCGTTTGTAACTCCGTCAGCCGCCATGAATACGAAAATCGTATCTCTCGTGTTCTCCCTCGGAATTGCGCTCGCCGGGACGAGCTTCGCAGAATCGAATGTCATCGCCGAAGACGACGCCAGCGAATCGGCCTACAGCGGCCAATGGGACAACAGCAAAAATGGCGGACATGGTTTTGGAAACTGGACACTCACTGTTGAAGGCAACGACAACGATCGTCATTCCGGTTTTTATATCGCCGATACCAAGAGTAATTCCGACTTGAATGGGATCATGAAAAACGACAAAGCATTCGGCGTTTTCGCAAACGGGTCCGGCTTCGAGCAGGCGGTTGGCTACCGTTCGTTCGAAAAAGCGCTTCAAGTTGGAGATTCTTTTTCCTTCATGATGGAAAACGGCACGTTCGAGAAAAAGTTCGCGACCGACGATCCGGCGCCCGGCTCGATTGGCCTCACTCTCCGAACGGGTAATGCGAATTCGTCGGTCGCCGATTATAACAAGGACGTCGTCTTCGAATTCGGTTATTACCAGGGCAAAACGAATTACCAAATCTACGACGGGACCGAGAATACCGACTCAGGTGTGGCTTTTGTCGATTCCGGCATCTCGGTCACAGTGACCATCACCGGCCCGGGCACCTACGATCTTGAAATCGAAACGATGTCGGACAAGAAGCTCACTAAATTGTCCGGCCGAAAACTCAGGAACTCGTCATCGATCGATAGCTTCGCTATTTTCGATCGCAACGGCGAGAAATACGACGCCTATTTCAACCAGTTCCAGGTTGCCCATCACTCGAACTGATTATTCGCTTTTTCCATTTCTGAAAAATCCTGCTAATCCTGCCTAAAGGACTCGTGAACAAGCCGCGCCTCAGTTTCTGGCAGATCTGGAACATGAGTTTCGGATTCTTCGGCATTCAATTCGGCTGGGGATTACAAATGGCGAACATGAGCCCGATCTATAAATATCTCGGAGCGCGGGACGATCAGATTCCGCTGCTCTGGCTGGCTGCACCGCTCACCGGCTTCATTGTGCAACCGATCATCGGCGCGATGAGCGACCGAACGTGGGGGCCGCTCGGCCGACGACGACCCTATTTTTTAACGGGTGCAATCTTGAGCTCGCTCGCGCTTGTCCTCATGCCGAATTCCGGCGCGCTTTGGATGGCAGCCGGACTCCTTTGGATTCTGGATGCCTCGATCAACATTTCGATGGAGCCGTTTCGTGCTTTTGTCGCGGACAATTTGAAAGAGGAGCAACGTGCCACCGGCTTCACGATGCAAAGTTTTTTTATCGGAGCGGGAGCGGTCATTGCCGGATTGCTGCCATGGTTGCTCAAGCATGGACTTCACATCACGAGTGAAACGACCGCCGCGCGCGCGATTCCGCCAAACGTAAAAATTGCGTTCTACACCGGCGCGGTCGCTTTCTTGGGTGCGGTTTTGTGGACGATTTTCACGTCGAAAGAATATCCGCCGGAAAATTTGGATGAATTTCGTCGAGCCCAGTCTCAGCAGCGCGGATTTGGATACCTCGCTCACGAAATTCCGGATGCCCTCGCGAAAATGCCGCGGACGATGAAGTGGCTGGCGCTGGTCCAATTCTTCACCTGGCTTGGGCTATTTTGCATGTGGCTTCATTTCTCCAATGCAGTTCCACTGGTATTCGGTGCAACGGATACCCAGTCTCCGCTTTTCAAAGCCGGGGCAGAATGGGCGGGTGTCTGTTATGCGGCCAAGGACTTTGTCACATTTGTTGCCGCGTTTGGCCTGATGGCGTGCGCTTCGAAGTTCGACCGGCGCAAAATTCATTCGACTTGTTTGACGCTGGGCGCTCTCGGCTTGCTCGGCGTCGGTTTCATTCACGGCGAACCGCAAAAGACCTTGTTGTTAGGTGCGCTCGCGCTCGGCGGCATTGCCTGGGCATCGATCCTTTCCATGCCGTACGCGATGCTCGCGGGCGCGCTTCCGCCCCAGCGAATGGGCGTTTACATGGGGATTTTCAATTTCTTTATTGTTCTCCCTGAAATCATTGCCGCGCTCACCTTCGGTCCCGCGGTGAAAAATTTTCTCGGTGGCAATCTGGTTTACGCGGTGATGGCCGGAGGCGTCTTTATGCTGGTCGCTGCGCTGATCACACTTTTTGTGCCGTACACTCAGATTGCGCCAGCGCGTTTGGAACGAGTCACGGAAGCGGAAGGAATGCTTCCAACCGCGACGTCGCCGGAAAGCCCGATCATTTCCGAGTGAAGGAATTTCGAGGCGCACAATTGTGCGGCGCGCTGGCTTATGCGCTCGCTTTTTTTACCACCGTAGCTCAAGCTGAGAGACCGTTGGCCAAGCAAGCTCTGAACGGTTCCGATGGTTCTTCGATTACGTTTGGCGTCTCCGAAGCAGATTTGGTCGTTGAATATCGAGCGCCGGAATTGAACGCGCATTGCGCGGTTTATCTTGCACTCGGAACGCATCGGGAGATCGGCTCGGCCGTTATTCCATTTCAACAAGCAGAAGAAGGCTCGACCGTTTTTCTTCCGTTCAAAGCCGATCTGCTTATTTGCGCCAGGCCCGGCGGGAGCTTTGAACGCAAATGGGAAAAATGGAAGTGGAGCGCACCGCGCGATTCCACGATCGAAACGAGGTTTGACCAGAGCGTAACGAGATTTCGCATTCCGAGAAATGAGTTCGGCCAGACTAAAACAATCGACTGCGCGGTTTACGCCAAGGATCTGTCTCTGAATGAGGGTTGGGGAAAATTATTTGGTTCAATCGATTTGGCTACTGAATCGGGCATCGGAGACAGATATATATCTCATTATGCCGAGATTAATCTCGGGACAGCAGAAAATAAATTCGTCACAACACGCGCGCGCCTGGGCGGCACCAAGCTTCGAATCTATCAGCTTTTTGTCAGGTTATTTGGCAACACCAACGAAACGCGCAAAGAGGATGGCACGCTGGCCGAAAACGGAGTCGGCAAGTTTAACGATATCAACGATGTCGCGCTGAATTCGCTTCACGATCTTGGATTCACCCACATTTGGCTGACCGGTGTTTTGCAGCAGGCGACCGCCACCGATTATTCATCGATCGGGCAACCAGCCGATGATCCCGATTTATTGAAAGGTCTGGCTGGCAGTCCTTACGCGATCAAAGATTACTTCGACGTCTGCCCTGATTACGCGATCAATCCGGCGAAACGTCTCGACGAATTCAAGGCATTGCTCGATCGCATTCACAAACACGGATTAAAAGCGCTGATCGATTTTGTCCCGAATCATGTTGCCCGCAGTTACAATTCTGACATCGAGCCGGAGTTAGATTTCGGAAGCAGGGGAAACGATGGAGCAGGCGATGACACCTCGGTTTTCTTTTCGCCAAAGAACAACTTTTTCTACCTTACCCCGGATCAAAATGGGCCGCCGCTGCATCTCCCCACGATAAAAGACGGCAAACCGGTCAGTCCGACCTGCAAGTTAGACGGAATCAAATGTGATGGATTTTTCGACGGAGAAATGAAATTCGGGCGCGTCACTGGAAACAACAAGGCGAGTTGGACACCCGACATCAACGATTGGTACGAAACGGTGAAGCTTAACTACGGCTTCGACTTCACCAGTCCGCAGAAAAGGGAATATCCAAACGCAAATACTCCGGACAAAGCGGTTCCCGACACATGGAAAAAAATGGACCGGGTTCTGGCTCACTGGCAATCGCTCGGAGTGGACGGGTTTCGCTGCGACATGTCGCACATGGTTCCGCCCGAATTTTGGAATTGGGCGATCGCCCACGCGCGCGAGCGACACGCTGACGTCGTTTTTATCGGCGAAGCCTACAATAACGATCCAGCTAAAGTTCCCGGGATCGATCCGGTAATCTCGAAGCTGAACCAGGGAAAATCGAATGTGATGTTTGATCTGCTCGATGCCGGTTTTAACGCGGTTTACGACGATCCTACTTATCGCGCAATTAAGAAGGTGTTCGAAGGTCCTGGCTGGGCAAACGACATCGACGATGCGCTTCCGGCCGATTTTATTTTCGAAAACTCGCTGCGTTACGCCGAAAATCATGACGAAGTGCGGCTGGCCGCAAAATCGCAGTGGACCGGCGTTGGCATGCGAGCAGGCCCTGCCATCTGCGCAATTCTTTACGGTTTGTCGCGTGGTCCAATCATGCTTTACAATGGGCAGGAAGTGGGAGAGCCGGCGGAGGGAGTCGAAGGATTCGGCGGCAACGATGCCCGGACCTCGATTTTCGATTACTGGTCGATGCCGGAAATGGCGAAATGGGTCAATGGCCACAAATACGATGGCGGCCGCTTGTCCAACGAGCAAAAGCACCTGCGCGAGGCTTATGGTCGGCTCGTTAATTTGCTGAACGACCCGGCGTTCCGGGAAGGTGGCTTTGTTCCTTTGAATTCGCTAAATCGCGATAATCAGAAATTCGGACGTTTGCCTAACGAAGACCCGAGCGGCCATTGGCTTTATGCTTTTTTGCGGATTGATCCTGCGACTGGCCAAACATTTTTAGTAGTCGCAAATCTAAATCCAACCGTGACACTGACGGATGTCCGGGTGCAATTACCGGCTAATATTTTCCAGGGACGAAATCGACAGGCCCGGGTGCGCGTGACCGATCGCTTGAATTTAAAACCGTTGACGGACGCCAGCTCGACGGTTGGCTTGATCCAGGATTCAGGAATTGCGCTCGCAGAGGCTCCGCCCCTGACCGCGGCCTATCTCGAAATAAAAAACGATTAGCGGGTTTAATCTGCTCGAAATACCGCACCGGTCAGAGCTGGCAGGAGTAGATCGACTCCATCGGGCGTGGGCTCCGCCTTGACGGATTCCATCTCGCCGCGCGTCACAAAAATCGGGGTAAAGCTGTCGGATGCATGATGCGTGGTGATCCTCACATTGTGATCCCCGCGATTCAGGGCAACAATCAGCGTCTCATTTTTCGATTCGCGGCTAAAAACGACGGCATGCTGCGCGTCATCGGTCTGGAGGAATCTGAACTCACCATGGTTGAGCGCTTCGTGCTGCCGACGCAAGGCGACGGCCTGTTTGTAAAATTGGAAGAGCTCGTCATCAAATTTTACCTCATCCGGCTGGCGCTTGCGTCCACGCGGATCGATCGCCTGGGACTCGAATGTCATATCAGGCCAAACCATTGGCATGCGGTCGTCCGGGTCGCCACCTCCCCACATTCCCGCCTCGTCCCCGTAATAAATCATCGGCGCGCCCAGATAAGTCATTTGTAACAGAGCAACCAAACGCTGGATGTTGCGTTCCCGTTCGTTAGGCCTGCGCAAATTGTAAGTCTGAGAAGAAGCCGCGTTGTTGTGCTGATTAAAATCAAATTCGTAGCCGCCGGTGTAAATGGTTCCCTCGCCGTTTACGATCATTGAGGCGAGGCGATCGGTGTCGTGAGAATCGACCAGGTTTTGCATAACGGCCGCCGTCGAAAGGGGAAACTGGGTCCGGCGCTCGTCGAGGAGTTCGGCAAATTTGGAAGCCGGAATGCTGTTGTCGATCAGAAATCCTTTCACCGGAATGGCGAAGGCGTTGTAGTTCATGCAGGCGGAGAAGCCGTCCACCGTAACAAAAGCGGCGGCGTCCTTCCAGATTTCAGCGGTGGTGTAAGCAGCCGGATTAAGCTGCCTAACGAGTGCATTCCAATCTGCCCAGAACTTTCGTGGCCGTTCCTCTGCCACATCGAGCCGCCAGCCATCGACTCCATCGCTCCGCTTTCCGTGTGGTTGCATCCATCGTCTGGTCGCCTCGAAAATGTAGGCTTTCGGGCCCGGCGCCATGTCATTGCCGTCTGCGGACGCGGCAAAAATTGGCAGAGTCATGTGTCCCCACCAACCTTTATAACTGAATTCATTTCGTTGTGTTCGCGGGTCGTCAAAGCTGGTAATCGCATACCAGTCTTTATAGCGAGACTTCGCCTGGCTCTGGCGGATATCTTTGAAGGCAAAAAAATCGCGACCGGTATGGTTAAAGACTCCGTCGATAATCACGCGGATCCCGCGAGCGTGACATCGTTTCACCAACTCGAGAAATAATCGATCGGCTGCGGTCCACCGCCATGTCTTCGGGTTCGCCGATTCAGCACCCATCATTGCAAGATCGCCGGCCGGATCGGGTCCGAAATAAGGATCGATATGATGGTAGGAGTTGCCGTCGTATTTGTGAAGCGACTCCGAATAGAAGAGCGGATTGAAATAAATGACGTTGATTCCGAGGTCGCTCAAGTAGTCGAGCTTGTTAATCACCCCTTGAAGATCGCCCCCATATCGTCGTTCCAGAACACCGTCGTTATAAAAATTCGGTCCGAGCTGCTTTTCCCATTCATCACGCGCATACCAATCGCCGGTCCAAGGGGAAAGTCTCCATGACGGACCAGGCTTTATTGGATACTCGAGTGAATCGCGCGAAGGATCGTTTTTCGGGTCGCCATTACAAAAACGCTCGGGAAAAATTTGGTAAAAGACTGCCTCCGCCGCCCATTCCGGCGCGCCGACGACGTCATTGGACCGACAGGGAACGGCCGAAAGACTCAATGCGAACAGACTAATGAGGAAGTTTCGCATCAAGATCGGCATGTTGCGTTAAAGAGGCGCTTCTGCCAAGCGGCTCTTTTAGTCCGGTTCGGCCTTTCGCCGAAACGTCGTTACAAGACTATTGAACAACACGGACGTGATAAAAAGCCGGCGAAACAGCTGAGACTGTTTCTGACGAACTCGAACTGCTGGCGGTGAATTGATTCCCGACTGCGGTGTATGTTCCATTTGGCAACGGAGCTGATTCCAATTGATATGTCTTTCCCGATACGCTGCTCCATGTCACGGAAATTGTGGTCGAGCTAGGCCGGGCGATGTTTGTAATTCGGAACACCGAATTAGGATCGAGTGGATTAGTCCCCGCGGAATCTTCGGCCGAGTTAGTCATGCCGTCTCCATCGCTGTCAGCGTTCGGATCGAGAAGCGTGACGGTCACAGCAGAACTACTGCCACTCTGGGCAGAAGAATCTTGGTTCGTCGCGGTGACTGTTATAGTCACATGATCGCCATAGTTACCCACGTAGGTATAAGATGTTCCGGTAGTCATCACCGTGAAAGGCGTACCGCCATTCACGGTCACTGTGATTGTGTAGAGCGGATTGACGTTCGAATCGGCGCTCCAGGTAAAGGTAACACTGGTTGCGAGCGCATATCCGTAGTTGTTGCTTATCTGCGCGCCTGGTGACGGGGTACTGGGCGCTGAAATGTCGTATAGCTTCAGATATTGAGCCTCGTAAGGAGCGCTTTGCCAACCGGCAGTGTTGGACGGAACGGCATTGAGTGCCACAAAGATGCCGTTGCTTAGCAGACTCGACCCGCTGACTCCGGAAGAGCCCCATAAGAAAACGGAGGAGCGCGTTGAATCGTACTCTGTGTCCGCTGCAATATTTTTGACATTATATGCTCGGCTAGGATTGATCCCGAAAAGATTCGAACCGTTCTGAGTGATATTCACGTAGAATGTCGTGTTTTCGCCCTGGACCTGCGGATGCGGATTGTTTCGATCCAGATTCACAAAACCAAAGACAACGTCGCTCACGCCTGGCGGTCTGTTTGCGTTTTGGTATTTGGCAACGGAAAAAATCTTGCTGTGCGGTGAGCCGGTATCTCCACCAGTGTTGGGGTCCCGCAGGTTCAAGTAATAGCGATTCGAGCTTTGCAACGCGGCGCTTGATAGTCGCGCCTGCCCTATGCCAGAATACACGGGATAAATCTGCGCCTGTCCGTACGCATCGGGTCCCAATGCGTCCCACGCGTTCACCAGAGAATTGAAGCACATGAAATTCGGGATCGGTTTACCGAAATTAATCTGGTAGTTGGTGAATCCGAAGGGAGTGCCAAAGGTATTTGAATTAGGCGGGGTGACAGCGCCGGATATTCCAATCTCCTGGCCGTAAAAAATATCCGGAACGCCGTCGATGGTGCTATTCACCGCGTATCGCATGAGCGCCAGGTAGGGATCGCTGTAACCGGCCTCGTCATGTGACTCGGTATCCCAAAGCACCAGGCCCTGCCCGTAAGAGTTCCTCCTGCCATCATAAATGCTTCGAAAGTCAGAGGTAGTTTGCGCCGCATACAGATCGAAAAGCACGTTCTCATTCTCCACGTCAAAATGCCGATTGGATCGGTAAGTTACCGTCCCGCCATCCAGCGACTCCGCAAGAAAAACGAAATCCCATTTATAGGAGCGCGCATAATTCATGATGTACTCCCAGCATTGGGGTGGCAGTCCCTGGGCAAAGTCCGCCCGGATTCCATCCAGGCCTTTGTCATCCGCCGCGCGGCGCGCTACCGGGTCCGGGAGGGTGCTATTGCCCACCAAGTTCCCATTACTGTCCGTGTGGCCGGTCATCTGGAGCCAGAAAGGGATGTAGGCGGCAAAGTATTTCCACATGTTCTGCGTGATACTGTCGAAGTGGCCGTTGCCGGAGTTGGTGGAAGCATCAACTGCGTCATTCGAGACTCCGCCAGGCCCAATACTGTAGTCAAACCAATCCCCTTCGTTCTTGTATTTGGTATAATCCACGCCATTGCCACTTAGATCCGAGGAATTCAAATCCACCAGCGCGGCGTAGTTGCCAAAATAGATATCGTGAACGTCGATGAATTTTCCAAAGTCATAACGGTCCGCTGCCAGCGCGATGCTGCCCGCACTGAAGGCCCGTGCTCCGTAATCGAAATTGCCCCAATTGGCCGAGTTCGTTTGATCCGCACTGCCGCCATTCCAGCGCGAGTAAATGTTTGCCTGGACATTTTCGATCAGGGTTGAAGCCGAGTAACCAAATAACGTCTGCCCCTCCGAACCCATTTCGCAATCAAACGCCGTATGATTGAACGGCACGTCCACCATGATATTGACGCCGGCTGTATCCGCCGCGCTGACGAAACCCTGGAATTCTTTAAGCGCATTCGCGCGGCCTGTCGTTTCATCCGTGGTCCCGGGCACAAAGTACTTCCAGAAAAGCGAATTGATCGCGAAGAAGTTCTTTACCGAGTACGGGCTGCCAACCGAGAAAGGGGCGCCTCCTTCATTCGGATCCGATTGACGGCCCTGGATGCCAACAGGATGAATCGGCTGCAACCAGAGCCAATTGACGCCAAGGCCCTTGACATAATTCAGGTTGAACGGCCGTTGCGTGGTCGCATCCGGACCGCCATATAAGTCGTCGAATGTGCTGCGTTGGGTGTAGTCGTTATCGTTTGCCGGCGCTTCTGCATCAATGGTTAGCGCGTTCAGTTCGTACATGACCATTTGTCGCGCCTTCATCGGAGAAACAATTATCGCCGCGTCGCGATAACTCACGCCGCTGCCATCAATAAAGTCTGAATACCAATGGAAGGTATTCGGACCCTCGCCTTGCAGGTGGTAGCGGGCAGTAATCCGGTAAGCGCCTGTCTTGTTCGCATACAGCACAAGGTTGAACGGTCCGGTACCGTTCATCTTATAAGCCTGAAAATAATTCGGCGTGCTATCGCCTGAGAGGATGAAGTTTCCGTTAGGCGGGATTATCCCATCCGGAATGCCGTCGCCGTTCGCGTCCAGATTTGCCCTGTCGCGATTGTTCAAGTTTGTAAAGACGTCCGCTTCATCCACGGTGCCGGACATCGTCTGGGGATCGAAGTAAATGTAGATCGGGATTGAGTCCCCGTTGATTTCATCAATGAACAAATGGGTGCTCGAGTAATCTGCCTCGATAGGATTGGAACTGGTGGTTGAGTTCGGACTGAGTTGAAGCGTAATCGCGCTCGCCTCGGCCGCGAAAACGAAGATCGCGGTTAACCGGAAGATCAAAGCCCACAATGAGGCAGGATCGCCTGAGATCGAGAAAGGGCGCAGTCGGAACAAATTCGATCTCATAAACCGCTAATTATATCAGATGCGTTTCCCTACGGCGATGGCAAAGTAACTTGAAGTTTATAGAACCGCGTCGTTCCTACGGTCGGAGGCGAACCGGTATCGGTACCATTGTCGATGTAAGTCATCGTCGAACTAGTTCCGCTTTGCGCGCTCCCAGCATTCATCCATGGCCCGGCCATGCTACTGGCGTAGAGAATCTGATACAGCCGATCATGGATGCTCGGGAACGTCAGAGTCATGGCAGAAGGAGAGGTTCTTGCGATCGTGAGTTTGAACTGCGCCGCATCTGCCTTGGTTGGATCGAGACCTAGAATATATTTTTGAAGATTGGTCAGACCATCGTGGGCGGGATCGTCACCCGCGCGCGAGAGATCACCAGCCTGACCGGTCGGGTGGCCAAAGTATTGTTGGGTCCACCAATCGGGGATTCCATCGCCGTCGCTATCGTAGGTAATGGCAGCGCCGGTTTGGAATCCGAGGGCGAAATTCATGGTGCCATTCCCTTGCAGTTCAACCTGCTGAGTCTGCGCCTGGTTCCGCATGCTGACCGTGTCGGCCGTAATACCGGTATCGATGTCGCTCGCGGTCGCATTGTAGGTTTCGCCAGCGTAGCCGCTTCCTCCAAACTGCAGGTAAGCGCGAACGGAGCGACTGGGATTGTTGTTGAATAAGTCGACCTCGGACGAGCTGGCAATCAGGCTGCCGAGATGTGCCTGTCCGCTGGTGTAGAGATCAAGGAGATCGGGCGATAACCCGAAGCGAGTATAGAGCTGAACGAAACCGGTAGTGGAGTAACTCGCTTTCAAAGGACTATTCCCTGGAGCCAGCGTAATTGTTTTGGTAATCTGGCCATCGGAGCTGGTAAACTGCCATCCGACTCCGGACGGGGCGGGCGCGACCGAATAGTATTGATTTACGTACTGAAACGTTCCGTCGCCCGCATTATCGGTCTTGGCAAACCAGTCCTTGAAGCCGGACGTCCGGAATGCGTTTACCGCGCCACTGGTGAAGTTTCCGGCACCCTCTTCCTCGGTCTCCGAACCGGAGTAGCTGACAAAGTTTCCAGCTACTTGTGTGACATAGCCGCTATCGATGTCTCGCAGCCACGCGGCAGTCATGCGACCACCAAGGCGCTCGAACAAGACAAAGAGCCGGTCGTTGTAAATCGAATACTCAGTTTCACCATCGAGGTCGATGTCGGATTGTTCCGCAACTACACTGCCGTTGTAGGTCCCATTATTAGCTGCCGCCGTCCAGGTATTCACTCGGCCGTAGATGGCCGCCTCGCGTGTCTGTGACTGTGCAAATTTCGAGAAGGCGGAAAGCGTCTGGTAGGTGGTATCCGGATAGATATAGGCGCCGGTGCTGAACTTATCGAGATCGTTCGCTGTGTTATTATGGAAGGCGGTCTCGAATTCGGCCGCGTGTAACGTTGCGCGAGCGAGCGAAAGTAAGCCGCTGTTAGTCGACCCGGATGTAATTCCCTCAACCGCCTGCCACGCCGAAGAAACGATGCCGGTTGGATTGGGCGCGCCATCCAGCCATCCATAGGCGGTCGGCATGGCCACGCCCGTGCGGATGTTGAAGAGTTTCGTGCTTAAGCTCTCCTCGAGGGAGGATCCAAAATACCAGTTGTTGTAATTCTCCTCATCCGCATGATCGACAAAATCTTTGGCGATATTCGGCAATGACAGATTGGTTCCGCGATTAACGGTACCCCATTGCGTGCCACTGCCGTTCGGCGGAACCGAAGTATCCACTTGATTGGAAACAATCTGGTCAGGTGTCACGATCTCGATCCACGGATGATTGGCTAGCCAGCGGATATTCTTGTCGTAGGCATCGGCGTTGGCTTTTGTTCCAAAGTCTTCCCACTGGTTCACGAAGGTAACGACCTGGTCCTGTTGTGAATCACGTGCTTTGCGATTCAACAATTGGCGCAGCAGAATGGGCAGACCGTTATCGTTATTTTGGAACAGGTAAGGGCTGGCCGTGTCGTTGATGACAAGGGCATTGGTATTATTAATCTGATTGATTCGGTAACCGTCGTTGGAGAGCGCCGAGCTGCGCCCGAACCAGTTAAAGACATGTCGCATTTGATCGACGAACGTATACTGGAATCCAAGGTCACTTACTTTTTGTAAGACGCCCGAATCGGAGACACGCTCGGGGGTCCAAAGAACCTTGCTCGATGGCGAGGCACCATAAATCTGAGTCAAAAAGCCATTTGCCAGCGCCACGTTATCGACGTTGTAGGCATCCGGGAAATAATCGAGCATGTGGTCCGAAAACGTCGAGCCCAGCAAGTCGATCGTTCCAGCTTGGATTAGCGACGCGATTCGGGCATTCAAGGCCGGACCATCAACGTAAGGATGAGCCGCATTGGGGGCGGCCGAGGCCCATTGGATGGCGGAAGCGAGCGTGGGCGTAATGTGCATGGTCACCGGCACGTTATAGGCCTGATGAACATCAAGCGGTCGGTAATAACCCGCGCCTTGTGTATTATTGATCAGATTCTGGGTCACAGTGCCCGGCTGGATCGCCTGGTTGCCGTGAATAATGGAAACGACTTTTGCCTTCTTCCCATTATCATTGTCTGCCTGCAATCCGATCCAGGAGCGCAAGACGCTGTTCGCGCCATCAATGTTCACCTGATCGAGATAATAATCGGAAGCAATCCAGTCATTCCGGATGGAATCGCGGATATCTGACCGCCCGCCAATGTCTCCGGCGCCTACTGGATTGTCCTGGGTCCCGTCTTTTGTCGTGTAGACCTGGTAAATCAGTTTGGTCGCGTCTCTGCCATCCCAACCGGCATCCAGTAAAGCCTGCCGGCTGATCGAGAACTCGACCGCATCGAGATCCGAATTGAAGTACGCTTTTCCGAATCCATTAGCGGTATTTTGATTTCGCGAAGTTACGCCGAACTGGGTCAGATCCTGACCGATTGCAGTGGAATGCGTCGGGGAGTTTGGATTCCACAGGTAAACCGTTCCGACATTCGATTGATAACAGGCGACCACTGCCTGCCATCCCATTGTCGTGCCGGTGTCGACCTGGTCCGGTAAATTGTATTCGCCAGTCCCCGGATTACCGAAGTTAATTACGACATAGATATCCAGGTTTCCTTGCTCGGCGTAAGCCAGCAGGTCCTCGAAATCGACCCGGAAATAGAAGTTGCCATCGCCATGCTGGCCGGTGATCGGGTTCACCGCATTGGGATCACCGCCGTCATGAGCGTAAAAGGCCACCATGTCGCGCGATGTGTCCCATCCATCGTAGGCGTGATAAATGTCGGAGGCGTTGAAGTTGATTCCACCGCCATCGTAATAATCGAGCGCTATCAGATCGGCCGCCTTCCAATCGGTGAATTCGTTGTTGTTCACAACTCCTCCGACAGTGACCGGCGTGCCGGGACCGATCGTGATGGATCCCGGCGGTGGCGGCGGCGCGGTGCTTGAGACGCGCGGATCGGTCCCGTTGATGAAATGTTGGAGATTAGTCACCCCATCACCGCTTAGGCTGCCGTTAGGCCCGTTGTTCGTGTTGGTAATGACCTGGTCGGTGTGAAGGTTGTAATCGCCAATGACGCCGTCATCGAAGGGATCAAGTCCGTACTTGATCTTCCAACCATCCGGTAACCCGTCGCCCGAAGTGCTATACCGGCGCGGGTCCGTCTCAAGCCACGAAACATCGAGGCCATCTGCGCGGGGTTGGCCGTTTGGCCGGAAGACAGCGTTCAGTTTCGCCTTGTTCAGAGCCGAAGAGACGTAAACAGCGCCATTGGTCGGCTCTGTGTAGGTGTAACAGAAATCCGTGTAATAGAATGTTTGCTGTTGAGCTCCGTGGGCGGAACCCTGCACCGTCACGTACTGCAGTGGGCTCGCGAACGTGGCCAGAACCACGAAGTTGCCGTTCGAATCGGTCTGGTTTCGGTCGACGATGGCAAGATCCACAATTCCATTGTGATTGGCGTCCTCCGAGCCATCGCTCGCACCATCGCCGTCGGTGTCCGAGCTGTTTGGATCGGTCTCCAGCCAAACCGCATTCGGTGATTTGGCCAGCACTTTGGTTCGATCCACCGTTGAGGTATTATAAATCGTCGGTGGATGCGCAATGATCGCTTCGCCATCGGCCCCATTCGGCAAAATATCGACGCGTCCGTTATGCCATTTTAGATAGGTCTGGTGACCGTTGGCATCCAGGACCGGGCTGCCATTGGCCATGCGCGGGACAAATGTCAGATCCTCCACCCCATCGAGCAATCCATCGCCATCGGTGTCCGGCTTATTGGGGTCGGTCACGCTTCCCGCAATCTGATCAGTGCGCGAATTGTTATAATTATACGGCCAAGGATTGAAGTAACTGTAATCCTGTCCGCTCGGCGGACTGGAATTGTCCGTCGTGTTATAAATAGGTGGATCAAGATCCGGCAGAAAATTCGGGACACCGTCTCCATTAGTATCAGTGGCGGGATTGGTATCTCCGACGGCCGTACCCCAGCCGAGCTCGAGTCCGTCTGGCAGCCCGTCGTTGTCCGTATCCGGATTCGTGGGATCGGTCAGGCCGGAAATTTTCCATAAATGCACCTGATCGTTTGTCCATGTGTCCGAGCTTGTGGTAGGCAAGGCCGTCGGCGTCGTTTCAATGAAGTCGCTCAATCCATCGTCATCGCTGTCGCCTTTCACGGTGGTGACAATTTGCTTGAAGACGACATGGGCATCGCGCATGGCGGATGCGCTGCTAGTCGGCGTCGTAACGCTCGAAGTGAACTGATAATCGCCTGCCAGAACATTCGTCCAATTAAAGGTCCAGAGCAGGTTGTTGCCGCTGACAGCGCTACCTAACGAAACGATATTGCCGGGGGGAACGTTTCCCTGGTTGAAACTAATCGTCACTCCCGTGGCATTCGCGTCGGTCTGGACGGTGATTGGCACCGTCCGCTGGGCCGGTGTCGGGTTGGCGACATCTGGCAAAACGATTTGGTAAACATTGCCATCGGCGTCGAACTCTGGCGGAGAGAGAATATTGTCCTGCACCACGGTCACTGGCTGGGCCTTGACCAGGCGAGTCGCGGTTAAGACTTCACCGGTTGAAAGCGGGAAAGTCACCGTAATGGTGTGAAGAAAAGTTGGATCGCCGTTGTACAGATTCGGAAGCGTGTAAGCCAACTCGTCGAGCTGCTGATTCGGATCGTTGCTGTTGTTTACATTGTAACCACTGATGTAATAACTGCTCTTCGGCTGAACCACCGGATCCTCGGGGCTTCCCGACTCACTGCTCGAAATGGTGATGAGAAAATTATTAATGAGGTCCTGCTGGGTCGAGAAACTATTGCCGAGCGAGTGACTGAACTGCACCTTCATCACGTAGGTGCTGCCTACGACCTGCCCGTCGCTATTCGGATAGGCGACAAACAATTTGGTCAGCGGACCGTTTTCCGCTGCGACTCGCGTGAGGGTTGTGTAGTGGTTCGCCAAGTCGTCGCCCGCGCTCACCGGAGTTGTGTTCCAGGATTGGCTGTAGGCGGTCGAACTCAATTTCCGCAGCCGCACGTAAATCTGCGCCGTCCCCGAGGCCGGGATGTTGACGTAGTTAAACCGCCACTCGTCGGGATAAGGACTCGAGATGGTCGGATTCGCGGTCAGTTTTGTAGCCAGAACCCAGGCATTGTTGCCATTCGCAACTCCCGTAACCGAATCGTCATTGTTCGGATCGGTGTCGGCGATGTTGTACCAGACCTCCGTCACGTTTGGGTCGGTCCGAACGACCACGCCATACTGCTGCCCGCCAACACCGTCCCCGTCATTTGTCGGAAATACAATGGCGCCTTGCGGCGGCCCCGTATCGTAATAAAAAACCTGAGAGAAGGTGTTATAGATCGACGCCCGCAAACCGTTGCCCATTGAAGTGCCGTCTCGTTTCAAGAACGCGCGCGCCCGGATCACATGAAACCCTTCACTCAACCCGGTTTGGGTAGTGCCGTAATCGTTGTGGGGATAAACCTGGGCGGTGGTCGCACTGAAATTCGGGATTTGAAAGGTGGTCATCATGTTTTTCTTGCGAGAAACATCGCTCGCTCCATCAGGGAACTGGCTTGACTGACCCGTTTTGAAAATGCCGATCTTGTATTTGATGGTGCCCGGCGGCCGCGGAATGCTGGTCTGATTCCACCAATTTCCTCCGTCGCTGGTGTTCGGCGCTTGATATTGCATCTCCGCTACCTGCGTTGTGCCGAGACCCACCCCATCCGCCCCCTCCGGATTCGATCCATCATTGGTGTAGTAAAAGAACATCCGGAACCCGCTCCCTACCGAATTTGTTTTCGCGTAAACCGTGATCGTTGACCCGTTGTCAACAAATTGGGTCGCGGGTGCGGTCCCACCGCTTGGGTTCCAGCCGCTAAAACCGGCGTTTGGATCGTGATAAACGAACGTAGCCGCCGCCACGTCCTGCGGATTAGTTCCGAAACCGTTCACGGTTGCGCCACCATCGGTATAAGTCTCGGCCCCTTCCGAACCGAACGTGCAGCGAGTTGTGTCAATGGCCGCAAATTTTTCCGGACCATCGCGATCGACAAACTGTGCCTGCTCATAACCAAGAAAAACATCAGTCGAAAGGCCAGGAGGGTTGTCGCGTTTCTCGCCGCTGGTCGGTCCGAGTGGAATCTGCGAGTTGATATCCGTTCCGCCGTCCAGCTCCATCAACACATTTTCCGCCGAGCCGTCCATCCGCGCGATGAACGAAAGATTCGAGCCGTCGGTGATCCGCGGAACTGTGTAAGGATATGAATAACTGCCGGCAACTGCGCCAGCCACGCCGTAGGGGTTAAAATTTGGATCTCCATCCGGTCCGTCCTTCCGCAAATACGTCATGGTCGGTGCTGCCTGACCATTTTGGAGAATGGTGATCGGCTGGCCGCCGCCATTACTCCATCCGTTTGCCGGTTCAGGATTACGCCACGAGAAGGCGAAGTAGCCGCCCTTCGGAATAACCAAGTCGCCCACGACCTGGTTACTCGGCACAGTGTAATAAAATCCGGTCATGCTGTCGCCGCCGTCAGCTGGACCAGACGCGTATTGCCAGAGATACGCGCCGGAAGGAAACGCGGTGGTAATTCCGCGCGACTGTCCGGCACTGCTGTTGCCATTCATCATGAAGAGCAGCGTGGTCCCGTCCGCGTCGGTCATCTGCGAGTTTTCCCGTTTATCCTGGCGCTCGTAGGCGACCACCGAGCTATCACTCCACTTCGGAATCTGAATGCCGCGCGCGAACTGATTATGGATGTAGAGCATGTTCGGGATGCGCGGATCGGAATATTGCCCGAGATAATTTGTGTTGGCGTTAGCTGGAAATGCTTTGGCGATTTGACCGAGAACGCCCGCGTGATGATTGCCGTCCGTGTAAACCAGGGACAGACCGGCGCGAGAAAGAAGAAACGCATGCGCCAGTTGAATCTTCGGCATGTAGCCGTTGTCTGCGCTCTGCGCGTAGCCAACCGAAACACCGGTGCCTCCCGGGATTCCGCCGCCGCCGGGTTGATCCAGTCCGTTCAACGGCCCGAGCGGTAGATCATTAATCAACGTTCCCTGCAAATTGTTGTCGAGCAGTCGACTGCCGGCGTCGATGTAGGGCTGCTGCGGCGTTCCCCCGAGATGTTCCCCGAACATCATCAAATTGTGTCGTGGTTTTTCCGTATCGAAAACCGTTTCGCGCAAATCCGTTTGATAACTGTCGCCGCCCGGATAATTGAAGCGCGCATTGTTGAATCCGCGCGTGATGTTGAACTGCCTTTGCGTTTGGCCGAGATAGCCGTAGTCGTCGTAATCTTTATTCGGCGAGTAACTGTTGTAGTTATTTCCAAAAAACGAGTCAGGCACGTGCTTGATCGCATCCAGTCGGAGACCGTCTGCCTTGGTGGTGTCGATCAACCAGCGGGCCGCGCGAATGAGATAATCCTGAACGTACTCGCTGTATGCGCTGGGATGCGTCGCGATGTAGTTGACCGCCCAATCGTGCGCACTTGCGAATCCCGGCGGGAGCGGATTCGGCGCCAAATTTAGAATCCCGCCGAACCCGACATAGTTTCCGTTTGCGTCCTTGTAATAGTACTCCGGGTTATTCGGATGCCGGATGAAACTGATTTTTGGATAGGTCGAGCCTTCTGTGTAACCGAAGTTGTTGTTGGTCGTGCCGGGCGACGTCTCGGAAGTTTCCTGCGCGATGTCCATCAGGTTTGACGTGCTCAGGTTCCAGACTTGCCATTGGTCGTTGTAATTCGAGATCCCCGGCCAGTTTCGATAAAAACCGTCTTGCGTCAGTTGCAGATGGAAATCTTCCGGCAGCATTCCCGGGTAAAGATTGATCGGCGTGTTGGCGTCATATCCTGGAACGCCAAAACCGCGATGATTCATCACGTTGTCGAGATAGACACGGATGCCAAACCGATGCGCCGTCGTAATCAGATTGAGCAGATCGGCCTCAGTTCCGTAGAATGTGCTGACCGATCCGTTTTGATCGATGTTGCCCAGATCAAACGGATCGAATAAATCGTAGCCGGTGGACAAGCCGTTGCCCGCTTTTGTCGGCGGCGGGATCCAGATGGAATCGTAACCGGCTTCGGCCAGCTCCGGCATTTTTTGTGTGATTTCGTCCCAACTCGTGTTGAAATACTGAATCATCGCTTCGCCGCGCAGGTGGCCGGCGCCTAACGAGCAGAGCGACGCCGCACAAACGAAGAGAAGGAGCGCGCGACGGTTAAGAAACTTCATTGAAGTTGGGAGATAAATTGGGTCGCGTCTCGCCGTTTGTGACAGGAACCGATTTGCTCAAAATAGTAAGTCCTTTTGCTGAAAAAATCCCGCATATTTTTCGGAATTTCACTCGAAAGAAGTGTCCTCCGCCACCTCGCAGCCGACAACAATCAAAACCAGCAAAAAGCCCCGCTTTAGGCGGGGCTTTTGATGGAGCAAACCAAAAAAGATATCGATGTTACGCTGCGGGCACGCGACGCCGGCGAAGGAGAAAAGCGCCAAGAACTGCCAGCACGCCCGTCGCAATCGTCGAGGGTTCCGGTACCACCGCCAGTTGATTGACAAAGAAATCCCCGTCGCTCGGATTGGTTAGGCCGTTGCCGCCATTGAAATCAAAGAATCGAAGCTGATCTATCCCGGTACCGGCTACTCCTTCCAGCGTTCCACTAAAAGTGCTGGTCGGCCCTCCATTTGGAGTCACCGTCATCAAATAGGTGTCGGCACTTTGTAACGCAAACGTGATTGAAAGACCATTACCGGTGAAACCAATTCCACTATCCTGACTGCCAGCATTGTCAGCCAACGTGTAATCCGAGTTACCGCCAGTGAAGTAGAATTCCAGGCGATTGGTTCCGCCGGAAGTTTGGAGGCCAAATCCCTCGGTCGAACCGCTATTAAGGAAACCGTTGTCGATCTTAAAATCGACTTCCTGTCCAATATTCAAACTCCCGCCGGTGAATGGCCGGATCGCATCAACCACTTGCGAGTTGTTAGCGTACATGCCCCACGAAACGCCGGAGGTATTGATGTCGCCGGAGCTTCCACCGGCGTTGTTTGAAGAATTTCCGATAAAGAACCCGCCATGGGCGCCGTTGTTGTCGCCGGGACCATCTAATGTCCATGCGCCGAATCCAGACCCGCCGTTTTGGCCGCTGCTCCAGCTGGGGCCGGTCGTGTACGGCGAATTATCCGCTTCGTCGGTCGCAATGTTGGAAGCGTAAACTGCGAAGATAGAAAAACTGGCAACTGAGATAGAAACAGCAAGTTTCTTAATCATAGTGCGTTGAGTTGTGAGGTTGGTTTTAGACTGAAATTTTATTTTCGCCGACGGCGAATAAACATCATCGCGCCTAACAACGACGAACCAGACAGGAACGAAATGATCGTCCCTGGCTCCGGAACGGCCCCAAGCGACATATTATTGACGTAAAAATTGGCCCCAGCACCGGCGTGACCATTTGCGCCGGCATCATTATACAGGTGGAAAGAGTCCGCATCGCCGGTATAGCTCCCGGT